>Ga0102590_1000913_pt1 | contig 53086 bp, 53 predicted proteins | sample AraplaMF_Col_mMF_FD_76859 | JGI IMG/M metagenome (GOLD analysis project Ga0102590, IMG submission 76859) | Arabidopsis root microbial communities from the University of North Carolina, USA - plate scrape MF_Col_mMF | ecosystem: Host-associated > Plants > Roots > Endosphere | place: USA...
AAGGGCTATACATCCCTGGTGATTGGCCTGGGTAAAGCTGTTCAGCTTTTCTACCGGTACCAGGTTGATGGGAATGTTGTATTGCGCAGCCAGTTGTTTGATCTGGGGGATGATGTCGCCGGTGGCATTGCGCAGCATAAAGATGCGTTCAATCGTTTTGCCTGCCTGTATCGCCTCCATCACCGGCTGCCGTCCTATTACCATGGAGGAGGCTTTGGGCCTGGGCGCGCCTTGTTTGCGGGCTGCGCCTCCACGGTATGAAGTGTTTTTGCGTTGATCCATTGGCTGCAAGTTACGAAGTTCTTACAACTCCCCTTCCAGCATCATCAGCTTTGTCTTCTGGATGGCGGCAATAGACAGCGAATCGGTGATCTGGTGTGTTTTTACCATTTCGTAGGCCTGTTCAAAGGGTATACGCTGTGTGGTCAGCTCTTCTGTCTCTTCCGGCTGGGCAGTGCGTTGCTCCAGGCCGCGGGCCAGGTAAATGATGCCTTTTTCGTCGGAAACGGAATTAGAGAGGTGCATGTGGACGATCGGCTCCCATTGGGAAGCTACCAGCCCCGTTTCTTCCAGCAGTTCCCGCTGGGCAGAGAAGAGCGGATCATCTGCCAGGGGGCCTCCGCCTTCGGGGATCTCCCAGGAGAACTGTTCCAGGGGGAAACGGTACTGACCCACCAGGTAGATATGCTGTTCCTCATCGAGGGCCACTACGCCTATAGCCAGGTTCTTGAAATGTACCACGCCGTAAATGCCTGGTCCACCGGCAGGGTTTAAGACCTGGTGCTCGGTGAGCCGGATCCAGTTATTGTCGTACTGTACCTGGCTGGAGAGTATCTTCCATGGATTGTTGTGCATCGTTTCCATGGGCATAAAGATATCAAACGCCGAGATAATAGTAGTAGGAACTTGTATCCTTTTCGAAGCCCAGCTTTTCGTACAGGGCCTGTGCGTTGACGTTGCTGGTATAGGTTTGCAGCATGATCCATTTAGCGGCGGTAGATCTGGCGAGGTCCTGAGCAGCAGCTATCAAGGCCCTGCCCACGCCGCGGTTGCGGTAATCTTCGGTCACATACAGATCGTTCAGTACCCAGGCGCGTTTCATGCCTACGGATGTAAAAAAGGGATAGAGTTGTGTGAATCCTACGGGGCGGCCTTCATCGAGGGCCAGGTAGATCACGCTTTCGCCGTTGCGCAGGCGTTCAGCAATGAAGCGTTCGGCGCCGGCCAGATCGGAGGATTGTTCATAGTAGATGCGGTAGGCATCAAAGAGCGCCGCTACGGCGGCAGCATCAGCAAGGGTAGCTTCTTTTACAGTCATGGTATAAATTTAGTGTATCCGTACAATGTTGTGTTAAAATAAAGATGCCCTATCCGGTAAAAACCGGGTGGGCATCTGTTCTATACTTCTATCTAAATCGTTCAGGTTAAAAGGTCACCTGCAGCTGACGCAGGTGGTGTTTGAAGTGGTCCAGGTAATCTGTTACCAGGAACTCCAGTGTTACAGGCTCATTGTTCCCTATTCTGCAGGTTTGTTGTAAGGCTTCGGCCGGGATAAGTTGCATAACGCGGGCCAGGTTACCGTTGATGGTTGCCCATACAAGGATCAGCGTTTCCCAGTCAGCATCCTGGTAGCCCTGGGCTTCCACCCAGAAGTTCTGCGCGTAGCCGGGCAGCTCTATGGGCCCCTGCTGTGCACGAACGAAGCGCTGATGATTATTCAAAGCAGAATCTATCAAATGGCCTATGATCTCTTTTTTGCTCCATTTACCGGGAGCAGGCCTTTCTGCGGCTTCCGCAGGGGTGTACTGCTGTAATTGCGGTATCACTACCGCGATCACCTGTTCCAGGCCTTTTGCAGTTTCCTGTGCGGCGGTATACTCAGCTAAGCTCATAAGTTTCTTTGTTTTTATTCACTGCTGTATTGACCATGTATACGCCCGTGAGCGTAACAAGACATGACATGGCGGTTGTCCAGTTCAATTGTTCGTCCAGTATCAGCCAGCCCAGCAGCACAGCCACTATAGGATTGATGTATGCATATACGGATGCCAGCGAAGGCGGCAGGTTATTCAACGTATAGACATAGGCGGAATACCCTAATATGGAGCCGAAGAAGATCAGGTAGAGCAGGCTGCCCCAGGCTTCTGCGGTGAACTGCGCGTGGAAGAAATCCCCTGTGATCATGGTGATGCAGAGCATTACGACGCCACTGAACAACATCTCAAAACCAGCACCATAGAGATAGTTCACTTCCAGCGCCCATTTGGCGGTGAGCACAGAGCCCATGGACCAGGACAAACAACTGATCAGCACCAGCATGATCCCGAAGCGGAAGTCGGGGTTGGTCAGATCTCCCAGGTAGTCTGAGAAGATGCCCATCACACCGATGAAACCGATCACCATCCCGGCAATCAGCAAGGGGGAGATACGATTCTTCTGCTGTACCAGGAAGAAGCTGAAGATGGTCATCCAGATAGGTACGGTTGCCGCAATGATGGCGCCCAGTCCGGAGGGTATATATTTAAGCGCCCAGGTAAGCATTCCATTGGCGCCTACCAGCATCATGGTACCGATGATAAAGAGGCGTGACAAGATCTCTTTCTTGGGCAGCTTATAGCCTTTGAGTAAAAAGAAGCCTACCAGCAGCACCCCGGCTACTGTTTGCCTTACCCCCGAGAGCATCAGGCCATGCATGTGCCGCACGCCTATACGGGAAGCGAGGTAAGTGGTTCCCCAGAAAATACTTACAATGACAAGGGCCATGTAAGCTTTTGTTGTATGATTGGATGGTGTCATCATTCAGTTTTTTTGCAGCTAGCTGCTGGCAGCTAATTTTGGATTGGTCACTGCCATTGCTATTTCCTCCATTTCCTGCCAGGTCTTTCTTACATCGTCTTCTGTAGTGCGCCAGTTTACCAGGGCAGCACGGATGGCGGGCGTATCCTTGTAAACGGTAGGCGTCATGAAAGCTACTCCCCTGCTTGCCAATGCATCCAGGAAACGGGCGGTGGCATCGGTCAGCTCTTCCTGCGGAAGGTTGAGCGTAAAACAGGTTACGCACAGATTCACGGGCGCCAGGAGCATAAAATACGGGCTGTCATCGATCAATGATCCCAGCAGTTTTGCCTGCCGTACATTATCTTCCACAATATCTTTATAACCCTGTTTGCCATATGCCAGCAGCGAATACCAGGCCGGCAATGCACGTAGACGGCGGGAATTCTCAGGAACGTGGTGGATGAAGCTGAAATCCTTGGCAGGATCTCCGAGGTAAGCGGCGCCTACGTTCTTGAAAACTTCTGCCTGCAGATCAGGATGCCTGCAAAAGATCATGGCCGAATCGTAAGGAACGTTCATCCATTTATGTGCATCAATGGTGATGCTGTCTGCCGCTTCCCATCCCTTCAATAAATGGCTGTATTTAGGGCTGCAGGCGGCAAATCCGCCGAAAGCAGCATCTATATGTAACCAGAAATTATAGCGTTGTTTCAGGGCTGCCAATGCGGCGATATCGTCAAAATCAGTGGTATTAACGGTACCTGCGCTGGCTACATAAATGACCGGCTGTCCTTTATGTTCTTCCAGCCAGGCTTCCAGTGCGGCAATGTTCACTGATTCGCGCAGGGGCAGCGCTGGTATCTTCACCAGTGCATCCCTGCCGATGCCCAGCATGGAGAGGCATTTGGGCACGCTTGAATGAGGCACGCAGGAAAGCACGCGTACATCATGCAAGACGCCCAGCCCTTGCTGGCCAATATCCTTGCCCTGCTGCCGGCCCAGCCATTGGCGGGCCACTGCGAGGCCGCTAAAATTTGACATAGTAGCGCCGCTGACAAAGCTGCCTGCAAACGTATCCGGTAAGCCAAACAGCTGGCGTGCCAGCTGCAGCGCTTCTAATTCAATATTGAAAGCTGCCCCGCCTTTATCCGCTGCATTCATATCTATTGCAGCAGCGAGCCAGTCGCCAGCCAGTGCAGCCGGTGTAACCCCGCCGGTCACAAAGCCCCAGTAACGGGGGCCTGCACCTGCAGCCAGGTAAGGGCCGTATTGTTCTCTGAACCTGTTCAAAGTAGCGATAGCGCCGGCGCCATCTTCGGGTAGCAAGGCTTGCGCCTGTTCGGGCATCGCTATGCTGGCGGGCAGTTCATCCACACGGGACAGCAGGTCGGCACTGAATCGTTGTGCTGCTGTCAGCAGATCATCTAGCTGTGTAAGGTCTTGTTCCAGGCGGGCATTCATTTTTCTAACGTTTAGATTGTATCGGTAGAGAGAGCAAAATTCACATAAAAAAACAATCTAAAACAGATGCAGTTTTATAAAAATTGACCAGATCAGATTTACAGATCACACATCTGTTAAAACAACTGTTGCGTGCCGTATTTGTACTTCCATTCATGTTCCAATAACCACTTCTTACGCCAGATACCACCACCAAAACCGGTGAGCGAGCCATTGCTGCCGATCACCCGATGGCAAGGCACTACAATGGGTAAGTGATTGCTGCCATTGGCGCTGCCAACGGCGCGAATGCTCTTTGGGTTATTGATCTGTTTGGCCAGTTGCATATATGAAATGGTGGTGCCGTAAGGGATGGTCAACAATTGTTGCCACACAGATTGCTGGAAATCGGTGCCGGTCTGCTGCATGGGGAAAGTAAAGCCCTGGCGGCTTCCAGCGAAATAGGCTTCCAGCTCTGCCAGGCACTGGAGGAAAACATCCGGCAACTGATCTGTATTTTCGATAACAGGTGGTTCGAACAGGATATTACTGATATACTGATCATTGCCTGCAAGGCCCAAAGGCCCGATGGGCGACTGAAAGATGTGATGACAAGTATCCATAGTATATTAACTTAAGCTTCTCCATAAATAGAACGTGGCATATGCCGCGTGTTGTTTCCAATGTGCTGTATATGTTTTCACATCTGCCAGCGAAGGTTTGGCTGACAGCTGCAGCTGTTTACGCAGGGCGTTGTGCAGTCCGGCATCTTCGAGGGGCAGCGCCTCCGGGAAGCGGCGGTATTTCATGAGCACGTAATTGGCCGACCAGTTGCCGATGCCTTTCCATTGCAGCAGGTATTGCCTGGCGGCTTCATATTCCATCTCCTGCAGGTGCGCGTCGCTGAGGCGGCCATCGGCCATAGCAGCGGCGATCCGGATGATGTACTGCGCCTTGCTGCGTGAGAACTGCATGCTGGTAAGGTCTTCCAGCTGCAGGCCGGCGATAACTGCAGGATGTGGGTATAAATATTGATCTGCTCCGTTGATCACTTCGTGATAACCGAAACGTTCTATCAGGCGGCGGCGAAGCGTGTAGGCAAAAGGCAAACTAATTTGCTGCCCGGTGATGGTCCAGGTAATGGATTCAAACAGATCAGGGATGCCAATAAGACGCAGGCCATTGTAGCGTTTCACCAGCGGCGCCAGTACATCATCCTGTGCAGCGAATTTGTAGAAAGGCTGCAGGTCGGCATCGAGATGGAGCCAATGCGTGAGGAAGTGTTGGATAGCCTGTTCATTGACGGTGATGCCCCAGGTGTTGGTGACGTCTACTTCCAATGCTTTTTTACTGGCTGCCTCGCGCACCTTTAACAGCAAAGGCGCGCCGTCCTGGATGATCATGCGTTGCAGGGAGCCATCCTTTACAAAGTGAAGGCATTCGCGGTCTGAACGGCCCAGGAATACCAGGCATTCATCAAAAGAAAACTGATCAGGATATTTAACGGGTACGGTGATCATGGTTTGCATCGTTTACAGGCTCTGAACCCATGTTTCAGGGCCTCATCGCGGGTGGCATAAAAAATAACGTTGTCAGGGCGCGGATTGGCGGAACAGGATGGTTTGCAAAAGATGCCGGTGGTCTTTACAGCGTTGAAGAAGAGACCGTCGAAATCTTTGTCCTTGCTGAGCATGGCCTGCAGCATTACCGGATGCGTTAAGGGCGTGCCTTTTTTATAGCTGGTACGCTCCAGGAATACGCCGTGATCATTATCGAGAGAGCGGCGCTTATTTGCCAGGTAAGGCTGCAGCCAGTCTTTCATCTGAAGGAAGGCTGTTTTGTTCAGGTAGCCGTAGCGTTCACGGCCGGCCTGGTAAATGCGGATCCAGCCACAATCTTCCAGGACATTGATGTGCTTGGATACTGCCTGGCGGGTGATATCGAGGAAGTGCTCATTGATCTGGTTTACGTTCAGCGGCTGTTGCAGCAAGAGTTCCAGGATCTGCCGGCGCACCGGATCAGCGAGGCCTTTAAAGAGTTCATCCATTTGCGCAACTAATTAGTTGCTGAAATTAGTGCAACTTTTTTGTTGCGCAAAATTAATTTGGGGGTGGATAAGTTTGGGGGCGTTATTGAAGAAAGGAAAGATGGTTGGAATTACCGTCATTGCGAGGAGCAAAGGAGGGTTGGAGCGTGTGGCGACGAAGCAATCTCACAAATGACAAACGGGATGATTACGTTTATTGCTAGTATTTGCCGTTTGTGAGATTGCTTCGGCCCGGCTCCCCGTAAGGCTCTACAGTGGCCTCGCAATGACGGGGATGAAGACCCCGGTTTTGCAATAAGGGGGGAGGGAGACCCTTAATCATTTACGCTCTGCCGGCAGCTTTCGCGTGGCCACCACCAGGCGATTCCAGCCATTAATCGTAACAATCAACATGAGGAGCTCTACCATTTCGTTATCGGAGAAATGACGGGCGGCTTCGTTATATACATCATCGGGGACGTTGGTACTGGCTACCAGTGTAACGGCTTCGGTAAGCGCCAGCGCTGCGCGTTCCTTATCGCTGAAAAAGGGCGCTTCCCGCCATCCGGCGACGGTGTACAGGCGTTGTTCGGTTTCACCGATCTCACGGGCGTGGAAACAATGCATATCGAGGCAGAAGGCACAGCCATTGATCTGGGAGGCACGGATCTCCACCAGGTATACTAACTTTTTATCCAGGCTGCAGTTGTTAACGTAGGCCTGTACTGCGCTCATAGCCTTGTATGCAGCAGGGTCTACTTCGGTCCATTGGATCCTTGTTTTCATATTGCTGATGATTTTTTACGGTACAAAGTAAGTGCAAAGCACTACACCAAAACAGATACAGAATTTATTATTTTTGACCATAACAGTTAGTGTTATGAAAGAAGATGATTTTCTGTACCTGCAGCTGGCCAACAAGCTGGAACAACTCATCATCAAAGGCGTATATGGCGTAGGAGAACGGCTGCCGTCTGTACGGGAACTGCACCAGGAGCACGGCGTGAGCATCAGTACCGCGCTACAGGTGTACGCGCATCTTGAAAAGAAAGGATGGATCGCGGCCCGGGAACGCTCCGGTTATTATGTGCAACTCACGCCACAGCAACGGCTGAAACTGCCTGCTCCCAGCAGTCCGGGACCTGCTGCCACACAGGTAAAGATCAACGACCAGGTACGCAGGATCCGGGAAGCAAGACATTCCAGGAAAACCATCCCGCTGGATGCACCCACACCTGCGACGGCGCTGCTGCCACATGCCAAACTACACAAAGCATTATTGCAGACAGTACGCGCTCATCAGGCATCAGACCTGCAATACAGCGACCTGAGAGGCTATGAGCCGCTGCGTAGGCATATCGCCCGCCGCTGCCTCACCTGGAAAGGAACGGTTACCGCCAGCGATGTGATCATTACCAACGGCGCTATGGAGGCCATGAGCTTCTTTCTGCGGGCAGTAGCCAAACCAGGTGATACCATCGCTATTGAATCACCTACTTTCTTCGGGATATTGATGAGCATCGAGAGCCTGGGCATGAAGGTCCTGGAAATTGCTACCGATCCTGTTACAGGGATTAACCTGGAAAAGCTGGAAGACGCTTTCCGTAAAAAGCGGGTGGCGGCCTGTTTGCTGATCAGCAATTACAACAACCCATTGGGCTGCTGTATGCCTTCGGCTAATAAACAAGCGCTGGCAGCCTTGCTGCATAAATACCAGGTACCGTTGTTAGAAGATGATTCATTCGGGGAACTGCATCACGGGGCAGAAAGGCCTGCTACTGTTAAAACTTATGACAGGGATGGATGGGTTTTATATTGCTCTTCCTTTTCTAAAAGCCTTTCAGCAGGATTGCGCATAGGCTGGGCTATTCCGGGCAGCCGCTTCGATTACCAGGTAGAGCAGCTGAAATACACGACCACTTTTCATACCAGCCTCCTACCCCAATTGGCAATACACCATTACCTGGAGCACCAGCGGCTGGACCTTCACCTGAAACAGCTGCGCAATGCACTGGCTATACAGACACTGCAAATGGCCAGGGCCATACAACAATATTTTCCTGAAGATACTGCGCTGACACAGCCGGAAGGAGGATTTAACCTGTGGATCGTATTGAACAAAAAGATTGACACCTGGGAATTATACCAGCAGGCGCTTGAACACCAGATCGCTGTGATGCCGGGATCTTTGTTTTCCAGTCAGCAGAAGTACCGCAACTGCCTGCGGGTGAGCTCCGGGATTCCCTGGAGTGAAGACCTGGAATGGGCCGTGCAGACCACAGGCCGGCTGGTGAAGAAACTATTGAAATAGTCCCTGTTACATCTTCGCTTTGTGTACCAGCTTAAAGATAGTAAACAGGTGATGCGCTTCGTGCAGCAGGAAGAATTCAGTCCATTCCTGGATATTCAGCCTGCCGTAGCTGGGATGAATACCGATGCGCTGTAACTGTTCATTGCTAAGGCCTTTCAGCAATTGAATGATCTGCTGGCGGTCGGCTTCCAGCTCTTTTAAGAGTGTTCCCGGTGATTGCCTGCGCCAGTAGAGGAAAACCGGATCATCATCCCCGATATAGCGTTCAAAGAAGGGATCCTGGCTGTCCAGGATGCGGTGCAGGCGGCTCAGGAACTGTGGCTGGTAGCTGACCAGGTGGGCCATGTTCTCGTGCACCGACCATTTGCCCGGCTCCAGTTCTCCCATCAGCTGTTCTTCAGCGAGGGGTTTGATGATCTGGGCCAGGGCAAGGTGCTGATGCAACAATCGTTCAGATAAAGATGTATAGAACATATGGGCGGAAGGAGTTTAATGGGTGCAAAATAAGTTGTTTTTCGTTAGGCAAAACAGATACAGTTTTAGTAATTTTGACCAGATCAGATTATTTGCCATGTTAAAGACCGCCGAGCATTTATACCTGCAGATAGCAGACCGTATAGAACAGCTGATAGAAAAAGAAGTGCTGAAGATTGGAGACAAGCTGCCCTCCGTACGCTCTATCAGCAAAGAGCAGGGTGTAAGCCTGAGCACGGCCTTCCAGGCCTATTATCACCTGGAAGCGAAAGGATTGATAGAGCCGAGACCAAAATCCGGCTACTATGTGCGTTTCAGTCCGCGCAAGCTGCGTGATATTCCCAAAACCTGTGAGCCGGTAAAGAAGGCATCGGAAGTAACGGTGAATGAAATGATCTCCCGGGTGTTCCATAACAATACAGCCGATAATCTTCTCAAGTTTTCCCTGGCCGTAGCTGCAGATAGTATGCTGCCTGCCGCCAAAATATCCAAATCCATGGTGCAGGCCATCCGCAAGGCGCCGGATGGCGGCATCGGCTACGAATCTACCCAGGGGAATGTGAACCTGAGAAGGCAGATAGCGCGTATGAGCATACAGTGGGGGGGCGTTATCAGTGAAGACGATGTGGTGACTACCAGCGGTTGTACCGATGCCCTTACGCTGAGCCTCTGTGCGGTTACACAACCCGGAGATACCATTGCACTGGAAAGCCCGGCCTATTACGGTTCCCTGCAACTGGCGGCCAGCCTGGGACTAAAAGTGCTGGAAGTGCCTACCAACCCGGTTACCGGTGTGGACCTGGATTACCTGGACAAGGCCATTCCCCGTTTTAACATCAAGGCCTGCCTGTTTGTGACCAATTTCAACAACCCCCTGGGCTCCTGCATGCCCGATACCCATAAACGCGAACTGGTGCGTATTCTCGAGAAGTACAATATCCCGCTGATAGAAGATGATATTTACGGTGATATTTATTTCGGAAGAGAAAGGCCGAGCCTTTGCAAAACCTTTGATGAAAGCGGCATTGTACTTACCTGTAATTCCTTCTCGAAAGCGCTGGCGCCAGGCTATCGCGTAGGCTGGACATTACCCGGCAAATACAAGGAAAAAGTACTGCGCTTAAAGCGGAATCATTCCATTGCCTGCCCTTCCCTCCCCCATGCAGCTATTGCGCATTTCCTGGAGAATGACCGCTACGAGCATCACCTGCGCGGCATGCGTAAACAATTGCATACGCAGAGCCTTCGCTACCTGCAGGCTATTGCGGATTATTTTCCGGAAGATACATTGGTAACAAGGCCTACCGGTGGCTTTGTGCTGTGGCTGGCCCTGAATGACAGCATCAATACGTATGAGCTGTATGAACTGGCGCTGAAACAACGGATCACCTTTGCACCGGGACGTATGTTCTCCCTGCAGGACCGTTACCGTAACTGTTTACGCATCAGTTTCGGAAATCCCTGGAGTAAGCAGGTAGAAGAAGGAATCAAAACATTGGGAAAGCTGATCAGGAAATTAGGTTAACAAGAGGGCCGGAACAGGAATATTCCGGCCGCGCTTAAACCTACAACTGTATTACACTGTAATGCGATTAATTATGTTGTTTTACGATAGTTCCAAATAGCAATTCCATTCATCACCAAAGCATAGCCCAGCATGATCAGCAGATAGGTCTGTATGTTAGCCCACCCGCTGCCTTTGAGCAGCACCATGCGTATCACTTTCACAAACCAGGCAATAGGATTGAACCAGGTAAACACCTGCGCCCATTCCGGCATACTTTCTACAGGCGTGAACAGGCCACTCATCAGGATGAATATGAGCACAAAGAACCAGGCAATGAACATGGCCTGCTGCTGTGTGTCTGTAAAGGTAGAGATGAGCAAACCCATGCCCAGCATTACCCAGAGGTATACTGCGGCAAAAAGGAAAACGAGCCATATGCTTCCTGCCATGGGGATACTGAACACCAGCTTACCTATCAGGAGCCCGAAAGCCAGCTCAAACAAAGCGATGATCCAAAAAGGGATCAGCTTACCCAGGATGAAATGATGTTTCCGTATAGGTGTTACGTTCAGCTGTTCTATAGTACCGATCTCCTTCTCCTTCACGATATTCATGCCTGAAAGGAAAGAGCCGATCATGGTAACCAGCACCACCAGTATGCCGGGCACCATATAGATCTTGTAATCCAGGCGGGTATTGAACCAGTTGGAGTAGGTAACCTCGATGACGGGAGGAGCGTTACGCTCGTCTAATGCCAGCCATTCTGTACGTATGTTCTTATTGAAATCCATGATGATGCTGCCTGCATAGGCATTGGCCAGGCCTGCCTTGGTACCGTTGATGGCGTTCACCAGCAATTGCAGCGGCGCTTTATCTTCCTTCACCAGGTCGCGTTCAAAATGCCGAGGTATTACCACAACAATATCGGCTTTGTCCAGCTGCAGGTCTTCGTATGCTTCCCTGATGTTAAAGGTGTGCCGCTGCAGTTTGAAGTAGCCGCTGGCGGTGAGCTTATGCACCAGGCGCTGCGACCAGGGAGAATGGTCGTAATCCACTACATCAACAGCCAGGTTCTTCACTTCGTAGTTGGCTGCGTAGGACAATATCAGCAGCTGTACGATGGGGATGATGAAGATGATCTTCACCATGGCCTTGTTCCGGAAGATCTGCAGAAACTCCTTCTGTAATATGAATTTGATGGTACGCATCAGCTTAAACGGATTTTAAAGTTACGTATGCTCATTACCACAAAGAACAATGTCATACCGCACAGCACGAGGGTTTCCTTCCATATGTAATGCAGGCCGGAGCCTTTCAGCATGATATCTTTCAGGATCATGATGAACCATTTGGCCGGCATGATGTTGGACAGCCATTGTAATGGCAGCGGCATGCTTTCTATGGGAAATATAAAACCGGACAGTAAAGTAGTCGGCATCAGTAACCCCATCATGGAGGCCATCATAGCTGTTTGTTGTTTGTCTGTAACCGATGAGATCAGGATGCCTAAAGAGAGCGATGTTAATACAAACAGCACACACTCCGCCAGCAACAATACCAGGCTTCCCTTGATAGGCATACCGAATATAAATACACCCATGGTTAATATCACCAGTGCATTGATAAAAGACAGCACGATATAAGGCACTACTTTACCCAGGATGATCAAGGGAGGAGGCAAGGGTGATACCAGCAATATTTCCATGGTGCCGAGCTCCTTTTCACGGGCAATGGTGATGGACGTCATCATAGCCGATACAAGCAGCAGGATGAGCGTCATCACACCCGGCACGAAGAGGAATACACTTTTCAGGGCCGGGTTGTATTGCATGGTAACGGTGGTATTGATCGTTAACGGTAATTCCATCTCACCGTTCAGCTCCTGTTGAAAATCGCCGATGATGGCAGTGGCATAATTGATCAGGGTAGTAGCGGTATTAGGATCACCAGCGTCCGCTAATAGCTGTACCCGTGCTTTATTATGATGATGAAATGATTGGCTGAATGCAGGCGCTATTACTACCGCCATCTTGATGCGCCCATCGCGGAATGCTTCGATAATAGCAGGCTGATCGCGCAGGTTACGGTCGATATGAAAGTAGCCGCCGGCTGCCAGCTTTTGTACCAGCCGAGCGCTGTAGTAATCTTTCGACTTGTCGAGCACCGCGATGTCTGCATTCTTTATTTCATTGGTAATGGCAAAGCCGAAAAGGATGATCTGCACGATGGGCATCCCGAAGAGGATCAGCAGGGTACGCCTGTCGCGGAAGATGTGATAGAATTCTTTTCTGGCAAATACAAAAAACTGACGCATGATGGTAAGTTATCAGTGATTAATTTTTCTTCTCCCTGGCCAATTTCAGGAATACATCATCCATAGATTCCGCTTCGAACTGTTCCCTGAGGCGGCGGGGCGTGTCCAGTGCACGGATACGGCCATCCACCATGATAGAGACACGATCGCAGTATTCTGCTTCATCCATATAGTGCGTGGTAACGAATACGGTTACGCCCCGGCTGGCAGCTTCGTAGATCAGGTCCCAGAACTGACGGCGGGTAACGGGATCTACACCACCGGTAGGTTCATCCAGGAATACGATGGAAGGATCATGCAGGATGGCGATGGAAAAAGACAATTTCTGCTTCCAGCCCAGGGGCAGGGAACTCACCAGCTGATCTGCCTCTGCTTCCATTTGCAGTTTCTGCAGCAGCTGGGTAGTTTTCTCTTTTATTGCTTTATCACTCAGTCCGTAGATACCGCCATAAAAGCGGATGTTCTCTTTCACCTTCAGATCTTCGTACAGGGAGAATTTCTGGCTCATATAACCGATGTTCTGCTTGATCTTTTCTGACTGTGTGTATACATCATAGCCGGCCACTTTCGCAGTTCCGCTGCTTGGGCGCAGCAGTCCGCAGAGCATACGCATGGCGGTGGTTTTACCGGCCCCGTTAGCGCCGAGGAAGCCGAAGATCTCCCCTTTCTTCACTTCGAATGTGATGGCGTTGGTGGCGATGAAGCTACCGAATTTTTTAGTGAGCCCGTTGGTAATGATCGGATCCATGTGTTAATCTGTTTGTGTGTCAGGCGGGTTGCATGCTCTCTCTGTTCATCAGTTCCATGAAGCAATCTTCTATGCCGGCCTGTATGGAAAACATAGAGAAATCTTCATGATGCCTGGGTGTGAGATAAGCGCGCAGCTCATCTACACCGGAGGTTCCGTTCTTCAGGGTAAGATGCAGGTATTCGCCAAAAGCGTAGCAGCTGTTTGTACCCGGAAATGCGCGCAGGTCCTGTATGAGACGATACATATTCTTTGCCCTTAGTGCCCACATGGGTTTACTGAACTGTTCAATGATGTGCTGCGGCGTATCGATGTTCAGCAGCTGCCCGTTCTGTATCAGGGCAACGCGGTCGCAAAGCATGGCTTCATCCATATAAGGAGTGGATACCAGGATGGCGATGCCTTTCTGTTTAAGGCGTTGCAGCATGTCCCAGAACTCCTTGCGGGACACGGGGTCCACACCGGTGGTTGGCTCATCGAGAAAGAGCACGGCAGGCTTGTGCACCAGTGCGCAGCAGAGGGCCAGCTTTTGCTTCATACCGCCGGAGAGTTTGCCGGCAGGACGTTTTTTAAAGGGCGCTATCTGCACATATATTTCCTCTATCAGATCGTAGTTGGCTTCAACAGTGGTGTTGAAGATGGTAGCAAAGAAATTGAGGTTCTCTTCCACGGTAAGATCCTGGTAGAGTGAGAAGCGGCCCGGCATGTAGCCTACTATCCTGCGGATGGCTTTATAGTCTTTCACTACGTCCAGTCCGTTGACGGTAGCCTGTCCTTTATCCGCCAGCAATAACGTGGTGAGGATGCGGAACAGGGTAGATTTACCGGCGCCATCGGGGCCGATGAGGCCGAACAATTCTCCTTCATTAACGGTGAAGGATATATTATGCAGGGCCTTTACCGCGCCGAAGTTTTTATGAATATCCTGTACAACAATGGGTGTTTCCATGTGTTATTGTTTTGCCAGTTTCAGTTCTGCGGGCATGCCTATTTTAAGGCTGCCATCATTCTTCACTCTTACTTTTACTGCGTACACCAGGTTAGTGCGTTCTTCCTTGGTCTGGATCACTTTGGGGGTGAATTCTGCTTCTGAAGAAACCCAGGTAATGGTGCCGGGCCATTCGCGGTATTTATCATCCGGCAGGTCTGTGAGCACTGTTACCTGTTGTCCGACTTTTACCTGTCCCAGTTGTTCTTCACCGATGTAGGCCCGCATATCGAGTGCAGACAGATCGGCTATTTTATACAAAGCTTTGCCGTAGTTCACTACTTCTCCTTTTTCTACATATTTGATCAATACGGTACCGTTTACCGGGTTGGTAACACGGGACTGGCGCAACTGATCGTTCACCTGCAACACCTGTTCTTCCAGAGGATGCGCTTCGCTGCTGTAGCCGCTCACCTGTGTGTTCAGGGTAGAGGCCAGGGAACGGTATTGTTTTTCCAGGATACCTATCTGGTAGTTAATATCATCCAACTGTTTGGGGGTAGCGGCATTGGCCTTTACCAGGTTCTCGTAGCGTTGCTGTTCACGTTTCTGCACGGCGATCTGTTCACGGATCACTTCCAGCTGGGGATCTTTCTCCGGGATCTTGCTTAATACCGCTTTGATGTTGGCTTTGAGCTGTGATTTCTTCAGGTGGAGCTGGGTGGAATCTATCCATCCCACAATGGTATCTGCAGGTAAGGTCATGCCTTCTTCCACCATGAATGAAAGCAGTTTGCCGGTGCCCTCTGCCGATACAACGGTCTCCACGGCCTCGAAATTCCCGTAGGCGTCTGCATGATCATCATTAGAGCGGCAGGCCGGCAGCATGGCTGCCAGTATGATGGCTGTGAATGCGGTGCGCATAGTAGTGCTGTTTTTTTGTATTGGTAGCATGTGTTAATAACCTTGAATAAGTTGATAATTGATACGGGCAAGGGCCAGTTGCACCTGGTGGGTGCTTTGGTCTATACGGGCCTGCATAACGGCGTTGAGATCGGTGATGTAATCGTGCACGGTGATCACTCCGTTATCGAGCTGCACGGCGCTGGATTCTTTGACGCTGGTCCGCAGGTCCAGGATGTCGTCATCCTTTTCCAGGGTTTGTACCAGGCGGTTGATATCGGTACGTTGCTGTGCCAGCTGCGTACGGGTATTGAGTGTAAAGGTCTCCGACTGGTGGTCGATATTCTTTTGCTGCAGGCGCAGGATATCCTGTTCTTTACGATGATAGCGCCAGTTCCAGAGGGTCCAGTTGAGGCGGATCCCGGTCATGTAGAAGCTGGCGAAATCGTTATTCAGCATATTGAGGCCCGGCCTTCCATAGCCGCCCTGCACAAAAGCGCTTACACGGGGCATGGGACGGGTGGCGGTCAGTTTAGCCTGGTGGTCTAAGGAGGAGGACTGCAAACGGTATAATTGCAGTTCGGGCCTTAGCAGGGAATCAGTTTCAGGTACGGCTGTTATAGACGGGATGGCCAGCTTTACAGGCCCGGGCGCCTGGTAGCCGGTGAGCAGCTGTAATACGGCCAGGTTCCCTTCGCGGGAGGCGGCGGCAGACAGCTCCTGTTGTTCGGTACGCAGCAGCTCGGCCTTTAGTATGTTCACGTTGGATGGCAGCACGGTACCCTGCTGCACACCGGCGGAGAGGCGGTCTATCCGCTGGTGGATATCCGCCTGGTTGAGGCGGGCGGCTTTGATATATTCTTCTGCCAGCAGTGCGTTGAAGTAGGTTTGGGTGACCTGCTGCTTTACCTTGTACAGTTCCACTTCTATACGCTGCTGTTCCGTTTGTTGCTGTACCGCCTGCAGCTCCCGTTGCTCACGGGTGGCGCCACCATCGTAAAGCAATTGCTTTACATCGATGGTGGCCTTGTACTGGTCTTTAGCAAATTCGGGGATGCTCACCCCGGGTACTTTAAACGGTATTTCCGTAACAGCGCTCTGGTAGGTGGCCTGTCCGTTCAGCTCGGCCTGGGGAAGATAGGCGCTGTTGGTATTCTTTACCTGCAGGCGCAGTATACTGTCGAGCACGGGTCTTTGCCTTAACAGCGGGTAGTTATCACGCGCCAGCTGCTGTACCTGTTCGAGGGTCAGCAGGGTACTGTCCTGGGCGTATAGCTGTCCGGAACATAAGAGCAAAACCCAAACTAAACGCTTCATATTTAACTGATTTATTTAACTAATTGGTTAATACAAGTGCAAAAAAATTTACGGCTCAATGGCCTTTAAAATAAAGTCGGCTACCAGTTCTTTCCGTTCTTCTATCAGCATGCGGAACTGTACATCGTCCATTCCCACAACGCCTTTCAGCAGGGGCCGGGCGGCAAAGGGGAATACGCAGAGCGATAATACATTAATCATCAATTGTATTGGGCTGATCTTTTTAATGATGCCCTGCTCTCCTGCTTTGGCCACTTCCATCAGGAAGAGCTGCAGATCAGGGAAGTTTGGTTTGGACTTAAACTTCCGGATCAGCAGTTCCGGATCCTGTTGTAATTCATTCAGGATAAAGAGCGGAAGATGGGGATTCTCGGAAAGTGCTTCGATATAGCCGCGGACAATGCTGCGGATCTTATCTGGCACGGGCATGTTGGTACTGATGATCATAGACAGGCGGGAAATGACCTTATCGAAGGCTTCATCGAATACCATGTCAAATAACTTCTCCTTGCTGCGGTAGTAGTAATGTAAAAGTGCTTTATTGATACCGGCTTCATCTGCTATATCCTGCATGCGGGCTCCTGCCAATCCTCTCTGTAAAAAAATCTTCTTAGCGGCTGCGATAATCTGTTCTTCCGTATTCTTTTCCTGCGACATAAACTATAAAGTTTAACCATTTGGTTAATGCAAAGGTAGCGAAAGATTGGAAACTGGAAAATAAATTTTGGGAAGGAGTTAAAAGAAGAGGGCGAGGCGGGGAGGAAGATTGGATGAGCAGCTTACTAAGCTCTTACTAAGTACTTACTAAGCTCCCACTAAGCTTGTACTAAATTAACACTAAGAGCATTCGGCGTGTAAACGGCCAGTAAAACCCATGTAGAAGCGGAGGTGAGGTGGACGTAAGGTGGACTTGAGGTGGACTTGATGCGGGTTTAAATTGTATCAGTTGCGGGTTCCCTTTCACGTAATTGCGAGGAGCAGTAGAGAAGGCGCGGGGCGCGACGAAGCAATCTCCTCACGTAATCTCCCTACAATATAGATTGCGTTAAAAGATTGCTTCGTCGCGGCCGCGCAAAAGGCTTACAGCTCCTCGCAATGACGGCGCTGAAGACCTATGTACTTACAGATTAACGAGGGGGTGCACGGCTATACCACCATCTATATTCACTTCTGCGCCGCTAATGAAGCGGGCATTGTCTGAAGCGAGGAAGCTAACCAGTTTGGCCACTTCTTCTGAATCGCCGATACGTTGCAAGGGAATAGAAGCTTTAAAGCCGTCATATAGGGCGTCCACTTCGGCGCTTGTACGGCCGTCTTTGGAGAGAATAGACGTTCTGATAGGACCAGGATTTACCGCATTTACCCTGATCTGGCGGGGCGCCAGTTCACGGACCAGCGTACGGGCCAGGGAGTTTAAAGCTGCTTTACTGGCGTTGTAAACAGCCATACCTGGCAAACCGCCATAAGCAACTACAGAAGACAGGAAGATAAGGGAGCCGCCATCCTTCAGTACGGGCAATAGTTTCTGGGCAGTAAAGAAGGCTCCTTTGAAATTGATGTCCATCACCTCATCGAAATGGGACTCGCTTACATCGGTGAAAGGAGCGCCGGGGGCGATACCTGCGTTCACGAAGAGGATGTCTATCGCGCCATATTTTTCCTTCACATGCTTAGCGAGGGCATCGGCATCCTGGAGTTTGCTCTGATCGGCTACAAAGCCTTCTACGCCGTTGCCGAGGGTAGCCACAGCCTCTTTTATAGCCGCTTCTTTACGGCCGGTAATGATCACTTTAGCGCCCTGGGCGAGGAATTCGGCTGCAGTGGCGTAGCCTATACCACTATTAGCGCCGGTTACAAGGGCTACTTTGTTTTGCAATTGACTCATCTTGTTGACAATTTAGTCTGGTTATATATTGATGTATTTAAAATGTTCGATACATTAGGGCAAAAAAAAGCTCAGCCGAATTGCTGGAAGAACAGGGAGAGATGCCTCATCGCGTCCTTATTTACGCTAAGCTGAACCTGCCGGCCGCACTTATCATATGACAGTACGCCTGCATCTACCAGGATCTTTACATGGTGAGAAACGGCCGGTTGCGAGAGACCGGTGAGCCGTGCAAAATCTCCGCAGGCGGCGTTGTTGTTCCTGGCCACCTCCTGGAGGATGGTCAGGCGGTGCCTGTCTGATAATGCATTGGCTGCTTTCTCTATATTGAGATCCATGACGCAAAGATAGGAAATAAATCAACAAATCGAAATATTTCGATGAATTGGATAAAATAATTCATCCGGAAAATAGCTTAATATTGAGCTGCATGAGAAGAAAAGTGGGCCAACAAACAAGGGCGTAAATACTGTTAACGGGTGGTAGCCGTTACATTTTGGGGCTATATAACATATATGCAGAGATTATCAGTGCCACATTTATAGGGACAAAATTACCACAAGCCGGTACAGGGGACAAGCGGAGTAACACGCTAAAAGATCAGGTATTTATACCTGTTTTTTTCCGCGTTTATACGAAAAGGGGTGTGGGGCAATTCGGCTATTTTGCAGCTCAGTTCACCAAAAAACCTCAATAAAATGAAAAACAACCTCATTGCTTTCGTTATTGCTGCATTGACGGTACCATTACTATTCAGCCAGTGTGATACGCATCCAGACCCCAAGGGCGAGATCCGGCTACAACCAGACAGCGCCCGTAAACACATTATCCCGATCGATACAGCGATCAAAATGAACAAGAGCTACATAGCGGCCCGCAGGCGGCTGGCAGAAGCCGTACGTAAAGGCGGGGATTCTCTGGAGAACATCCTGGACATTCCATATGACGAATCTTTTAACCGGGATATTTTCGCACTGCTGCTGAACCAGAAGGGAGCGGCGGGCATACGGATCTACCTGGGTAAAGAAGAAGGCACGAATAAGGGGAAACTGATCATGGTGCCCGTAGACAAAAACGGAAGGAATATTATCGAAAAATTCCTGTATAAAGGCAAACCGGTGCTGGATGACCAGGGCAGAGTTGTCAGCGTACCTGGCATTTCCAGCGCAAGAGCAGCTACAAAAGCAGCCGATGGCGCAGAAAAAGGCGGTCACTGCTCTCCTCCCTGTCCGCTCTCTTACTAATTTACTTTTATCCTCTTACCAATGAGTTATCTGACCGGGTTCCTGCTGGCTTTAACGGTACTCTTTCCTCTCATAGCGGGGATAGTGCGTTTCGCCAAGATAGACGAAAGTTACCATCCCTTTTTACTATTACTGCTGATGGCCTTCACTTCGGAGGTCATCAGCTTCATCTGTAAAATAGCGTTAAAGTCCACCCCTGAGATCACTATCAACCTTTACTCACTGATAGAATGCATGATCCTTCTTTTCCAGTTTCATGTATGGGGTTTTCTGAAGGCAAAGCGGGCCCTGTTCTATTGTATGGCTGCTTTCTTTGGCCTGATATGGGTAGCCGAAAATATTATTCTTGACAACATTGTACAGTTCACGCTTTTCTTCAACGCCTGCTATTCGTTTGTGCTGGTATTGCTAAGCATCAACCAGATCAACCAGATCATTATACAGGGTACGCAGCAACTTTTCAAAAACGCCAAGTTTATTCTTTGCCTGGGATTCATTATCTATTTTCTTTACGAGCTCATATATGATGCCGCGTATTTTGTAAGCTATGATAACGATGTGGCGGCGGCGGCTAAGGTCATAAATATGTTTAACTATATGAATGCTTTCGTAAATTTGATATACGGTGTTGCCGTTCTTTTAATACCGAAAAAGAAGAACGATCTTTATTTTAACAGGTATTTTGAATGAGGGGAGAGATCCTCTAACCCCATCCTGTAACAAATATCCCAAAATGGGCGACAAGCTTTTCTATACAACCTTCTTTATTTCGTTGCTGATTGCGGTGATCATCATTTATTTCGTGGTGTCCATCATCCTGTACCACCGCCGTTACATCAAAATGCAAAGAGACCGGATCACAGCGGAAATCACTATCCTGGAAAATGAGCGCAAACGCATTGCTACCGATCTGCATGACAGCGCAGGTCCTCTCCTGTCTACCGTTAAACTGATCCTGAACAGTATAGAGGCGCACAGTGAACATGACAAAAATATCATTGAAAAATCCAGCCGTTATATAGACGAAACCATTACCAACCTGCGACAGATCTCGCATAACCTGCTGCCCAATGCGCTGGAACGCAAGGGCCTGGTAGAGGCTACCCGCGAATTTATCCAGCAGATCAGCGAAAAACAACCGCTTTCCATCGACTTGCGCACAAGGGGGGAAATACACGTAGCGCCGGAGAAAGCCATTCACATTTTCCGCATTATCCAGGAGATTGTGCAGAATACCCTTAAACATGCCAAAGCCAAACAGTTGCAGATATCGCTCAGCCAGGACGACGGCGTGCTCTTGCTGCTGATCCGGGAAGACGGCGCCGGATTTGATGTAAGAAAAGCAAAAACCACCTCTACCGGCCTGGGCATGAAAAGCCTGGAGATCAGAACCGACATTATGCATGGCTCGCTGGCCATTGAATCTACACCCGGACACGGCACCCACTATCTCATAAAAATACCGGCCTGAAAAAACCGATAAGTTGTATATTTACTACGGAAGAGGCACTATTACCCCGATATCCTTAATGCTTGCGATGTGCGAAGGCCTTTGAGCGTTACTACTGTTACTATTTTACCACGGAACACAATGGATCAACAAATCAGATTAATGATAGCAGATGATCATGAGATCTTTAGAGACGGGCTGGCGTTAATGCTTTCCAAACAAAAAGACATCAAGCTGGTAGGCCAGGCATCGGATGGCCGGGAACTACTGGAACTACTGGAAACCACCCCCGCCGATATTGTCATGACCGATTTGAAGATGCCCCGGATGGACGGTGTAAGCGCTACCCGGATCATGCTGCAGAAATATCCTGATCTGAAGATCATTGCTCTTTCCATGTTCGACGAAGAAGACCTGATCGTAGAAATGCTGGAAGCAGGCGCCAAAGGTTACCTGCTCAAGAATGCAGATAAAACGGAAATACTGGAAGCCATTGCACAGGTAAACGACGACCATATCTTTTACTGCCGCCAAACCTCCGCCAAGCTGGCAGCCATGATCGTAAAAAGCCGGTTCGACCCGGGACGGGAAAAAGAAAAGATCACCTTTACCGATCGCGAACAAGAGATCATCAAACTGATATGCCTGCAATACACCGCACAACAGATCGGTGAAAAAATATTCCTCAGCAAACGTACCGTGGAAGGTCACCGTACCCGCATTCTTGAAAAAATGAATGTAAAGAATACCGCCGGTGTGGTGGTATTTGCACTGAAGCACAATCTTATCAAGGAAGAAGATCTGTTGTAAGGGTGCTGGAACTATGTCAAAATTTCAAGCAGTAAGGGCATTCCTGACATTTTTTACTGTCAAAAATAACATAGAATCCATGCTGGTGGCTCTGGCACAGGGATTGTTGTGTGGTTTTCTGTAATTGAGTAACAAAATTATTAACAATAAAAAAGGAGGTAATTATGTCACTCGCCAGAAGAACCACTGACCAATTTCCCTCACTCTCAGGCTTTTTCGATGACCTGTTTGGCAGGGACGCTTTTAACTGGGGCACCAACAACTTTTCTACTACCAACACTACTATCCCCGCAGTAAACATTAAGGAAACGAATGAACATTTTGAAGTGGAAGTAGCTGCTCCCGGCATGAAAAAAGAAGATTTTTCAGTACAGCTGGACGGCAATACCCTAACCATCTCCTCTGAAACACAACAGGAGACAAGCGAAGGCGGCAACGATGAAAAATACAGCCGGCGCGAATTCAGCTATCAGTCATTCCAACGCAGGTTTATATTACCCAAGGATGTGGTGGATGAAGACAGGATAGCAGCCAGATATGAGAATGGCATTCTGAAGCTCGAGATCCCTAAACGGGAAGAAGCCAGGAAAAAGGGTCCGAGACTCATTAACATCGCATAAGCACTACATACAAATCACAACAGGGCCATGCCTGTGCGCATTATTAATACGCCACAGGTGTGGCCCGCCTATTTTAATATTTTTTTTTGCAACGCTGTTACATTTATAATAAATGTAACTATATTTGTTCCATGCGTAACAAACAGTCATTACTCCTTCACAAACTGCCCGCCATTGCCTTAATGGCCGTGCTGTTTTTTGTGCAGGGAGTGAAGCTGCTGCACCGTCATGATTACGCAAAGACCCATACTTCTGACGGACATCATCTTGCAACGGCGCATTACTGCGCCATCTGCGATTACCATCTGACAAAAGATGCGGAGCTGCCATCTGTTATAGCTGCGCTACCGCCACTATCCTATCAGTATATTACTTACACCTTCCGCCCTTCGCCCACCGGATCCGGCATGGTATACGTGCATGCCAATAAAGGGCCTCCCGCTATGATGCTATAAGCATGCTTTTCTGTTACCCATTCCATTGAAACTTTATTCATGTAAGTTATGTTGCAAGCTATTGCGCTGACCCGGCAATTCGGGCAGCATACTGCGCTGCACGCGCTTAGCCTGGCGGTTGGCAAAGGGGAGATATTCTGCCTGCTGGGCCCCAATGGCGCCGGTAAGACCACGACTATTAATTGCTTCCTGGGATTCCTATCACCCAGCAGCGGCACGGCATTGGTAAACGGAATTGATGTAGCGCAACGGCGGCAGGAAGCCCGGCGGCATATTGCCTACATTCCCGAGACCGTGATGCTGTATCCTTATCTGAGCGGGCTGGAAAACCTGCAGTTCTTTCATGCACTGAGTGGCAGGGAGTTTCCAAAAGAACATTACATACGGCTTTTGCTGGAGAGTGGTTTGCAGGAAGATGCCATTCACCGGCGGGTACAAACCTATTCCAAAGGCATGCGGCAAAAAGTAAGCATCGCTATTGCAATGGCAAAGAACGCAGGCGTGCTTTTGCTGGATGAGCCAACGTCGGGCCTGGACCCAAGGGCCAGTCATGAATTCTCTTCTTTGTTACGGCGATTCAGTAATGAAGGAGGCGCTGTACTGATGGCCACACACGACCTGTATCATGCCAAGGCGATCGCCACCCGTATCGGTATCATGAAAGAAGGCAGGCTGCTTACTGTAATGGAAGCCGCTGCTATAGACCACTACGCACTGGAAAGCATCTACATGGAACACATGACCGCAGCACTATAATAACATGCTTAAAATATTAGTCCTGAAAGAATGGCGGATGGCGCTTCGTAGCCGGACGCTGGCCGCTACCCTATTCCCCTTGCTGTTATTGCTGGGCATTGCCTTTACGGGTAGCAGCATACAACAATCCCGATTAGAGCGGGAACGTGTTGCCGCCAATGCAAATTTCCGGATGCAATGGGAACAGCTGCAAGCAGGCGACCCGCATAGTGCCGCGCATTTCGGCACCTATATCTTTAAACCGCTTAACACGCTGAGTGTATTTGATAAGGGGATTGATGATATCAGCGGGTATACCATGCGTGTAGAAGCGCATATACAACATAGCATTGCTGCTCCTCCCCTGCGTCCTGCAGATGTTTATCTACGCTTTGGTAATCTTACTATGGCGGGTGTGCTGCAGCTCTTTTTCCCGCTGCTCATTTTGTTCTATTGCTATAACAGCTATACACAGGAACAATCAGCCGGTACATTGGGATTGTTGTTACTACAAGGCGCGGGCAGGGCAGCCATACTGCGTGGTAAAGCAGTGCTGCACCTCCTGCTTATTAATGGGATACTGCTGAGCGGCCTGTTGCTATTCCTAACACCATTGCTATTAAAGAGCGGTATTACTGAGCTGGTCCGGATCCTATTACTTGTTATCTGTTATGCCTGTTATAGCAGCATATTCGTGCTGCTGGGAATGGCGGTATCTGCGAGGGCAAAGAACGGCCGGCAATCACTGCTCATACTGACAGGTGTATGGCTATTGTGGAATGTATTGGCGCCCAGGCTTGCAGCAGCTATTGGTGAAAGCCTGCACCCGCTTCCCTCTCAGCATGCTTTGCAGGAGAATATAGAGAGAGCGATCCGCATGGGCATCAACGGAGATGATCCAAGGGAAGAGCGTTTAGAAAAGTTAAAGGAGCAGGTATTGATGCAATACCACGTTAAGGATGTGAGTCAATTACCGGTAAATTTTGACGCCATCCGCATGCAGGCCAATGAAGATTATGCGCAGATGGTTTATGATAAATACGCCTTGGAAACTGACAGCATTATACGCTTGCAGAATAATATTACGCGCTATGCAGCGGTGGCAGATCCATACCTGGCCCTACGCAGTATTTCAATGGCATTGTGCGGCACTGACTATGCGCATCACTGGTATTTTGATTCGAGCGCACGCAGGTACCGCAATGATTTTATCCGGCGGCTGAACATGCAGCTTGCCTATAAGGGTAAGGCTGACCAGGATTTCTACAAAGCGACGCCGCAATTTGATTATATCCCACCGGACATACTTACAGTATTGCGCGGCCAGGCATGGCTGCTGTTATCACTGCTGTTGTGGTTACCGCTAAGTGTTTTACTGTTAAAGAGATCTGCCAGTTATGAAACGTTCCTATAACATGCTGCCCTTTATTAAACAAGTGCTGCTGGCAGAAATCCGCCAGCTGATGCGAAGCACAATACTACCGGTATTGATGAGCATCTTCTTTGTGGCTGCCGCCATTGCATTGCTATATGGGCAAAGTGTATCGCTGTCGCAAAGAGCGACGCTTGACAGCCTGCAGGCCGATTACCGTCAGCAGTATGCAAAGCTGTACGGACAGTTGGAGGCGGATACCAGCACGCCAAAAGGAAAAACGGATCGCATTGCGGCAACAAATCCTGCTGTGGTTGATTTTCGCTTGCATCGCAGCGTGTATCACCAGCCGGGTATGTTCTCGCTGCTGTCTATCGGGATGAGTGATATCGCCAGGTATTATTATCCTATCAGTGTTAAAGGTGGTTATGTGCCTGTGGAAGAGAAAGTAAATAACCCGGAGCAGTTGCTGTCAGGAAATTTTGATGTGGCCTTTCTGTTTATTTACCTGTTGCCGTTGATGGCCATCTGTCTTAGCTATAACCTGTTATCGCAGGAAAAGGAACAGGGCACGCTGTCTTTGCTGTTGGTGCAACATGGCAGCATTACCCGTATCCTGCTGATACGCTTACTGGTGCGCTATCTGATCTTAGTGGCAGGCATCATAGTGATCAGTATAGCGGGCATACTCATTGCCCCTGCCGGAAATAATTCTTCATGGCGGGAACTCCCAGCCTGGTTAGGCGTGTGCAGCGCTTATATCGCTTTCTGGATGTCTTTGATATGGTTTATTCTTTCATGGAATGCAGCTGCGGCTGTGAACCTTATTTCCATGCTGGCTGCCTGGCTGCTGCTATTGATCGTGATCCCCGCGGAATGCCGGTTCATGGCGAACCAGTCTTATACCGATCAAACAGCAGGTAATGCTTCGCAACAAAGGGAGATAGCATGGGAAACGTGGGAGCTGCCGCAAAAACAATTGCTGGACAGTTTTTATACCGCGTATCCGCAATACCGTAACCAGCAGGCTTATGACACAGGAGCTACCAGCAGCAGGCGCGCTATGGCTTACTACGAGCTGGTTGCCCGGCGGATGCAGCGGATTATTGATATACAGGCATCTGCGCAGCAGAAGAACATGCAGGCGGTGAAGGCTTCTTTCTACTATAATCCGGCCGTATATGCGCAGACCTTACTGAACAACATTGCGCACACCGATGTGGGAGATTATGATCAGTTCCGTGAGCAGGCGGATGTGTTTCGCAGTAAATGGAAACATTTCTTTTACCAACTGCATTTCAATGATCAGTTGTTTACAGCGGCCACTTATAAAGCACTCCCTGATTATTCCCCGGTATACGGCCCCAATGTCCCGGCACAGTGGCAAAGAGGGCCTATCTACCTGTTGTTGCTGGGCGCCGGATGGCTAACGGCGGGAATGATTGTTTTTAAATCTAAAAGTCTGAAATAAACGGTTCATATCATGAAGAGAGCTTTACCTATACTGGTTTGTTTATGCGGCGTAACAGTTTACAGTTACGCACAACACAAGAGCGATAGCCTGCGCAAGGAACGCCTGCGGGAAATTGAAGTGCTGGAAAAGAAACGAACACTGAAGGCAGATAGTATGTCGCCGGTACTGCGCCTGGAAGGACGACTGCTGGAAACACCTCAGCATATTGCAGGCGTTACCAGCGACCTGATACGCGAGCAGGGTGGTTTAGTGATGAAGGATATTGCCCGCAATGCCAGCGGGGTAAAATTTGGCTATAACAGCTCGGTTTTTGATGCCTCTACTGTGGTGCTGATGCGTGGATTCAGCGCCGCCACCTACCTGAATGGCATGCCACAGCGCAGCGATTTCAGCACACTGTCGGAAGATGCTGCGATCATTGAGCGGGTGGATTTCATCAAAGGGCCGGCAGGTTTTCTGATATCATCCGGAGAGCCGGGTGGGAGTATGAATATTACAACCAAAACACCCAGGCAACAGAGGATACGCCAGGTGGAAATTGCGGGAGGTAGTTATGGTTTGATGAGGGCTTCGGCAGATGTAGGAAGCATAGTACAGGCAAAGGGTTTCTCCTACCGGATGAATGCCGCGTACCAGCAGCAGCATAGTTTCATGGACTTTATCAAGACGAAGAAATATGTGGTGGCGCCGGTGGTGCAGTATAATTTTAGTCCGGGTACTTATGTACTGGCCGAGTATGACCTGATCCGCATTACAGCTGATGGCGGCAGCAGTGTGACCAAAGTAGGGACAGCTGCTGATGTGCTGAAAGACAGGGTTGGCAACAATTATGCAGGCGACCCGGGACTGCCGCAGTCGTATACACAGACCCAAAACTTCCGGCTCTTCCTCTCCCACCGTTTGAGTGAACGCTGGCGGATCTCTCTGCAATCAAAGTATACTATTACGCCGGCTGAGACATGGTATTTAATGTCGGATAATTACTCGCCGGTGAACTTTGACAGTACGAACATTACCAGGCGGATGCCTGTGTTCAACAGCATTACAGGCCGGGTGGCCGCGGCACAGGTGTATGTAAATGGACAGCTGAACAGTGGAAACCATATTGAGCACCGAATAGCGGCCGGCATTGATTATAACTACAGCAAGGACAATTATTCTAATGCATACGGGCAGCATAGTTTTGTTTTTGACAGAACACATCCACAGTACGGACTGCCTGCTGATAGTGTTCGTATGCTGAGTAAACCATCCCTCCTGCTGCGGGAGAATGGCTGGTGGTCTGCATTTGCATATAGCACTACGCGGTTATACAACAACTGGCTGTTGAACTTTGGGGGGCGGTTTACTTTGAATACGCCGGTTACGACGGATGCAAAGCGGCCGCTGAAAGATGAGACGGCATTTTCACCGCGCCTGGGCGTTACCCGTTTGTTTGGCGCGTATACGGCTGTGTATGCGTTGTACGATCAGTCATTTATTCCTCAGCCAGGGGCAGATTTTGAAGGCAATGATTTTAAGCCGCTGCGGGGCAACAGCTTTGAGCTGGGAGTAAAAAGGGAATGGTTCCAACAGCGGCTGAGCACGAGCTTGTCTGCTTACCGGATTGTTAAGAATAACCTGCTGGTCACCGATCTGCAGCACAGGGGGTATAGAAGGCAGATAGGACAGGCAACGAGTACAGGGGTGGATGTGGATGTGATGGGAAGGATATCTGAGCGTTTGTCTGTATCGGCTAATTATGCTTATACCCATGCGGTTACCAGCAAGGATTCCAATAAGGACAATGAGGGTGCAAGGCTGGCTTATATACCGGAGCAGACTATTAATAGCTGGATACAGTATAGCATTCCTTTGCAGGCTTCTTCGAGGTTGAGTATTAGTGCGGGGCAGAGTACGGTGACGCGGACAGCCACATATACGCGGGATGTGTACCTGAAGGGGTATACGAAGTTTGATGCGGGCATGGCGTATGATGCGGGGAAATGGTATGTGCGGGTGGTGGCGGATAATGTTACCAACAGGCGATATTTCTCCAGTGGAGATATACTGGTGGGATCTATTTACCCGGGGGTGAAGAGTTATTATTATGTAGAAGGAGCGCCGTTATCGGTGAAGGCGTTTGTGGGGATCAGGTTGTGATGATCACTTTGGAAAATTAAAAAATAGGATTGCAATCGGGGATAATGCCGAAACCCCAGAATAAGTAGGCGTTCACACTCTAAAAACTCTATTTTATGAAAGAGAATCCAGCAAACCAGCTCAGACTGAGCATCGATGATCTGAAAATTGACAGCTTTGTAACCAGCATTGACAGTGAAATGAATATGCGCCTGGCCGGCGGCCTGGCAGGTCAGAGCCATCCTACGCATACATTGGCCACAGATGACGAAGGCCACCTGTGCACTACTATCATTTGTGCGTAAGTCCACATTCTGTTCGTCGTTCAGGGGCTGTTTCCGTTAGGGGGGCAGCCCCTTTTATAAATCCTCTAAGATGTCCCTGTATCCTCTTCCAATGGGGATGCTAAAAAGCGCAGCATGACGGAACAACGTTAAGCGCCGGTAATAAACCCCTGCCGTAATAAAGACCTGACCTGATCAACCACCGCCGTTATCGTCTGTTGTTGCGTTTCCCCGTCAATATCCTTAAAGTGGTCATCCAATATCTGATGTATGATTTCCTGCAATGTTCTTCCCGGAGCGAGCATATTCAGCAATATGACTGTCAGCTTTCCAAGGGGGAAAGTAGCAACACCGTATTCCTGACAGCAGGAAAGCGTATCAAATGGCGTGCTGCAAAGCAGATATTGAGCGGCAGGTATAAGGATGGCTTGCAGTAATTCAGTATCAGGTGCATCCAGCAGTATGCGGGCTGAGACCAGCAGCAATTCTTTGTATTGTGTGTAGTACTGCAGACCTTTATGCTGTTTCCATAGACTGGTAGTGCCATGTTCAAACGCGTAGCGATCCTGCGCTTCCGTGCGTTTTGTGTGGGGTAGGGTAGCTATCTTTTCTAGCAGCAGCGCTTCAAATGTCTGTATATCGTCTATCGCAGCCATATCTTCCCTATCCAACTGCAAAAGGGAAATGGTGGTTTTGTAATAACGAGAGAACAGCAGCATCTTCACTTCGCCTGGCTGGTAGAGCGCAATAGCGTGAGATGGCAGCGGAATGGCAGGATGAGTAATGGCCTCCTGGCTTCCGGGAAACAGTGCGCTTAATAACAGGTAGCCGACGCCTGCCATGCCGGAGAAAAGCCCGGGATCGTCATTATTAGCAGGAACATAGCTGTTATAAGTACCCTGCTGCTGATAATAACGAACCGCAGCCAGCGCTGTTTGTTGTACGGGTAAATGTAGCTCAGGGCGATACAATACAGTGGCTGCATGTGACAGAAAAGCAGCTACGCCGCCGTAACCGCTGCAAAGGGTAAAGTCGCCGCGTTTTAGTTCCTGCAGGTCTTGCAGGGAACGTTGGATAATGAGTTGAATGTGTTGGGCATAACTATCCTCTCCTGTGAGCTGCCATGCATATAGGCGGGCCAGACCAATGCCGGCGGCGCCGTGTGCCCAGCTGTTGACGTTACTGGCATATCTCCGGAAAACGGATGGACCCCAGTTCAACAGATCTTCTTTGCTCACGCGGGTACTGGTAAGACGCAGATCCAGCCAGTTGGTATTGGTCTCATCATAATGCAACATTTCATAAGTAAGTGCTTGTTGGGCGAGGTAGTACAGGCCTTCATCCCTGAAATATCCTGCGGCATGCAGTAAAGCATAAGCGATGCCGGATGCACCATGAGAGAAGCCCGTGAGACAGTCGAAGGAACGTTTGATATGCCCCCATCGCAAGCCTTGTGGCGCAATACGGGCGTGGTGGATCAGCTTATCTGTAAGCTGCCGTATTAATGCCGGTAAGGAATCATGTTGCGTATGCGCATGCAGGTAGGTAAGCAGGAAAATATTACCGGCGTGACCGCTGATAAGATCGTCCTGTACCACCTTTTCCAGTATACCGTGTTCGTAATGCTTCAGCAGTTTTAATGCATGCGACAGGTAGCTTTCTTTGCCGGTGGTTTCATACATTTTGATGCACAGATATAACAAACCAGCGGCGCCGGTGTACAAGGTGTAATACTCCTGTTGTAATACGGCGGGATGTTGCAAGAGCGCTTCTGTTGCAGATTCACAGGCTTCCAGGTAAGCCGGGGTTTGATAACATTCATACAGACGCAGGTAGAATAAAATCACGCCGGCGGTACCGTTGAACAGATCCAGGCTACCACCTTCTTCCAACCTGGTGCGGAGGGCATCCGGACTGATAGTATGTAAAAGGCTGCCCGCAATGCGGAACAGCTCTGCTTCAACGATCTGTTCTTCTTCAGGCGCCCATGTGTGCATAAATATGTTCCATGCATTTTAAGGTAAAGAACATGATGTAAGCTTCATCAAGATTGGACACTCCCAGGCGGTTATGGCCCATATGCATAAAGCTACCGATGATACCATTATACCTGGCGGCATCGAAACCCAGTTTGCGATACTGAGCGGCTATCTCCCTGTTCTGATAAATGAATGTTTGCAGGCCCGGTTCTGTCTTTTCCTGTTCCATGCTTTCCCAGAGCTTGGCAGTGGCCTTTGTAAGGATTGCGGCATGGGCATCATAGCGGGATTGCATGAGTGCGGTATAATGTCGTTCCTGTTCCTGCGCATCTTTGGCAGGATCGAAGAGGCGGGGCATCCATGCTTTTATAAAACTCCGGCAGCAGTGCAGCGTAAATGCCTGTTCCTGCTCTAAGGCAAACAACAGCGCCATGTTAAGGCGGATGGCATGCAACAACGCTACGGAATCATCCCAGGAAGATGTATTGCGGAGATGCTGCAATACATAAGCAGAGGAGGCAATGAACTGCCGCTCTGCCCATGGCAGGCTTTGTACATTGCCGTAACGTTGCAGCTCCGGATGGTAAGGAATGAATTGCAATGCATCATGACGGTGCAAAGCGGGATAGTATGCAAAGAAGCTATGGCACTGATCTGCCAGCAACGCTTTCAGTCTGCTAAGCTCATCGATGCCCACCTGCATACGCAAACGGATATGCGGACCATTTTCCCAATAACGGATAAAAAAGGCGCTGTAACCGGTACGTTCCAGTAAAGGCGATACCAGGTTATTTAACAACAGGTGCGGATGACCATTGTAAAAGATATGAGCAGACAACCAGGTGTATTCCATATGTCAGTGTTTATACCAGTGCAGCATATATTCAGTTACCGTAGCACCAGGCGCTTGCAGCTGACTGGCATGCGGTAACATTTCTTCCAGGTAACAATATGATGCTGCACGAGAGAGTAGCTTTTTGAAGAGTGTAAGCAATAGCGGTTGCGTAAAGCAGATGTATTGTGGCTTATAGTCATCCCGCTGCAATTTGCCAGGATGATCCGGCACAGCGGGGATGTAGGGCGATCTGAGGAAAAGGAAAACGTGTTCAGGCAGTTGATGCTGCTCCCGCCAGGTGTGAAAGCGGACAAAATAAGCCGCGTCCGTTTCGTTGTTTGCTTGTACGGGGATAGCTGCAGTGCTAAGCAGCCAGCCCTTTCTCCGGAGTATCACTGTCCCTTCAAATACGATCCGGGGTTTCAACTGTATGTCCTGTTCCGGTGAGCAGATTTGCACATGGCGCTGATCTACTGCAGCGATCAGCTGCCGCAGGGGAAGACGGTGATCGGTATTAAAGTGCGCCAGCAGCTGATAGAAATGCGAGCGGTTGTAAAAAGACTCCAGGCAAAGATCATAGGCATATATTTCTGATCCGCTGGTATGATACAATGCCAGCAAGTCTGTCTCTGCATTATAACGTACCAGTACTTCGCGGAGCGGTATTTGCCGTTCCGGCGGATAATTGTTATTACCACCGGGCATGCCTATTTCATAAGGCAGCAGCGGCGGATGAATATTGGCGTTGAAGGTGGAACCATCATTCAGTTCCATGAGCATTTGTGCAGGATGCAGGGCGGTATTCCATTCCAGGAAGGTTTCGGTCACTGCCGGATCAAAAAGATGAAGGAAGCGGCCGGCTACTTTGCCCATGCCCGGTAAGGGAGCATTGATCACGCCATGCAGCAGCGTTTCGCCATCCTGCAGCTCGTTGTAGAATTGCACAAACAACCCACGGGCAGCGACGGGAGCGGCAGGTATTGATCCATCTACAAGCATATTAACTTGCGCTGGTGCTATGGTCAGCTGCAGCGCGGCAGGGATGTCCATCATCTTTGAAGAATGCTTACCTTGTTCCTGTTGATTGGCCAAAGCAGATTTCTTTTCATGCAGGAAATAAGCGTGGTAGAAATCGGTGATGCTTTCCTGGTGGTTAGGACCGTAGTGCTGCAGGAAGAAATTGCGCATGCGTATCCGCTCCTCCTGCAGGGCATCTGCGGGCTCCAGCAGGGTTAATAAACGGTCGGCTTTTTCGATGAAAGCATTGAGAGCTGCAGCGGGCAAGCGCTCATGTGTTGCTGTGCTGGCATCTTCATAAAAGATATCCTGTGGCTCAAAATGCCGGGGCGCAAAGCGGTTCACTTCAAAGGTAGAGGAGCCGGTATCAGTAGTTGTAGCAAGGGCAGACAGAGCGGCTTCCTGCTGCAGGCCATTAAAGCACTGGTTCAGCATGGCAGCAGTTTCCTGTAATAATACCTGTCGTTCACGGGATGCAGCGTCAGCATAGGCAGCTTTCTTTGCAGCCAGTGTTTGCAGTAAATTATGCAATGATGCAATGGCACTATGATGTGTATGCGGCTGCAGGAAATCAGACAAAGCGGTATCCCAGGCAGGATCAACTCCGGAGCAACCTATACTCAGTTCCAGGAAACCACTGTCTGCCAGTTTAAGTACAAAAGCCTTGATGCGCAGACGGTCTGTATCGGGTATCTGTTTTGCCAGCATATCCAGCAGTGAAGCGATGGTGAATGGCCCGGGCTCCTGCTGCAGAAAATGATATAACCAAAGAGGTAAATTTCGCCCCGGCAAGCGTTGGAATGCTTCCACATTAAAGTAATTGATGAGGAAGCACAGCTGCTCTTCGTGGATAGCAACAGTCACATTTAACCGCACTTCCAGGATCTCATTCAGAACAGGATGGTGGATCATCAATGTACGGATATAAGTGAACAGTGCATTGTTGAGCCGTATACTACTGAGGATCTGTTGATGGACAGATGGCTGCCGGAAATGCGTTTGTTCTTCATCCAGCCTTGCAATACCTGTATAGGTAAAGGTGCTGAAGGGTGATGTCTTAGCGGCCATACGGCTAAGATAGCGGAGCAGGCTATACTCATTCTTCCCTTCGCGGTTACGGAAAGCAGCAGGATCAGTAGCAGCAAAGCTGTCCAGCTGCGTATAGAGCACCGGGCTGGATAAAAGGATACCCTTGCGCAGGAGCTCCTGCTGTGTGAAAGCCTGCAAGTGCTGACGGTGTTGGGCGGTGCAGGCATTGAAAGTATCTTCCCATTCCTGCAGCAACTGCCGTTTTTGTCTGAATATATCGTGATAGGCTTCCAGGGCGGCAGTCAATTCATCGCCGGCAAATATGGCGGCAAGGGCCGGGACCTTACCATTAAAGATGTCGCGTTTTAGCTGCAGAAGGCGTTGCCGTTCTTTGTGATCTGTTTGTTGGCTGATAGCAGTAAAGAGGAGATCGCAAAGCGCCTCTTTTTGTTGCAGGATAGCAGCCTGCAGTTGATCTGCCGCCTTTGTGCATTCGTCGATACCGGTCAGCTGCCAGCTGGCCAGGGTATTGAACGGCAGGGATGCGTAACGCCCCAGTATGTAAGGAAATATTTTCAGTGTCATATCATTTTCCCAGCTCCAGCTGGTTCTTTATGAGTTGATAATATGCGCCTTTGCCAGCGGTGAGCACTTCATGTGTACCGCATTCCACGATGGCGCCTTTATCCATGACCAGTATCTGGTCGGCATGTTTGACGGTACTAAGGCGATGGGCCACCACCACCACCGTTTTACCGGCAAAGAATCCCTGCAGGTTATTGATGATGGCGCGTTCGTTATGCGCATCCAGGGAGTTGGTAGCTTCGTCCAGCAAAACCAGCGAAGGATTGCGGTAGATCAGGCGGGCAATGAGCAGCCGCTGGATCTGACCTTCACTGAGGCCGTAACCATCTTTACCGATATAAGTCTCGTAGCCAAAGGGCATGGCAGCAAAAAAGTCGTGTATATTGGCCATTTTGCAGGCTTCCTGCAGCCGGGCTTCGTCTCGGTGAGCAGCGCCGGTACAGATATTATTGGCGATGGTATCACGGAACACATATCCATCTTGCATAACGGCGCCACAGTAACGGCGCCATGCTTTTGCGGGGAGCTGCTGCAGGTTGGTATCTCCTATAAAGATCTCTCCCTGCACCGGCTGGTAGAATTTCAGCAAGAGCTTTAGCAAGGTAGTTTTGCCGCTGCCACTCATGCCTACGATGGCTGTCACTTTTCCGGCGGGGATCTGCAGGCTGATGTTCTTCAGCACAAAGGGAGCGTGTTGATGTCCGTATTGGAAAGAAACCTGCTGCAGACGTATATCCTTCCCGGTTACCATAGCGGGAGCTATGTAGGGAGCATTCGGCGGATCTTCATCCGGTTCATTGTGCACTTCGGCCATACGGCGGAGGCTGAAGCGGGTATGCTGGGCGATACGGATAAATTCTGTGAGCTGTGTGACGGGCGCGTTGAGCTGTCCGCAGATATAGGTGACCGCCAGCATGGCACCGAGCGTAAGATGGCCCTTTACAACCAGGATAGCGGAGAGGCAGGTGATCAGCACATTTCTCATCTCATTGATGAACATGGCCACACCCTGGATGAACTGATCCAGTTTAAGGCTTTCGAGCTTTACGCTGAAAGATTGTTCCTGCAGCTTTTCCCAGTGAGCTGCCCGGGCTACTTCGCTACCCGTAAGCTTGATTTCCTGGATGGCGGAGAATATTTCCATCAGGGTATCCTGGTTGGCAGCGAGGATCCGGAATCTTTTCTGATCGAGACGGCTGCGTTTTTCTGCAAAGGCGCCTGCCCATATGATGCCAGCAGCAGCCAACACGGTAAAGAGCAGAAAGATCTGCCAGTTATAATAAAGCAACACTCCGCCAAGCACCAGCAGGGTGACCATCGCCATCACGAATGAAACCAGCGAGGAAGTAAGGAAATCCTCCATACGTTGATTATCTGTCACCCGCTGCATATTGTCACCTGCCTGGCGGTTATCGAAAAATGAAAAATGCAGGCGCATCAGCTTGTGCAAGAAATCCTTCAGCATGCCGATACCTGCACGGGCGCCTATTTTCAGCAGCAGACGGGCGCGTATAAAATCCATGACCATACGGCCCAGGAAGAGCATCAGCTGGGCGGCGCAGATCAGTAACAGCAGGGAGATCTGTTGTTTGCGGATGCCTTTATCTACTACGGCCTGTGTAAGCAAAGGCGTGAGCAAAGAAAAAAGACTGACCAGCAGCAAGGTGCCCGCCACGGGCAAGCCGCTTTTACGATGCGCTTTCAGGTAAGGCAGCAAAGAACGTAGTGAGGTCCGTTGTTCTGTAACAGGCGGCGCTTCAAAAAAAGCCGAGGTGGGTTCCAGGAACAGGGCGCGGCCGAAACCCGATTCCAGTTGCCAGGCAGCCATGAATTCCGGTATGCTGTAGCGGCTCCGGCGGCCTAATGCCGGGTCTGCGATCCAGACTTCCTTTTCTGTTACCCTGTACAGTACTACAAAATGCTGTTTATCCCAGTGCAGTATGCAGGGTAAAGGAGCCTTTTTAGCCAGTATTCTGAAGGGCAGCTCTGCAGACAGGGTTTTAAAGCCCAGCTGTTCTGCCGCTGCGATCAGGTCTGCAAAGGTGACGCCCTGCGGGGAGATCTTGCAGGCATTACGCAGGAACTGCAATGGGTATACGCGCCGGTGATGTGCGGCGATCATCTTCAGACAGGTAGGTCCGCAATCCATCGCATCGGATTGTTTATAAAAAGGGAAGGACCGGCGGATAGTATTGTTTTGAAACATTGTTGCAAATCTAATAATAAATATAATATGCAACGCAGTTTCAAAAAACTACCGGTAATTCACTTAAATTCGATTACTAACGCTTATAAGATCATGCGAAAAGCGCTTCTTCTATTCCTTACGTTATGGATCTGCGGGCCCTTGCTCAGGGCGCAGACAATCAAGACCCCTGATCAGCTTTACGGTTCCCTTTTCAAGGCAGTGCAGCTATCGGGCATTTTCCCGGACAATAAGACCTTTGTGGATTGCGTACCGGTAACAAGTCCGGACAGCATTATGATCCAGTATGCTGCCGCACAGCAGCAGCCTGCATTTAAGCTGGCCGATTTTATAAAGACCAGCTTCCTGCCACCTGATTCAGGCACCCGCGCTGCGGCCGTTAATGGTCAGGAAAGCACTGTTACCGCCCATATACAGCACCTGTGGAATGTGCTGCTCAGAGACCCTAATACGGAACGGCCTTACAGCTCATTACTGCCCCTGCCCTACCCTTATATTGTACCGGGAGGCCGGTTCAGGGAGATCTATTACTGGGACAGCTATTTTACCATGTTAGGACTGGAAGAGAGCGGCCGCATACTGATCATAGAGAACATGGTCAGGAACTTTGCGCATCTGATATCACATTACGGGCATATTCCCAACGGCAACCGTACGTATTTCCTCAGCCGTTCACAACCGCCTTTTTTCGCATTGATGCTGGACATACTGGCCAAACATAAAGGAGACAGCATTTACGTATCCTACCTGCCGGAACTGGAAAAAGAGTATGCCTACTGGATGGATCGCTCTGCGCCTACCAAACACGTAGTAAAAATGCCGGATGGCAGCATATTGAACCGTTATTATGACCAGGACGATATTCCCCGGCAGGAGGCTTATAAAGAGGATATGGCGATAGCAGCCAAATTACCGGCGCCTGCCAAAGGCATCTTCCGCGAACTGCGCTCGGCCGCAGAAAGTGGCTGGGATTTCAGCAGCCGCTGGTTCAGGAACGGCAAAAAACTGCATACCATACGCGTTACAGCACAGGTACCGGTAGATCTGAACTGCCTGCTCTATCACCTGGAAAAGATCATCGCCAAAGCGCAGCAGCTGGCAGGCAGCCCGCAGAAGGCGCAGCTATATACCTTGCTGGCGGCGAAAAGAAAGCGCAGCATAGAACGTTACTGCTGGTCAGACAAAGCCGGGTGGTATGTAGATTATGACCTGCTCACGCGCCAGCCTTCCACATCGCTTACACTCGCCGGCATGTATCCCTTCTTCCTGGATGTGGCGGCCAAAAGCAGGCTGGCCCCTGTACAACAAAAGATCAACAGCCAGTTCCTGAAAGCGGGCGGCGTGGTCACTACATTAAAGAATACGGGCGAGCAATGGGACTACCCTAACGGATGGGCGCCGCTGCAGTGGGTAACGATTGCCGGATTAGATAACTATGGCGCAAAAACGCTGGCGAAAAAGATCGCGGAGAGATGGGTACGGCTGAATGTGCAGGTGTACCAGCACACAGGAAAGCTGATGGAGAAGTACAATGTAACAGACCTCAGCCTGACAGCCGGTGGAGGCGAGTACCCTACCCAGGATGGCTTTGGATGGACGAATGGTGTGTTATTGCGGCTGATGGCCCAGTATAAGATCAGTGAATGACAGCTGTTCAGCGCTCGCTATATTTTCGCGCGGCATTGGCCACTGTTTTTAGAGCAGGTAATAATTCCGGCGCATCCCATACAGCGCCAACTGCAATACGTACATAATCCTGGCGGCCAGTTGTAGAGAAATCTTCACTGCTCATGAGATCAATATTCCAGGAGCGCATCTCGTTGATGAATGCGGAGGCATCCAGCGTATCAGGCAGTTTCAACCAGGTATGGTAACTACCGGGAAAAGTACGGTAATCTAAACCCTGAAAGATCTGTGTTATTTTTTCGTGAAGCTTAACGGCAATCGCTCTCTTTTCTGCTATTACTCCCTGCAGCAGATCGTCTTTCATCAGGTAGGCGGTAAAGTTGCCAAATAATGCGGAACTGCCGCTGGTGGTATAACGGATCACATTCTCCACTCCTTTCAGCAATCCCTGCGGATGAACAATATAGGCGATCCTTACAAAGGGATTGAAGGTCTTGGAAAAACTGCAGACGTACAGCGTTCTCTCTGGTATCAGCTGCAGGAAAGTAGGTGGCGGAGACGGATGCAGGAAACGATAGGCATCATCCTCAATAATATAAACGTCCTTGAACTTCTTTACTACAGTGGCGATATCCCTTCTGCGCTGCAGGGACATAACGCTGCAGGTGGGATTATGTATGGTAGGCTGCAGGTAAATGAGCCTGGTGTTATGTGAGCGGAGATACTCTTCCAGGGCCTCCGGCACCATTCCCTGATCGTCGCAGACGATGGTATGCATATCATACCCCAGTTCTCCGGCGCTTGCCTTGAAAGATGTGTAGGTGAATTCCTCGATAGCAGCGGTTTGTTCCGTATCCCGGAACCAGGTAAGGATGCAGTGCAGAGCGCTGTTGCCGCTGCAGGTGCTGATCACTTCGGACCGGTGGCGCAGGGTATCGGCCGGCAGCTGCAGCCACTGGCCAAGCAATTGCACGACGGGTTTATCAGGCCAGAATGAACCGGGAGACAGCATTCCGTATTTTTCATGCTCAGGTAGCCCTCTTATATATTGCTCAAAAATATCGGCTTCCGTTTTCACGGAGGGGTAATTAAATCTCAGATTAAGCATAAAATAAAATTACCATAAAAAATGCAGATTTGAGATATCCGGTTTATTTTCCATTAAAGTGTTAGGTTGACATTTATTTTTTCTACTTTTATAGTACATGGATCATGCTGCTATCGCAGCTCGTGTATGTAGTATCCAGCGAGGCCACTATTTCCATATTTATTAACCAACATCAAACATTCCCGTATGAAAACAAGCCAGACCAAATCCTTGTTCACTTAGCCATTTTGCCAGTTTACCGTTGATACCCGGTACAAGCGTACATTTTTCCGGATGATCGATCATCCGGCAGGTATTCTATTTCCTTCTATTCAACCAAAATTGATGTTATGAAATCACTATTACACTTCTTGCACAAGAAGCGGCTATTGCTTTGCCTGTTATCAGCCGTATGTTGCTGCCTGTGGCAGCCCGTATTTTCACAACAGGGTATTACAAAGACCTTCCGGGGCATTGTCAGTGATTCAACAGGCATGTCCATACCCGGCGCCTCAGTGATCATCAAGAATACCCAAAAAGGCGCTGTTACCGCGCAGGACGGCAGCTTCTCGCTGCAGGCGCCTGAAGGCAGCACCATTGTTATCACCAGCGTGGGCTACCAGAGCCGGGAAATAACGCTGAGCGGCAATGCCAGTCTGCGTATTCGCCTGGAACAACTGGCCAGCAGCCTCACTGATATCGTAGTGGTAGGCTATGGCACACAGAGAAAAGCTTCTGTTACCGGCGCCGTGAGCGCGGTAAAATCGGAAGACCTGGTGCGGACGCCCGCCACTACGGTTTCTGCTGCACTGGTGGGTAAGATGCCGGGTATCACTGCCCGGTCTCCAGACTCCAGGCCCGGCAGAGGCACCAATATCCAGATCAGGAACCTGGGTACTCCCCTGTTTGTAATAGACGGTGTGCCATATACCGGCAGCATCAATACAACCTCTTTTGGTTTTACACAGGGATCAGGACAGGATATTTTCAACAGCCTGGGCATAGAGGATATTGAAAGCGTAACGGTACTGAAAGATGCTTCTGCTTCCATCTACGGTTTACGTGCCTCCAATGGCGTTGTACTGGTGACCACCAAAAAAGGCAGACGGAGTGAAAGGCCCAGTATTAATATTTCCGGTTACTACGGCTTTCAGAATTTCACCCGTTATCCCCGCCCTGCCAATGCAGGCCAGTATGTGCGCGCCCTGGTAGAGTCAGAACAAAACCTGGGCAGGGATCCTTCCCTGCTGTATTCCCGTGAAGAGCTGGCCAAATGGGAGGCCGGTACGGAGAAAGGCTACAAAAGTTATGACTATTATAAAGAAGTGCTGCGCCCCAATGTGCCGCAGTACTACCTGAGCGCCAACGCCTCCGGCGGCTCGGAGCGTTCCAACTATTACCTGTCTGTAAGCCGCATCAGCCAGGATGCTATTGTGCGGGACTACAGTTTTGAGCGCACCAACCTGCAGGCTAACCTGGAAAGCAGTCTGGCCAAAGGATTAAAGGTGGGTACGCAGATCAGCGCCCGCCTGGAGAAAACACATAACGTAGGCGTGCCCGGGCTGGACGATTATTTCAATCCTTTCCTGAGTATCTTCAGCATGTGGCCTACAGAAAGCCCCTATGCGAATGATAATCCCAACTACATTAACCAAACGCATAACGTGAATGTGAACCCGGCCACCTACCGTGATGATATTACCGGCTGGGTAGATGAATGGTGGCGCGGTATCAATGTGAACCTGAATGCACAATATGATTTCGCATTCGGTTTGACTGCCAAGGGTATTTACTCCTACAATTACCTGAACGAGGAATTTGACGGGTTTGAATATACCTGGGACGCCTACAAATACGATGCTGCTACAGATAGCTATAACACACAGCCGGGTTTCGGTAACCAAAACCCCTGGCGTGAAAGACATAAGCGGAATGTAGTATCCCGTTATGCACAGTTCCAGCTGAATTACAACAAGCAGCTTGGTCCGCATGGCCTGTCGGCTGTTGCCGCTTATGAGCGTTCAGACTATGAGAACGCTTATTACGTGGTACATACCATTCCCACTAACAATTACGTCTCTACGCAATATCTCTCCGAGCAGGATTACCTGTCGGATGAATGGGCTACAGAAGCCAGGGCGGGCTATATCGGCCGGTTGAACTATAACTACCGCCAGAAATACCTGGTAGAGCTGCTGGGCCGTTATGACGGATCTTACCTCTACGCCAAAGGACGGCGCTGGGGCTTCTTTCCCGGCGTTTCACTGGGCTGGCGTATTACAGAAGAGCCTTTCCTGAAAGACAGGCTGGGCGCCTGGGTGAATGACCTGAAGATCAGGGCTTCTTATGGTGAAACCGGCAGCGAGATCGGGTTTAGCAACGGCGATGCCCCGCAGCCTTTCAGCTACCTTCCCGGGTATAATTTTAACCAGGGCGGTGCAGTATTGAACGGCGCCTATACGATCGGCATCCGGCCCAGGGGCCTGCCCATTACGCAGCTGTCGTGGGTAAAGAACCGTTCTATCAACCTGGGTATTGACTTTACAGTGCTGAACGGAAAATTATCCGGACAGTTTGATGTATTCCAGCGCAAACGTACCGGCTTACCGGCCGCACGTTATGACGTGCTGTTGCCCAGTGAAGTGGGTTACACGCTACCTAACGACAACCTGAATTCCGATGCTACCAGGGGTATAGAAGGCATGGTAACCTACAGCGGGGAAGCAGGCAAGGTAAATTACTCCATTGGTGTAAACGCCACTGTTGCCAGGCTCAAGATACTCAGCACCTATAAGCCACGTTTCGGCAATTCCTGGGATAAATACCGGAACTCTGCTGAAGACCGCTGGGCCAGCATTACCTGGGGATATCATGTAACGGGCCGCTTTGAATCACAGGAGGAGATCGATAATTACCAGATCAACAATGATGGACAAGGCAACAGGACAGAACTGCCGGGCGACTTCAAATATGAAGATGTGAATGGCGACAAGATCATTAACGGACTTGATCAGCGGCCTATCGGCTATGCGCAGGGCGCACAACCCTATATGAGCTTCGGCATCAACGGCAGCGTTGGCTGGAATGGCTTTACCCTGCGATTTGATTTTGCCGGTGCAGCGATGCAATCCTACCTGCGGGACTGGGAGCTCAGGTATCCTTTCCAGAACAATGGCTCTTCGCCGGCTTACATGTTTACCGACCGCTGGCACCGGGAAGATCCCTATGACCCGAACAGCCGCTGGATAGCCGGCACCTACCCTGCTATCCGGAAAGACAATACCACGCATGTTAACTATCAGTCCAATGATTTCTGGATCACCAATGTGCGTTATATCCGCTTAAAGAACCTGGAGCTGGGCTATAATTTCCCGAAGGCATGGCTAAAACGTTGGGGCATCAACGGGTTCAGGATCTATGCGAACGGTACCAACCTGTTCTCACTGGACAATGTAAAAAAGTATGAAATAGACCCTGAGATCAGCTCTACTAACGGGCTCGTATATCCGCAGCAAAGGCTGTATAATTTCGGTTTTAATCTTTCCCTTTAATGTTGAAGACTATGCAAAAGAGATATATAGGTATTATACTGGGCATCTGCCTTTACCTGCTGCCGGCCTGTAAGAAAGACTGGCTGGAAAGGCAACCCAAGAACATACTGCTGGAAGACCAGGTATGGAATGACCCAAAACAGATAGTGGCGCTGCTGGCCAATTTTTACGACAGGCTACCGGTACAATCAGGCCTGCAGGATATCAATAACTCAGGGGCTGATGGCAGGATAGCCCAGTGGCGGGATATGGCCAATATTGACGACGCCATGTGGTCCGGACAATCCAATGAGGACTGGCGTAACAATATTCCCTCCTATGGCTATGACAGCTGGCGTTTATGGAACTATACGCTGATCCGCGATATTAACCTGGCGCTTGAAAACATCAGTACTTACGGCGTAAAGCTGACTGATACCCAGAAAAAACAATTCTCCGCGGAACTGCGTTTCTTACGCGCCTACAACTATTTTGAGCTGGTGAAAAGAATGGGCGGTGTTCCGCTGGTGACCAAACAGCTGATCTATGATTACAGCGGCAATGCCAGCGGCCTGCAGGTACCGAGGGCAAAAGAAGAGGAAGTGTATGATTTTGTTGCGAGCGAGGTAGATGCCATTAAAGAAGACCTGGGCAATACCGGCAACGTATCAAGGGCCAACAAATACACGGCACTGGCACTGAAGAGCAGGGCCATGCTCTACGCCGGATCCATTGCCAAATACAACAACCTGATGCCGGCGCCTATCAGTACACCTGGCGGCGAGGTGGGTATTCCTGCAGGCAGGGCTAATGACTATTATACCAAATCACTGACGGCGGCTAAAGAGATCATCAGCAGCGGACTCTATTCCCTGTATAAGGTTAACCCGAACATTGGTGAAAACTTCTATGAAGCGATCACTAAAAAATCGGGGAACAAGGAAGCTATCTTTGTGAAGGATTTTCTAAGTCCGCAGAAACGCCACTGGTTCTCTTATGACAATATCGTACGCGGCATCCGCGAGGATAACCTTGGTTCTTCTTCCGTTACGCCTTCACTGAACCTGGTGGAAAGTTATGAATACCTGGACGGCACTGCAGGCACACTGAAAACCCGTACGGAAGACAACAGCGATTTCATTTACTACACCAACCCGGAAGACATCTTTGCCAACAAGGATGCCCGTTTATACGGCACCATTATATACCCAGGCACCACCTTTAAAGGATTACCTGTGGGCATACAAGCCGGCGTAATGGCCTGGAATACGGGCAAGAATGCCTATGATGTGGTAGAAGGCAGTGACCTGAACACCACTTACACGGATGGAAAACAGCTGACCGGCAGCTCGGGCCCGCACCGTTCCATCCAGGAAGTATCCAATACCGGGTTTTACCTGCGGAAGTATATCGATGCAGGTGCCCGTACCAGCACACGTGGTATACAGAGCGATATATGGTGGATCTGGTTCCGGCTGGGAGAAGTATACCTGAATGCCGCGGAGGCGGCCTTTGAACTGGGACAAACAGGCGAAGCGCTTACTTACGTGAACGCTATCCGCGAACGGGCTGGCTTTCCTCCCAACAGTCTGGCCACTTTGAACATGGCCCGTATACAAAACGAGCGCCGCGCAGAACTGGCATTTGAAGATCATCGCCTGTGGGACATGAAACGATGGAGACTGGCCGACCAGGTTTGGAATGGTAATTTCAGCAGCCCCACGGCAATGGTATATGCACTATACCCCTACCGGGTAGTACGGCCGGGAGACGCTGCCCGTAACGGCAAATATGTATTTGTGAAGATGGTGGCACCGAGGTTCAGGGCGCCCCGCTTTTTTCAGCTGGGAAATTATTATTCCTCCATTGACCAGGGAGTTATCAATAATAATCCTAAAATTGTGAAAAATCCATTCCATTAATCCATGACTATGCGACACTTTATATTATTCCTGGCAATGGCTGCAGTCAGCTTTGCAGGATGCAAAAAAGATAACTATCAGGCGCCTGCCTCTACACTAAAAGGCCAGGTAAGCTACCAAAAGCAACCTATAGGCCTGCGTTCCAATGGTGTACAGCTGGAATTGTGGCAGCCGGGCTTTGAACTGAGCACCAAAATACCCATGTACCTGGCACAGGACGGAACCTTCTCTGCATCTGTTTTTGATGGTAAATACAAGCTGGTGCTATTGAGGGGTAACGGCCCCTGGGTGAACAACAGTGACACCATAGACGTTAACGTAAACGGTGCTACGGAAATAGAAGTACCGGTAACGCCTTATTTTATGATCAACGGGGCTTCCGTGACACAGAACGGCACCACGATCAGCGCTACCTTCAGCCTCCAGCAGGTAAATAACAGTCTGCCGCTGGATGCCGTAACGCTTTATGTGGGCGCTACGACTATCGTAGACCAGGTGAACAGTGTGGCCTCCAAAGCCAAACCGGCATCGGAGATAACGGATATTACAGCGCCCATTACGTTGAGTGTAACCGTTCCGCAGTCACTCATATCCAAAGGCTATGCCTATGTGCGGGTAGGTGCAAAGACCGCCGGTGTAGCGGAGATGATCTATACCATACCGCAGAAACTAGCAACGAAATAACTATCCTGTAAGCAGGGCCGGGCAATGACGCCCGGCCCTTTCTTTTAAAGCGTATATGTATTATGAGCAACAATGATATTCCCCACCTGGATGCCCGCGGCATTGTCAGCCAGTTAAGCCGCCCACAGGGTGAAGAAGGCATGAAAGTAGCCGGTAATATGCACGTGAATAACGGCGGCATGATACAACGCACCATTGACCTGCTGGCTTGCCGGGACCAGGATACCGTACTGGAAATAGGACCTGGTAATGGTGGCTATGCACCCTACTTACTTTCCCGGGCGGCGGGACTCCGGTACTATGGCGTGGATATTTCCGACACCATGGTACGGGCGGCACAGGAAATGAACAGCGAACTGGTAGCGGAAGGCATTGCTCATTTTACCCTGGTTAACGGGATTGAGCTGCCTTATGCGGACCAGTTCTTTGATAAAGTGTATACTGTAAATACCCTTTATTTCTGGGAAGACCCGCAGCTGCAGCTACGGGAAATATACCGGGTGCTTCAAGCGGGCGGCCGTCTAAGCATAGGCATCCGAAGCCGGGCTTTTATGGAGCAGCTTCCTTTTACGCAATACGGGTTCAGGTTGTACGATGCGCCTGCCGCCGTTGCTCAGCTGGAAAAGGCCGGATTCCGTGTCTATAAAACAGCAGAAGAAAAAGAAGAAAGTATGAGCATTATGGGCATGGTGCTGGAAAAGGAACGGATCATTATCGTCGCAGAAAAAGCTTGATTACCGTTTCAGCAACCTGTTATTCACAATCTTCTCCATTACCGTCTCTTTCATACTCCTGGAAATGGGTACCTGGAATTTGCCCAGCTCTATCACATTGCCTTCAATACCGGTTATTTTAGCTGCATTTACCACAAAGGATTTATGCGTTTGGATAAAAGCAGGATCGGTGATGCTTTCGATCACTGACTTAAGGGTAATATGGGTGATATAACGGGTTTGAGCGGTATAGATACTTACATAATTCTCCAGCGACTCTATATAGATAATATCCTTCCAGTTCACTTTTACCAGCTTGTCGTTCGTCTTGACAAAAAGATAGTCTGCCGCCGGCTGCTGTACTGTTTTAAATAGTTCGTAGGCCCTGTTCACAGCTTTGAGGAAGCGCTCGAAAGAGATAGGTTTCAGCAGGTAGTCAATTGCCTCGAGCTCAAAGCCTTTCAACGCATATTGCTCATATGCGGTAGTGAAGATCACCTTTGGCGGGTGTGGCAGGCTTTGCAGCAGTTCCAGTCCGTTGATATAAGGCATTTCAATGTCCAGAAACAGGAGCTGCACTTCTTTTTCACGAAGCAGGTTATTCAATGTAACGGCATCTTCACAAACGCCTACCAGCTCCAGGAAATCTACCTTCTCCACATAGCCTTTGATCCCTTTACGGGCTACAGGTTCATCGTCGGTTATTACACACTTAATCTTCATAGTTTATTGTTTGATCAGATCTGGATGGACAGGTCGGCAGCAAAGCTATCCTCCTCATCCGTGATGTTCAGCATATGCTTGCCGGGATACAGCAAAGCTAATCTTCTTTTCAGGTTTTCCAGGCCAATGCCCCCTGCCTTTCTTTTGGGGATCATGACCGGCTTTGCATTGCTTACATGAAACTGCAGGCTGCCATCGTTTAATGTGGCTGCTATGCGGATCCAATACTCGCCGCCGGCATACTTAAAGGCGTTCTCTACCAGTGGCAGTAAGAGCAGCGGGTACAGCTGCTGGCCGTTCAGTGCTTCATCAAAATGAACGCTAAGCGAAAGGTGCTCGTTCATGCGGATGCGCTGGAGGTTGATGAAAGACTGCAGGTATTGCAGCTCCTGCCCTATACTTACAGTTTGCTGCTGATCGTACAGCTGGTAGCGCAATAATTCTGACAACTCTTCTATGGTTCGCTTGGCCCGGTTCACATCTTCATCCATCTGGAAATATACTGTATTAAGGGCATTGAACAGGAAATGCGGATGATATTGGGCTTTCAGGAAGCGCAGTTCTGTCTGCAACTGGTCATTACTGATCTTCTCTATATGCAGCTGCTGTTCATAGCTCTTCTTCAGGAAGGCGTTGCCGCGGATGAGCGCATAGTACAGCAGGCTATACAATGCGGGGATCATATAAATATTCACCGCATCGAACCACTGCAGCCCATCATCTGTAGAAGCAGCCAAGGGGATCACGGTAACTGTACAAATAAGCTCTGTACAAAGTGTTACGTCTGCAAACTCTTTCATGACCGCTCTTGTGCGCATCGGCGGATGATAACGCTGCAGGTTCCGTTTCAGCATCCAGTGCATGGCTGCTACCGTGATATAGCCTACAATGACCGACGCTCCAATCTCAATGGCATTTAATTTCCATGGGCGCATCCAGAAGCGGCTGCCAATGATCACATCCGTTACCAGGCGAATGCTGATGTAAACGCAGAGGCCATACACTGCAGGGAAAAAATATTTCAACCGGTTTTTAAACATAATGATCAAGTTAAACAAAGATCGTAAATCTTTTATGCTCCGGCCAGTTCTATGCCCTGTTTCAGACTGATAGCAGGTATAGCGGCAGCTGCTTTGGCAGGAGACTTTTTAGGACTGCTTTTCATCCCGAAGAGGAAACGGGTGATGGCAAAAGGACGGATAAAGAGATGATAAATACCCATGGAGACGGTGAAGGTAGTGAGCACAATGAAGAGATATTTCATGCCGATGGTTTCTTGTGTCTTCACCACATAGTAAGCTATCACTACCATCACTGTCTGATGCAGAATATAGAAAGGGTAAATAGACTGATTCAGATAATCCATATAAGCGGGCCTTTTATGGAGATATCTTTTACCGTATCCCACCAGGGCAAACACCCAAAACCAGGCATTCAGCGCGCGGCGTGCAACAAAGAAGGGAGTTATCCAGCTGGTCTCCCAATCGGGCAGATATACTTCCAGATCGAACTTGCTCCAGCGCAGGGCGGTTATCACCAGGGTACACAAGAATGCTATGGAGAGGGAGAAACGGCGGTTACGTTCCAGGCTGTCCATCAGCGCAGGCTGCAGGATGCAGATAAAACCGGCCAGGAGGAACAGGGCCCAGTAGAGCAGGAAGCAGTAATCCCCCACTACCCGCTGATCCTGCGGAAAGCGAAGCACGGTCAGGGAAAACCAGATGACGGAAGGCAATATCAGCAGGTAGATACGTTTGCCTGCTGCAAAGAAAGCCAGCCGGTTCACAAAGTTCCTTGCCCGCGGAGATACCGCCCAGGCGAAGAAGGGCGCCAGCACCACATCATAAATAAACAGGTAGGCAATGAACCACAGGTGGTGCCAGCTGAAATTACCTGCCGGATAAGGGCGAAAGTTGAAGACACTGGGATAAAAATCCAGGAAGCTGCCTTTATACCCCTGGTTTAAGCGTTCCATATAGATCTGCGGCGGTATTACCAGCAGCATGCCTACCAGCAGCGGGATGAAGAGGCGGCGGAAACGGAGCCCTATGAACCCGCCTGCCGTACGCTTGCTGGCCATGAACCAGGATACTGTACCTGAAATGAAGAATAAGAGGTGCATCCTGAAACCGCTGAGCCAGAAGGCGAACTCGGATAGCAGCGTACTGCTGGTAGCATTGTTAATATGCCAGTCATAATCTTCGGCGAAAGGAGAAGTGGCATGGAATAAGAGCACACCCACAATGGCGATGATCCGCAACCAGTCAAGGTAAGTTTGTCTTGTAGTGTTTTGCATATCCTTATTTTTCAGCAAACCTAGCTTTTGCCTTTACTTTGAAGGCTTTTGTATTGACCACCTGCAATTTTAGGGTGACATAATGCATTCTCCCTCTCAAATCCGGAAAAAAGAGTATCTTGAAATTGATAAACCCTTTCATTCCAAACCCAAAATCCATTCAAATGAAAAAAGCCTTTATTCTGTTGGCATTTGTCAGCGTAGCTGTACTTAGCTGGGTTCCACCTGCACACTCTATCGCCTGCGCCGGCCCTCAACCTATCAAGAACGGAAAATGTAAATCAGAAGTTTACAACGGGCAGCGTTACTATTACTGCGGCTCCGTACTGGAAGGAGAAGTGGCTAACTGTACGATCTATGTACAATAAGCGTATTGCCAGGGGGGCTATCCTTATGGTAGCCCCTCTCCTGTTCTCTGTAGTATTCACCTGTATTATTGGCTGTAGCGGAAAGAAAATAACACCTGTCAGTTCCTGTACGGAAGACCATGGAGCGGTGATCCCGCTAAAGATATCTATCGGCCCTACACTCCGGCTTTACCTGGACAGCTCACTGGTAATTGGTGTACAAACGCCGGTTGATTATGTGGAGCGCAGCCATACACTCATGGTATTTGACAGCTATAACAAACGCCTGCTGGAATACCCGGTGGCAGACACCGCGGCGCCCGTACTGCCCAGGTATACGCAAGCGGTACCTGTTGATCAGAAGATCACTTTTATGCGGTACCTGAACAGGGACAGTGTATTGTTATATGCTTACGGCGCCTTTAAGCTTTACTGTTATAGTATGAGCCGGGACAGTGTGTACAGCGAATGGTCTTTCATCAGGAAAGGCCTGCAACCCAGCCACGCTTTTAACCCGGCATTTCCCAATGCCGGCAATGCTGCACCCATCGTCTTCAGGGGAAATGATATTATCGGTGCCGGGTACCTGATCGGCGAACATGAAAGCGATGTACCGGCCAGCAGAACCATCTGTTCAGTTGTGCACCTGCCTGATGGCAAGGTTGACTATAAAGTACCCTATCCGAAAGTATATCACAGCGGCAACTGGGGAGGCGTACATATGCGTACCCCTTATACAGCTTATAATGAAGCAGCAGGCAAGCTGCTGCTTAGCCTTCCGGCAGATCATTATATGCAGGTAATAGATAGTAACTGGCAGATCCATTCTGTATATGCCGGTACCCGGGAACAACAATGTATCACTACGACCACGCTTCCTAAAGGCCATAAAAAAATGGAAGAGCCGGATGAAGCGCTGCGCTATTTTACCGCTACTCCCTCTTACAGGAATATTATATACGATCAATATCACCACCGGTATTACCGTCTGCTGCAATTACCGCCTGCACCGGAAGAACTGGATGCAGAGCAGATAGGTGAAAAACATGCCAGGATCATCGCTTTTGATAAAGACTATCAGTACCTGGGGGAAGCTGCACTCCCCAAAGGACTGGTGCTGGATAATTTCTTCCTCACCAGTGATGGATTATATTTTCTGAATGCTGCTAATCATGACCAGAATATTGCACAATATGTACAGATTAAAACGGTATTGTAGTTTATTACTGTTATCATCACTGTTTGCCTGTAAACAACCATATGGAGAACTGCTACAGGCATTGCGGACGGTAGATGGGCACCTGTTGCCAACAGGCCATTATGTGATCATTCCTAACCAGGGTTGCGAGGGATGCATCAGTACGGCGGAAGATTTTGTAAAAAGGCATTATACTTCTGCGCAGGATGTAAAGTATATTTTCACAAGGGCGCAGTCGCTGAAGTTGTTAAGGATAAAATTGGGAACTGAAGTGATGAGCAGTAGTAAGGTATTGGTGGATAGCGGAAATGTGATCAGGTACCCGGAAAAGGAGAAGGATATTTACCCGATGATTGTGACAATGAAGGACGGGGAGATCACCGGGATAAAGTATCAGAGCCCGGAAGAGGATGGATTGGGGGTGGCGCTGGAGGGGAAGTAAGGCGTTTTACTTAGGCCTCAGAGAAGCCCTGCCGCTTTTTTCTTCCAACATTATTGTTTCTGCCTTTAATTCTTTCGCTTTATGAAAAAGCTTGATCTGTGTTAAACTGATCTTCTCTTCAGCATTCCACAGATCGTAGTTGCGTTGTAAATTCATCCAGAGCTCTGGAGTAGTACCAAAAGCTCTTGCTAAACGCAAAGCCATCTCTGCACTGATGCCCTGATGTTCATTTAGCAGCATAGACAAGGTTTTGCGGGTAATGCCAAGGTTATCCGCTGCTTCTCCTATAGTAAGATTCAGCGGCTCCATGTACATGTTCTTTAGAATTTTGCCCGGATGGCTGGGCGGCATCCCTCTTTTTAACATAGCCTCTTTCTTTAATGATAATCCAGGTAATCCACTAAATGAGCTTTCCCGTCTTCAAACCGGAAAATTATGCGCCAATTAGCTTTAACGGTTACTGACCAGTATTTATCTAAATCCCCTTTTAACCGATGCAAATTTGAGCCTGGAAAGTTCATATCGCTTACTTTCTCAGCACCGTCGAGCAAAGACAGGATATCTCTGATCTTTTCGACCTGACCGGCTGGTAGTTTAGACGCATCGTTCTTTGTCCAGAGCCTCTTTAGGCCCTTATGGTGGATACTTACGATCATACAAATATAACGTATAACGTAATAGGTAACAAAATTTTTTCTCATTCACTTATAGTCAAAAGTCTTGTAGAGGAGAATAGGAAGATAACTTTGCTGTCAGCAGGTTAACATCTACTAATAGCCTGTTTCACAAACGCTGCAAATGTAAGGGTAAAACAAACATCAAAAACCAAACAAAAACGGCAGTTAAAAAATAACTGCCGTCGTTAACAAATGATTATCAAACTATCTTTCAGCCCTGATACGGCCCGCCTGGCTCTCCCCATCCCCACTTAGGCATGGGCTCCTGCTCATTCACCGGGTTCACCTCCGCAGTTGAATTGATCACCGCTATGCGGCTGCCCCATTCCAGGTAAGCAACTAAGGCAGAGCGGAATTCAGGATCATCCGCAAGGCCTACTTCATCAGCTGTTTCCAGTAATAAAGCCATCCATCGCTTGCGTTTAGGCTCGTCCAGCATTTTACCCAGGTGATGAGCCACCATGGTAGCATGGCTGCCTTTATCTCCTTCGGAATACAGCTTAGGTCCGCCAAAAACTTCTGCAATGAAATGTGCTACATGTTTGCTGTGGTCTGCGGACATATGCTGAAAAACGGGGAACAGGAGATCATCTTTCAGTACTTTGGCATAGAATACGGATGTCAGTTGTTCGAACGCCTCCTGACCGCCGGCCCATTCATACAGGCTAGGTATTACTTTTCCTTTTTCCATGTGATGGCTGTGTGATTATAGTGTTTCATTTCTTCAATATTAGCAAAAAAAGGCCGTACTAATTGAAAGAAACCACCGAAGTCACTGCTTTTTCTGAAGCCGTTCAGATGATCCTCTTTAGAGGTCCAGTAGATGGTGACGATGTAGTGAGAAGGCTCTTCCTCACCGTGTATCACTTCGTAGCCAAGGCAATAAGGAGAGGCCTGCAGGAACTTACCGGCTTCACTGTAAGCCTTTTCAAAATTGTCTTGTTGATCGGGAGCGATGGTGTACCGGATAATTTCTACGGAATAATTGTTGGCT
>Ga0102590_1000914_pt1 | contig 53040 bp, 50 predicted proteins | sample AraplaMF_Col_mMF_FD_76859 | JGI IMG/M metagenome (GOLD analysis project Ga0102590, IMG submission 76859) | Arabidopsis root microbial communities from the University of North Carolina, USA - plate scrape MF_Col_mMF | ecosystem: Host-associated > Plants > Roots > Endosphere | place: USA...
AGACCGGCGCAGGCATGATGGACTGCAAGAAGGCTCTTGCTGAAACCGGTGGCGACATGGAAGCGGCGATCGACTGGCTGCGCGCCAAGGGCATCGCCAAGGCCGACAAGAAGTCCGGCCGCACCGCTGCCGAAGGCCTCATCGGCGTTTCGAGCCAGGGCACCAAGGCCGTCGTCGTCGAAGTCAATTCCGAAACCGACTTCGTCGCCCGTAACGATGCCTTCCAGGAACTCGTCCGCGGCATCGCCAAGGTCGCCGTCTCGACCGACGGCACGGTCGACGCCGTTGCCGCTGCGACCTACCCGGCATCCGGCAAGTCCGTTTCCGACACGATCAAGGATGCGATCGCCACGATCGGCGAGAACATGAACCTGCGCCGTTCGACCGCTCTCTCGGTCGAGGACGGCGTCGTCGCCACTTATATCCACAATGCTGTTTCCGACGGCCTCGGCAAGCTCGGCGTTCTCGTGGCGCTGAAGTCGACCGGCGACAAGGAAGCCCTGAACGCCATCGGCCGTCAGGTCGCCATGCACATCGCGGCGACCGCGCCGCTGGCGATCCGCCCGGAAGAAGTCGATGCCGCCGTCGCCGAGCGCGAGCGCAACGTCTTCATCGAGCAGTCGCGCGCTTCCGGCAAGCCTGACAACATCATCGAAAAGATGGTCGAAGGCCGCATGCGCAAGTTCTTCGAGGAAGTCGCTCTTCTCTCGCAGGCTTTCGTCATCAATCCGGACCTGACGGTTGCTGCCGCCATCAAGGAAGCTGAAAAGGCCGTCGGCGCGCCGATCGAAGTTGCCGGCATGGCCCGTCTGCTGCTCGGCGAAGGCGTCGAGAAGGAAGAAACCGACTTCGCGGCCGAAGTTGCGGCTGCCGTCAAGGGTTGATCTTCCAGTCATAATTGGGAAAACACGAAGGGCATCGCGTGACAACGCGGTGCCCTTCGTGTATCGGGCATTCACGGCAATTTACGAGGAGCCAAGATGTCTTTAGAGCCTGTCTATAAACGCGTTCTACTCAAGGCTTCCGGCGAAGCGCTCATGGGTGGCCAGGGTTTCGGGATCGATGTGACGGTGGCGGACCGCATTGCATCCGACATCGCCGAGGCACGGCATATGGGCGTGGAAGTCGGCGTCGTCGTCGGTGGCGGCAATATCTTCCGCGGTGTCGCGGTGGCGTCCAAGGGCGGCGACCGGGTCACCGGCGACCATATGGGCATGCTCGGCACGATCATCAACGCGCTGGCGCTGGCGACCTCGCTGCGCAAGCTGAACATCGACACGGTGGTGCTTTCGGCCATCTCCATGCCCGAGATCTGCGAGAGCTTTTCGCAGCGCGCAACCCTTTATCATCTGTCGATGGGACGCGTGGTGATCTTTGCCGGTGGCACCGGCAACCCCTTCTTCACCACCGATTCCGCCGCAGCACTTCGCGCCGCCGAAATGGGCGCGGAAGCGATCTTCAAGGGTACGCAGGTGGACGGCATCTACACCGCCGACCCGAAGAAATATCCCGATGCGACTCGCCTCGACCGCTTGACGCACCAGGAAGTGCTGGACAGGGGGCTTGCGGTGATGGACGTTGCCGCCGTGGCGCTCGCCAGGGAAAATTCCATTCCGATCATCGTCTTCTCGATCCACGAGAAGGGTGGTTTTGCTGAAATCTTGACGGGCGGTGGCCTCAAGACCATCGTCTCCGACAACTGATAAAGCTGCGCCGCGGTTTCGGCGCAGCCCTCGCCAGACGGGAGCATCGACATGAGTGAAGGTATCGATATCAAGGAACTGAAGCGCCGCATGGACGGCGCCATTTCCGCATTTAAGAGCGACATCGCATCGCTGCGCACCGGCCGTGCTTCGGCCAACATCCTCGACCCGGTGACGATCGAGGCCTATGGTTCCCGCATGCCGCTGAACCAGGTCGCCAACATCACCGTGCCCGAGCCGCGCATGCTGTCGGTTTCCGTCTGGGACAAATCGATGGTCAGTGCTGTCGAGCGCGGCATCCGCGAATCCAATCTCGGCCTCAACCCGATCGTCGACGGCCAGAACCTGCGCATTCCGCTGCCGGAACTGAACGAGGAGCGCCGCAAGTCGCTCGTCAAGGTGGCGCACGACTATGCCGAAAAGAGCAAGGTGGCGATTCGCCATGTCCGCCGCGACGGCATGGACGGCCTGAAGAAAGCCGAAAAGGACGGCGTCATCGGCCAGGACGAGAGCCGGGCGCAGTCGGAACGTGTACAGAAGATGACGGACGAGACGATTTCCGAAATCGACCGCTTGCTTGGCGAGAAGGAAAAGGAAATCATGCAGGTCTAGTGGATCTGTGCCTTTGCCTGGAAAGACCGGACGGGAAATGTCGGAATCTATATTTGTGACTGTGCCAGAGCATGTTGCCATCATCATGGACGGCAATGGCCGTTGGGCCAAGCAGCGTGGTCTGCCGCGCACGATGGGCCATCGCAAGGGCGTCGAGGCGGTGCGCGAGACAGTACGCGCCGCCGGTGCGGCCGGCATAAAATATCTGACCCTCTTTGCCTTCTCCTCGGAGAACTGGCGCCGGCCAGAAGCCGAGGTCTCCGATCTGCTCGGCCTGCTCAAGGCTTTCATCCGGCGCGACCTCGCCGAGCTCCACCGCCAAAACGTGCGGATCAAGGTGATCGGCGACCGCCACAGCCTGCGCAGCGATATTCTCGGCCTGCTTCTGGAGGCGGAGGAGACGACCAAGGACAACACGTCACTGACGCTCGTCATCGCCTTCAACTATGGCTCGCGCGACGAGATCGCCCGCGCCGTGGTGAGCCTCGCCAGGGATGTCGAGGACGGCCGCCTGAGGGCGCAGGATATTACACCCGCGCTGATTAACGCCCGCCTCGATACCGCGGGTATCCCCGACCCGGATCTTATTATTCGCACCAGCGGCGAAGAGCGGCTTTCCAACTTCCTCCTGTGGCAGGCCGCCTATTCGGAATTCATCTTCCTTCCGGAATACTGGCCGGATTTCAGCCCTGAGATCTTCCGCTCGGCGCTCGAGAAATTCGCCTCTCGCGACCGGCGCTTCGGCGGCCTGTCGTCGCAGGCGGCTGCGGTCGGCACCTGATGCAGAGGGAACTGAAGCTCCGCATCGTTTCAGGATTGATTCTTGCGGCCATCGTTCTTGCCGCCACCTGGTATGGCGGCCTTGCCTTCCGTATCCTGGCGGTCGCCATTGGCCTGCTGATCTACTATGAATGGTCGAAGATCACCGGCATCGCGCGGGATTGGGTCGTCAATGCCGTCGGCTGGATCGGTGAGGCGGCGGTCGCCTTCCTCGTGCTTGTCGGCAATTTCGAATTCGCCGCCGGCATGTTGGCCGGCGTCACCGCCGTCGGCATAGCCCTGGTCATCCTGCATGGTACGAGCCGCTGGTTGCCAGTGGGCCTGTTTTATGCCGGCGTCACCGGCCTGGCGCTTGCCGCGATCAGAAGCGATGACCGGCTTGGCCTTTACGCCATGCTCTTCGTTTTTGCCGTCGTCTGGGCAACCGATGTCCTTGCCTATTTCGTCGGCCGGGCGCTCGGAGGACCGAAGCTTGCTCCTTCGATCTCGCCGGGAAAGACTTGGTCTGGCGCAATCGGCGGCGCCGTTTCGGCGGTCGCAGCCGGCGTCGTTCTCGTCCATTTTCTCCTTCCGGGCGCTGAAATCATCGCCGCCTTCGCAGCGCTTGTTCTCTCCATTTGCAGCCAGTCCGGCGACCTTTTCGAATCGTTCATCAAGCGGAGATTCGGCGTCAAGGATTCCAGCCGTCTCATTCCGGGCCATGGCGGCGTCATGGACCGTGTCGACGGACTGATTTTTGCCTGTTTTTCGGCGTTCTTGCTTGCAGGGCTTTTTTCCCTGATAAAGGGGACCGGAATGACGTCGCTTGGCGCGGCATTGTTCGGACTCTGACAACGCGGCAGTCTGACGGAAGGCACTCATGGAAACGCTGAGCGGCATATACGCATTTTTGATGGGGAATATCGTTACCTTCATCCTCGTGCTGTCTCTGCTCGTCTTCGTGCATGAGATGGGCCATTACCTGGTCGGGCGTTGGAGCGGCATTCGCATCCTTGCCTTTTCCGTTGGCTTCGGTCCGGAGATATTCGGCTTCACCGATCGCCACGGAACGCGTTGGAAGATCGCGGCGATCCCGCTTGGCGGCTACGTCCGGTTCTTCGGCGACGAGGATGCCTCGAGCAAGCCCGACACCGACAAGATCGCCGCCATGTCCGAGGAAGACAGGGCGCGCTCCTTTGCTGGCGCCAAGCTGTGGAAACGCGCTGCAACCGTCGCGGCTGGCCCGATCGCCAATTTTCTGCTGGCGATCGCCATCTTCACCATTCTTTTCTCGGTCTATGGCCGCACGATCGCCGATCCTGTCGTTGCCGAGGTCAAGCCTGATGGCGCCGCGGCTGCCGCTGGCGTGCTTCCAGGCGATCTATTGGTCGCCATCGATGGCGGCAAGGTCGAGACCTTCGACGACGTGCGCCGCTATGTCAGCATCCGTCCGAGCCAGAAGATCGTCGTGACCATCGAGCGTGGTGGGCAGAAGCTCGATCTGCCGATGGTGCCGCAACGCGTCGACATGACTGACCAGTTCGGCAACAAGGCTGAGGTCGGCCAGATCGGCATCGTCACCAACCAGCAGGCCGGCAATTTCCGCCTGCAGACCTATACGCCGCTGCAGGCGTTGCGTGAGGCTGTGCTCCAGACCCGGGATATCGTTACCGGCACCTTCAAATATATCGCCAACATCTTCAGCGGAACGATGCGCGCCGATCAATTGGGTGGGCCGATCCGCGTGGCGCAAGCTTCGGGCCAGATGGCGTCGCTTGGGATAGGCGCGGTGTTGCAGCTTGCGGCGGTGCTTTCTGTTTCGATAGGATTGCTTAACCTGATGCCGGTTCCGGTACTTGATGGCGGCCACCTGATGTTCTATGCGGTGGAAGCGGTGAGGGGAAAACCGCTGGGCTCTTCGGCCCAGGAAATTGCCTTTCGCATCGGCCTGGCGATGATACTGACATTGATGGTTTTCACGACCTGGAACGATATTGGCTCGTTGAGAGGGTAAACGAGCAAGGCGAGGGTAATTACTATTTATTTACGATGTTTCAAGGCTGTAGTGGCGAATGGGTCACGCTTGCAAATGAAGTAAACAGAAATTAACGACCTGCCTTGCTTGTATGTCAAAAGCGGGTAAAACGACACACGTGACCGGAATCGGGTTCTCCTGGAACCGGGGACGAGGGAAACAAAAGGTAATGGGTGAAATGAAGGCTGGTTCAAAGTTTTTGAACGCAGTATCGGCGGTTGCGCTGTCTGCTAGTGTTGTTGCTTCGGGCGCAGGTGCTTTGACGTTCGTTTCCGCTACGGCCGCTGAGGCCGCGGTTATCCAGCGCATCGATGTGCGCGGCGCAAGCCGTGTCGGCGCGGAAGCCGTTCGGTCGAACCTCACCATCGCTCCTGGAAAGAGTTTTTCGAACAGCGATATCGATGCATCGGTCAAGCAGCTCTACGGGACGGGTTACTTCTCCGACGTCAAGATCTCGGTCTCCGGAAGCACGCTCGTCGTCAACGTTCAGGAAGCCCAGCTCGTCAATCAGGTCGTCTTCAACGGCAACCGCAAGATCAAGGACGACAAGCTCGCGACGATCGTCCAGACCCACGCTGCTGGTCCCTACAGCGACACCCAGATCCAATCCGACATTCAGTCGATCAAGGAAGCTTACGCTGCCACCGGCCGCAGCGAGGTTGAAGTCACGACGCAGGTGGTGCCGCTCGGCGAAGGCCGCGTCAACCTCGCCTTCGTCATCAACGAAGGTGATCGCACCAAGATCGATTCGATCAACTTCGTCGGCAACAATGCCTACAGCGCCGGCCGCCTGGCTGCCGTCATCAACACCAAGCGTTCGAACTTCCTGTCGTTCCTGACCCGCAAGGACGTCTATAACGAAGACAAGCTCCACGCCGACGAAGAAGCGCTGCGCCAGTTCTATTACAATCGCGGCTACGCCGACATGCGCATCGTTTCTTCCGATGCCGCCTTCGACGACGCGACCAACAAGTACACGCTCACCTTCAACATCGAGGAAGGTCAGCGTTACGACTTCGGACCAGTGACCGTCCAGTCGACCGTCGAAGGCGTCGGCTCCGACCAGTTGCAGCCGCTCGTACGCACTCGCGAAGGCCAGGTCTACAACGCCAAGGAAGTGCAGAAGTCGATCGAGGCGATCTCCGATCAGGTGGCGTCTGCCGGTTATCCCTTTGCGCGCGTCACGCCGCGCGGTAACCGCGACCTCAACAACAACACGATCGGTGTCGAATATCTGGTCGACCAGGGCGAGCGCGCCTATGTCGAGCGCATCGAGATTCGCGGCAACAGCCGCACGCGCGACTACGTCATCCGCCGTGAATTCGACATGAGCGAAGGCGACGCCTTCAATCAGCAGATGATCACCAAGGCCAAGCGTCGCCTCGAAGCGCTCGGCTATTTCTCCTCAGTCAACATCTCCACCCAGCCGGGCAGCTCCCCGGACCGGGTCGTGGTGGTTGTCGATGTGCAGGATCAGTCGACCGGTTCGTTCGGTGTCGGTGCGGGTTATGCCGCCGGCGGCGACGGCCTGCTGCTCGAAGCCTCGATCGAGGAAAAGAACTTCCTCGGCCGCGGCCAGTATATCCGCATCTCGGCCGGCGGCGGTCAGGAAGGCTCGCGCGCCTACGGCGTCAGCTTCACCGAGCCTTATTTCCTTGGCTACCGTTTGGCGGCAGGATTCGACGTCAACCGCAGCGAAACGTCGAGCAATGACAACTACGATTACGAGGAAACCAGTGTCGTCCTGCGCGTCACCGCGCCGATTACCGAGGATCTGGCGACGACCTTCCGTTATAACTACAAGCAGATGAAGTATGACGCTGATAACAGCGATCTTTCCGATCTGTCTGCTCCGTATCAGCACCTGGTAGAGGACAGCCCGTGGACACGTTCTTCCGTCTCGCAGACGCTGACCTACAACACGCTTGACGACACGGTCCTGCCACGCGAAGGCATCTATGCGACGGCGACGCAGGAAATTGCCGGTCTCGGCGGTGACTCGCAGTTCTACAAGATCTACGGCAAGGCTCGTTACTACCGTCTGCTCGCCGACGATGCCGATATCATCGGTTCGGTCTCGGCTTCGGCGGGTTATGTCATCGGCTTTGGCGACCATCTGAACGTCTTCGACCAGTTCACGCTGACCAACGGTGACATTCGTGGCTTCGAAAACAAGGGTATCGGCCCGCGCGTTTCCGGTACCAACGACGATCCGCTGGGCGGTACCACTTATTTCACAGCATCGGCCGAAGCGACCTTCCCGATGCCCGGCTTCCCGCGTGACTTCAACCTGCGCGGCGCGGTCTTCGCCGACGCCGGCACGTTGTTCGGCAACGACGTTGACCTGAGGGGCGACGGCATCGAAGGCGAAGACGCCTCCCTGCGCGCTTCCGTCGGTGTCGGTGTCGTCTGGCAGTCTCCCTTCGGTGCGTTGCGTCTGGATTACGCGATCCCGGTCCTCAAGGAAGACTTCGACAAGACGCAGAACTTCAAGTTTGGCATCAACAACCAATTCTGATATCGGCAGTCCGGAACTGTAAGACTCAATTCCGTTCTGGAGCATTGCCGATGGAGCAAAACGTTTTCTTTCTGCCCCATGAAGGTCTGAAGCTCGCTGAGCTGGCAGAGTTTCTTGGGGCGGAACTTGTCAATTCCGACCATGCCGGTGTTATTGTCAGGTCCGTTGCCCCCATCAGCCGGGCACGGGCAGGCGATGTCTGTTATATCCTGTCGCGCCGCAGCCGCGATGAGCTGGCGACATGCGAAGCCTCGGTGGTGATCTGCGACAAGGCGCTTGCTGATCTCGTACCTCAGCATATCCCGGTCATTCTGTCGTCCAATCCGCATGCGGCCTTCGCGATGGCGGGCGGCCTGCTTTATCCCGCAGCCTTGCGCCCGGTCACCTTTTCGCCAGGTGAAGGCGAGATCGCGCCAAGCGCGGTGATCGATCCGAGCGCCAAACTCGAAAAAGGTGTGATCGTCGAGCCGATGGCCGTCATCGGTGCGCATGCCGAGATCGGCGAGGGGACGCGCATTGGCGCGCAGAGCATCATCGGTCCGGGCGTCAAGATCGGCCGGGATTGTTCGATTGCGGCCGGTGCGAGCATTCTCTGTGCACTGCTCGGCAATGGCGTCATCATCCACAACGGCGTCCGCATCGGCCAGGATGGTTTCGGCTACGCGCCGGGTCCTCGCGGCATGATCAAGATCGTCCAGATCGGCCGGGTGATCATTCAGGACAATGTCGAGATCGGCGCAAACACCACGATCGACCGCGGCGCCATGGACGATACGGTGATCGGCGAGGGCACCAAGATCGACAACCAGGTCCAGATTGGCCACAACGTTCAGATCGGCCGCCATTGCGCCGTCGTTGCGCAGGTCGGCATCGCCGGTAGCGCGAAGATCGGCAATGGCGTGCAGATCGGCGGCCAGGTCGGCATCAAGGGGCACGTGACGATCGGCGACGGCGTGCAGATCGCCGCCCAAAGCGGTATCATGACCGATCTTGCCGCCGGCGGACAATATGGTGGCACACCTGCGCGTCCGCTAAATGACTATCTGAGAGATGTCGCGCAAATGATGTCCAAGACGAGAGTGCGCGGGAAGAAACCTGGAGGCGAGCAAAATGACTGAGGAAGCCACGACAACGCTTTCTTCGGCTGACATCATCGAGATCATGAAACTGCTGCCGCATCGCTACCCGTTTCTCATGGTCGACAGGATCATCGAGATCGACGGCGACAACACAGCGATTGGCATCAAGAACGTCACCGTGAACGAACCGCATTTCACTGGCCATTTTCCGGAATCTCCGATCATGCCCGGCGTTCTCTTGATCGAGGGCATGGCCCAGACCGCGGGTGCGATCTGTGCCAAGAAGGATGGCCAGCCCGGCAACCTCGTTTATTTCATGACCATCGAGAATGCGCGCTTCCGCAAGCCCGTCGTACCCGGCGATCGTGTTGAATTCCATGTCAAGAAGCACAAGCAGCGCGGCAATATCTGGAAATTCCATTGCGATGCCAAGGTCGACGGCGCGCTTGTCGCCGAAGCCGATATCGGCGCGATGATCGTTCGTAAGGATCAGGCATGAGCACTATCGCCGAAAGCGCCCGCATTCATCCGATGGCCGCCGTCGAAGACGGTGCTGTTATCGGTGAGGGCGTCAAGATCGGTCCCTTCTGCCATGTTGGGTCGCACGTCGTCCTGCATGCGAATGTCGAGCTTTTGTCGCATGCGGTCGTTACCGGCCGCACTGTGATCGGCAAGGGCACGCGCATCTTCCCGATGGCGGTCGTCGGCGGCGATCCGCAGAGCGTGCATCACGGCGGCGAGGAAACGACGCTGACGGTCGGCGCCAACTGCACGATCCGCGAAGGCGTGACGATGAACACCGGCACGGCCGATTTCGGCGGCCAGACGATCGTCGGCGACAACAACCTCTTCCTTGCCAATTCCCATGTCGCGCATGACTGCCGGGTCGGCAATCACGTGATCATGTCGAACAACGTCATGCTCGCCGGTCATGTCGTCATCGAGGATCGTGTCATCCTGGGTGGTGGCTCGGCCGTTCACCAGTTCACCCGCGTCGGCCGTCAGGCCTTCGTCGGCGGGCTCTCGGCAGTGAGCTACGACGTCATCCCCTACGGCATGCTGAACGGCAATCCCGGGCTGCTGAGCGGCCTCAACGTCGTCGGCATGACGCGCGCCGGTGTCGACCGCGCCGTCATTCATAGAGTGCGCCGCGCCTACAAGTCGATCTTCGAAGGAACGGGCTCGGTCCGCGAAAACGCCGCCGCCATCCGCGAAGAATATGCCGATTGCGAGCAGGTGGTCCACATCCTCGATTTCATCGCCGCTGACAGCGACCGCGCCTTGTCCTCGCCGACCCGGGGACAGAAGGGCTAGTCCGTGACTTTATCCGGCGACACCGCTGCGGGCCGGCTGGCGATCATCGCCGGCGGCGGCCTTCTGCCTTCCTATGTCGCCGAAGCCGCGCGAGCGGCGGGTGAAAATCCCGTCATCGTCGCGCTGAAGGACGAAAGCGACCGGCGCTGGGAAGGGTATGACCATGCCGTCATCGGCATCGGCGATTTTGCAGCTCTCGAGGGCCTCTTGAACCGCTACGGCATCGGCCGTGTCGTCATGTCCGGCAGCGTGCGGCGCCGGCCGGAATGGCGCGAGGTGCGCCCGACTCTGCGCACTCTGATGAAGATGCCGGCCGCGATCCGCACCTTGCTGTCCGGCGGCGACGATACGGTGCTGCAGATGGTGATCCGGCTGATCGAGGGAAACGGCCGGCGCGTCGTCGGTGCCCATGAGATCGCCCCCGACCTTCTTGCCGCCGTCGGCCCGCTCGGCACGGCGATACCGGGCGAAGAAGACCGGCGCGATATCAACCGCGCGGCGGAAGCCGCCGAAATGCTCGGCCGGCTCGATGTCGGCCAGGGCGCCGTCGCCATCGGCGGGCGTATCGTCGCGCTGGAGGGTCTTGAGGGCACGGACGAGATGCTGGAGCGTGTCGCGGGTCTCAGAGCCGCCGGGCGCATCTCGCCGCGCCGCCGCGGCGCGCTTGTCAAGCTCTGCAAGCCGCAACAGGATATCCGTGCCGACCTGCCGGCGATCGGCGTTTCCACGGTCTTGAACGCGAGGAAAGCCGGCCTTGCCGGCGTCGCCGTCGAGGCCGGCCGCTCGCTGGTGCTCGATCGCGCCGCCGTCATCAAAGCCGCTGATGAGGCCGGGCTTTTCGTCTGCGGCATCGATCGCGGCCTGCCGTCATGGGGGCTCGAATGAACGGGGCGCCGCTGAAGATCGCCGTCATTGCCGGCGAGGTGTCGGGGGATCTGCTTGGAGCAGATCTCATTGCCGCCCTGAAGCGGATTCATAGAGGACCGGTGGAACTCGTCGGCGTCGGCGGCGAGGGGCTGCAGGCGGAAGGCTTGCGGTCCCTGTTCGATTTCTCCGAGCTGTCGATCATGGGCATCACCCAGGTGCTGAGTCGGCTGCCGAAGCTCTATACCCTGATCCGCCAGACGACGGCTGCCATCATTGCCGCAAAGCCTGATATTCTTCTCATTATCGACAGCCCGGATTTCACCCATCGCGTCGCCAAGCGTGTCCGCACCGCGCTGCCCGATCTGCCTGTTGTCAATTACGTCTGTCCGAGCGTTTGGGCCTGGAAGGAATATCGCGCCACGCGCATGCTCGGCTACGTCGATCATGTGCTCGCCGTCCTGCCCTTCGAGCCGGCAGTGATGCGCACGCTCGGCGGGCCTGAGACCACCTATGTCGGCCATCGCCTGACCGCCGATCCGGCGCTGCTCGAAGCGCGGCGGTTGCGCGCCGGGCGCGCACCCGTCGGCGAAGCGGGTAAGACGATCCTGATGCTTCCTGGGTCAAGATCCTCCGAAATCAGCAGGCTGCTGCCGTTTTTCGAGGACGCGGCCAGGGAACTCGTCGCCCGCAACGGCCCGATGCGTTTCCTGCTGCCCACCGTGCCGCACAATGAAGCGCTGGTGAAGGGTCTCGTCGCCGGCTGGGCCACGCCGCCGGAGGTCGTGGTCGGATCCATGCAGAAGTGGAAGGCCTTTGCCGAAGCGGATGCCGCGATGGCGGCTTCCGGTACGGTCATCCTCGAACTCGGCCTTGCCGGCGTGCCGACGGTGTCCGTCTATAAGACGGATTGGATCATCAGCCTGCTGACCAAGCGCATCAAGGTATGGACGGGCGCATTGCCCAATATCATCGCCGATTATGCCGTCGTGCCGGAATATCTGAACGAGGTGGTCCGCGGCGCAAGCCTGGCGCGCTGGATGGAGCGGCTGTCGGCCGATACGCTCCAATTGAAGGCGATGAACGAGGGTTACGATCTCGTCTGGCAACGCATGCAGACCGAAAAGCCGCCCGGCGAGCACGCCGCCGAGATCCTTCTCGACGTGCTGGAAAAGAAAAAACCCGGTCATTTCTGACCGGGTTTTCTTTTGGGTTCTTTTAAAGCGATCAGCGCTTCGAAACCGGGATGTAATCGCGCTTCGGTTCGCCGACATAGAGCTGGCGCGGACGGCCGATGCGCTGTTCCGGATCCTCGATCATCTCGTTCCACTGCGCGATCCAGCCGACGGTGCGGGCAAGCGCGAAGAGCACGGTGAACATGGTCGTGGGGAAGCCCAGCGCCTTCAGCGTGATGCCGGAATAGAAGTCGATGTTCGGATAGAGCTTCTTTTCGATGAAATATTCGTCGGTGAGCGCGATGCGCTCCAGCTCCATCGCCACTTCGAGCAACGGATCATCCTTGATGCCGAGTTCGCCGAGCACTTCATGCGTCGTCTTCTGCATGATCTTGGCGCGCGGATCGTAGTTCTTGTAGACGCGGTGACCGAAGCCCATCAGGCGGAACGGATCGTTCTTGTCCTTGGCGCGGGCGATATATTCCGGAATGTGGTCGACCGAGCCGATCTCGTTCAGCATGTTGAGCGCTGCTTCGTTGGCGCCGCCATGCGCGGGGCCCCAGAGGCAGGCGATGCCGGCGGCGATGCAGGCGAACGGGTTGGCGCCCGACGAACCGGCGAGACGGACGGTCGAGGTCGAGGCGTTCTGCTCATGATCGGCATGCAGGATGAAAATGCGGTCCATGGCGCGGGCAAGCACCGGATTGACCACATATTCCTCGCAAGGCACGGCAAAACACATGCGCAGGAAGTTCGAGGCATAGTCGAGGTCGTTCTTCGGGTAAACGAAGGGCTGGCCGATATGGTACTTGTAGGCCATGGCGGCAAGCGTCGGCATCTTGGCGATCATGCGCAGGCTGGCGACCATGCGCTGGTGCGGATCGGTGATGTCGGTGGAGTCGTGGTAGAAGGCCGACAGCGCGCCGACGCAGCCGCACATGACGGCCATCGGATGCGCATCGCGGCGGAAGCCGGTGAAGAAGCGGCTCATCTGCTCGTGCACCATGGTGTGGTGCGTGACGCGATAATCGAAATCCTTCTTCTGCACGGTGGTCGGCAGTTCGCCGTAAAGCAAGAGGTAGCAGACCTCGAGGAAGTCGCCATGTTCGGCAAGCTGCTCGATCGGATAGCCGCGATGCAGCAGGACACCTTCGTCGCCGTCGATGTAGGTGATTTTCGATTCACAGGATGCAGTCGACGTGAAACCCGGATCGTAGGTGAAGGAAGCCGTGTTCTTGTAGAGGGCACCGATATCGATGACGCTCGGTCCGATCGTGCCGCTTTTAACGGCAAGGTCGACTGATTTGTCACCGATTTTTATTGTAGCGCTTTGATCCGTCATGCTGATCCTCCGAAATGGCGGTGGCGCCATAAAAGCGCCATAGGGGTTAAGCGTCCTCACCGATAGCTATATGATCGCGAGGCTAATGCCAAGTTACCGTGATGGCATTTTGTGCATTGCAGTATCACCTTTTAGGCACTGCAGCGATGAGCCGCATGCATATCGGAAGCCGATGATTCGACTGCTCTTTTGGCTCTTTCAATTTTCCCTCACTTTTCAATCGATTATTCTTGCCGGATTTGATTGGCGGTTGCATTCTGGCTGTCTGGGCGAGTGACCTTGGGCAGCACATGCAGGAGTTGACGACAGTCGAATTGCGGCCGGAAGCAGGCGCCGGCCTTGCCGACTCCGCCGGTTTTTCTCCGCCTGTCGTGGTGACGCGGCCTGCAAGGACGCAGTCGGCGACACCGTGGCGCCACCGGCTGCCGGCAGCAGCCTCGCAATCGCTGCGTGGTGGCATGCGCATGCTGGGCGAAGAGGCGGACCATGGCCGCCTGCTGCTGTTCTCACCGGTCTTCCTCGGCGCCGGCTCAGCCTTCTGGTTTCTAGCGGCATCGGACTTCCCGCTCGTTGCATCGCTGCTCTGCCTGTTGGTGCTGACCGTCGCGGTTCTCATCGCCAGCCGCAGCCTGGCGGCATTGCGGGCAACGCTGCTGGCGCTTGCACTTGTCGCCTGCGGCGTGGTCTCGGCGCAGCTCGAGAGCCGACGGGCTTCGACCGTGATCCTCGATTCATCAGTGACGACGACGGTGACCGGCCGTGTCGAGCGGCGCGAAGGCGATGGTCGCGGGCGGTGGCGCTATATTCTTGCCGTCACCGGCACTGAGGCGCCGGAGGTGAAGCGGCCGCCGGGGCGCATAACCGCGATCGCCCGCGGCGCGGACGCGCCTTTCGAGATCGGTGATATCATAACCGGCAGGGCACGGCTGACGCCGCCAGCAGGTCCAGCGCTTCCGGAGCTCAACGACTTCTCCTTCGGTGCCTATTTCGATGGCATCGGCGCCAACGGCTTCTTCTACGGTGCGCCGACAAAGGTCGATTTGCAGGCAGGTCCGCAAGCGGCCAGATCGACGACGGAAGCGCTGCTCGAAGGTCTCTATCGGCTGCGCAGCGGTATCGGCGACCGCATAAGGTCGATCCTGCCCGGCGACACCGGCGCTTTTGCCGCTGCTCTGGTGACGGACGAGCGGCGCGCCATCTCGAATGAGACGACGGAGGCGCTGCGCCAGTCCGGTCTGGCTCATATCATCGCTATCTCCGGCCTCAACATGGCGCTGTCAGCCGGCATCTTCTTCGTCGGTTTCCGCATGCTGCTCAGCCTCTTTCCCGGTGTCGCCCAAGCCTATCCGACCAAGAAGATCGCTGCTGCCGGCGCGCTCATCGCCGTCACGGCCTATTTCCTGATCTCCGGCTTTGCCGTCTCGGCCGAACGCGCCTTCATCATGATGGCGATCATGTTGATTGCCGTCTTCTTCGACCGGCCGTCGATCAGCCTGCGCAATGTCGCTCTCTCGGCGCTCGTCATTCTCGCCATTTCACCGTCCGAGGTCTTGGGTCCGAGCTTCCAGATGTCCTTTGCCGCGACATTGGCGTTGGTATCTGGCTACCAGCTGTGGAAGGGCCGGCGCGTCCGCGAAAACGCTTTCCTGAAGCTGCCGGTTTTTCGGCCCGTCGTTACTGTTGCGGGTTTCTTCGGCGGCGTCTTCCTGACCTCGCTGATCGGCGGCTTTTCCACCGCGCTGTTTTCGATCGAGCATTTTCATCGCCTGACTGCCTATGGCCTGCCGGCAAACCTCGCGACGATGCCGATCATCTCCTTCATCATCATGCCGGCCGGGTTGCTGGCGATGCTGCTCATGCCTTTCGGTCTGGACGTTTTGCCTTGGAAGGTCGTCGGATTCGGCCTCGATCTGGTGATCGCGATCGCAAAGACGGTGTCCGGCTGGGGTGGCGACATCGGCATCGGCCGCTTGCCCGCTTGGTATTTCGCGATAGCCGTCGCAGGCTTTCTGCTGCTGACGCTGCTCCGCACCCGGCTGCGCCATATCGGCACATCGATCATCGCGGTGTCGACGCTCGTCCTCTTGCTTCTGCCGGTTCCCCGGCCGCCGGATCTGGCGATTTCGGAGGATGGTGGTCTCGTCGCAATCGTCGAGGCGGGGGCCATGGCTTCCAACCGTGGAAGACCGCCGGATTTCATCTTCGACCAGTGGCAGAGAGCGCTGGTCCTGCCGACGCATCACCCGCCGAAGATGCTGGATGGTCCTGTTCTTCCGCCGGAGGGAGAAGACCGCCGCGTCAGGCTTTCCCGCGATCAGCAGAACGAAGCAAGGTCGGCGATGCGGGCGGCTGCAGCGGCCGGTGAAGCAAACCGCTTTTCCTGCGTCAAGAAGGCCTGGTGCACATCAAGGCTTGGCAATGGTCACGTGGTTGCTGTCATCGACAATGCCGCCTATCTCGGTCCAGCATGCGACGCGGCCGATATCGTCGTGACGTCGGTCCGCCTGCGCTTCAACAGCTGCCGCTCAGGGGCGACGCTCTTCACCGGCGAAACGCTGCGCAGGACCGGTTCCGTCGAGTTGCGCTTCGCCGACGCCGGCCTGGAGGTCGCAACCGCATTCGATGCATTGTCGCGGCCATGGATGCGGCATCGCGCCTATGACTGGCGCAGCAACAGTTTTGCCGAATCCGGACTGCCTGATGTCAGTGATAGCGGCGAATGAGGCCGACGAGCTTGCCCTGAACCTTGACGCGGTCCGGCCCGAAAATCCGGGTCTCGTAAGCCGGGTTGGCCGCCTCCAGCGCGATCGAGGCGCCTTTGCGGCGGAAGCGTTTGAGTGTCGCTTCTTCGTCGTCGACGAGAGCAACGACGATGTCGCCAGGACTTGCGGTGCTGCCGTTGCGAATGATCACGGTGTCGCCGTCGAAGATGCCGGCGTCGATCATCGAATCGCCCTTGACCTCCAGCGCATAATGTTCACCGGAACCGAGCATGTCGGCCGGAACGACGATGTCATGGGTGTTGTTCTGGATCGCCGAGATCGGAACACCGGCGGCGATACGGCCCATGACCGGCACGGAGACCGAGTTGCCGTTGTCGGCGACGGGTTTTGCGGGAGCAGGAGTGGCGACCGGCTGCGGCTTGCCAAGGCTGCCCTCGATGACGCTGGGCGAAAAGCCCCGCCGGGGCTGAATGCTGGGGCTGTAGGCCTCCGGAAGCTTGATAACCTCGAGCGCACGGGCGCGGTTCGGTAGGCGGCGAATGAAGCCACGTTCCTCGAGCGCCGTAATCAGCCGGTGAATCCCGGACTTGGAAGCGAGGTCCAGGGCATCCTTCATTTCGTCGAAAGATGGCGGAACGCCGGATTCCTTCATGCGCTCATGAATGAAAAGGAGAAGCTCCTGTTGTTTGCGCGTGAGCATCGACGTTGTGACCTCGTGATTGAAACAAATCCAGAACAGACACTATATGTTCCATATGTGTTCCGCAAGTAGCTAAATTTCCGTAAAACTTGGCGCCAACTCGTTGAGATTTTTATTTTCATTCGCCGGATTGGGACACATGTCTTGCATTGAGGGGCGCGCCATCGCACATCTCTTGCCGTTTCCAGGAGGGATATCATGAACGAGCGTTCCGCCAAGCCGCACCCGCTGGATCATGTGGTGCTGCCCGTCGTCAATATCGATCTGGCGCGCGAGAGGCTTGGCAAGCTCGGCTTCACCGTTGCCGCCGATGCACGCCATCCCTTCGGAACGGAAAACGCCTGCGTCTTTTTTGCCGACAAGACCTATCTGGAGCCGCTCGGGATTGCGAGTGTCGAGGAGAGCGAGGCCTCAGCGCGGCAAGGCAATGTTTTCACCGCCCGCAACCGGGCCTTCCGCTTCCGCTGCGGCGAGGAGGGGCTTTCGGGGCTTGCTTTCGGTAGTAAGGATGCCGGCATCGATCATCAGAACTTCGTCGGCAACGGATCGAGCGCCGGCGAGATGCTGCAGTTCACCCGGCCGATGACGATGCCGGACGGTTCTGAGAGCATCGCCGGCTTCAAGCTGGCTTTTGCCGGCGACCTGCGAGCGCCCGATCTCTTCCTTTTCAGCGTCGAACGCGTCAATCCGCTGCCGGCCGACCGCGGCGCGCTGGAGACGCATGCCAATGGCGTCACCGGCATTGCCGAGATCGCGCTCTGCGCGCCTGATGCCGCCGCTTTCGGAGCCTTCGTCGGCCTTGCCGTGGCGCAGGCGGCAGTCGAGAAAACCGGTTTTGGCGTCAATGTTGCTGCTTCGAACGCGAAAATCAGCCTGATGACGCCGGAAGGGCTAGAAGCCTATTTCGAGATCGCCGGCTCATCCGCCGATCGCGGCCTGCGTGGCCGGGCAATCCTCTTCATTGTCGCCGATCTTGCCGTGACAGAAGCGCATTTGGCTGCTAACGGGGTGACATACACGCGCAAGAACAATCGCATTCTGGTGAAGCCCGCGCCCGGGCAGGGCACGCTCTTCGCCTTCGAGGAGACACGATGAGCACTGAGACGAATTCCGAAGTCAAGATCGGCGAAGGCCAAGGCCAGGTCACCTTTTCCAATACCGGCCGCCTGTCGCTGATTGCCGGTCCCTGCCAGATGGAGAGCCGCGACCACGCCTTCATGGTTGCCGGCACGCTGAAAGAGCTTTGCGCAAAGCTCGGCATCGGCCTCGTTTACAAGAGCTCCTTCGACAAGGCGAACCGCACCTCTCTTTCGGCTGAACGCGGCATCGGGATCGAAAAGGGCATGGAGGTCTTTGCTGACCTCAAGAAGGAATTCGGCTTTCCTGTCCTGACCGACGTTCATACCGCCGAGCAATGCGCGGAGGTGGCAAAGGTCGTCGACGTCCTGCAGATCCCGGCCTTCCTTTGCCGCCAGACCGACCTTCTCATCGCCGCCGCCAAGACCGGCCGCGTCGTCAATGTCAAGAAGGGCCAGTTCCTCGCTCCCTGGGATATGAAGAACGTCCTGAAGAAGCTCAACGCCAGCGGCAATCCGAACGTGCTGCTGTGCGAGCGTGGCGCCTCCTTCGGTTATAATACGCTGGTTTCCGACATGCGTTCGCTGCCGATCATGGCGGCGATGGGCGCGCCCGTTATCTTCGATGCCACCCATTCCGTTGCGCAGCCGGGCGGGCAGGGCGATTCCTCCGGCGGTCAGCGGGAATTCGTGGAAACACTGGCGCGCGCAGCAGTGGCTGCCGGTATTGCCGGCGTCTTCGTCGAAACCCACCAGGACCCCGACAATGCACCTTCGGACGGCCCCAATATGGTCTATCTCAAGGACATGCCGCGGCTGCTTGAAAAGCTGCTTGCCTTCGATGCGGTCGCCAAGGCTTGACGTTCAACAGCCTGACATGATCGTGCTATAGGCATGTCGCGAAAAAGTGTGCAGCGGTTTTGCGACAACGACATGCGGAAAGCCAAAGACCTAAAGCGTGGCAAGCGAATCTGAAAGATCGCGACGCTCTTTAGGCGAGATCCGAACGCTTTCGAAGGCTGGAAATTGCAGCATTGTAATTTGCACGCCTTCGACTAAGACAGGTTTCGAACCTACTTATCACCACCCACCGAGCAGGAAGAACCCATGACTGCAATCACCGATATCATCGCCCGCGAGATTCTCGATAGCCGTGGCAACCCCACCGTCGAAGTCGATGTCTATCTCGAAGATGGCAGCATGGGCCGCGCGGCCGTTCCCTCGGGCGCCTCGACGGGCGCGCATGAGGCGGTCGAACTGCGCGACGGCGGCAAGCGCTACCTCGGCAAGGGTGTCGAAAAGGCGGTGGAAGCCGCCAACACCGAGATCTTCGACGCGATCGGCGGCATCGACGCCGAAAACCAGATCCAGATCGACAACATCATGATCGAGCTGGACGGCACGCCGAACAAGTCGCGCCTCGGCGCCAACGCCATCCTCGGCGTGTCGCTCGCCGTCGCCAAGGCTGCCGCCCAGGCGTCCGGCCTGCCGCTCTACCGTTATGTCGGCGGCGCTTCCGCCAGCCTGCTGCCGGTGCCGATGATGAACATCATCAACGGCGGCGCCCACGCCGACAATCCGATCGATTTCCAGGAATTCATGATCCTGCCAGTCGGCGCCGATTCGATCGCCGAAGCCGTGCGCATGGGTTCGGAAGTCTTCCATACGCTGCGCAAGGAACTTGCCGCGCAGGGCCATAACACCAATGTCGGCGACGAAGGCGGTTTCGCACCGGGTCTGAAGAGTGCTTCGGAAGCTCTCGACTTCATCATGAAGTCGGTCGAGAAAGCCGGCTACAAGCCGGGCGAGGACATCTACCTCGGCCTCGACTGCGCCTCGACCGAATTCTTCAAGGACGGCAAATACGTTCTCGAAGGGGAAGGCCGCACGCTGGAATCGGGCGCCATGGCCGAATATCTGGCTGAGCTCGCCGCCAAATATCCGATCATCTCGATCGAGGACGGCATGGCCGAAGACGATTGGGACGGCTGGAAGACGCTGACCGACCTGACCGGCAAGAAGACCCAGCTCGTCGGCGACGATCTCTTCGTTACCAACTCCGCCCGTCTTCGCGACGGCATCCGCATGGGCGTCGCCAACTCGATCCTCGTCAAGGTCAACCAGATCGGCTCGCTGACGGAAACGCTCGATGCCGTCAACACGGCGCACAAGGCGGCCTATACCGCCGTCATGTCGCACCGCTCCGGCGAGACCGAAGATTCGACCATCGCCGATCTCGCCGTCGCCACCAACTGCGGTCAGATCAAGACCGGCTCGCTGTCGCGTTCCGACCGTCTTGCCAAGTACAACCAGCTGATCCGCATCGAAGAGGGCCTCGGCCCGCAGGCCCAGTATGCCGGCCGCTCGATCATTCGCGGCTGATCGGATCTGATGTTCAATGGTTTAACCCGCGCCTTCCCGGCGCGGGTTTTTTATTGCCCGGTTTTTAGAGTCAACGAACGGTTAATCTCTGCGCGTTAGATTGAACGAATTGGTAATGCGTTCAAGAGCATGCGTGTATGTGGACAAAGCATCATAAGAAGAGAAAGATCGGTCGCTTCGTCATTCCGGCCATGACGGTCGCCTTCCTCTCCTATTTCGGTTATCATTGCATCCATGGCGATTACGGCCTGCGCGCAACGGAGACGTTCGAGCATCAGCGTGTCGCGCGTGAAAAAGAGCTTGCAGTCTTGAAGGCGAAGCGCAAACATCTGGAAAATCAGGTCGCGCTCCTCAGTGACGGCTCGCTTGACAAGGATATGTTGGACGAAAAAGCGCGTTATCAGCTCAACATGTCGCGCGCGGACGAGATCGTCATATTCAACCATTATTCCAATTAACCGAAAACAGGTTAATTGGAATTTTCATAGTTCTTCCAATAATTTAGCAGCGAATACGAGCCATGCAATTATGGCATTGCTGTGGTCATATTTCTTCCCTATGGTACGCCCCACCAAGAAACGACAAACCCATAGGGAGGGTTGAATGGCGCCGCGAAAGACCGCGACCGTTTCCAGCCGCAAAACTGCAGCAAAACCGGCAGCCAAAGCATCGAATGGAGGCCCTGTAGCCGACTTCGATCGCAATGACGAGCTCAAGGCCTATCGCGAGATGCTGTTGATCCGTCGCTTCGAGGAGAAGGCCGGCCAGCTTTACGGCATGGGCTTCATCGGCGGCTTTTGTCACCTCTACATCGGTCAGGAAGCTGTCGTCGTCGGCATGCAGATGGCGCAGAAGGAAGGCGACCAGGTCATCACCGCCTATCGCGATCACGGCCATATGCTGGCAACCGGCATGGAAGCACGCGGCGTCATGGCGGAACTGACCGGGCGTCGCAGCGGCTATTCCCACGGCAAGGGCGGCTCGATGCACATGTTCTCGAAAGAGAAGCATTTCTACGGCGGTCATGGCATCGTCGGTGCCCAGGTCTCGCTCGGAACGGGTCTTGCCTTCGCAAACCGCTACCGCGGCAACGACAATGTCTCCATCGCCTATTTCGGCGACGGCGCCGCCAACCAGGGCCAGGTCTACGAGAGCTTCAACATGGCTGCTCTCTGGAAGCTGCCGATCGTCTATATCGTTGAGAACAACCGTTACGCCATGGGGACGTCGACCGCGCGCGCCACTGCGCAGTCGAACTACTCGCTTCGTGGATCCGGCTTCGGCATCCCCGGCATTCAGGTCGACGGCATGGACGTCCGCGCCGTCAAGGCTGCGGCCGACGAGGCGCTCGAACATTGCCGTTCCGGCAAGGGCCCGATCATTCTCGAAATGCTGACCTATCGTTATCGCGGTCACTCCATGTCCGACCCGGCGAAATATCGCTCCAAGGACGAAGTGCAGAAGATGCGCTCCGAGCATGACCCGATCGAACAGGTCAAGGCTCGCCTCGTCGAAAAGGGCTGGGCTTCCGAAGACGATCTGAAGGCGATCGACAAGGATGTCCGCGATATCGTCGCTGACAGTGCCGATTTCGCCCAGGCCGATCCGGAGCCGGATGCATCCGAGCTCTATACCGACATTCTGCTCTAATCGGGGAGGGAACCCATGCCTATCGATATCCTCATGCCCGCCCTCTCTCCGACCATGGAAGAAGGCACACTGTCCAAATGGCTGAAGCAGGAAGGTGACAAGGTCACCTCCGGCGACGTGATTGCCGAAATCGAAACCGACAAGGCGACGATGGAAGTCGAAGCCGTCGATGAAGGGATCATCGGCAAGCTGCTCGTCGATGCCGGCACTGAAGGCGTCAAGGTCAATACCAAGATCGCTGTTTTGCTGCAGGACGGCGAATCCGCTTCGGACATTTCCGCCGCCAAGCCCGCCGCCGCGGCAGCGCCCGCGGTTGCCCAGGAAGAGAAGCCGACCAACACCGGTTCCGCCTCCGCGCCGCTTCCGGCCGAGCCGAAGGCTGTCGTTCCGAACGACCCCGAAATCCCGGCCGGCACTGAAATGGTGTCGACGACCGTGCGCGAAGCGCTCCGCGACGCCATGGCTGAAGAAATGCGCGCCGACGAAAACGTCTTCGTCATGGGCGAGGAAGTCGCCGAATACCAGGGCGCTTACAAGGTCACGCAGGGGCTGCTGCAGGAATTCGGCCCCCGCCGCGTCGTCGATACGCCGATCACCGAGCATGGCTTTGCCGGCGTCGGCGTCGGTGCCGCAATGGCCGGCCTTCGCCCGATCGTCGAATTCATGACCTTCAACTTCGCCATGCAGGCGATCGACCACATCATCAACTCCGCCGCCAAGACGCTCTATATGTCCGGCGGCCAGATGGGTGCTCCGATCGTCTTCCGCGGCCCGAATGGTGCTGCGGCTCGCGTCGGCGCCCAGCACAGCCAGGATTATGCAGCCTGGTACAGCGCCATTCCCGGCCTGAAGGTCGTCATGCCCTATACGGCATCCGACGCCAAAGGCCTGCTGAAGGCTGCGATCCGCGATCCGAACCCGGTCATCTTCCTCGAAAACGAAATTCTCTATGGCCAGCACTTCGACGTGCCGAAGCTCGACAATTTCGTCCTGCCGATCGGTAAGGCCCGCATCCATCGTCCGGGCAAGGACGTCACTGTGGTCTCCTTCGGCATCGGCATGAGTTATGCGACCAAGGCTGTCGCCGAACTCGAGAAGATCGGCATCGACGTCGAACTGATTGACCTTCGCACCATCCGCCCGATGGACCTGCCGACTGTCATCGAATCGGTGAAGAAGACTGGCCGTCTGGTCACCGTCGAGGAAGGTTATCCGCAGTCCTCCGTCGGCACCGAAATCGCCACCCGCGTCATGCAGCAGGCCTTCGACTATCTCGATGCGCCGATCCTGACGATCGCAGGCAAGGACGTTCCGATGCCTTACGCCGCCAATCTCGAAAAGCTTGCCCTTCCGAACGTCGGCGAAGTGGTCGATGCGGTGAAGGCTGTTTGCTACAAATAAGGGGAGGGTGTTTCGATGCCGATCAATATCACGATGCCCGCCCTCTCTCCGACCATGGAGGAAGGCAATCTTTCCAAATGGTTGGTCAAGGAAGGCGACAAGGTCAAGTCTGGCGATGTGATCGCCGAGATCGAGACCGACAAGGCGACGATGGAAGTCGAAGCCGTCGATGAAGGCACGGTCGCCAAGCTCGTCGTTGCTGCCGGCACCGAAGGCGTCAAGGTCAATGCGTTGATCGCGGTTCTCGCCGCCGATGGCGAGGATGTCTCCGCTGCCGCAAGCAGTGCGGGTTCCGCCGCTCCGGCGCCGAAGGCTGACGGAGCAGCCGCGCCGAAGGCCGAGGCTGCGCCAGCTCCGGCCCAGTCCACTCCGGCTGCGGCACCTGTAACCACCGCCGCACCCGCCTCGGTTTCATCCGATGGCAGCCGCACCTTCTCTTCGCCGCTTGCCCGCAGGCTAGCCAAGGAAGCCGGTATCGACCTTTCGGCAGTCGCAGGCTCCGGCCCGCACGGCCGCGTCGTCAAGAGCGACATCGAAGCCGCCGTTGCCGGCGGTGGCGCCAAGGCTGCTGCTGCGCCCGTATCCGCTGCTGCCCCGCAGGCTGCCGCGCCGGCTCCGGCCGCCGCTGCACCGAAGGGCGCGTCCGAAGAAGCCGTGCTCAAGCTCTTCGAACCGGGCTCTTACGAGCTCGTGCCGCATGACGGCATGCGCAAGACGATCGCCAGGCGACTGGTCGAATCCAAGCAGACGATCCCGCATTTCTACGTCAGCGTCGATTGCGAGCTCGATGCGTTGCTGGCGCTGCGCGCCCAGCTGAACGATGCGGCTCCGCGCAAGGACAACGCTCCGGCCTACAAGCTCTCGGTCAACGACATGGTCATCAAGGCCATGGCGCTGGCGCTGCGCGACGTTCCGGATGCCAACGTCTCCTGGACCGACAGCAACATGGTCAAGCACAAGCACGCCGATGTCGGCGTCGCCGTCTCGATCCCCGGCGGCCTGATCACCCCGATCATCCGCAAGGCCGAGGAAAAGACCCTGTCGACGATCTCCAACGAGATGCGCGATCTCGGCAAGCGGGCCAAGGATCGCAAGCTGAAGCCTGAGGAATATCAGGGCGGCACCAGTTCGGTCTCGAACATGGGCATGATGGGCGTGAAGAACTTCGCAGCCGTCGTCAACCCGCCGCATGCGACGATCCTCGCGGTCGGCGCCGGCGAACAGCGGGTCGTCGTCAAGAAGGGCGAAATGCTGATTGCCACCGTGATGTCGGTGACGCTCTCGACCGACCATCGCTGCGTCGACGGCGCGCTCGGCGCCGAGCTGCTCCAGGCCTTCAAGGGCTACATCGAGAACCCGATGGGCATGCTTGTCTGATAGCGGCGCGGAGGCGGAAATGACCAAGACCGTTCTTTGCTATGGTGACTCGCTGACCTGGGGTTATGACGCCGAGACGATCGGCCGTCATGACTACAAGAATCGCTGGCCGAGCGTGCTTCAGGCAGCGCTCGGCCATGAAGCCCGCGTCATCGCCGAAGGCTTGAACGGTCGCACCACCGCTTTCGACGATCATCTCGCCGATTGCGACCGCAACGGCGCGCGCATCCTGCCGACGATCCTGCAGACGCATGCGCCGCTCGACCTGGTCATCCTTCTGCTTGGCACCAATGACATGAAGCCGGTTGTGGCAGGCTCGGCCTTTGCCGCCTGCCAGGGCATCAGCCGCCTCGTGCGGCTGATCCGCAATCATGCCTGGCCCTTCGAATTTGATGGGCCGGAGATTCTGATCGTGGCGCCGCCGGCGATCCGCGCGACGGGCAACGTGCCCTTCGCCGCATCCTTTCCCGGCGGTATCGAGGAATCGGCGAAGCTTGCAACGCTTTATCGTGATCTTGCCGACGAACTCGGTTGTGGCTTCTTCGATGGCAATTCCGTCGCCAAGACCACGCCGATCGATGGCATTCACCTCGATGCGGACAATACGCGTGCGCTCGGACGCGGGCTGGAATCGATCGTGCGGATGATGCTGGGGATCTGACCATGGCCTCCTTCATCGCCCTCCGGCAGGCCTCACGGCGGGATGCCTCGGAGCTGGCGATTCTGGCGGATATCGCATCGCGCGGGTTTGCCTCCTGGCTCTGGTTTGCCGGTGTGGAAAACGGCGTGAGCGATACGCCGCTGGAGCGAGGCCGGCTGAAGATGAGCGAGGAGGAAGCCGTCGGCGGTTGGCGGGATGCCGTCATCGCCGAGGCCTATGGCGAGGTCGCGGGTGTGGCGATCGGCCATGCGCTGGGTGAGGGGATAGGCGATATCGAGGCGACGATTCCGGCAACCGCACCGATGCTCGCCTTGCAGAAAACGGTTGTGGGAAGCTGGTTCATCGGCAGTCTCGGCGTCTATCGCCATCTGCGCGGCATCGGCATCGGACGCAGGCTGCTGGACGATCAGATCGAAAGGGCCGATCGGCGGCCCGTCAGCCTGATCACCGCAAGCGACAACGAAGCGGCTTTGTCGCTTTATGGAAGAAACGGATTCCTGGAGGCTGCGCGCGCCGATGCCGTGCCGCTCTTCGAAAACAGCAAGAGACATGCGTGGGTGCTCATGACCCGCAGCGCAGCGTAACAAAGGCAGGAAACACATGGCTGAATCCTACGACGTCATCATCATCGGCTCGGGTCCCGGCGGCTATGTCGCCGCCATCCGTGCCAGCCAGCTCGGCCTCAAGACCGCGATCGTCGAGCGCGAGCATATGGGGGGCATCTGCCTGAACTGGGGCTGCATCCCGACCAAGGCGCTGCTGCGCTCGGCCGAGGTGCTCGACCACGCCAATCACTTCAAGGATTTTGGCCTCGTTCTCGAAGGCACGGTCAAGCCGGATGCCAAGGCCGTCGTCGGCCGCTCGCGCGCCGTCTCCGCCCGCCTGAATGCCGGCGTCGGCTTCCTGATGAAGAAGAACAAGATCGACATCATCTGGGGCGAAGCGAAGATCACCAAGCCCGGCGAGATCGTTGTCGGCAAAGCGTCGAAGCCCGTTGTCGAGCCGCAGCATCCGCTGCCGAAGAACGTCAAGAGCGGCGAGGGCACCTATACCGCCAAGCACATCATCATCGCCACCGGCGCCCGTCCGCGCGCGCTGCCTGGCATCGAGCCGGATGGTAAGCTGATCTGGACCTATTTCGAGGCGCTGAAGCCGGATGTTTTGCCGAAGTCGCTGATCGTCATGGGCTCAGGCGCGATCGGCATCGAATTTGCAAGCTTCTATCGCTCGATGGGCGTCGATGTGACCGTCGTCGAAGTCATGCCGACCATCATGCCGGTCGAGGATGCCGAAATAACCGCAATCGCCCGCAAGCAGCTTGAAAAGCGCGGCCTCAAGATCTTCACCAGCGCCAAGGTCACGAAGGTCGAGAAGGGCGCCGGCAGCGTCACCGCCCATGTCGAGACGGCTGATGGCAAGGTGCAGCAGATCACTGCCGACCGGCTGATTTCGGCCGTCGGCGTTCAGGGCAATATCGAGAATCTCGGCCTCGAGGCGCTCGGCGTCAAGACCGACCGCGGCTGCGTCGTCATCGACGGCTACGGCAAGACCAATGTCGCCGGCATCTATGCGATCGGCGATGTCGCCGGCCCACCGATGCTGGCGCACAAGGCAGAGCATGAGGGCGTGGTCTGTGTCGAAAAGATCGCCGGCCTGCCGAACGTCCATCCCACAGACAAGGGCAAGGTCCCGGGCTGCACCTATTGCAATCCGCAGGTCGCCTCTGTCGGCATCACCGAAGCGAAAGCCAAAGAGCTGGGCCGCGACATCCGCGTCGGCCGCTTCTCCTTCGCCGCGAACGGCAAGGCGATCGCGCTCGGCGAGGACCAGGGCATGGTGAAGGTGATCTTCGACAAGAAGACCGGTGAACTGCTCGGCGCCCACATGGTCGGCGCCGAAGTCACCGAGCTCATTCAGGGCTTCGTCGTCGCGATGAACCTCGAAACGACCGAGGAAGAGCTGATGCACACGATCTTCCCGCATCCGACCGTGTCCGAAACGATGAAGGAAGCGGTGCTCGATGCTTACGGCCGTGTGCTGAACGCTTGAGAATTTCCGAAGCTGCCCTTTATGTCCGGAGTGGAAAGCCACGCCGCTAGGGTGGAAAAAACGAAAGGAAATCATCATGTCTATGGAGACGCAGGCGTTGCTGGTATTTTTGCTGATTGGCCTGGTTGCAGGCTTCCTCGCAAGCCTGGTCGTCGGTGGCGGCGGGCTGATAAGATGCCTGCTGAGCGGCATTATCGGCGCCTTCGTCGGCGGTTATCTGTTCAGCGCGCTCGGTATTTCGCTGGGCATTGAAAACGCGCTGGTGGTGCAGATCATCCACGCCACCGTCGGCGCCATCATCGTGGTTCTGATCGCAAGGGCGGTCGCTTGAGGCGTAACTGAGGGCAGGGCATGGAAAGCGTCGGTTGGATTTCGGCAATCATCATCGGTGGGCTTGCGGGCTGGCTCGCCGGCAAGCTGATGGAAGCGCGATACGGGATTTTTCTGAACATCGTGCTCGGCATCGTCGGTTCGGTCGTCGCAAGTGCCGTCCTCGCGCAATTCCATGTCGAGGTGGTCGGCGGACGGCTCGGTTATTTCGTGACGGGTTTCCTCGGAGCCTGCCTGTTGATATTCCTTGCGCGGCTGGTGCGGCGCTAGATCCGATCGATTTGCCGCATAGAGGCGGTAGAAAGCTGAAACTGCAATGGTGACGATCCTCGATACGATCAATCCCGACGCCAAGCGCGTGCGGCATCCCGAGAAGGCGCATCGGCCTGATACGGAAGTCATGCGCAAGCCGGACTGGATTCGCGTCAAGGCGCCGACCTCCAAGGGTTATGCCGAGACGCGCGCGATCGTGAAGGAGCACAAGCTCGTCACCGTCTGCGAGGAGGCCGGCTGCCCGAATATCGGCGAGTGCTGGGACAAGAAGCACGCGACCTTCATGATCATGGGCGAGATCTGTACCCGCGCCTGCGCCTTCTGCAACGTCGCCACCGGCAAGCCGAATGCGCTCGACATGGCCGAGCCCGAAAATGTCGCCAAGGCGGTCAAGGAGATGGGCCTCAGCCACGTCGTCATCACCTCGGTCGACCGTGACGACCTGGAGGACGGCGGCGCCGAACACTTCGAAAAGGTGATCTGGGCAATCCGTGCGGCCTCGCCGATGACGACGATCGAGATCCTGACGCCCGACTTCCTGAAGAAGCCGGGTGCGCTGGAGCGCGTCGTCGCCGCCAAGCCCGACGTCTTCAACCACAATATGGAAACGGTGCCCGGCAACTATCTGACGGTTCGCCCCGGCGCCCGCTACTTCCATTCTGTCCGCCTGCTGCAGCGGGTGAAGGAACTCGATCCCACCATGTTCACCAAATCGGGCATCATGGTCGGTCTCGGCGAAGAGCGAAACGAAGTCCTCCAACTGATGGACGATCTGCGCACCGCCGATGTCGACTTCCTGACGATCGGCCAGTACCTGCAGCCGACGCGCAAGCACCACAAGGTCGAAAGCTTCGTCACCCCCGACGAGTTCAAGTCTTATGAGACCGTCGCCTACAGCAAGGGCTTCCTGATGGTCGCCTCCAGCCCGCTAACCCGCTCCTCCCACCATGCCGGCGACGACTTTGCCCGGCTGAGAGCGGCGCGCGAGAAGAAGCTGCTGATGGCAGCCGAGTAACATCTGGTACTTGCTTTTTGATTGAACCGCGGCGATTTTCGCCGCGGTTTTTCTTTGGGAGGCCGACGATGAACATCACCTCCGGATTGAAATCGACGCTGGTCGAAGCCGACCGTATCCTGGTGATCGGCTGCCCCGGCGGCGGCAAGAGCACTCTCGCAACGCGGCTTTCGCGAGCGCTCGACCTCAACTACATCTCCATGGACCGCGATTTCTACTGGCTACCGGGCTGGCGAAAGAGGCCGCGCGACGAGATCGACCGCCGGATAGCCGAGGCGGTGGCGGAACAACGCTGGATTATGGATGGAACCGGCCTCAGCTCCTTCCATCTTCGCCTGCCGCGCGCGGACGTCGTCATCTGGCTTCGGCTGCCCAGATATGCATGCCTCTACGGCGCCCTATCGAGAGCGTTCCGCTACTTTGGGCGCAACCGCCCCGAACTGCCTGCCGGCTGCCCGGAACGCCTCTCGCTGGACGCGCTTGCCTATATCTGGAATTTCGAACGGCATGCCGCACCTCTGATCGAGGCAGCACTTCGCGATCACGGGCTTTTCAATTCCACCGTCATCATAAGATCGCGCAAAGCAGCTAACCGGTTCGCCGCTCTTGGCGCTTAAAATTGTGCCGGCGAAACGCATGTCTGGCTCGAGGGAGTTGCATGATGGATCAGAGAGTAGACCTGCCGCCGCGTCAGCAGATCACCGATCTTAAACAGGCTGCGGAGCATATCCGCACAGCCCGCCGCATCCTCGTCATGGGTTGCTCGGGCGGCGGCAAATCCACGCTGTCGCTGAAGATTGCCAAGCGCTTCGGGCTTTCCTACATTTCGCTCGATCGCGACGTATTTTGGCTTCCCGGCTGGGTGGTGCGCGACAGGGTCGAGCAGAGAAATATCATCGCCAGCCGGATCCTCGAAGAACGTTGGATCATGGACGGCACGAACCCATCCTCCCTGGACATTCGGCTGCCGCGCTCCGATTTCGTCATCTGGGTCCGCATGCCGCGGCTTCTCTGCATCTGGGGCGCAATCAGCCGGTGGGCGAAATGGATCGGCCGCGCTCGCCCCGAAATGGCGCCGGGCTGTATCGAGAAGGTCGATTTGGAATTCCTCCGCTTCATCTGGACCTTCGAGGAGAAATTTGCGCCGCGCCTCGTCGCCGGCATCGCCGCACATGGCCCTGACGTGCCGGTTCTTCAGCTAAAATCCCGCCGCGAGATGCGCGAGCTTCTTGATCTTCTCGGCCGGCCCGATTAATTGCCGCCTATGCCGCAATTCGAAACGCACCGTCCCGTCCCGCATACGCCCGAGCAGATGTTCGACCTCGTCGCCGATGTCGAGCGCTATCCGGAATTCCTGCCGCTCTGCGAAGCGCTGGCCATCAGGAGCCGCAAGGAGCGCGACGGCAAGATCCTGCTCGTCGCCGACATGACGGTCGGCTACAAGGCGATCCGCGAGACCTTCACGACGCAGGTGCTGCTGAACCGGCCCGAACACGTCATCGAGGTCAAATATATCGATGGCCCGTTCAAATATCTCGACAATCGCTGGCATTTCGCCGAGACGCCGTCTGGCGGCTGCACCGTCGATTTCTTCATCGACTATGAGTTCAAGAGCCGCATTCTCGGCGCGTTGATGGGCTCGATGTTCGACCGCGCCTTCCGCATGTTCACCGAAGCCTTCGAGACCAGGGCAAACAGGATCTACACGCCGGCTTGATGAGCAAACCAGCGTCAGGCAGCAAGGAGCGAGCGCACCAGCTCCAGCGCCGTCCTGATCGTCGCCAGCCGAACCTCGCTGCGGCCGATATCGCCATAGAGCATTTTCCGATGGATGAGCGCGCCGGCGCGCGATTTGGAGGCGAGATGCACCAGGCCGACCGGTTTTTCCGCCGATCCGCCGCCGGGGCCGGCAATACCGGTGACAGCAACGGCGATCTCGGCGCGTGAACGGAAGAGGGCTCCATGCACCATCTGTCGCGCCGTTTCCTCGGAGACCGCCCCGAAACGCAGCAGCGTTTCCTCCTGCACGCCGAGCATCTCCATCTTTGCGGTATTCGTATAGGTGACGAAGCCTCGGTCGACGACGGCTGATGAACCCGATATCTCCGTCAGCGCCCCGGCAATCAGTCCGCCGGTGCAGGATTCGGCTGTGGAGAGCATCAGCCCCGCAGCCGTGAAGTCACGGATGGTCGCCTCCGCCATCGAAATTATATCCTGAGGAAAAAGGCTCATCATTTCCTTCCGCGATAGACGACGGTGGCAGTCGCGATCGCCGCGATGCCTTCGCGCCGGCCGACGAAGCCGATCGTCTCGTTGGTCGTCGCCTTGACCGAGCAACGCTCGATATCGATGCCGAGATAATCCGACAGTTTCGCTCGCATGGCCTCGCGATGCGGGCCGACCTTCGGCGCCTCGGCGATCAGCGAGACGTCGGCATTCATGATCGTGCCGCCGCGCTCGCGCACGATCCGGGCGGCATGCTCGATGAAGATCCGCGAGGCCGCCCCTTTCCATTGCGGGTCGGACGGCGGGAAATGATCGCCGATATCGCCGGCGCCGCAGGTGGCGAGCAGCGCGTCCGTCAGCGCATGCAGCGCGACGTCGGCATCCGAGTGACCTTTCAGCTTCTGATCATGCGGAATGAACACGCCGCAGAGTGTCACGCCATCGCCGGCTACGAGCTGGTGCACGTCGTAGCCGTTGCCGGTGCGCACGTCTGGAAGCAGCGAAGTCGACAGCTTGTCGTCGGCCATGGCGATATCGTTCCTGACCGTCAGCTTGACGTTGTCGGCCGTGCCCTCGACGATCGTCACCGGAATGCCCAGCCATTCGGCGATCGAGGCATCGTCGGTGAAATCGCTTCGTCCGCTCGCCGCCGCCTTCTCATGCGCCTCGAGGATCGTTTCGAAGGCGAAGGATTGCGGCGTCTGCGCCGCGTAGAGATGCTCGCGTGAAACCGTCGTCAGCACGGTGCCGGCGCTGTCGGCGCGTTTCAGCGTATCGGTGACCGGGATTGCCGGCAGGACCGCCTGTGCGCCGGCGTCAAGGCTCTCGGCAATGCGGTCCAGGAGCACATGGTCGAAGAACGGCCGCACGGCATCGTGGATCAGCACATGGCTGATTTGCTTGTCCTTGAGGTATCTGAGGCCGGCAAGCACGGATTGCTGCCGGGTGGCGCCACCATGCACCGTTTCGATCGGCGTTGCCGAGATGATGTGGCGGAAGGCTCTTGCAAATAGCGCCTCGTCATCGGGATGAATGACGACGACGATCTGCTTTGCCGCTTCCCATGTCATGAAGTTTTCAAGCGTATGCACGATAACCGGCTTGCCGCCGATCATGCGATACTGCTTGGGGCCCTCCGTGGAGGATCCAGCGCGCTCGCCGCGGCCGGCGGCCACGATGACAATTCCAGCCGATATCGGTTGCTTAGAAGGCATTTGCAGCATAAATCCCCTAAAATATGCGGAATTGACCCGAGTGCTCTAACGTCTTGCTTTGGCCTTTTCCAGCATCTGCCCGAAAAATATCAATTCCCATCCCAGCCCCCTTGGCAAGCTAGGGAATACTGGCTAAAAATAATGCAGTTCTATTGTGTGCCCGAAAGATAATCAATTGATTTCCAAGGACCTCGCAGCGCCTTTCCGAATCGGACCCGTGTCCGTGCGGAACCGCGTTGTGCTGGCGCCGATGTCCGGCGTCACGGATATGCCCTTCCGCGAGCTTGCGTGGCGCTTCGGTGCCGGCCTCGTCGTCACCGAAATGGTGGCGAGCCGCGAACTGGTCAACGACACGGCCGAGTCCTGGTCGCGGCTGCGGGCTGCGGGCTTCCGGCCGCATATGGTGCAGCTTGCCGGGCGCGAGGCGCACTGGATGGCCGAGGCTGCCAAGATCGCCGCCGATCATGGCGCCGATATCATCGACATCAACATGGGCTGTCCGGCAAAGAAGGTGATCGGCGGTTATTCCGGCTCGGCGCTGATGCGCGATCCCGATCATGCGCTCGGCCTCATCGAGGCGACGGTCAAGGCCGTGGACATTCCGGTAACGCTGAAGATGCGCCTCGGCTGGGACGAGAATTCGATCAACGCGCCTGACATCGCGCGTCGCGCCGAGGCAGCCGGCATCCAGCTTGTGACCATTCACGGGCGCACCCGCATGCAATTCTATGAAGGCCGGGCCGATTGGGACGCGATACGCGCCGTCCGCGACGTAATCTCAATCCCGCTGATCGCCAATGGCGATGTCGAAACCGCAGGCGACGCGCAGGAAATATTGCGCCGCTCCGGCGCCGATGCCGTGATGATCGGCAGGGGCTGCCAGGGCAGGCCGTGGCATGCCGGCGTCATATCGGGTGCGCCTGCACCGCAATCCCTGAAGATCGCCGAGCTCGCCGTCGAGCATTACCGCATGATGCTGGATTTCTACGGCGAAGCGGTGGCGATCCGCCACGCCCGCAAGCACCTTGGCTGGTATCTCCAGCGTTTCGCGCCTGATCTTTCAGGCGCTGAAAAGGCGGAGATCATGACCTCGCGCGACCCGCGCGAGGTGGCCGCGCGCCTCTACGATGCGCTTGCGGCAAGTATTGTCGACAGCCGGGAGGCGGCATGACGAAGGATATGACATCTCCGTCCGATCACGCCGGCGGGACCGTCGCCATGGCCGTGCTGAACGCCATCCAGAACCCCGTCATCATGGTCGACGAATCCGGCTTCGTGGTTTTCGCCAATTGGGAGGCGGAGGCCTTCTTCGGCGCCAGCGCCTCGCATCTGGCCCGTTACCGCATCTCGACCTTCATTCCCTTCGGCAGCCCGCTGCTCGCCTTGATCGACCAGGTGCGCGAGCGCAAGGCGCCGGTCAACGAATATCGCGTCGACCTGAGTTCGCCCCGTCTCGGCCAGGACAAGCTCGTCGATCTCTATGTCGCCCCGGTGCTTAGCGAACCCGGCGCCGTCGTCATCGTTTTTCAGGAACGCTCGATGGCCGACAAGATCGACCGGCAGCTGACACATCGCGCCGCCGCCCGCTCGGTGACCGGCCTTGCCTCGATGCTGGCGCATGAGATCAAGAACCCGCTCTCCGGCATACGCGGCGCCGCCCAGCTGCTTGAGCAGTCTGCGATCGATGACGATCGGGCGCTGACCCGGCTGATCTGCGACGAGACCGATCGCATTGTCTCGCTGGTCGACCGTATGGAAGTCTTTTCCGACGAACGCCCCGTCGACCGCATGCCGGTCAATATCCATTCCGTGCTCGATCACGTGAAGGCCGTCGCCAAGGCAGGTTTTGCCCGCAACATCCGAGTTACCGAAAGTTATGACCCGTCGCTGCCGGCCGTTTATGCCAATCGCGATCAGCTCGTCCAGGTCTTCCTCAATCTGGTGAAGAACGCCGCCGAAGCGGTCGGCGATCGGCCGGACGGCGAGATCATGCTGACGACGGCCTATCGCCCGGGCATCCGTCTTTCGGTCGCCGGCACGCGCGAGAAGATCTCGCTGCCGTTGGAATTCTGCGTCCATGACAACGGTCCCGGCGTTCCCGCCGATCTGGTGCCGCACCTCTTCGATCCCTTCATCACCACCAAGCCGAACGGCAGCGGCCTCGGCCTGGCGCTGGTCGCCAAGATCATCGGTGATCACGGCGGCATCATCGAATGCGACAGCCAGAACAGCCGCACGACATTCCGCGTTCTCATGCCGGCGTCGAAGGACGCCTCGCTCGAGGACGCCTCTATAGCAAGCTCGACAGGACCTTCTCGATGACAGCCACGATCCTCGTTGCAGATGATGATGCGGCCATCCGGACCGTGCTCAACCAGGCTTTGAGCCGCGCCGGCTATGACGTTCGCATCACCTCCAACGCCGCTACCCTCTGGCGCTGGATTTCGGCAGGCGAGGGCGATCTGGTCGTCACCGATGTGGTGATGCCCGACGAGAACGCCTTCGATCTGCTGCCGCGCATCAAGAAGGCGCGGCCCGACCTGCCCGTTCTCGTCATGAGCGCCCAGAACACCTTCATGACCGCCATCAAGGCCTCGGAAAAGGGCGCTTACGACTATCTGCCGAAGCCCTTCGATCTCACCGAGCTGATCGGCATCATCGGCCGGGCGCTTGCCGAGCCGAAGCGCAAGCCTGCCAAGCTTGAAGACGACATGCAGGACGGCATGCCGCTGGTCGGCCGGTCGGCGGCGATGCAGGAAATCTACCGCGTGCTCGCCCGCCTGATGCAGACGGACCTGACGCTGATGATCACCGGCGAATCCGGCACCGGCAAGGAGCTTGTCGCCCGCGCGCTGCACGATTACGGCAAGCGCCGCAACGGCCCGTTCGTCGCAATCAACATGGCGGCGATCCCACGTGATCTGATCGAATCCGAACTCTTCGGCCACGAGAAGGGCGCCTTCACCGGCGCGCAGACCCGCTCGACCGGCCGCTTCGAGCAGGCCGAGGGCGGCACCCTCTTCCTCGACGAGATCGGCGACATGCCGATGGACGCCCAGACACGGCTTCTGCGCGTCCTGCAGCAGGGCGAATACACCACCGTCGGCGGCCGCACGCCGATCCGCACCGATGTGCGCATCGTTGCCGCCACCAACAAGGACTTGAAGCAGGCGATCAACCAGGGCCTCTTCCGCGAGGATCTCTATTACCGCCTCAATGTCGTGCCGCTACGCCTGCCGCCGCTGCGCGACCGCGCCGAGGATATTCCCGACCTGGTGCGCCATTTCATCCAGCAGGCGGAAAAGGAAGGTCTTGGCTCCAAGCGCTTCGATCAGGAAGCCCTGGAGCTGATGAAGGCCTATGCCTGGCCGGGCAACGTCCGCGAACTGGAAAATCTCATCCGCCGTCTGATGGCGCTCTATCCGCAGGATGTGATCACCCGCGAGATCATCGATGCGGAACTCCGCTCCGACGTGCCCGACAGCCCGATCGACAAGGGGCCGATCCGCAGCGGCTCGATGACGATCGCGCAAGCCGTCGAAGAGAACATGCGCAGCTACTTCGCAGGCTTCGGGGACAATCTGCCGCCGCCCGGCCTCTATGACCGTGTGCTGACGGAAATGGAATATCCGCTGATCCTCGCCGCACTGACGGCAACGCGCGGCAACCAGATCAAGGCGGCCGATCTTCTCGGTCTCAACCGCAACACCTTGCGCAAGAAGATCAGGGAACTTGGCGTCTCGGTCTACAGAAGCTCCCGCACCGCCTGAGCGTGTTGGGCTTGCACGGTGCTGCGGAGGGATGTCGAACGCGCACCCTCCCGGTCGCGATGACGCTCATGAATGGCTCATCAGCGCACGCGCCGGCTGAGCTGGCCCGATATCAGATAGTGCTTCATGAGCATGGTGACCTTGCAACTCAGGCTTCAAACGACTGAGCGCAAGACTGACAGAAAGGTGTGTGGGGGACGGCGTCAAGCCTCTTCTCGCCGATCGGCTTGCTGCATTTCACACATGTGCCAAAAGTTCCGGCTTCAATCCGGTCCAACGCCGCTTGGACGGCGAGGAGCTCCTTTTGTCCAGCTTCGCCGAGTTCTTCCAGGACTTCATCGTTATTTCGCTCTGTGGCACGATCATCATCGTCAGGATTCCGAGGTTCTTCGAAATCATTCTCGATCGCTTGCAGGCGGGTTTCTAGCTCGCGCCGGCGTTGCTCAAGGATCGCCTTGTGCTTTTCGATATACTGCCTCGTTTGCGAGGAGGACTGCTTCTGCATGATCGCTCTCCAGCCGGCCTATGTTCGTGACCGACACCTTGTTTTGCGGGGAATTTCGTCCCTGACGGGAAGTAGCTTTCGGTCCGCGAGTGTCCAGGTTTCCTTGTCCGAAGAGCCAACTTGCAGTATACCGCTTTACATTGGCTTCGCCCACGGCCGTGACTCGGGCAGAAGAAGGTCACAGACCCATGCGGGCAGTTTCCTTCAATGTGACATGAGCACCGGCAGCAGAGGCTTTTCCAAGACGCCATCGGTTGCTCCGCCCAGGACGAAATCTCGCAACCTCGAGTGTCCAAATCCTCCCATGACCAGCATATCGGCGCTCAGTTCCAGTGCTGTTTGTTGAATGCTCTGACCGGTCGATGACGAAGTAAAGCGAGTGACCGTTGCGCTTGCATTGACCCCGCTCGAAACCAAGATCTCAGCGAGATGCGCCCCGGTTGTCTCCGGCAGCGGCTTTTCGCCCGTCAGAGATAGGACCGAAACCCGCTTGGCCTTGTGAATGAATGGGTTTGCATCGCTGACGGCCCGAGCGGCGGCTCGACTTCCGTCCCAGGCGATGACCAGATGGTCGATTGGGCCCGCAAGGGTCTTGTTGGGAAAGATGATGGCTGGCCGGCCGGATCCGAATATGACCGCTTCGGCGACAATACGGGTATCCGGAACGTCCGCGATACATTCGAGAATAGCCAGATCGAAGAACCGTGCTTCCGTGGCCACCGTCTCGTGCAACAGAGGCAAGGTGGTTTTGACCGTTCGACAAGATAATTCAACCATGGCGTTCGCTGCGAGGTTGGTCGCCGCTGCAACCAGGGTTGCGGCGCGATCGCGGCTCAAAGTCTCGGCATGCTCGATCATCTGTGGGGTATCGAGCAGCAACGACGACCAGGCGTTGGGAATGTGCGGGATCCCGACCCGTAGCGCGCAGGCGTGAAGATTTGCACCGTAGTACCCCGCAAACGCTACAGCGTTCGAAATGATCAATCCGGAACTTGAATCGGGATATGTTGCCAGCGGGAGAAAATATTGTGCCGTCATGTCCTGCTCCATCTCTCGCGGACCGTCACGATTGCAATCTATTCCATTCGTCGCAAGTCGGCATTGATGTAACGCAATTGCCGGCGCTCCGGCTTCTCTGGCCTTGGCACGGCGCCGCGTAAGGCTAGCCCCGAAGGAGCATTGCACCTGGAGTTGGTGGTCGCTGCAATGCCGAGGCGCCGGTCACATGTCCTGCATAAACGCCTGCATTTCTTCAGGTGTGACTTTGCCGTCATTGTTTGCGTCGACCGCGTCGAAGACGCGTTTGTGGATTGCGGTCAACTCGTCGAAAGAAATTGCGCCGTCCCCATTAGTATCGGCGACGACGAACATGATCTTCATCATATGACCGCGCATTGGCCCCATCATACGCATTCCTTCATTCATGTCCGATGACATCATGTTGCGGCTCATCATGCCGGGCATCATTTCCGATCCGTCGGCCGCGGGCTTAACCTCCGACTGAGCCGAGTCTGGACTTTTCGTCTGGGCGGACGCGATGCCCACGGCACCGACGCCACCGAGCAAGGCCAGCACAGTGATAGTTGGCGGTCTGAACATGGACATTCTGCGTCTCCTCTTTGAGCCATTATCCTCCATGACTATGGAGCTGCTTTTAGGGATACGACGAATGCCGGATTCAAGCGTTGCGTTGGATCAAACTGCCGGTGCTGCTTCGCAGGCTTCGGGGACAATCTGCCGCCGCCCGGGCTCTATGATCGTGTGCTGACGGAAATGGAATATCCGCTGATCCTCGCCGCACTGACGGCGACGCGCGGCAACCAGATCAAGGCGGCCGATCTTCTCGGTCTCGACCGCAACACCTTGCGCAAGAAAATCAGGGAACTTGGCGTCTCGGTCTACAGGAGTTCTCGCACCGCCTGAGCTCGCTCGGGGGCGCGATAAAAAGAAGGCGGCGGGCCCTCATGTTTGCCCACCGCCCACCCCTCCCGGCGTCCGCCGCCACGGTCGGGAGGAGAGGTGAGCCTATCTGAGCCAGGTCGCGGTTTATATCCAAGCAGACAAACAAAGGTGTGGTGTCATTCAACAGTCACATAAGCATTTGTGAGGAGTGATTTGGCGCCAGGCGAATGTCATTGAAGTTGCTGCGGTCGTCGTCGCCATGCCTGTGGATAAGCTGTGGATATCCAGTGGACGACACGATCAACCAGCGGGCGATAACGTCGCAGATTCCAATCGCATGTTGCCTATCCGTTCCGAATCTCTTCATTCTGCGGTCGCTGCTATCGACCTCCGCCGCAAACGTCGTCGATCGCATGCCACGGGCGCTCCGACTGATGTCGTGGAGCGCCCTTTTCTTTACGGTCGGGCTGACGGGAACTGCGACATTGTGTTTTGGTCAACTTGGCGGGCTGAGCCTCGCATATCGTTGAGCATGCCATAGATTACGCGAATCGGTCGTCGATCAATCGGGCGACACCGACCCCGGTGACAGGCCGGCACATATTCATAATTTACGGGAGTTGCATGATGGAATATCGACGTTTGGGAAAGTCGGGCCTGAAAGTGAGCGAGTTCTCCTTCGGCTCATGGGTCACGTTCGGCAAGCAGGTCAATGGAGGCGACGCCGTCGACCTCATGAAGCTTGCCTATGACAACGGGGTGAACTTCTTCGACAATGCCGAAGGATACGAGAGCGGCAAGTCCGAAATCGTGATGGGCGAGGCTCTCAGCAGGCTTGGCTGGAGCCGCGACAGCTTTGTCGTTTCCAGCAAGGTCTTCTGGGGAGGCCAGAAGCCGACGCAGCGCGGCCTGTCGCGCAAGCATGTGACCGACGCTTGCCACGCAGCGCTCAAGCGGCTTCAGGTCGACTACCTCGACCTCTACTTCTGCCACCGCCCGGATATCGACACGCCGATCGAGGAAACCGTTCGGGCGATGCATGATCTCGTCGCCCAGGGCAAGGTGCTCTATTGGGGCACGTCGGAATGGTCGGCGCAGCAATTGACGGAAGCCTACGCCGTTGCCCGGGACTTGCGCATCACCCCGCCGACCATGGAGCAGCCGCAGTACAACATCTTCGAACGCCAGAAGGTCGAGTCCGACTATCTGCCGCTCTATGACCTGATCGGCCTTGGCACCACGATCTGGTCACCGCTCGCCTCGGGCGTCCTGACCGGCAAGTACAATAACGGTGTGCCGGCCGACAGCCGTATGAACCTGCCGGGCTATGAATGGCTGAAGGAAAAGTGGTCGAGCGATGCCGGCCTGGCCCAGCTCAAACAAGTTGGCGAACTCGCAAAGCTCGCGGACGAGATCGGCATATCGATCACGCATCTCGCCCTTTTGTGGTGCCTTGCCAACCGGAACGTCTCGACCGTCATTCTTGGAGCCTCGCGCGCCAGCCAGCTGGAGGACAATCTCGCGGCCCTCTCACACCGAGAGAAGGTGACGTCTGACGTGCTGGACCGGATCGACACGATCGTCGGAAACAAGCCCGAAGGACCACGTCGGTTCTAGAGGAAACAAACCACTGGCGACGGGCCAGATTGAGGCCCGTCGAGCCGCGGTCAATGGTTCAGCACTATAGCGCGCGGCAGGCCGTGGCGGTGGGTCCGCAAACTGGGTCGGGTCGGCAACGAGGTTTCTGCAACTGTGAGAAGCGGGATGCATTTTCTTGAAGTTTTCGGTATTGCAAGTCTTATAGCCGCTGGAATTTTTCACGTCTGCATGCTCTTCGCCTTCGAGCATCTGACCAGTAAGATTAACAAATATGGCCCGAACCTCGTAACGAAAAGGGGAAGGGCGCTCCCCGAAATTGATCCACACAGCCGGCTTGTACCGACGGAATTGAAGAATAAATTCCTTCTTTATCGGCAGGCTTGGACGTTGGTCATGACGATCCTTATTGTTCCTTTCCTGGCCTACTTGATAAGCAAGGCATTCTCCTAACTCAGAACGCGGCCTGAACCGACACGTTGTCGCTCAAACTCCAGGTCATCCGACGAAGATGTTCTAAATAACGGTCGGGCTTTTGCACAACCACGCAGTAAGTTTATGCAACCGCAGGGCCACCGGACCCGCAGCGTCAAGCGGCGTTCCTGAGTAGGCCACGGGTCATTCCTAAAGCATTTTTGCGAGCGATATATTGAGAATTTTCCTGATTTTGCTGGCGGCAATCGTGCTCCTTACAGGTGCCTGGACGGTCATCATGTTCAAAACGGCCGGCCACAGTTGGGAGGCCTCGCACGATTGCGGAGACCGTGGGACGCTCAGCGACAGTGAATTCATAACAGCCGCTATAGCTCAATCCATCCGAGCATCTGAAAACTCACCTTATTTCATCCAGACATCGAGAAGGACGTCCAACTATAAGTTTGCGCCAGAGTTCCTTATGAGGCACCCGGATTGCTGCAGTATATACCGCGGATTCCCGAACGATTATTTTTCTCCTGAGACGTTCGAGCAGTACATGACGAGAACATTTGCGAAGGTCGTCAAAATAAACTTTATGAAGGAGAATATCGTTAACGGAGCATACGTTGGGAGACTCACCTCCCCACTATGTGAAGCTCGATGCATGCGCAAATCAACTGGACTAGGGACGCAAAATGACGGCGTGGAAAACACGTCGACAGGCGCGACTCGACCAGTTTTCGTGGGCGAGGGACGAGTTCACATGGCTTGACAATGTGACTGCGTGCGTTGCATTTTCGCCACAATGCGTTGCTTAAAGGTCACGCAAGGGTTTAGGTATTTCGCTCCCGATCGAGTCGTTGCGACGCTGGCTTTCTGAGCCGGCGTTGCTTGGTTTCGATTGATGGCGAGGGCGGCAGGTGCCGTCCGAAGAGAGGCCGAATGACGCAGGATGGGGTATCGCCGGCGGCGGCGGGCGAGACGGTGACGACGGTGACCGATCGCCGCGCCCTTTTTGCCGTGCCTGGCCTCGTGCTCGCCGGCGGCGCGCTTCTCTGCGCCACGGCTACGCTTTTCGTGCTGCTCGGCCTGACGCCGATCGCGCCGACGTCGCATGTCGTCATCACCTCGGTGATCGTCAATTCCTTCTTTGTCCTGACGCTGCTCGCCTTGATCGCTCGCGAGGTAGCAAGGCTGCTGAAGGCGCGCACCCGCGGCCGTGCCGCAGCCCGCCTGCATATCCGCATCGTCGTGCTCTTTTCGATCGTCGCGATCACGCCGGCGATCCTCGTCGCCATCTTTGCCAGTATCACGCTGAATGCCGGCCTTGACCGCTGGTTTGCCCTGCGCACCCAGTCGATCGTCAGCTCGTCGCGCAATATCGGCCAGGCCTACATGATGGAGAATGCCAGCTACCTGCAGGGGCAGACGGTCTCCATGGCCAACGACCTGGAGCGCAACCGCGCGCTCTACAGCCTCGACAGGACGGGCTTTGCCGACTTGATGACCCGCCAGGCGAGGGGCCGCGGCCTGCTTGGCGCCTTCCTCGTCGAGCGCGACGGCTCGGTGATCGTCCAGGCCGATATCGCCACCGAAAAGCCGCTGCCGGCCATTCCGCAGGACGCATTGGAAAAGGCCGCCGCCGGCCAGCCGACGCTGATCCCGCCCGGCGTTACCAATCTCGTCGGCGCTATCATCAAGCTCGATGCCATCCAGAGCACCTTTCTCTATACGGTGCGCGCCGTCGATCCCAAGGTCATGGGCGCCATGCGCATGATGGAGGAGAACGCCACCGAATACCGCTCGATGGAGGCCAACCGCTTCTCGCTGCAGATCGCTTTTGCCGTGCTCTACATCGGCTTCGCGCTGATCGTGCTCCTGGCGGCGATCTGGACTGCGATCGCCGTCGCCGACCGCATCGTCCGGCCGATCCGCCTGCTGATCACGGCGGCCGACAGCGTTGCATCGGGCAATATGGATATCGTCGTGCCGGTGCATGCCGTCGACGGCGACGTCGCCAATCTCTCGCGCACCTTCAACAAGATGATCTCGGAAATCCGCACCCAGCGCGACGAGATCCTCGAGGCCAAGGACGAGGTCGACGACCGACGCCGTTTCATCGAAGCGGTGCTATCGGGCGTCACCGCCGCCGTCATCGGCGTCGAGCAGGACCGCCGCATCGCCATCGTCAACAGCTCGGCCGAGACGCTGATGTCACTGTCGGCCGACGAAATGCTCGGAAAGCAGCTGGTCGACATCGCGCCGGAGGTCGATCAGGTGCTGACCGAGGCGGCGGTGCGTTATCGCGGCGATTTCCGCAAGCAGATTGCGCTGGTGCGCGGCGGCACTGTGAGGACGCTGAGCGTGCAGGTCACCCGCGAGGAAGTGCGCGACATGAGCGAATCCTACGTGATCACGCTCGACGACATCACCGATCTCGTCATCGCCCAGCGTTCGACCGCCTGGGGTGACGTGGCAAGGCGCATCGCCCATGAGATCAAGAACCCGCTGACGCCGATCCAGCTTTCCGCCGAGCGCATCCAGCGCCGCTACGGCAAGCAGATCGATCCGGGCGACCGGACCGTCTTCGACCAGTGCACGGATACGATCATCCGACAGGTCGGCGATATCGGCCGCATGGTCGATGAATTCTCCGCCTTTGCCCGCATGCCGAAGCCGACCAAGGAGCCGAGCGACCTGCGCAATATCCTGCGCGACGCGATCTTCTTGCGTGAGATGGGCAACCATCACGTCACCTTCGAACAGGATTTCGGGGAGCAGCCGCTGGAGGGCCTGTTCGACAGCCGCATGCTCGGCCAGGCCTTCGGAAATCTCATCAAGAATGCTGTGGAATCGATCGAGGCGGTGCCGAGCGACGAGCGGGACGAACGCAAGATTCTCGTCCGCGCCGCACTCGATACCGGCCGCGACCGCTTCACCGTCGACGTGATCGACAATGGCCGCGGCCTCCCGGTGGAGAACCGCCACAGCATTCTGGAACCCTATATGACGATGCGCGAGAAGGGCACCGGCCTCGGCCTCGCCATCGTCAAGAAGATCATCGAGGAACATGGCGGGCAGCTCGAGCTGCATGATGCGCCCGCCGATTTTGACCGGGGAAGAGGGGCCATGATCCGCGTGCATCTGCCACGCCTGGATCCGACGCCTGCTGCCCCCGCAGCCAATGACAAGGAAAGCGTTTATGGCTTCTGATATTCTCGTCGTCGACGATGAGCATGATATTCGCGAGATCGTTTCCGGCATTCTCTCCGACGAAGGGCACGAGACGCGCACCGCCCATGACAGCGACAGCGCGCTGGCGGCAATTTCCGATCGCGTACCGCGGCTGATCTTCCTCGATATCTGGATGCAGGGCAGCAAGCTCGATGGTCTATCGCTACTCGACGAGATCAAGACCCGCCATCCGGAATTGCCCGTCGTGATGATATCAGGCCATGGCAACATCGAGACCGCCGTCTCGGCGATCAAGCGCGGCGCCTTCGATTTCATCGAGAAGCCTTTCAAGGCCGACCGGCTGATCCTGATCGCCGAACGCGCGCTGGAGAATTCCAAGCTGAAGCGCGAGGTTTCCGAGCTGAAGCGCCGCACCGGCGACGCACTGGAGCTGATCGGCACATCGGTCGCCGTTTCGCAGCTGCGCCAGACGATCGAGAAGGTGTCGCCGACCAACAGTCGCATCATGATTCTCGGCGCCTCTGGCTCCGGCAAGGAGCTGGTGGCGCGAATGATCCACAAGAAGTCGGCCCGCGCCAACGGCCCCTTCGTTGCGATCAACGCCGCCAACATCACGCCCGAACGCATGGAGGTGGCGCTGTTCGGCACCGAGGGCACGCCCGGCCAGGCGCGCAAGATCGGCGCGCTCGAGGAAGCCCATCGCGGCATCCTCTATCTCGACGAAGTCGGCGAAATGCCGCGCGAAACGCAGAACAAGATCCTCCGCGTCCTGGTCGATCAGCAGTTCGAGCGGGTCGGCGGTTCCAAGCGTGTCAAGGTCGATGTCCGCATCATCTCCTCGACCGCCTACAATCTCGAGAGCCGCATCGCCGAGGGCTGGTTCCGCGAGGATCTCTATCATCGCCTCGCCGTCGTGCCGGTGCGTGTGCCGGCGTTGGCCGAACGGCGCGAGGACATTCCTTTCCTCGTCGATCAGCTGATGCGCCAGATATCAGAGCAGGCCGGCATCCGTCCGCGCCGCATCGGCGACGACGCCATGGCCGTGCTGCAGGCGCACGACTGGCCCGGCAACATCCGCCAGCTGCGCAACAATATCGAGCGACTGATGATCCTTGCCCGCACCGACGGCCCGGATGCGCCGATCACCGCCGACATGCTGCCGACCGATCTCGGCGACATGCTGCCGAAGGTGTCCGCCAAGAACGACTATCACATCATGACGCTGCCGCTGCGCGAAGCCCGCGAGATGTTCGAGAAGGATTATCTGATCGCCCAGATCAACCGCTTTGGCGGCAATATCTCTCGCACCGCGGAATTCGTCGGCATGGAGCGTTCGGCGCTGCACCGCAAGCTGAAGTCGCTCGGCGTCTGATTGTATCCGGCGCGGCCGAGGCCGCGCCGCCTCCTATATATTGCTTCCCGGAAGACCAGGTTTCCCATGCCGAGAATTGCCTATGTGAATGGCCGTTACGTCAAGCATTCCGATGCCAGCGTGCATATCGAGGATCGCGGCTACCAGTTTGCCGATGGCGTCTACGAGGTCTGCGAAGTGCGCCACGGCTATATCGTCGATCTCACGCGCCATCTGAACCGTCTCGACCGTTCGCTCGGTGAATTGCGCATCGCCTGGCCGATGGGCCGGGCGGCGCTGACGCAGGTCATTCGCGAGACGCTGCGCCGCAACCATGTCCGCAACGGGCTTTTCTACATGCAGGTGACGCGCGGCGTCGCCCGCCGCGATCATGTCTTCCCGGCCGAGGGAACGCCGCCCTCGCTCGTGATCACCGCCAAAAGCACCGATGCCAAGATCATCGCCGCCAAGAACGCCAACGGCATCAAGGCGATCACCCTTGTCGACAATCGCTGGGACCGCGTCGACATCAAGTCCGTCGGCTTGCTGCCGAATGCCATGGCCCGCCAGCAAGCCAAGGAGGCCGGTGCCCAGGAAGCGATCTATGTCGACGGCGACGGCATGGTGAAGGAAGGGGCGGCGACCAATGTCTGGATCGTCGATCCGGACGGAACGCTGGTGACGCGCCCGGCCGAACACGGCATTCTGCGCGGCATTACCCGCACCACTCTGATGGATGTCGCAGCCAAGTTGGGGTTGCAGATCGCCGAGCGGAGCTTCTCCGTTTCGGAGATGCTCGCAGCCCGCGAAGTCTTCCTCACTGCAGCCACAAGCATTTGTTTTCCGGTCGTTTCCGTCGATGGCCAGGCCATTGCCAACGGCCATCCGGGCAGCGTTTCGCAGAAAGTTCGCGAAGCCTTTTTCGACGTTGCGGAAAAGATTGCGATTTGATACCAAGATTTGCTGGACAGGTGGAATGAGGATGCCACCGGTCTTCGCATGGTGAGGTTGATTGATATTCTACCGGCCAGATCAGGTCGGCAATAAAGAAAGAAGCGGCGCGATGGCGGAACGTTCTCAGAATCTTCAGGACTTATTTCTCAATACTGTTCGCAAGCAAAAGATTTCCCTGACAATCTTTCTGATCAACGGCGTGAAACTCACGGGCGTTGTTACGTCTTTTGACAATTTCTGTGTTCTTCTTCGCCGTGACGGCCATTCGCAGCTCGTGTATAAGCATGCGATCTCTACGATCATGCCGGGCCAGCCCATGCAGATGTTCGAGAGCGAAGAAGCAGCGTCCTAACAGGATCAGCCGTCATTTCGACACGCGATACCAAGAACGATTCGATCATCCCTGAGGCCGCCAAGCACAGGGACGACATGCGCGCGACTGTCGTTGTGCCGGTTCTGAAATCGCGCAGTCGCGGCGGCCAGAGCGAATCGGCCTCGACCCGCACGCCGGAAAGCCGGCTCGAAGAGGCGACGGGCCTTGCCCAGGCGATCGACCTCGATGTCGTCAATGGCCAGATCGTCCCGGTCAATGATCCGAGGCCGGCCACATTGCTCGGCACCGGCAAGATCGAGGAGATCAAGGCGCTGCTCGACGAGCGCGATTCCGGTCTCGTCATCGTCGATCATCCGTTGACGCCGGTGCAGCAGCGCAACCTGGAAAAGGAATGGAACGCCAAGGTCATCGACCGGACGGGCCTCATCCTCGAAATCTTCGGCCGCCGCGCCTCCACCAAGGAAGGCACGCTGCAGGTCGATCTCGCCCATCTGAATTATCAGAAGGGCCGTCTGGTGCGAAGCTGGACCCACCTTGAACGCCAGCGCGGCGGCGGCGGCTTCATGGGCGGCCCCGGCGAAACCCAGATCGAAGCCGACCGACGGATGCTGCAGGACCGCATCATCAAGCTCGAACGCGAGCTGGAGCAGGTCGTGCGCACCCGCCAGCTCCACCGCGCCAAACGCCGCAAGGTGCCGCACCCGATCGTGGCGCTCGTCGGTTATACCAATGCCGGCAAGTCGACGCTGTTCAACCGCATCACCGGCGCCGGCGTGCTGGCCGAAGACATGCTCTTTGCCACGCTCGACCCGACGCTTCGGCGCATGAAACTGCCCCACGGCCGCACCGTCATTCTGTCCGACACCGTCGGCTTCATCTCCGACCTGCCGACCCATCTGGTCGCCGCCTTCCGGGCGACGCTGGAAGAGGTGCTGGAAGCCGATCTCATCCTGCATGTCCGTGACATGTCCGATGCCGACAATCAGGCGCAGAGCTCCGACGTGATGCGCATCCTGAACGATCTCGGCATCGACGAGGCCGAAGCCGAAAAGCGTCTGATCGAGGTCTGGAACAAGATCGACCGGCTGGAGCCCGAGGTGCACGATGCCATGGTGCAGAAATCGGTCGGCGCCAGCAACGTGGTGGCGGTTTCAGCCGTCAGCGGCGAGGGCGTCGACACGCTGATGGAAGAGATCAGCCGCAGACTGTCAGGCGTGATGACCGTGGCGACGATCCGCCTTCCGGTCGACAAGCTGGCGATGCTGCCATGGCTTTACGACCATGCGATCGTCGACGGCCGCGAGGATAATGAGGACGGCACGATCACGCTTGATCTGCGCCTCTCCGAAACCGAGGCGACCGAACTCGAGCGCCGCATCGGCAATGGACCGAAGTCTTCAAAAGAAGATTGGGAGCGGTAAGGCGTTCAAGGGGATGTGGCAACGTTCCGCTCACTCAGGCCCCGACGTCACAGCCCGCTCGATCGCCTTCGCCGCCTGCCAGATTTCCTCCATCCGCTCCAGCGTCGCCTCTTCCAGCGCCTCACCTTCTGCTTCAAGAACATGTTCTATATAGCTGAAGCGACGTCGGAATTTCGTATTCGTTCCGCGCACTGCCTGTTCCGGATCGGCCTTGACGTGGCGGCCGATATTGACGACCGCGAAGATCAGGTCGCCGAGCTCGTCGCTGACCTTTGCCTGATCGCCTTCGCGAAGGGCTGCCCGCAATTCGCCGATCTCCTCCTCGATCTTGTCGAGGATCGGCTCCGGTGCTGACCAATCGAAGCCGACCTTGGCGGCGCGTTCCTGTAGCTTCAGGGCTTCCGTCAGGGCCGGGAAGCTGCGCTGCACCGAGCCGAGGAAGCCGCTGTTGACGTCCTCGGTGATGCCGCGCCGCGAGCGCCGTTCGGCGCGCTCGCGTTTCTCCGCCTGCTTGATCTCGTCCCATTGTATCTTCACCGCGTCCGCCGTATCCGCCGGCGAGCGGGCAAAGACGTGCGGATGGCGGCGGATCATCTTGGCGGTGATGGCGTTGACCACGTCGCCGAAGGAAAATTCGCCGGCCTCCTCGGCCATGCGGGCGTGAAAGACCACCTGCAACAACAGGTCGCCCAGTTCGTCGCAGAGATCGTCCATATCGCCACGCTCGATCGCATCGGAGACCTCATAGGCCTCCTCGATCGTATAGGGCTTGATCGTCTCGAAACTCTGCACGATGTCCCAGGGGCAGCCGGTTTCGGGATGGCGCAGCGCCGCCATGATCTCGATCAGCCGCGAAATGTCTTTGGAAGGTTGCATGTTGCCTCGGTTCAGCGGGCTTAGTTCAATGGAATGTCGTTGGCGCTCTTCGACGACTGGTAGCTGATCGACAGCGCGTCGTAGCGCGCCTTGATGCGGGCGGTCTGTGTCTTCAGCGCGGTCTTCAGCGGAGCCTCCTCGGTCTCGACGAGATCGGCGATGGCAAAGCTGTTCCAGAAGGCGTTTTGCCTGCGATAGCCGCCGGGTTCAAGCCCGAAGACCTCCTTCAGGATCTTCAGGTCGTGCGGAATGGCGAAGGCGTCGCGGGAATCCTCATGGCTGAAAAAATAGTAGAAATTGTCGAAGCCGGCCCAGGTGATCGCCGACATGCACATGGTGCAGGGTTCGTGCGTCGACAGGAAGATCAGGTCCTTGGTCGGTGGCTTGTCGCCAAGCTCGTAGAAGCGCTTCAGCGTATGCACCTCGCCGTGCCAGAGCGGATTTTCCAGCTCGTTATTGGTCTCGGCGACGACAAGCGAAAGATCGGATTTCCGCAGGATCGCCGCACCGAACACCTTATTGCCAAGCGAAACGCCACGCTCCGTCAGCGGCAGGATATCGTCTTCCATCACCGAAAGCAGGCGGGAGGCAATGGTCTTATCAGGCATGAGGGCCCTCCGGTTTTCCTCAGTCTATCGCCTTGGCGGCGCGAGTGAAATGCGTGAAGCACCGGTGGACGTCTTTTGTCACAGGCTTTATACTGCACTGCAGCAAGCGGGCTGGGAATATGCGGCTTTTTGGCAGCACGGGTGACTTTTCTCAAATCACTGACGGCACGAGCAAAAGAATACCTGCTTGCTTGGGCTTTCGAATTTCTGTTCCTTCAATCCCTTGTCGATCAAGGGCATATTCCGGCAACTTCGAAGTGGATTGATGATGCCTCCCAAGACTGAACAGCTTTCGGTATTTCCCGCCTTCTTTCGCGTGGAAGGCCAGAAGACGGCTGTCTTCGGCAATGGTGATGAAGCTTTCGCCAAGGTGCGGCTGCTGCTCAACACAAAGGCACGGATTGTCGCCTATGCCGACCGGCCGGAAGCCGATTACCACGCCTTCCTGATCGCCAACCGCATCGAGACCGTGCGCGCTGCCTTCTCCGCCGAACAGGTCGAGGGTTCGGCGCTCGTCTTCGCCGCAACCGGCAATGAAGCCGACGACCGCAGCATCGTCGACGCTGCGCGCGCCGCCAGAATTCCGGCCAATGCCGTCGATCAGCCCGATTACTGCGATTTCTTCACGCCGGCGCTGGTCAACCGTGCGCCCGTCGCCGTTGCGATCGGCACCGAAGGGGCAGGGCCGGTTCTGGCGCAGATGATCCGCGCGCAGATCGACCAGCTTCTTTCGCCCTCGCTCGGCCGCCTTGCCGGGCTGGCGACGAGCTACCGCAAGGCCGTCGACCAACTGATTCCGAGAGGCGTCTCCCGCCGGGTCTTCTGGCGCCGTTTCTTTTCCGGTGCCGTCGCCGATGCGGTCGCCAATGGCAACCTGCCGCAAGCCCGCCATGCCGCCGACCGGCTGCTGCACGCGATGGACAAGGTCGCCGGCCACGTCTGGCTGGTCGGCGCCGGTCCGGGTGCCGAGGATCTGCTGACGTTGCGCGCCCAGCGCGTGATGATGGAAGCTGACGTCATCGTCTATGACGCGCTCGTGCCGCAGGCGATCGTCGATATGGGCCGCCGTGATGCCGAGCGGCTTTCCGTCGGCAAGCGCAAGGGCTGCCACTCGAAGTCCCAGGAAGAAATCAACGACCTGCTGGTCGATCTCGGCCGTCAGGGCAAGCGCGTCGTCCGCCTGAAATCCGGTGATCCCCTGGTCTACGGCCGGGCAGGGGAAGAGATGGCGGCATTGCGCGCTGCCGGCATCACCTATGAGGTCGTGCCTGGCATCACCTCGGCTTTCGCAGCCGCTGCCGATTTCGAGCTGCCGCTGACGCTGCGCGGCGTTGCCTCCTCGCTGGTCTTCACCACCGGCCATGATCTTACAGGCGACGTGCTGCCCGATTGGGCAAGCCTTGCCGTTTCCGGCGCGACCATCGCCGTCTATATGGGCCGCACGGTTGCTGCCTCCGTCGCCGAGCGGCTGATGCAGGCGGGCATTCCCGCCGAAACGACCGTTGCCGTCATCGAAAATGCCAGCCGCGCCGATCGCCGCCTGCTGCATGGCACGCTCGCCGATCTGCCCGATCTGCAGCACCGCGACGAATTGACCGGGCCTGTCATGGTCATCATCGGCGATGCGGTCGCCGGCGCCAATTTCGAACTGTCCGAGCCCTTGGTGCGCGCAAACGCCCGGCTCGAGGAACTTGCAAGGAGCTGAATATGGGTGACAAGGTTCTGACCGCCAACCGGCTGACGGACGGCATCGCCGTCTGGCTGGATGCGAACGGCAAGTGGTCCACCTCGCTGCAGGAGGCGCTCGTTGCCCGTCATGCCGAGGCCGTTGCCGCGCTGGAGGCGATCGGCAAAAAATCCTATGCCGACAACGAGGTCGTTGACGTCGCCGTCGTCGACGTTCAGGAAACCAACGGCATTCTCTGGCCGCTTCGCTTGCGCGAACGCATCCGCGCACAAGGCCCGACCATGGAATATGCCCCGGGCTACGCTCCTGCCGATCCCGAATTCATTGCAGTCTGAGGAAGACGATGTACCGTTACGACGAATTTGACCATGCCTTTGTTACCGAGCGCGTCGAGCAGTTTCGCGATCAGGTCGAGCGCCGCCTTTCCGGCGAGCTCGCCGAGGACGCATTCAAGCCGCTGCGCCTGATGAACGGCGTCTACCTGCAGCTCCACGCCTACATGCTGCGCATCGCCATTCCCTATGGCACGCTGAGCTCGCGCCAGCTGCGCATGCTCGCCCATATCGCCCGCACCTATGACCGCGGCTACGGCCACTTCACCACGCGCCAGAACCTGCAGTTCAACTGGCCGAAACTGTCCGATATTCCCGATGCGCTCGCCGACCTTGCAAGCGTCGAGATGCATGCGCTGCAGACCTCGGGCAACTGCATCAGAAACGTGACGGCCGATCACTTCGCCGGTGCCGCCGCCGATGAGATCGCCGATCCGCGTCCTTACGCCGAAATCCTGCGCCAGTGGTCGTCGGTCCACCCGGAATTCTCCTTCCTGCCGCGCAAGTTCAAGATCGCCGTCACCGGCGCCGAGCGCGACCGCGCCGCAATCCAGGTCCATGATATCGGCCTGCACGTGAAGAAGAACGACAAGGGCGAGATCGGGTTTGCCGTCTATGTCGGCGGCGGCCAGGGCCGTACGCCGATGATCGCCAAGCTGATCCGCGACTTCCTGCCCGAGGAAGACCTGCTCTCTTACACCACGGCAATCGTGCGCGTGTACAATCTGCACGGCCGCCGCGACAACAAATACAAGGCCCGCATCAAGATTCTCGTGCACGAAACCGGCACCGAGGAGCTGACGCGCCAGGTGGAAGCCGAATTCGCCGCGCTGAAGGATACGGAGCTCAAGCTGCCGGAAAAGGACGTCCAGTCGATATCAGCCTATTTCGCGCCACCTGATCTGCCCGAGCGCGCCGAAGGCTGGGAAAACCTTGCTCGCTGGAAGAAGGCTGATTCCGGTTTCTCCCGCTGGGTCCAGCAGAACGTGCAGCCGCACAAGAACCCTGATTACGGCATGGTGACGATCTCGCTGAAGCCGATCGGCGGCATTCCGGGCGATGCCTCCGACGCGCAGATGGATGCGATCGCCGATCTAGCCGAGGAATATGCCTTCGACGAAATCCGCGTCAGCCATGAGCAGAACCTGATCCTGCCGCATGTGGCGCTTGCCGATCTCGAAGCCGTCTATCGCGGCCTTGTCGCCATCAATCTGGCGGAAGCCAATGCCGGCCTGATTACCGATATCATTGCCTGTCCGGGGCTCGACTACTGCGCGCTTGCCAATGCGCGCTCCATCCCGCTGGCGCAGGAAATCTCCCGCCGCTTCGGCAATGCCGAACGCCAGGCCGAAATCGGTGAGCTGAAGATCAAGATCTCCGGCTGCATCAATGCCTGCGGCCATCACCATGTCGGCCATATCGGCCTGCTCGGTGTAGAGAAGAAGGGCGCCGAACTCTATCAGATCACGCTCGGCGGCTCCGGCGACGAACATACCTCGATCGGCGAGATCATCGGCCGCGGCTTCGAGCCGGACCGGGTGACCGACGCGATCGAGACGATCGTCGACACCTATCTCGGCCTGCGCCTCGATCATTCCGAGAACTTCCTCGCCG
>Ga0102590_1000799_pt1 | contig 52858 bp, 47 predicted proteins | sample AraplaMF_Col_mMF_FD_76859 | JGI IMG/M metagenome (GOLD analysis project Ga0102590, IMG submission 76859) | Arabidopsis root microbial communities from the University of North Carolina, USA - plate scrape MF_Col_mMF | ecosystem: Host-associated > Plants > Roots > Endosphere | place: USA...
TATGACTGGTATACCACCATAGCGTGGCGGTAAGGGCCGCTACCCCGGCGATACCATACCAGCCTTTACCATTTAATTTGATCGTTTTTTTAGGCTGAGGCGTATTATCCGGTGAAGCAGGAACCGCATCCAACTGCATTTCAATGCTGGCCCAGATGCTGTCTGCCATATCCGGCACAGGGATCTCGTCCAGCTTTGCTGTTATTAATTGCTCGTATGGTGTGGTTTTATTCACTAATTTTTTATCGCTGTTAATTTTTGTTGTAAAATTTTCCTTGCCTCACTTAAATGCCATTTACTGGTACCCTCACTGATGCTTAATTGTGCTGCGATCTCTTTGTGGGTGTAGCCGTCAATGGCATATAGTACGAACACCGCGTGTGTTGCGGGTGGTAGTTGTTTTATCAATCGCAGTATCGCGGCGGCATCTGTTTTTTCAATAATGCTGTTATCCACAAAAGGCTCTTCGGCTACTCCCAGTTCCAGGCTGCTGAAGCGGCTGCGCTGTTTGATATGGTCCAGGGATTCATTGATGATGATCTTTTTCAGCCAGCCGTGGAAATTTCCTTTACTGACATCAAAGGAATGGATGCTGCGGAACATTTTCACGAAGGAATGGCCCAGGATATCGGCTGCTTCATGCTCGTCAATAGCATAACGCATAGCGATAGCCATTGCAAAGCTATACAGCTGCCGATAGAGTTGCTCCTGTGCTTTCCTGTCGCCATTGCGACAATCAGTGATAATATTACTTAATTCCTGTTCCAGTTGTCTTTACGCCATTTACCATTTTACATCATGCACCCGCCTCGCAAAAAGAGCGGTAGCAATAGCGCTGATACTTAATTTATCTCCGGCTGGCAGGTCATTATAGAACCAGATGTTCCGGTCGATCATGTCCACGATAGCGACTACGCCGCCGTCTATGCTTAGCTCGTAGCCCGACATCAATTTAAAAGGCAGCTGTCCGGTTTTGCCATTGGAGAGCTCCGTTTTCTGAAGACTGAGCGGCTTTACAAAGATCGTGTCTGTACCGTTGGTGGCCAGGCCCTTATCCTCCGGTTTAACGTACGCGAAAGGATTCTTGTCGTGCAGCGCTTTACGGTCGTACAGGTTGGTCATCATCAGTTCCCAGGTTTTGCTTTCCTGCGTGGTATCCATGCTGATGAGCGCAGAGAAAATATATTCATAATGCTGCAGCACCTCGAAACTGTTAAAGATCCCTCCACCCTTCGTAAGCTCATAGTCATCCGTTTCGGTCACCTGCTTTTCGGTAGCGAAGATCTCCGCAACGTTCCTTCCGTCGGTGAGGGCGTAGCGGAAGCCTGCCTTTTCCTTCTCCACTACCCCGGTCTTGGAGACGCCTACCTGGTTCCATAACAGGTTTTCCAGGAAAAAGCCCCTACCTCCCCAGCCGGGGTACTTCATATGTATACCTCTTTTTATTTTAGAGGTGGTATAGCCTGCAAAGGACATCCGGTTGCCCCTGGCCCCGTCCACATGTTGCATGGTGGCCTGTTCCTTAAATTTTTCCGGTACGGCCAGCTTTATAGAAGTGCCGCAGCCCGTTAGCCAGATGGCCCCGATCATTAATAATAGCCTGTTTCTCATCCATTTAATATTTGCCAATATAGGAAATCCGGCTGCTTTTAGATAGACCGGTCTCCATCAATACCTCCATTTTTTGGTCAAAGGTTGGGTAAAGGGCAAAAAAAATATTTTTCCTTCTTTCCCCAACCTTTCGGTACGGCAGCAGGGTATTGCTATAAACACTTAATTGAAAAATATGAAAACAACTACTATGAAATGGGCCTTAATGGTAATGGTAAGCGCCAGCATCCTTTTATCCTGTAAAAAAGAAGAAACGAAGCCGGCCGCTTGCGAGATCAGCTTAAGCGGGATTGCCGGGAATTATAAACTGGTGGCATTGGAATATAAGGAGAGCGCCTCAGCAGCGCCGGTGGATTACCTGTCGCCTATGGAAGATTGTGAGAAAGACAATATCCTGGTGCTGAAAAGTGATGGGACCTACAGATATGACGATGCGGGTACGGAATGCTCACCTAAAGGAACAGAGCAGGGTACCTGGGAAGTGCATGGTAATACCTTGCGGAGTGATGGCACCCTGAACGGGACGATTGCTTCTTATGATTGTAAAACCCTGACCTATTATGCGGAGAATACGATGGAGAAGGGAGATAGAATGACGTTTACGCTGGTGAAGCAGTAGGATGGTATAGCAACGAAAGCCGTGGATGGATTCGTCCACGGCTTTTTGATGGCAAATTATATTTGTTCTGTTTTCTTCTTCAAGGCCTGGGTAAAGTTCGCCCGCAGCTTTTGCAGCTTGGGTGTAATCACCACCTGGCAATAGGCCTGATCCGGGTTATCCCGGTAGAAATTCTGATGCGCTGCTTCTGCCTTGTAGAAGGCCGTATAAGGCGCTAATTCTGTTACGATGGGCTTATCGTAATACTCCTGCATTTCGTTGATAACCTCTCTGGCTGTTTGCTGCTGCGCTTCATTATGAAACAGGATGATGGAGCGGTATTGTGTGCCTACATCAGCTCCCTGGCGGTTGAGTGTTGTTGGATTATGTGTAACAAAAAAGATCCGCAGCAAATCTGCATAGGAGATCTTTTTCGGATCAAAGCGCAGCTGCACTACCTCGGCATGCCCGGTATCACCAGTGGTGACCTGCTTATAAGTAGGATTTTCCGTTTTACCACCGGCATAACCGGATACTACGTCGGCTACGCCGTCCAGTTCGTTGAAAACGGCTTCTGAGCACCAGAAACAACCGCTGCCTAAAGTAGCTGTTTCTAAAGCATCCGCTGTTTGTTTTTTCAGCGAAACAGAATTAATGCAAAAACGCAATCCGGAAGGCGGTGGCCCGTCAGGGAAAACATGTCCCAGGTGGGCATCACACACGCTGCATAATACTTCTATGCGCTGCATGCCGAAGCTCCTGTCGGACCGGTATTTCATTACATTCTGTTGCACCGGCTCTGTAAAAGAAGGCCAGCCGCTGAGCGAGTTGAATTTTTGCGTAGAGTCAAACAGCTCCGTTCCACAACAAACGCAGTTGTATATGCCGGGAGAATAAATTTCGCAGTACTCTCCGCTAAAAGGCTTTTCAGTACCGTGCTGCCGGGTTACCCGGTATTGTTCTGGGGTAAGTAATTGCTTCCATTCTTCATCTGTTTTCTCAACACGTTTGGGGGGAGTGAGATTTTGCTGTGCTAATTGTAAGACGTCATTCCAATTCATAGTCTTCATTTTATATTAAAATTAAATTTATCGACTATCGGTGACAAACACAAAGCGGTGAGGCGGTCAAAATCAGGGCTGAAGCCGCCAATTCCAAGCGCCCACCGGACACCATTAACGAAGGGATCTGAACGCTGCCTGGAGCTCGCTGGCGAAAAGCTCCGGGTATTCCCACATAGCGAAGTGTCCGCCGCGATCCGCTTCATGGAAGTAGCTGAGCTTCGGGAAAGCCTGCCTGGCCCAGCTTTCCTGTGCACGAAAGACCTCATCAGGAAAAACGGTGATCGCCACAGGGACCCTGATCTCACTGGTCTTCTGCGCAGCCGCACTGATCAGGCTTGTTCCGCGGTTCTCCCAATAGATCCTGGAGGAGGAAGCGGAGGTGTTCGTCAGCCAGTACAGGGTGAAGTTGTCCAGCACATCGTCTTTGGTGGGCGACTGCTGCGGATCTTTACCGTATGCCCATTTCTCAAAGCCGCCGTGTACGAGCATCCAGCCAGCGAGGCCGGTAGGAGAATCTGTCAGGCCGTAACTCACCGCCTGTGGCCGTGCGCCCATCATGGTCAGGTAGGCCAGTCCGCCGTTCATGAGGTAGGTTTGCAGGTCTTTCACGGAGGCACGCTCTTTTTCAGAGAAGTTAGCGGGAATGGGTGCACCACCCAGGGCAGCGCCCACTTCATTAGTTACGGCTGCCGGTAAGTTTGTATGGATTCCTAACAATCCGCTGGGAGCCTGTCTGCCCATGGCTTCTACTACACCGGCGCCCCAGTCGCCACCCTGGGCAACATATTTTTCATAGCCCAGGCGCTTCATCAAAGTATCCCATGCCAGAGCGATGCGTTCCAGTCCCCAGCCAGCTTCGGTGGGCTGTCCTGAAAATCCGAAACCAGGTAAAGAAGGTATTACCACATCGAAGGCGTCTTCTGCACGGCCGCCATATTTAGTGGGATCAGTCAGGGGCTCAATGAGCTTGATCTGTTCAAAAACCGAGCCTGGCCAGCCATGGGTGATGATCAAAGGCAATGCGTTCGGGTGGGGCGATTTTACATGGATGAAGTGAATGTCGATACCATCGATCTTTGTTTTGAACTGCGGGTAGCTGTTCAGCTTCTTTTCGGCTTTACGCCAGTCGTAATCAGTTCCCCAGTAGTGAACGAGCTCCTGCAGATTGGCGAGCTGTGCGCCCTGGGAATGATCTGCTACTGTTTCCTTACCGGGCCAGCGGGTGGCATTGATCCGTTTGCGGAGATCTTTCAATTCACTGTTTGCAATGTGCACGCGGAAAGGGCGTATGGCCTGCGCCGATGTGTCCGGAGCAGTGTTGCTTTGTGCCAGGGCAAGCGGCCCAAGCAAAGTCAGTATTCCGTTTACTACGATACTGGCGAGAAAGTTTTTTACTGTTTTCATTGTTGAAATGTTCTGTTGAGGTAAACTATTTTGTTTTGGTGATGCAAAAATACTCCGGGGTGAAAGGGGGAGTCAAGCGGGAAACGGCGGGATAGTCCAAGCGGGGGTTGGACCGGTCAAAACCAGTATTGAAAATGGCAGCAAATTGAGGTGGAAGGGGTTATCATGCAGCCTTACTACGGCTCTTACTATTAGCCAGGCTTTTCTGCATCAATTTCTGGATGAGTAATTTCAGCCTGGACTTGTAATCTTCCTTTAACCAGTCGGTATAATTCCTGGTTACCTTACCCAGGCATTTGCCATATTGCTTCACACGCCAGTTGATCTCGTTGTCCAGCACATCGGCAAGCTGCAATGCTTCTGCTATAGATCCGCTGTTCTCTATACACATCGCGGCATGTTGCCTGATGGCGTCGCGGATCACGGTGATGGACTTCCTGCTCTCGGCCAGGGCGCGCTGGTATGCTTCCTGGATATCGAATGAGAGCTGCAGGGTGTTGGGAAATTTAGCACGAAGGTCGGGAGATATCACACGGGCCTCCTGTGCAGCATGGCTGCGCATTGTTTCGTAAAACAGTTCTGGCCGGTCGAAGATCAGCTGCCAGTCTAAAGGGTCCTGCCAGGCGCCGAAGCGCTCCGTGTTATTACCCAGGTCAATGATCGAGAAGGTCTTTTTCTTTGGCAGGCTACGGGATCCTCTTCCTATCATCTGGTGATAGAGGGTCAGAGAGGTAGTGGCGCGGTTGAGAATCACGGTTTGTATAGCCGGTTCATCAAAACCGGTGGTCAGGATAGAAACGGAGGTCAGGATCGCTCTTTTGGTCCTTTTGAACCATTTCAGGATCTCCGCGCGTTCCGCAGCTGAATGATGATGGTCGAGGTGTTTTATTGGATGGCCCGCATCCTCAAACATTTTACAGACGTTCCGTGAGGTGAAGATACCATTGTTGAAAATGAGCGTCTTCTTATGCTTTGCATGGGTTTCGTAGGTATGCAATAGCAGATCCAACATCGCCGGTGATGAATACAGCTCATCTGAGGTGCTGATCGTAAAATCACCATGGCTGCCTGTCCGCAGTGAATTAAGCTCCACATCATAGCGCCAGCAAACAGGTTTAGCGAGGTAGCCCTGCTTAATGAGATTGGCGATGCTCTCCCCTACCACCAGCTCATGATAGGTCTTATTCATGGGCTGTTCTATGCTGGAGCTCAAAGGTGTAGCAGTTACGCCCACCACCAGCGCGTGGGGAAACCTTCTGAGCAGTTTCTGAAAGGAATTATGGTGCGCTTCATCGATGATGAGCAGTCCTATATCAGCGGTATCCATCATACCTTCACGGAGGCGGTTACGGAGCGTTTCCACCATTCCTACATAACAGGGATAGTCTTCCCTGGCGTTCAGGCGTTTAACCGTGCTGTTGATCACTTTATTTTTTATTCCCAGCTGCTTCAGGGTGGCCGCTGTCTGACGACACAGCTCAGTACGATGCGTCAGTACCATTACCTTTTGGCTAAACGTTGTTATAAAGCGTTTGGCAATCTCCGAAAAGATCCTGGTTTTGCCTCCTCCCGTGGGTAATTGGTAGAGAATCCGGTTGCCTTTGGATGAATGGTTAATTTTGTCAAATAGAATATTCAGATCGCGTTCCTGGTAAGGGTACAGGCCTGCAGACCTTCCTGCGTCAATATCGTTTCCCATAAAATATAATGCTGTTGCTACTTTCAAAGGAACTCATCAAACTTGGGGCCAGTTGTATTATATTTATAATTATTAGACCTGAATGTAAAAAAATGAAAGTACTGCTATTGCTAAGCGCAGTGCTGTCCTTTGTGAAACCAGCTTTTTCACAGGACAGCCTGCGTTATATAGATGCTGCTTCCCTCACGATGAGGGGCAAAGCCAAAACCACGATCCTGCCTTACCGGCGTATTGACAGCACGGAAACCCGCGAGATGCCGGCGGTGGTCCAGGGCCTGGCTAAACGAAGTGCAGGCATTGCTGTACTGTTTGAAACCAATTCGAATGTTATTCGTGCGCGATGGAAACTGGCAGAGGAAGTCTACATGCCCAACATGACGCCCATCGGCCACGGCGGCCTTGATCTCTATTGTTTAAAGAATGGCAAATGGCAGTTTGTAAGTGTTGCCCGGCCCGCTAAAGGTGTTGAGCAGGATCAGCTCATCATACAGCATATGGACAGCAGCATGAAACAGTTTATGCTCTACCTGCCTTTGTATAACAGTGTGGATGAGCTGCAGATCGGAATAGCGCAGAACGCCACCATCCGGTCTCCTTTGCAGGCCGGGATCCGGAAAGACAAACGTATCGTTATATATGGTTCCAGCGTAGTACAGGGCGCATCAGCCAGCAGGCCTGGTATGGCTTACCCCGCCCAGCTGCAGCGCCGCAGCGGCTATGATGTGATTAACCTGGGCTTCAGCGGCAATGCAAAAATGGAAGCTGCGGTGGCCACTTACCTGGCTACTGTACCGGCGGATTGTTATGTATTGGACTGCATCCCCAATCCTTCAGCGGAGCTTATCAGGGAAAGGTCTTATCCCTTTATAAAATACCTGCGGGAACATCAGCCTGCGGCGCCTATTATACTGGTAGAAACGATCTTCCGGGAGAACGGCTACTGGGACCAGGAACTGGGGCTAAGGGTAAAAGAGCAGAACATCGAGATCAGAAAAACATATGAGCGTTTGATGAAAGAAGGGTACAAAAAGATCTATTATATCCGCTCGGAAGAGCTGATCGGTAATGACCATGAGGCCACCATCGACGGTATTCACCTTACAGATCTCGGCTTTGACCGTATCGCCACTACACTGATGCCAGTGATTCAGAAGGCCTTACGATAATGACAAAATAAATCCGGTAATGCAATAGTACTTAACAGGTATCTATACGACTTCTTTGTGAACACCTGAATAGCAAACATAACCCGGTACTCCCGTACCTGCTATTAAAAACCATATCGTATCACGCTATGTATTCCCTCACCATCAATCCTATATATGAAAAAACAGTTACTAAAAGCCCTGTTATTCCTCGCGCTATGTCCACTAGCTGCAAAATCGCAAACACCGCCGGCCACCTGGCAGGAACATTGGTTTGAGCATAACCAGTTGCTGACCAAAGTGTATGAAGACAATGACCTGGCGCTTTATTTTGACAATGATGTGAGTACGACCGTTACCTGGCCGCGGCAGTATCTATCATCCGTCTGGCGCTATACCAAGAAAGTGTATGGCAGCTTTGGCACAGATCCGCACATGTATGCCATCTTACACACTAACAAGTACAGTGGCGGGCATCCTTCCACTTATTTTGACGCCAGTCATGATCTGCGCAACGTAATAGACGCTGGCCCTGGCGGCTGGACCGGCGCTACGCAAGGCGATTACAACCTGCTTACGCACGAAGTAGGCCATCTTGTGGAGCTCGCCAGTAAGAATATGCATGGCTCTCCGGCTTTTGGCATCTGGGGAGACAGCAAATGGTGTGAGATCTACATATACGATGTATATAAAGGCCTGGGACTGGAAAGCCGTGCCACTAATGCCTATAACGAGTTTATGAGTAAGACGGATGGTTTCCCGCGGGCCAATACGGCCTGGTTTAAGAACTGGTTCTACCCGATATACAGCCAGTATGGCGGATCGGCAGTACTAAACCGGTATTTCGTACAGCTGGCGCTGTATTTCAGGAAAAACGGCACAGATTACCCGGGTATGAACATGGGAGAATTTGTGCATTTCTGGAGCGGTGCAGCAGGTGTGAATCTTAAACCCCTGGCTACTACTGCTTTTGGCTGGACCAGTGATTATGAAGCCCAGTTTGTGAAAGCGCAGCAGGATTTTCCGTTCACGTATACCACACCGGGCGTAACAGCAGCCAGCCTTTTCCAGGATATTAATTACGGCGGATATGGCGTAACCTTACCTGCAGGCAGTTATACCCTGACAAAATTAAAAGCTTACGGCGCCCGTAATGATGATATTACGGCGATTAAAGTAACGCCCGGCTTTACAGTGACGCTTTACCAGGATGATAATTTTTCAGGTAACAGCATTACGCTCACGGCGGATAATCCGCTCTTAGATGCATCCTGGAATGACAAGGTATCTTCTGTAATAATCAGCGCCCTGGCCCCTCCAGCTGTTACTACTGCTAAAGGCCAGACAAATGGATTACTGGCCTATCCCAACCCCGTGATCGCAGGCAGCACGATGACGGTAAAGATAGATGGTTACAAAGCAAATGCACCGGTTTGGATATCATTGGTAGATATCAATAAAAGAGTAGTGCTCAACCAGCGTGCAAGCGGAGCAGTAGAGACCTTGTCTACTGCTAAGCTCACTCCGGGAGTGTATATACTGTTGATTAGCAATGGCGGCAAGCAATCGCAAAAGAAAATAATCGTACAATAAATCTAAACTACAGAGGGAGGCCGCATAAACGAATTTATGCGGCCTCCCCGTTTTGTGTCCTTTTCTCCCCAACTTTATTGTCAGTTTGACCCTATTAGGAAAATTTTAACATACATAATGAGGTTATAATGCTTATCTTGGACAGGATTATTTGATTGAGCATCTTGTATCAGAACAATTATTTTTACTTACGGGTACTAACTATTTTTCTTATCTTTTAGCTTTCTCTTAAATCGTTATGAATAGGTATTCCTTTGCCGCCATTTCGGGAATGCGATTTTTTACACCTACGAACTGTTTGACAGTTAAAATTTATTGGACATAATATGGCATTTATTGAGCATGTGCTAAAAGTTCCCTCCTACGGTTGGAAAAACCAGGAAGGGGAACTGATCAAACCTACTGCGACACAGTTATTTTCCGAGTTTCTCCGCAGGATCAACATCTTTGCTTCCCGTAAAAACTGGTTGCCTTTTTTCTCGTGGTGCTGCACCTTAAGCCTGGCGCCATTCGCCATCCTGTTTATTGTGATGGAAGTGCAGGATTTTAATGTGTGGTACCTGCTCATCGGCTTCGTTTATGGGATGATCTTTATGGGCACCCATGGCACCATCTGGTACCATCGCTATGGCACCCACCAGGCTTACCGCTTCCGCAATAAGTTCTGGCGTTTCTTTACCGCCAACCTGGTTATCAAACTGGTGCCGGAGGAATTGTACATTGTATCACACCATGTGCACCATTCCCTGTCTGACCAACCCGGCGATCCGTATAATGCTGAAGCAGGTTTCCTGTACTGCTTCCTGGCGGATGCGAACCACCAGCCCATTGCAGAGAACCTGACAGAAAAGGACTATGCCAAAGCCGTAGCTATGCTGAGCCATACGGGTGTAAAAGCCAACAGCTATCAGCAATATCTTAAATGGGGCTCTATTGCGCATCCTTTAAGAACAGTAGTGGCTACGTTCGCCAACTGGATCTGCTGGCTGGCCGTATTCTATGCTATCGGAGGTCTTTACCTGACCGCTGCCTTGCTGGCCGGTGCTTTTATCTGGGGCCTTGGCGTAAGGACCTTCAATTATGAAGGACATGCCAAAGGAGAGGATAAACAGGTAGCCGGACTGGATTTTAATACAAAAGACAAGTCCATCAACCAGTGGTGGCCAGGCATCGTAGCCGGCGAATGGCATAACAACCATCACCTGTATCCTGCAAGCGCGCGATCAGGCTTTTTAGCCGGCCAGGTTGATTTTGCCTGGTATTACATCCGGACATTGAAGTTCATTGGCGGGATCAGCACCTGCCGCGATGCCAAGAAGCAGTTTATGGAAGATTACCATAAGCCGTACCTGGAAGAGGTAAAAAGAATGAAAGCCGCAGCTGTAAAGCCCGTAGTTTCCTGACTATCATTCATCATACTATAACAACAGCATTGAAAAAGGCCGCATGTGATCACATGTGGCCTTTTTTATACCTATATTTGGTATTCCATGTTAAAATTTACTGATACATGTTCATTACCAAGAGAAGATTCAAATCAGCTGTAGCTAATATCAACCAAAAACTAGATGCGCTTAGCCAGGAATTAGCGGCTATTAATCAAAGAGTTAAACCTTCCGACAGTCCTGCTATCGTTCAGCTTTTCCTGCAAGCCAAAGCCTTAAACCAGATCAATCTCGCAAATAAAGACCAGATACTGCAGGATATCCAACTGGCTGAATACAAAGTTTTTTCCCAATGGAAGGATGACGGTATCATTCAATTCCTGGTAAACTATTTAAACATCCCCAATAAAGTTTTTATTGAATTTGGCGTTGAAAATTACAATGAGTCCAACACCCGGTTCCTGTTAATGAATGATAACTGGAAAGGCCTGATCTTAGATGGTTCTACTGCAAACATCGCATCTATCAAAGAGCAGGATATTTACTGGAAATACGATCTGACTGCTGTGCATTCATTTGTAACCGCTGAAAATATCAATGATACAATTAAGGCCAATGGTTTTTCCGGGGAGATCGGACTGCTTCATATAGACATAGACGGAAATGATTACTGGACCTGGAAAGCGATCAATTGTGTGAACCCGGTGATCGTGATCATGGAGTATAACAGTGTTTTCGGCAAAGAAATGCCCTGGACAACCCCTTATAACGCATCGTTCAACCGCACGGCAGCGCATCACAGTAACCTGTATTTTGGCGCATCTATCACCGCTTTAACTGATCTGGCGGAGGAAAAGGGATACAAATTCATTGGTTGCAACAGCAACGGCAATAACGCTTATTTTGTAAGGAATGATCATGTGGGGGGCTTAAAAACGCTGTCGGCGCAAGAGGGATATGTATTATCCAAATTCCGCGAGAGCCGTGATGAGAAAGGGAATCTGACATACCTCTCCGGCGACGACAGAAAAAAAATACTGCATGGCATGGAGATCTTCAACACACGCAGCAATAGCCTTGAAACTATGAGTTAATCTTTGTTCTCTCTTTCAGGGTTCCATTTTCTACCCACCAGTAATACCATTTCCCGCCTGTTGCTTTGGCCGGGTTAAAATCAGCTACGGAAAAATAACCGTTGCCATCCTGGCTGCCGTGGATCTCGTACACATTCACCGCTTCCCTGTTGGCAGCCCATTCCAAGGGCCTGCCGGGCGCGCATTGCTCAGGTGCATGTCTTGGGTCAGTGATGAGGAAATAAGCATTCCCTTCCCCGAATACACGTGCATTTCCATTTTCGTCTATGCATACGGCCGTTCTTTCATCCGGCGCAATGCCACGGGGATACACTTTCCAGTCTGTAATGATACGTGCAAGGAAAGCCATGTGCCTTCCCTGCCGTTTACGGGTAACGTAATGCTGATCGCTGATCACGTTGTGAAGAAAGGGAGGCTGCAGGAAGTCGTTATTATAGAGGGTCACCAGGGTATCGTAAGGATTCTTAAGCGCCTCCGCGGTGGCGCTGCCGGTCTCACCGCTGTAATAGAAACCGGTGAGCACGGCGCAGCCCGCGCTGGTACCGCCTACGGGCACTTTCTTTTTGTTCAGCAGGTAGTTGATGGCTTCGGAGGTTTGGGTGCCGCGCCACCACTTCATATAATTGGACTGATCACCGCCGGAAATAAAAAGCATTTCGGCGTTGCGGATCACCCTGGCCACGGCAGGATCATTGGCCACGTCACGGGAGTTGATCAAAAGCGTTTCTACGGAAGCTACCTTGCCCAGGCTGTCTATGGTGCTGTTGTAAAGGTAATCACCGGAAGCGCGGATCACTACAACGTTCCCTCCCCCACTCCTGTCTATCATCCATCTGAATGCGCCGGGCACATCTCCGCCGCCGCCCACCAATGCAACGCCGCCACGGGTTTTCGTCACTACATCTGCGGTATCGCCGGTGAAGCCCAGGGAGGCGGTTCTGCCGCTGATCTGCCTTGCCGTTCTAACGGATTGCGCCTGTGTATATAAGCTGAGCGCTGTAAAAATAATTGTCAGTATTTGTTTCATCCGTACTAAGATCTTTTAAAAAGCGTATCAGTTCACGTAACCGGGATTTTGTTTCATGTTCGGGTTGGCGCGCAGTTCGCTGTTGGGAATGGGAAATACATATTGCGCATCATTAGGTGTGAGCAATACAGCGCCGAGTGCATTCACCGCATCTTCCCGATTGCGGGAGATGTTCAGCTCTCTTCTGCGCAGATCGAAATGACGGTGGCCTTCGAAGGCGAGCTCTTTGAAGCGCTCGGTGTAGATGGCGGTGATCAGCGCATCTTTGTTTGCGAAGGTCTGCGGCGTATAAGCTGCTATGCGGGCGGCACGCAGGGCATTGAGATCGTTGGCCGCAAGCGCCAGCTGACTATTCTCTGCATATGCTTCTGCGCGGATCAGGTACATTTCACCGGTGCGCAGCAGTTTGATGTCTACCAGGTTGGCCATAGCAGGATCATCACTGATGTATTTCACTACGGCGTTCGGTACCTGGCCGGCAGCCTGGCGTCCCGGATCTATTTTGATGTAGGAAGAGAAGCGGATATCATTAGCCTGGTCAAACAACCTGGTGAGCTTGTAAGAAGCGGCGTAGTAGATCCTGCTGCCTGCCGGATCGTCCAGGAAACCTGCCTGGGTATAGACACCACCCAGCTCTTCATCTCCGGACACTCTTTTCAATTTCCAGAACACTTCCGCATTGCTGTTATCTTTCCAGATCTGCGGGAACTGCGCACGGGTAGCCAGCGGCAAGGCGCTGATCGCTTCGGTGGCGTAGGTGATGGCATTGTCCCAGTTCTTTTCGTATAATGCTACACGTGCCTGCAGGGCAGTTACGGCGGCCCTGGTGATCCTGATACGGTCGTCAAAACCTTCGGGGATCAGTGCTTTTGCTGCCGTGAGGTCTGCATTGATCCTGGCCATAGTAGCGGCAAAGGAAAGCCTGGCCGGTTTGCCGATGTAAGAGCTGTCCATATACGGTACGCCCATGGCATTGGGCTCATATTTTTCAGCGAAGTTGCGCAGCAGTTCCAGGTGGCAATAAGCCCTGAGGGCTAGCAGCTCTCCCTGGTATTGCGCCAGTGTTTGCTGCTCGGAAGGTTTTACAGGCACCTTGCGGGAGGCGCTCAAGGCACGATTCACGCGGTCAATAGCGATGTAGTTGTCTTTCCAGGCATCATGCAGAAAGCTGCCGTCATATTGCCAGCGATGGGTAGCAACGCCGTTACCGGTGCTGTTCTCGGAAGGCAGCATGTTCTCGTCAGTGACAAGGGAAGTATAGCGGATGCTGGAATAAAAGCTCAGTGCCGCATATCCGCCCAGTAATCCCTGCCCGATATCGTCTACGTTGCGGTAAGCGCCCTGAGGATCGATGTAATCCGAAGGGCGGAGATCGAGCTGCTTGTTACAGGCAGCAGCAAAGATGGCGGCAGTGATAAGGAGAAAATATTTTTTCATGAGTGAAGATTAAAAGTTAACGTTTAAACCTGCTACATAGGTCCTGGGAACGGGATAGCTGAAGCGGGCATATTCGTTGCCGTTCTCAGGGTCAAAGCCTCTCCATTTGGTCCAGGTGAGCAGGTTCTGGCCCTGCAGGTAGATCTGCGCGCTTTTGATGAAAGGCAGGCGTGCAAGTACCCGTTTCGGCAGATTGTACCCGATGTTCGCATTGCGCAGGCGCAGGAAAGACGCATCCTGTATGTCCCTGGAAGTATAGTTGCGGTCTGCGCTGATACGCGGCAGGATGGCGTTGTCGCCTGGTTTCTTCCAGCGGTCGTACAGCAGCCGGGTGCTTTGGTTGCTGGTAATAAAACTGGGATTTTCGTTGAAATAATCTTCGTTATTATACCGCATTACGCGGGCATTAAAGCTGAAGAGGGCGTTGAAATAAAGATCCTTCCAGGTAACACCGGTGTTGATACCACCTGTGATCTCCGGAATGTAAGTGCCAAATTCGGCCACGCTCATGGTAGCGGCATCGTAGTCAGTGGTGATCTTGCCGCTCCGGTCATAATACAGCGGATCGCCATTGGCCGGATCTACGCCGGCCCATTTGGGTGCGTAGTGTGCGCCAAAGGGAAGACCTACGCGGATGATGCCCGTGTAGCCGTTCTCGAATTCGTCTGCTCCGCCAAGATCCAGCACTTTGTTTTTGTTGTAGGCCATATTCGCGCCCAGGGTCCAGGTGATCGTTTTATTGCGGATCACATCGCCCTGCAGATCTATTTCCACGCCCCTGTTGCGCATTTTGCCTGAGCTGATGGGCAGGGTTTCATCCGGCACACCGGCTGTGAAGGACAGGCGCTGATCGATGAACAGGTTACTGGTGACGCGGTTGTAATACTCCATGCTGAGGCGGATGCGGTTGGACCTGGTAAGGCCCAGATCGAAACCGATGTTCAGCTCTTTGGCGTATTCCCAATCATAATCAGGGTTGCCGGGCTGGTTGGGGATGATAGCGGGATTACCGCCATAGGAAGACCTTACAAAGGTGGCCAGGTAAGCAAAGTCGTTCAGGAACTGGCTGGCGGTTGTACCATAGCTGGCCCTGAAGCGCAGTAAGGGAATGAATTCCACCTTGCTGAGGAAGTCTTCCCGTTTGGCCTCCCAGGCTGCACCGAAAGAGTAAAAGCCATGCCAGCGATTATTTTCAGGCACCATGGAGGAGCCATCGTAACGGTAGCTGCCGTTGAAAGTATATTTATCGTTGTAGGTATAACGCAGCAGGCCGATAAAAGAAGCGGTAGCGTTTTTAGATTTACCTCCGTTCAGCAGCGGCGGATAAGTACCCGGATCGCCCACACCCGCGGGCGTTTGGGGCAGGCGCGGATCGAGGCCGTAACCGGTGTAGCCGAATGAACGGATGCTGTTCTGCAGGTATTCAAAATAGCCGGATACTTCCAGCTCATGTTTGCTGTTGATCACCTTATTATAGGTAAGGCCGGAGGTGCTGATGAGAGACGTTCTGCGGTTCAGTCCTTCTGCGTATGAGCCCAGGCTGCCCGTGCTTACCTTACGTCCGGCATAGGAGTCCGGGTTAACCCATTCTTCATTGGTCTGGTCTTTATAATCGATACCCAGCCTGGTTTTCGCTACGAGGCCTTTTATGATCTCATAGTTAAGGGAAGCACTGAGGATCATCTTCAACTGGTTCTGCAATTTTGATGTATTGAGCATCCTTTCATAGGAGTCGCTGCCTTCGCGGAGGTCCAGCACGGGATACTCTGCACGGTCGCCATAGGTTACCAGCTTACCATCGGGCGCGTAGGGATATTCATAAGGCAGCGCGTAGTATACGGAAGACAATGGGTTATTGCCACCGGTGCCGCCTTCGTTCTGTATGAAGCTGCTTTTAGAATAGCCTATGTTCGTATTCAGGTTGGCGCTGAATTTACCTGCGCTGAAATCCAGGTTGTTCCTGACGGTGTAACGTTTAAGGCCGGATACTCTTACTACTCCCTGCTGATCGAAATAGTTGAGAGAAGAATAGAAGCGGATATTGTCATTACCGCCACTTGCGCTGATCTGCTGCTCCATATACTGGCCGTTACGCATGAACAGGTCGCGCCAGTCTGTGTTCATCCCCAGCAGGCTGTCCACGATATGATCTGCCTTCGCTTTTTCCGCGGGCGTTTTATTAGCATATTCCGGGTTGAGCTTTGAATAGATCCAGAAGGGACCTGCTTCCGCGCCGGTTTCCAGGCCGATGCCTTCTTCAAATTCTTTCCGCTCCGCGGAATTCATCATATTGAATTTGGTGGAGGTAAGGGTGGAAACGCCGTATTGAGACCGGTATTCCACCGCTACTTTTCCTGATTTCCCTTTTTTGGTGGTGATGACGATCACGCCGTTGGAGCCGCGGGAACCGTACAGGGCTTTGGCGGAAGCGTCTTTGAACACGGTGATGGATTCAATATCGCCGGGGTTGATGGCCTGGAAGGCATTGGCTTCGATAGGTACGCCGTCCATTACGTACAACACGTCTGTATTGCCCGCGATGGTGCCAATACCACGCAGCGTTACTTTCGCGCTGGTACCCGGCTGACCGGAGGTGGCGTTCACGCTCAGGCCCGGCACGCGGCCCTGGAGGGCCTGCTCAAAGGTGGAGGCAGGCACTTCATTGATCTTGTCTCCTCCAACGGTGGTAGCCGCTGCCACTGATTTGCTCCTGTTATACCCGGTATAGCCTGTTACCACCACTTCTCCCAGGCTGGTGGTGGAGGGTTGCAGCACCAGATTGATCTCTGTTTGCTGCCCGATGGTCACCTGCCTGGAGATAAAGCCCAGGAGGCTGAAATCCAGTGTTCTTGCGCCATCGCCTATGCTAAGGGCATAACGGCCGTCCTGGTCGGTGGCGGTTCCGGTATTAGTGCCCGTAACGCGGACAGCTACACCGGGCAGCGGTTCATTGGAATTACCGGTGACCCGCCCCCGGATCACTTTTTCCCGGGTAGCGGCGTGCTGGTTAGCAGGCAGGATCACTACGAGGTTGTCCTCCTTTATCACGTACTCCAGCGGCAAGCCTTCAAAGGCGCGGGACAATACCTGCGCCAGCTCTGCATGCTGTACAGAAATGCTGACCCGTTGGTTTTCGGGCAGTGTACCGCTGTGATAAACAAAGCGGTAAGTAGTTTGCTTCTCAACTTCGTTGAGCACCTTGCGAATACTGCTTTTGTGCAGGTCCAGGCTGATCCTGTCCTGCCCCGAGCCCGTGATCGCGTAGCCCTGGAAACCCAAAAGCAGCAAGAGCGTAATTACTTTCATAGCTAACAATAGCGGGAGTTTCATAACTTCGTTATGGTTTAGTGAGTGAATTGCCAAATACATTTTCTAAACTGAGGGAAGTGCGCCAACACTTCCCGTTTTTTTTAAGACAATCTGATCCTGGTTGTTTATTTATTTACTGATTACAATTTTGTCCTCTTTTACTTCAAAGCTGAAGGGATAAGATAATTGCAGGGCTTCCAGCGCCTTAATGACAGTTTCGCTTTCGAAGGTCCCTGAATAGCTGTATTGTTTTACTTCCTTGTCTGTGATGATGATGGGGATGCCGTACCACTGTTGCAGGCGTTGTGCGATCTGCTCCAGGGTTTCGTCCTGTATTTTCAGGCGGCTTCTTACCCAGGCGATCTCTGTTGCTTTATGATCTACCGGATCCACGGCCAGGGATGCAAGGGAAAAGGAGCTGTCCTGCTGGCTGCCGGATCGGATCAGCAGTTTCTGGCTGGGAGCCAGTACTGTTTTGCGGGAGGGATCTCTTTTAGAGCTGACCGCTACTTTTCCCCTGAAAAGAGCGGTTTCCGTATATGCATTTCCGGGATAAGCGCTTACATTAAAAACGGTGCCCAGTACTTCTATGCTGGCGTCTTTGGTATGTACGATGAAAGGATGTGCGGGATCGTGCTTAACATCGAAAAAGGCTTCTCCGGAGAGCGTGAGCACCCTGTTGGTCTTGCTGAAACCTTCGGAAAGGGAAATAGCCGTGTTATTACGCAGGGTGAGCACAGAACCGTCTGCCAGCATCACCGTTTTGCGGGGCGCTGCGCCGGATTGTATAGTCTCGGCCGCAGGCAGCACGATCTCTTCTTTACCGCCAGCCTGGTTCCAGATGTAAAAAGCGCCCGCTGCCAGTAAGAGTGAGGCGGCGATGCCCAGATACAGGGCTTTGCGGGGTTTCCGTGCCGTAGCTGCTTCCAGCTGCCCAAATTCGTTCTTCAGCAGCATGGACCGTTCGATGCCTTCCTCCAGTTCGTGCAGCTGTTCACGCAGGTTGCCCTGGTTGGCATTCAGCAGGGCAAAAAGCCGTTTGGCTTCGGCTATTTCGCCGGAAGCGGCTGCGTTCTCCCTGATCCAGTTTTCCCAGAAATTGACGGCTGACGGATCCGTTCCGAGGCAATATCGCTGGAAAGATTCGTCGCAGACAAAATCTTCCGCGCTGCGGTAGTGGTCGTTCATTTCTACATACACCTTTCAATAACTGACGGCGGAAAAAACGATTTTACCCAAAAAATAAGCGGATTTTTTTTCCGGGCCCTATCTCAGCAGTTCCCGTAGCAGCTTAATGGCGTTGTACATGGTGTTATACACGGTTTTTACCGATTGGGAGGTATGGTCGGCGATCTGCTGGTAGCTGTAGCCTTCAAAGAACATCAGGCCGATCAGCTCTTTCTGCCGGGGCGTGAGCTGCTGAAGGGCATGATAGAGCCTGCGTTTCATTTCCTCATCCTGCTGTACCCGCACGATGATCTCTTCGTAGGGGAGCTCGCTGGCGCTTTCGTGTTGCCCCATCCGTTCAATGGCGGCTTCTATTTTCGCGTGGTATTCCAGCTGGTCTGCCAGCAGGTGGCGCAGGGAGGTGAAAAGATAGGCCCTAACCTGGGTAACGGCATTGAGACGCTGGCGTTTTTCCCAGAGCTGCAGGAACAGCTGGGTAACGCAATCCTTTACCAGCTCGTCGTTTGCGGTGATCTTCAGGCCAAAGCGCACGAGGTGGAAATAGGTATTGTTATAGAGATCAAAAAGGGCCTGTTTGTTCCCCTTCCTGATCCCTTCCCAGTAAGCGATATTGTTCTCTTCTCCTGTCAAGGCTGCAGATCTTTCATTAAAGCCCGGATGGCGGCTTCCAGCTGCTGATCGCGGCCGGTGGCTACCTGATCATATTCGTTCATCACCTGGATGTCGGGCATAGTTTCAACATTTTCGAGGTAGCGGCCTTCCAGGTCTTTCACACCCATGGCAGGCACGCTGAAGTGCAGGGTATTATCCTGGAGTGATTGTCCCGTCATCCAGGTGCAGCTACCCGGTACTGGCATCCCTACCAGCTTTCCCATTTTCAATACCTGGTAATCGTGCACGAAACAGTGGCCGTCGCTGTAGTTGGATTCACCGGCCAGCACTATGGAAGGCTTGGTCCAGCGGAAAGCGGGCTCGCTGTTTACCAGGAAACGGTCGGTGGTATTGTCCCTTATTTTTTGACCACTGAGAAACATAATCAGCTCGGAGGCAAGATCTCCGCCGCGGTTGAAGCGGGTGTCTACCACGAGGCCTTTGCGGCCGGGGAATTTGCCCAGGGCTTCTTCGTAGGTATGCCTGTAGGCGTTATCGTTCATGCGGTAGAGATGCACATAGCCCAATGTTCCATTGCTGCGTTTTGCTGTTTCCGCTTCGTTGCGTTTTACCCAGCGATCGTAGAGCAGGTCGAATTCTTTTTCCGGTGAGATGGGTTTGACCTGCACCTGGCGCAGATCCTTTCCATTACGGAGTGTGAGGCTGATCTTTTTACCGGCTTTCCGGTTGAGGTAGGCGGCGAAGTCTTTGTTGGCAGTGATGGTGTCTGCATCGATCGCCTCTATCACGGTACCGGCGCTGATCCCAAATGCGGGATCATCCAGCGGGCCTCCCTGCATCACTTCCCGGATGGCGATGCCCGGACCTTTGTAAGCGGGATCATAGAACACGCCGAGGGAGGCAGTCTGATCCCCGTCTTTCTTTTCGCTGGTGTAAGTGGCGCCCGTATGGCTCACATTCAGTTCGCCCAGCAGCTCGTTCAGCATTTCAGCAAAGTCGTAGTTGTTATCGATGTAAGGGAGGAATTGCTCGTAATTGGTTTTCAGGGCATCCCAATTCGCGCCGTGCATACCTGCGGTGTAGAAAGTTTCTTTCGTTCTGCGCCATACGTGTGCGAACATGGCTGCTCGCTCCAGCGCTGTATTTACGGTGATGTCGCCTTTGAAGGAAAGGTCTTCCTTCTTAACGGCCATGGGATCGATGCGGAGCAGCTTACCGTTTGCCAGGGCGTAGATGTATTTTTTGTCTTTGTCCCACTGCATAGATGCATCATCTATATTCAGCGGGAGCAGGAGTTTCGTTTCTTTTGTGCGAAGCTGGCAGGCCCAGAGGTCGTAATCCTTTTCGAAGCGGGCAAGGTAATACAGTGTTTCACCGTCCTGGCTCAGGAGTGCGCTGCCCAGCAGGGCGGGATGTGTGGTCAGTCTTGCCTTACGCAGGTCAAGGCCATCCCAGTCAATGTCCGTTTTCTTTTCGGCAATGCCTTTCTGCTGTTCCTTTTGCAGGGCAGCGTCTTCCTTACCCAGGTTGAAATCCTTCCAGAGCGCACGGTCGAAAAAGAGCGCATATACGTCGCTTTGCCGCGTACTGCTGTTGGCGTAGCTGTGCAGGCCATTGCGGTCTGTTTGCCAGATCATCATCCGGCCATTCATCATCCAGTGGGGGTTTACATCGCTGTAACCGCTGCGGGTGAGGTTGCGTATTTTCTCTTTGCCCGAAGCAGCAATGATGCCCACTTCGTCGTTACCGCTGCCCGGCTCGATATATTTTACGAGCAGCCAGCGGCTGTCAGGGCTCCACTCAAAATACTGGTCGTGCTCATTGCGGCTATAGAGTTGATCAGCGCCCATCAGCAGGCGGCTTTGGCCGGATGCGGGGTTGAATATTTTGAGGGTATTTCTATCTTCTATGAAAGCGATCTCTTTGCCGTCGGGAGAAAAGAGGGGTTGATAATTTTCATGTGTGTTGGCGATCAGCGGTGTTTCTTTGAAAGCGGTGGCGGTGAAGAAGCATTTCTCTGTCTGTTGGCCCAGCACGGATTGGTAAATATTCCAGCGGCCATTTCGTTCTCCGGCGTACAGCAAGGTTTGTCCGTCGGGCGAAAAACTAAGTCCGGCTTCGGTTCCAGGGGTATTTGTAATGCGTTTAATCTTATTACCATCCACACTGCCTGCAAACACTTCACCACGCATGATAAAGGCTATTTCCTTAGCGGAAGGAGAAACTGTCATCTCTGTGATGTCTGAAAATGGAAAGCTTTTTTCATTTGTTGGTTTCGCTGCAGCGGCGATGCTTATTGTTACTTTAGCAGGATTTCCTTTTGCAGGTTTTATATAGATCTCTCCGTTATACCCAAAGCACAGCGTACCATTGGCAGCGATGCTAAGGAAGCGGATGGGATGATCTTTCAAGAAGGTCACCTGTTCTGGCGTGCTGTTTTCCCGGATGGAAGTGCGGAATATGTTGAAACTGCCTGCCTGCTCGCTGAGGTAAAAGATATGATCTGCATTTGCCCACACGGGATCCCTGTCCTCGCCGCCGAATGTACTGATTCTGCGGTGGGAATTATTACGGGCATCATAGATCCAGACATCCCGTGCTATGGAGGACAGCTGGTGTTTGCGCCAGATATTCTCCCGCCCTTTCCTGTCGTGGTAAATAATGTAGCGGCCGTCTGCAGCTATCTTAGCGTCCTCCGCCGGTGTTGTGAGCAATTGTTGCACACGGCCCCCGGCAACCGGTACTTCGTATAGTTCCTGCAAAGCATCGGAAGGGAACTGGCGGTTAGCGGGATCATCCAGCCTTACTGCGCCGAAGAGCACCGATTTATTGTCAGGGGAAAAGTCGTAGGGAAATTCATCCGCCGAATGCCAGGTAAGGCGTCTGGATTCGCCTCCCGCTGCGGGAATGATGTAGATATCAAAATTACCGGTGCGGTTGCTTGCGAAGGCGATGGATTGTCCGTCCCTGCTCCACACAGGCATGCTGTTATGGGCGCTGTCCGTAGTGAGCGGAACAGCTGCACCTCCGGATGAAGTTACCTTGTAAAGGTTGCCGTGATAGGTAAATGCGATGGTATGGCCGTCCGGGGAGATGGCGGGATAACGCAGCCACAGCGGCCCTTCTGCTGCTTTAACCATCAGGCAGGACAGCGAAAGACACAAGACCAGCAACGCTTGTTTTACAGGGATCATTCCGGGGAAAATACAAAAAGATTTGAGAACAGGGACCTTGGATCGTTTCCAACACATCATCGTACAAAAAGCACTATGCCTTCGTAATCAATGCCGTGTTGCAAAGAAAACAAAGATAATTGGTCCATTATTCATTATAAAGGCCTATCTTTAATGAATATCGGCTCCTGTCACGGCTTCTTCTGATCTCAGTCTTCGCTTTTCCAGCTGCCACATTTCTCACATCCTAAAATTTTAACTCCATGAACATCTTTGTTGGCAATTTAAGCAGCCAGACAACCGGTCAACAGTTATCCTGGCTTTTTTCGGCTTTCGGCACTGTTCGTTCTATTAAAATAATGTTTGACACCTATACAGGACGCTCAAAAGGTTTTGCGTTTGTGGAAATGCCTGAAGAAAGCCATGCTGAGCGCGCTATTAAAGCGCTTAACCGCAGCAGGCTGGACTATCAGTACCTGGTGGTCAACGAAGCAGCTTTCAGGGAGCAAAGGGACTGATGCCCAGGCAGCGATACCTGGGGGCCCGGATATTTGAAATTTAATTAAATCCCCGCAAGGTTGCGGGTGGCAATATTGCCGTATAAACTGAAATACTACACTATGGGTGATTCTTTTTCAAAAAAAGAACAGAAAAACAAAAAAGCAAAAGCAAGGCAGGAAAAAGCCGAGCGTAAGGAAGAGCGGAAAATGAATAATAACAAAGGCAAGGGACTGGATGAAATGCTGGCTTACGTAGATGAAAATGGAAACCTCAGCCCTGTACCTCCGAAAGCGGAAAACAGGTATGAGATCCCTTTAGAAGAGATCAGAATTGACGCAAAACCGAGGCCCAGCGAAGAATCTGAGCCAACAGTCAACAGCGGGTCTGTCTCCTACTTTAATACCTCGAAGGGTTTTGGATTTATTACAGATGACAGGTCCAAAGAAAGAGTGTTCTTTCACATTAATCAACTATCGCAACCCGTAAAAGAAGGTGATAAGGTCACCTTTTCACTTGAAAGGGGCCCACGGGGATACAATGCGGTTGATGTAAAGCGAAAAACTTAGACAATTATTAAAATTATAATAGAGTAGTCTTGCTACTCAAAAAAAGGTACGCCTGGTATGGCGTACTTTTTCATACCTGCTTCATTGATCTCCACGCCTATGCCTGGTTTGTCGGACACTGTAACAAAGCTGTCTTTCACCCAATCACCATCATAGGTAATAATTTCTTTGAACATGGGATCGGTATGAAAATAAGATTGCCATTCCATGATCATGAAATTGGGCACGGATGCACAAACATGCGCGCAAGCCATGGCGCCCAGGAAAGACGCTACCATATGTGGCGCGAATGGCACATAATATAGATTGGCCAGGTTCGCGATGCGTTGCCCCTCTCCCAGCCCGCCACATTTCTGCAGGTCGGGCATCACGATATCTACTGCACCTATCTCCAGCAACCTGCGGAAGCCATAGGCCAGGTAATGGTTCTCTCCTGCGCAAATGGGGGTGCCCGTTGACTCCGTGATCAGCTTATATGCTTCTACATTCTCAGCCGGGATGGGCTCCTCCAGCCACATCAGGTTCAAAGGTTCTACTCTCTTAGCGATGGCCTGCGCCGTCACTGCATCATAGCGGCCATGCATATCTGCGCAGATGTCGATCTCAGGACCTACTGCTTCGCGTGCGGCGGCCAGCTGGCTGTACATACGTTCCAGCTCAGCGGGACTGGCGGTCCAGTTGTAGCGGTCGTATTTATTGGGATCGTTGGCCTGGTCCAGGTCGAATTTGATGGCGTTAAAGCCCATTTTTTTTGCATTCCTGGCTGCGGCCGCGAAATCTTCCGGGGTAGGTAAATTACGTTGGTACAAAGCAGTATCGCAATACACCCGCACCTTATCACGGAACTTGCCGCCCAGCAGCTGGTATACAGGCAATCCAAGGGCTTTGCCTGCCAGGTCCCAGAGGGCCGCTTCTATGGCTGATAATACGGCCACGTACATACCCGATTGCGCGCCCTGGAAGAAGCCTGATTTCCGGATATCTTCAAACAGGCGATGTACATTCAGCGGACTTTTCCCTTTGATACGTTCCCCAAAATTCTTTACCAGGTGATAGGTGCCTGGAATGGCGTCTACACCTTCGCCGCATCCGTGGATGTTTTGATTGGTATATATTTTTACGAAGAGACTGCCGCGGATATAACCGCATTTCACATCGGTGATCTTCAGATCGGAAGGAGCAGATGATTTGGGCGTGTGCTCAATTGCCTGTTTGTATTCCTGTCCGAAGCCTGATAAAGCGGCCATTGGCGTCATTGCCGCCATTACAGCAGCTTTGGATAAAAATGATCTGCGAGAGCTAAGGTTTGTCATTGTATGGGTTATTTTGGGTTTACCATGTTCTTTCTTTCAATAGTTCCTGTATCTGGCTTTTGGATACGGGCAGTTCGTTGATGTGATCATTGAGCCATTTGGAAAAATCCCTTTCTATCTCGTCGCTCCAGCGGGAGTCTATCTGACCGGGCGTATATTTTCCTTCGCGCAGGCGCTGATGCCCGAACATATCTCGCAGGCGTACAATCTCGGAGGTTCTGACCACTTTTTCCGCCAGCTGCGGAGGGATGAAGATCACACCGCCATCACGGCCCAATACCACATCTCCGGGCAGCACGGTGGCCTTGCCAATGCGTGTAGGTTGATTGATACCGACCAGGGTGGTGTTCAATTCACCTTCGGGATTATTGAGGTGATGAGAAGGATGATAGCTGCGGAAGAAAGAGGTAAAGGAGCCGATCTCCTTTAATCCTTTGATGTCGCGGATAGCGCCATCGTACACAATGCCATTGCCTGTTTTGGCATAAATGGAATTACCGAGATTGTCGCCGATGGTAGGCCCGTCTTCATAGGCATCGAACTGATCTACCACATAGACATCCCGTTTCACCAGCAGATCAATGGGCCATGAGTTCTGCGATTTTACTCTTTTATCGCGTACGCCGAACTGGTCGATCACGCGGTGAATATCCGGACGGCCAGGCATAAAGATGGCGGTGACCGCACGGCCCACCAGCACACTGTCGGGGTTAATGGTTTTCCAGTCGCCGTCAAACTGGTGTTTGTAATGCTCATTGCGCAATACGGCCCATGCCTCTTCCAGTGTAACATCTTTCATGCGGTTCAGGATGCTGTCGGGCACCCTGGGGCGGCCATCGGCAAAGCGCTCCCCTTTCCACTCAGGCGTGAGGGCGATGAGCTGTTCGCGGGTGATCTGCTGGCTTTGCACTGAACGGTAAGTGAGCAAGAACAATACCGTCAGCAGGTAATATTTTACTCTTTGCATCTGCATATATTGAAAGGGTTAAGAAAATGCTTTCGTTACGGTGTGCTTATGCTGCAGGTTGCTGATCGCTTCAAATTCATCGGATAGTTTCGTGCTCAGTTTTTCAAATACAGTGAAATAATCAGCATAAACTGCGTGGTGTTGTTTATTTGGTTTATATACGTCCGGCAGTTCAACGGTTCTGGCGGCCTGGTCCAGGGTTTTGTAGATGCCCATTTCAGTGGCGCTTAAGAGCCAGGCGCCAAAGCTTACGCTATGGAATTTCCGCCGCAGGCGCACGGGCTTGTTGAACATATCGGCGATCAGCTGGGTGCAGAAAGGAATGGTGCCAAAGCTGCCATTGACAGAAAGACTTTTGATGTCGCGTTGTTCGCTGAGCGTTTTGCCGATGCTGTATATTTCGTACAGGATGCCTTCGATGGCGGCCCGTACAAAATGTTTGCGTTCATGTTTGATGTTCAACCCGAAATAGGCGCCGCGGGCATTGGCGTTCCAGAGCGGCGCACGTTCGCCCAGCAGGTAAGGCAGGAAGAGCAGTCCATCGGACCCCACCGGCACCTGGGACGCTTCTTCGATCAGCTGTTGCATGCTTTGGTCAACGTCAAATGGGTTGGTGAAATCACCGAACTGCCGGGTGAACCATTCAAAGATATTTCCGCCGTTATTGGTAGGGCCGCCGGAAACATAGCATTCTTCTGTAAGCACATAATTGAAGAAGCGCATTTGTTCATCTTTCAATACGGCTGGGCCCATTACGCGCACGGCGCCGCTGTCTTCAATGGTAATGGTGGCTTTGCCTTCACCTTTCACACCGTCTCCTAAAGTAGCCAGGCAGCCATCGCTTGAACCAATGAGTATTTTCGTATCAGCGGGTAGTCCTAAGGATTGCTGATAGGCTTTTTTCAATTTACCGGCGCTGCCAAATATTGGTGCGAGGCCAGGCAATTGAGCGGCGGTAATGCCTGCATATTGCAAGGCATCAGCTTCCCAGTTGAAAGAATGAATATTCAGCAGACCGGTAGCAGAGGCGATGCTGTAATCCATGAGGTACTCGCCTGTCAGCTGCTGGATGATATAACTTTTAATAGACAGAAATTTACTGGTTTGGCGGAAGCGTTCTTTATCATGATTTCGCATCCAGGCGATCTTCAGCATGGGCGACATGGGGTGAATGGGCGTACCCGTGGCCGCATATAAACTTCTGCCCGGGGCCGAGCTTCGCAGCTCCAGCGCTTCTTTCTTGGCGCGGTTGTCGGACCAGGTAATGGCATTGCCCAGCGGGTTGCCGTTCTTATCGACAGCCAGCACACTGTGCATAGCGGCGCTGAAACAAACGCAGGCTACTTTGTATTTTTTAGGATGTATATGTTCGTTGAGCAGGTTCTTCATCACGTACAGGGTGGTAATGAATATCTGCTCGGGGTCTTGCTCGGTGCGGTCTGGTTCCGTGTGAAAGGAAGGATAATAGCCTTTCATCGAAGCGATCACACGGCCATCGAGATCGAAGGCAAAGATCCTTACTCCGTTTGTTCCCAGCTCAATGGTGACGATGCATTTCATATTTATAGTCATTATTCATTACTCAAATGATTTTTTCTGAATTCACTCGGCCGGTATCCGGTTAGCTTTTTGAAGGTGGTGGCAAAATGCTGTGATGAATAGAATCCGGTATCCAGTGCGATGTCGGTCACACTGATGTCAGGCCGCTTTAATAATTTAATTGCCTCTGAAATACGAATATTGATCAGGTAGTTGATAGGCGAAAAGCCCGAATAGCTTTTCACCTTTTCTGTGAACAGCGTAGTGCCCAGGCCCACCAGGGCGGCCATTTCTTCTACGGTCCACTGGTGTGAGAGGTCTTCACGCAACAGCGCTTCCAGGCGCATAAAGGTCTGGGGAAAGTCGCGGCCCGGATGGGCCTGCCCCTGCTGTGTCATATGCCGGATCATCTTGATCAGCAGCTCATCTAACTGGTGGTTGACGCGTGTCTGGTAACCTATCTCATGGCCGGTCAATTCGGTATGTATGCATTTCAGGATCTTACCTGCTTCGCTGAACCTGGATAGCACCGGTGAGCTGGTCATTGATAACATCTTGCCGATGGTAGCGCCTTCGCTGTCTGACAGGCCGCTCCATTTGCCGGGTATGATATAGCCGTTGTCCAGCTTTTGCATGTCGAGGTGGATCCAGGTAAAGGAACCGATCTCCAGGGTGCCGTTATCGCTTCCGAATGGCACGCCCGGGAGTATGAGGGCTACATCACCCGGATAGAAAAAATAGGGTTGATGATTGATGCGCCATTCAAATTTTCCTTCTATGATATAATAAATCCTGATGCATGAGGTAACGGTTGTGAGAAATGTATTGAGCAATATAGCGCCGTTCTTCCTCATGCCCAATTCCAGTAAGTGTGGAAATAGCCGCAGTTCTGCCGATTTACCGTGTTGTAGCATAAATGGAATCATAACGTATATCGCATATAAAGAAAGGAAATTTATTAATCCGGCATGTACAAAATCCTACGCCGTGCTATTTTGGAAGTTTTTCAGTGGAATACCGGATAATTTGTCGAAATAACAATAATTCCACGGTATGAAAAAGTATCCCGGCATGCTTTGCATGCTTCTCCTATTTATATCTGCCGCCCGTGCGCAAGTAATAACAGGTATTGTGTCTGACGAACAAGGCACGAAGCTTCCTGGTATTTCCGTGGTGGTAAAGGGCAGCGCCCATGGAACCACCACCGGCCAAGAGGGGCAATACCGCATTACAGCCGCAGGCAATGCTACCCTTGTCTTCAGCTCAATTGGATTTACGACCCAGGAGGTGGCCGTTGCAGGCCGCGCTGTTGTAAACGTAACGCTTACAGCCGGGAAACAGGAGCTGGGAGAAGTAGTGGTAACGGCACTGGGTATTAAGAAACAGTCCCGTGGTTTGGGCTACTCCATTACCGCTGTCAAGCCGGAAGAACTGAGCGTGAACCGTACCAGCAATGTCATGAATGCGTTGCAGGGCAAGGTAGCCGGTTTGAATATCTCCTCCCTGGGCACAGGGCCGGGTGGTACTTCCAAGATCCGCATCCGCGGACAGTCCTCCCTCTCGGGGCAGAACAACCCGCTGATCGTTATTAACGGCGTACCAGTGGATAATACCAACTTCAATGACAACACGATCACGACAAAGGGAGGCGGTGTATTTGCCGATGGTGGTGACGGATTATCGAGCATCAATCCTGATGACATTGAAAGCATGACCGTATTAAAGGGAGCGCCTGCATCCGCGCTTTATGGCTCGCGCGCCAAAGACGGTGTGATCATGATCACCACCAAAACAAAAGGAACGACCAAAGGTATCGGCGTTACTTATAACATCAACTATACCAACGATACTCCGTTGGATTTTACGGATTACCAGAACGAATATGGCCAGGGAGAGAATGGTGTTCGTCCTACCACGCCGAATCCTACTTCGGGAGAATGGTCCTTTGGTGAAAAGTTTGCACCGGGCATGACACAGATCCTTTTTGATAATCTCACAGTTCCCTACCAGCCGCAGGGAAGCCGTATCAAGGAATTTTACAGGCATGGCCAGAACGTGTCTAATACGGTAGCATTTGATGTGAACAATGACAAAGGTGGACTGCGATTGTCACTCAATAATACAGATAATAAGGGTATTATGCCCAACAATTCGTTTAACCGTAAGACCATGAACCTGGGTTTCAGCTATAATCTTACCGAGCAATTCCAGGTGTCGGGTAACATCAACTATTCGCGGGAGAACAATAAGAACCCGCCCAATATTGCTAACCAGGACAATTCCATTCCTACTACATTGATGGCCTTGTCAACGTCTATGCCGCTCAGCGTGCTGGATGCAAACAAATACAATGCAGCAGGTAATGAGAATTCCTGGTCAAGGTTCACTAACCGGACCAACCCTTACTGGGTGCTGGCAGAACAGTTTCACAATATTAAACGTGACCGTCTCTTTGGCAACATCACACTAAAATATAACCTGCTATCCTGGCTGAGTGTACAGGGCAGGTTTGGACAGGATTACTGGTCGCGCGATGAGGATGTCAACAACTTCCCCACCGGCCAGGCCTCCAGGGCTGCGGCGCCTTTCGGTTTTGTGAATGGCATATACACGCAGGAATCACGCCGCTTCCGGGAAACAAACCTGGATGCGCTGGTGAATGCCAACAAAACGTTTGGTAAGCTTGGGGTAAACATTAATGCGGGCGCGAACCGTATGCGCAAGCGTTCCGACATTAACAATGTAGTGGTGACGGATTTCATTATCAGGGGCCTGTACACCGTTCAAAACGGGCGGGGCAAAGATCCGGTGTATACACTGTCCGAGCAGGGCGTCAACTCCGTGTACGGCGCTGCAGAACTGAATTGGAACCAGACTTTCTACCTCAGCGGTACCGTGCGCAATGATCGCTTCTCTACCCTATCGCCGTCCAACAGAAGCATTGTATATCCATCCGTTTCCGGCAGTTATGTATTTTCAGAGCACCTGCCTCATCTCAGCTGGCTGGACTTCGGCAAGGTCCGGGCAGGATATGCGGAGGTAGGCAGCGATGGCGATGTAGCACCTTATTCTGATCAGCTGTTCTATACTGTAAACGCTAATTTCATCACGAATCCCAATGGCACACCGGTACCTGTGGGCACCAGTAATATCAGCAACAACGTAACAGGCACTACCCTTCCGAACCCTAACCTGAAGCCCAGCCGTGTGGCGGAAACAGAAGTAGGCCTTGAACTGCGTATGTTTGACAGCCGTGTGAACCTGGATCTGGCAGCGTACCGGAAGATCACAAGCGACCAGATCGTGCTGGTGCAGATCTCTGATGCATCGGGTTATCTCAATACGCCCATCAACAGTGGGAAAAGCCGCAACAAAGGGTTTGAAGCCATGCTAAATCTCGTACCTGTCAGGAACCGTGATTTCAGGTGGGAGTTCACTGCCAATACCTCTTACAATATCACAAAAGTGCTGAGCATCATTACCGATAAACCGGGTGAGCGTATTACTACGGGCACGCATGTTTTCAACGGAGAGACCAGGCAGGTGGTAGGTCAGGAGATCGGACAGATCGCAGGCTACGCGTATGCGCGTAATGATAAAGGACAACGGATCTTCCAATCGAACGGTTTACCACAGCGTACATCCGATTTCGTGCTGTTTGGCAGCGCGCTGCCGAAATGGGTAGGCGGTTTCCTGAATACATTCAACTACAAGGGGATCCAACTCAATGTTTTCATTGATTATAAACTGGGCAATAAAATGCTGTCGGGTACCAACTTCAATGCGGTGCGGCACGGCCTGCACAAGATGACGCTGCAAGGCCGGGAAGGCGGCGTAAAAGGTGAAGGTGTGGACGCCAGCGGTAATCCTAATAATGCCGTGGCAGCCGTACAAACTTACTGGGAGCATCTTCGCTCGCAGCAGATCGTGGAACCGGTGATCTATAACGGCGGTTACTGGAAACTGCGCCAGCTGTCGCTGGGTTATGATTTCACCAAGCATATTCCTGCCAAATGGCCCGTCAAAGGATTGAAGCTTGATTTTGTCGCCAACAATGTGCTGATCATCAAAAAATGGGTAGATAATATCGATCCCGAAACATTTGGCTTTGGCTCGGATAACCAGGTTGGGCTTGAATCACCCGGTTTGCCTACTACCCGCAGCCTTGGACTAAACCTGAACGTTAAATTTTAACACCCTGCATCATGAAAAAGATATTCAGCTATAGTTTATTTGTTTTATTGCTGTCAGCTGTTGCCTGTGAAAATGGATTGTCGGACCTGAACGTCAACAAAACGAATCCCACTTCGCTTGACCCCTCGCTCCTGTTGAACCAGGCGGTGATCAATACTTCCTTTCCTGTAAAGTCGCTGGTATTTGATGTGGGTATTGTGCAGCAGATGGTGACCCCGAACGGCGGTGTGCTGGCCGGGGCCAATTTCAACCAGGACAGTCGCGATGTGACCACGCAGCCATTGTGGACGGCCTATTATCAAAGCGTGATCAAGAATACACATGACGCACTGATGCGTTCAAAAGATAATCCGGCCCGGAGTAATATGTATAATATGGCGCGCATTTATCAGTCATATGTGTTCATGATCCTGACAGATGAATATGGCGATATTCCGTATACCGAGGGTGGTGCAGGCTTTTCAGACAGGATCCTGCTTCCGCAGTATGACCGTCAGCAGGATATTTATGCGAAGATCATACAGGAATTGACGGATGCAGCAGCAGCGCTGAACCCTGCAGGTACGATTGAAAATGGCGATGTATTGTACGCAGGAGATATAGCGAAATGGAAAAAGTTTGCTTATTCCCTGTTACTACGCGCTGGTATGCGGCTGGGTAAAGTAGATGCCGCCAAAGCGCAGAGCACAGTCCAGGCGGCTGTTAACGGAGGTGTTATTACGCTCAATGCTGATAATGCTTATATACGCCACGACGCCAATTTCACGCAGCCTATTGGCGCTACGCTTAATGGCAGTGAAGCTGCCAATTTTTATCTTGCCAAGCCCTTTGTGGATCAGCTCAAGAATACAAACGATCCGCGGCTACAAGCCATCGCCATACGGTATGTTGGCGCCACGGGCAGCTCCGGACAAACCGTTGCTGCTGGTTCTACTGATCCCAGCAAACAAATAGGCATGCCTATCGGGAAAGATAATGGCACCATCGTGGCGCAGGCAACTGCAGATGGGCTCAAGAGCTTCTACGAATACAGCCAGGTGGACCGCCGCAGGATAGTGAAAATAAATTCGCCTGTGTTCCTGGTAACGGCTGCGCAGACTAACCTGTTGTTAGCTGAAGCCCGTTTCAGGGGATGGATTGCCACTGGTTCAGCCGCACAGTATTTTGCTGATGGCATTCGTGCGCACATGGACCAAATGGCTGTTTATGATCCCAATTCTGCTGTTCCTGCAGCAGCACGCGATAACTATGTAACCGCTAATCCGCTTGTTGCGGGTAAAGAGTTGGAGCAGATCAATACACAATACTGGATCGCTTCCTTTTTGAATGGCCCTGAAGCATTTGCTAATTTCAGGAGAAGCGGTTTTCCGGCGCTTACCCCTAATCCTTACGGCCAGCCAAGTAACCCGGATGTGCCGAATGGCACGTTCATCAGGCGGCTGACCTATCCGACATCAGAGCTGAGTGTAAATACCGAGCATGTAAATGCGGCGATTGAAAGGCAGGGTGCGGATAAGCTGAGCACGAGGGTATGGTGGGATAAGCAGTAAAAAGGAAGAGCCAGGCATTTCCCTTTAACGGGTGGAATGCCTGGCTGATTCCTGCTTGTTATCTGATCAAAATTCAAGTGCTTCTGCGTGCAGATCCAGTTGCTCCCAGTCGGCCACAAACACAGCAAGGTCGTGGTTAGCTGGGAGTTTCAGCATCGTTTGTTTGTTAGCTGGTTTGTTAACCTTTTGGTCTTTCGAAAAAGCTTTCATTTCTACATTCTTCTATGTTCCTTTGTTAGCCAGCTTGAACAGGCTGAGGCAGGTATGGGCAGTTAATGAATGGGGCAATTGGGTTAACGGATATTGAAAAGCCGTTTGTAAACAAAATGCTACCGTTCCTGAACCCTTTTAGGCTTGATCCGGAGGCTGAATTAATTTAGTGTCCGGATATTTTTTCTTTGACCTTAAAATATGAAAACCTGTAGGCCTATAGTCTTGTAAACCCATACCGATAACCATTTTTCCAAAAAAAAGTACCATGAAAACAAAATTACTAGCGTTGCTGCTGGCGATGTTCAGCACTATTTCTGTATTTGCGCAAGCAACCCTTAACGGGGAAAAAAGGCCTTGTCCCGATGTACCTTATGATTATGAGATTACTTTACCCAGTGGAAATTACACTCCGACCCTAATCCACGTTGAGAATGGACGCTTAACGAACCAGGTAAGTATTCCAACCGGAACCAGTTTTATTCACAGGTTTACAATTATCTGGAACAATTTCTACCAGGTAGGATCAAATACCCTTCCTGTTGAATCAGAGCTGCTACTTCGGGACCGAAGTAATGCAACCCTAAAATATTCCATTAAGGTGGTAATAAAAGGGCTTGCTGACGTGCAGTTTATTTCTGTACCTGCTCCGGCATGTAACTTCCGTGGTGAGGTCCCCGTGTCTGTTAACCTGAATCCCAACGCTACAAAATATGTTTGGACGAACAATGCAGGCTGGGGGAATAACAATGCGGAAACCAGCACCCCCGGTATTAAATTTAATGTCAACAATGACCTTCCTGCACAAATAGCTGTAAAAGTATACAATACAAACTGCGGGACCACGATGAAGCAGAATTCAACAACTGTAAACAGGACACCGGTAACGACAACGCCAGTATTCAATGCAAATACTTCCAAAGTTCTTTGTCCTGGTGTTACTGGCAGCGCATCTATCAGTGGAGCAGAAGGAACACCTATTCGTTATGAGTGGTATGCCTTGCCGCTTGGCTATGTGACCATAAATGGCGAGACTCCAACAGCGGCAACTCCAACACGGACCGATGGCACTTCCGTGACGCTTAAATATGTTAATACGGCCGGAGGGGACTCCAAACCGGTTGTGCTTTCCGTACACGCAGTATATAGTGAGAATTGCAAATCTCCTGACGCAACAATACAGATCGCTACAGGATTGCCGGTATCTGATAATTTCCAGATAAACGGAAGCAGCCTGGGAAACGTTATTGGAAGGTCCTCCGGGGTATGCCAGAATGATGTCCTCTATTTATTCCCGCAAAACAACTACCCGAACGACAAGATACTTGCACACGAATGGGAAGTAGTTGACGGAGATTATTCAAGCATCAATGGGTTCAATGGCCCTTCCATGCGTGTAAGGATGGCGAATGATCCGACTTCAACACTTCGCTTGCGTTACAGGTTTACCACTGACTGCGGAACGTCTCCATGGAATACGGTGTATTTATATAATGTAGCGGATTGTGGTAACTGGAGAATGGCTGCAAGAAGCGAATCTTCTACGGTTAGTAAAACCGCGGCACAGGCGGAGTTCAGCGTCTCCCCTAACCCTGCGTCCAGCGTTATAAATGTTGTTATGCCAACAACGGATAAGCAACAGGGTACTGTGCGTTTGAATATTACTAATATGAAAGGTGATGTGGTGATCAGCCGCAGGCAGGCTGCTGCATCGAAATTCAGTATTGATGTAAGTTCATTGCCTGCAGGTAACTATGTTGTGCAGATAGAGGCCGGGGTGCGGAAGTATACAAAACAGGTGGTGATTGTAAAATAAAGAAACTTTTTATCCAAAATTATATCTATGAAGCGCGCGCTATTGCTATTTATCTTTTTTCTCAAGGCATATTCAGGCTTTTCCCAGTGTGATTCTTTTCTTAGCATACCTACCAATGCTTATTATAACCGGGGAGTCACCACTGGGGTAAAAATAGGAGACCTGGATATATCCGGTAATCAATTGACAGTAGAAGCTGTTTTTAACGGAACATCGTTGCCAGCATACTTCTTTAACGAAGAAACAAACGGGAATGACCTTGTATCTAAACATAACAGGTCTACAGACTGTAATTACCTTCTCCGGACGCATTGGGCTGCTATCACCACCAGCAATGGATTTTTCACCGTGACGCCTCGTTGCTGGCCTCAGCGGAATAAGACATACCATGTTGCCATGGTGTATAATGGAAGCTCGCTGAAGTACTATACCAATGGCTACCTGGTTGGTGAGACGCCCGCCAGCGGAAACCTGGTCATCAATGATATACCCGCCAAAATCGGGCATGAAGTACTCAATGGGGAGCTAGACCAATTCCCTGTAGGCTTTGTTGGCTATATCAATAACGTAAGGATCTGGAATGTAGCCAGAACCCAGGCGCAATTACAGGCATTTATGTACGGACATCTGCCTAACCCCACCACGCAGACCGGGTTGAAAGCATATTACACTTTTAGCAGTCTTGTCAACAAACAAGGTAACACCGCTTATAACGCCGTTCTTTACGGTAAGGATATATCCCTCAATGCGCTGAACCCGACATGTGCAACCTACACTGCGGACTCTTGCGCCCCTGCCAACCGTGCTTGCGGAGGGTATCTGAACGTACAGCAGCCGCGGTCAGGCGTAGCCATAGGCGATCTGGATATCACGGGAAACCAGATCACCGTTGAGGCATTGTGTTACAGATCAACACCCTATACGGCACAATATCGCGGCGGGGATGTGGTGTCAAAGCACTCCAGCACAACGGACAACAATTACCTGCTGCGTCCGAATTGTGCTGAAATTACCACTACCAATGGATTTTACTCGGCCGTTTCGACCCAATGCGACGCACCTGTGGGCGCACTGATGCACGTTGCGCTTGTATATGATGGCAGCAGTCTCAAATTTTACAGAAACGGGCAGCTGATGTCACAGGTTGCAGCTTCGGGAAACCTGATCACCAATGACTGGCCTACCCGGATCGGCACCGAAGCCCTTCTGCAATCTGCTGATGTTCATTTTATCGGATATATCAATGAAGTCAGAATATGGAATGTAGCAAGGACTCAACAACAGCTAACGGCTTATATGGAGACGACGCTTCCTAATCCTACTCTGCAGCCGGGGTTAAAAGCGTATTATAACTTCAGCAGCCTTGTTAACAGGCAAGGAAATAGTGCTTACAACGGAAGTATTTTTGGTACGGCGGTTACCGGGCAATCGACTCCCGAATGTAACGTTGAGGATCTTGGCTATTTTGGAGGATGTTATATTTTATCCCGTATGGCTGGACCGTCCCAGAATAAAATGACTGAAAGCATCACGGATCCAATAAAGACAGCTGCTGAAAATAAAGTGAGCATTTATCCGAATCCGGGAAGAGAGCAGGTGAATATTAATATCCATGCGGACAAAACGCAGGCAGCTACCCTTAGCCTGCTATCTATTTCCGGGCAGTTGATGATGATGCAAAGGACTACCCTTCTTAAAGGGAAAAATACAATCCGGCTTGAGAACAGCGCTGAATTGAAACCTGGGGTATATCTTGTAAAAATCCTGGTTGACAACCAGGCAATCAGCAGGAAGCTGGTGATTGAATAACTATAGCCTGGTGATCCCGGTTATCAATATGAAAAAGGTGTCTCAAAAAAAGAGGCACCTTTTTCATATTGCGGTCATTAGATAGTTGCAGGCGATGCAAAGGCCGGGTTCTCATGTTGTAAATACCCATTGTTGGCTACGAGCGCTATGGGGTATTCCTGCAAAAAGATCAGGACATCCCTGAGGTCTGTGATCCGGTAAGCCTGGGCAATCGCTTCCGTGATCTCCTGCATTAACTTCCTCCGTTGGTCCAGCGGCAAACCGGGAGGTGCATCGATACGGCACACCGGCCTTGCCGGCCGCGATTGAACAAGAAAAGTCTCCATTCCCTCCTGCCCGGTATGACCGGTATCCGTTACAGGGAATTCAGTAATAAAGACCCTGTCATCCGGCATCTGGTAGGCTGCGACCAGCGCATGAAGCACCGATCTGATCAAGGTTCCTTTAGCCTCCTGGCTAAGCCCTGCGGGGCCTGAAATAAAGCTGACTGGCATAATACATTCATTTTTAACAGCACAAATTTCAAGCAGTTTCTTCAAAGCCAGGTGGTATTAAAATGCCGAATAGCGGGTGTATAAGTGCCATTTTACAATGATAGCTTTGCAGTATGAAACACATTTCGCTTGTTATCTTTGAAGAAGTGCTGATGTCCTGTCTTAGCGGCGTTATGGACCTGCTGGACAGTGCCAATGAGCTGGTACGCAAAAGCGGTAAACCCATCCCTTTCCGCATTCAATTGGTGGCTGCTGATGGGGCGGAGGTGCGGGTTAGTCAACATGTTCGTTTTTCCTGCGATAAAACTATATCTGATCTACGATCCACAGATCTGGTGATCATTCCTTCCTTTACCGGTGAAGCAGCCCAGATGCTAAAAAAGTACAGTCTCCTGCTGATCTGGCTCACAAAAATGAAGGCCCGCGGCGCTGAAGTGGCGGGTCTTTGTACCAGCAGTTATTTTCTGGCTGAAGCAGGTCTGCTGGATGGCCGCAACGCTACTTCACACTGGCAGATCGTGGACGAGATGCAAAGAAAGTATCCCGGCGTACAATTCATGCCTGATAAAGTGATAACGGATTGTGATGGCGTCTATACCAGCGGCAGCGCCTCCTTTGCATTGAACCTGATCGTTTACCTGGTAGAAAAATTCTGCGGACGAGATATCAGCATACAGCTCAGCAAACAATATGCGATCGATATGGACCGTAGTGCGCAGAACTATTTCGCCGTGTTCCAGGGGCAGCGTCAACACGAGGATGATGCGATCCTGAGGGCGCAAATTTTCATGGAGGAAAACTATCATTCGGCCATCACGATAGAGCAGATCACGGAGCAGGTAAATATGAGCCGGCGAAATTTTATCAGGCGCTTTAAACAAGCTACCGGCAGTAATCCTATTGAATATTTACGGCGCTTAAAGATAGAAGCAGCCAAGAAAGCACTGGAGAACGGAAAAGATGATATTTATTCCATCATGTTTGATGTGGGATATAATGATGTAAAGGCCTTCCGCAGCTCGTTCAGACGTACGACCGGATTGTCACCTGCAGGATATCAGAAGAAATACAGCAGGAAGGAGCATTGAATATAGCTATCGATTATTCTATGATCAACATTAAGTCTTCATAATCGTGTGCGGCAGCAAAGATGGGAAGCGATGCCCAGGCAGCTTTCCCTTTCTCTGCGGAGACGGCCTGCATCACCAGTTCCTGCATGCGCAATACGACGAGATATTCATGCAGTTCACAAGCCTGCCTGAGATCATCGATGCGGTATCCTTCTGATTGCATATACTGTTTATTGGCTTCCTGCAGTTTTTCGTAACCTGTAATGGTGATGCTTTTTTCGGATTCGGCACTGAATTCTTTCAGCCAGTCAGCGTTGCCCGGATTACGCGGCGCATCGTAGGCCAGCAAATGGAGAAACCAGCGTTCGTACTGGGTAGTAAAGCTGTTCATCTCCACATAGATCGCCTTAATGGGCAGCTCTTCTTCCCCGGTCGTCACTTCATAGAAATTGTTGAGGAATTTCTTCAGTGAAGGCTCCAGGTGGAGCAGATCTTTACCGATGATCTCGTGGAAATCGGTTTGCGGCAGCTGGCTGAGTGCAGCTTCTGTCTGGCGAATAGCTTCTTCAATATTTCCCGCCTGTATGAGGTCCTGAATTTGTTCCATAATTTTATACTATGCTGCAAAGAAAACAAATTATGGGCAGAATCGGGTATTAATTGAAAAACCGTGGCTATTAGCCCACGGAGCAGCATTTCAAGTGCGTTAACATTTTATTCACATTCTTTACGCTCAAATTAGCTACTATGCATCCGGCATTAAAATATCCTACTACAATAAAGCACATTAAATGACCACAAAAATTAAGAGTTTTATTCCCAACGAACAATATAGTTCTACCGGATTCACTCAACTTGATCGGGAACTAGGAGGAGGATTAATTCAAAATGCATTGCATGTATTTGCAGGCAACCCTTTCCACGAAATATATAGTGTGTTTTTATCCATTATCAATCACTTTGGAAAAAGCGGAATTAACAGTGTCTTCATGACGATTTCCGGTACAAATACCGCAGACAGGGCAAAGCGCGAATTATTGGCTAATGCAGCTAACATAGCTGTAACGAAGCTGGATAAACCCCATGAGTTATCAAGTGATGAAATTAGCAAGTTGGAAACTGCCAATGTGAATCTAAGCACTATTGAAATATTAACGCCTTCATACCGGGTTATAGATCATATCGAAGAAATTATAGACGAGCAATGTAAAAATGGCAAAAAGGTTTTCTTTATTGACTCCCTGCAGAATCTGTTAATCGGCCCCTTTGAAAGAAAATATGCCGCTAATTTTGAACAGGAGTTTTCCTCCAACTGCAAAAGATTATGTGATATTATCAAATCCCGGTCTATTACAGTAGTCGCACTATCTCTTTTAAATAAAGATATTGACAAAGAAAATAAACCTGGCAGCCGACAGGATTTAAGAGCGCCTATACTGGCAGATCTACGAGATAGTAATGTATTAGCTCAATCAGCTTACAACATTATCTTTCTACATCGTCAGGAATATTATGATCGAAACAAATATACTTTTCATCATGATAACGACGATGCAAATATAGCATACTTGTCTGTTGCAAGAAATGGCAATAGAACGGGACAAAGCAGTTGCCTTCTTCAATATGATAAATCAACGGGATTTTTTGTGGAAAAAGAGATGGAGGTTAGTAGTGAGCAACGCTACATCGGCTTTAAGAATGGAGCTGATCAGGAATCGGCCATGCTTCTCATACAAAAGGGCTCAGAAATGAATGATATGGGTTTCGAAGATCAGGGATCTGACGACGCCCCCTTTTAGCTCATAAATAAAGGACAAGTTTCAATTTTAAGAACTTGTCCTTTAAATGAATTTTCTACACATTCATCCCTAAGCTGCCCGTCAAAAGGATCTTAACAAGCCTCCATCTACACGAATTACCGACCCCGTGATAAAATCCGCAAAAGGACTTGCGATATAAGCCACAGCTCCTGCTATCTCTTCCGGTTTGCCGAACCTTCCCGCATCATTGGGCACCATCTGCTTAATAGCATTGCGTTCTATTTCCTCCCAGGAGTTCCCCCAGTTAAACTGGGTGGCCATACCTAATACCATTTGTTTAGTGGTTTCTACCAGGATGGTTCCAGGCGATACCGTATTACAGGTAATACCAGTCTCTTTTAGTTCCCTGGCGAGGGATACGATCATATTATGTCTTGCTGCGGTGGCAGCATTGTACTCCGGTTGCAGCGCCATCGGTTCAATTGCGGCGGCGCTACCAATTTGAATGATACGCCCCCACCCTAGTTCACGCATCTGTGGTAGCAGCTTTTGAATGATGCGGACATGTGATACCAGGTTGGTGTTATAAGACTCCAGCCAGTCTGCTATTGTGACGGCTGACCAGGGACGGGGATTATAAGCGCCTGCGTTGTTTACCAGGATATCGATCGGCCCGTTCTCCAGCGCTTGTTGTGCTACCTTGTCCGCCCCTTCTTCTGTACCAAGATCTCCCATTGCTACCTGGGCCAGTCCGCCAGACGCACGGATCTCGTTAGCAACAGCCGTTATTCTTTCCGGATCCCTTCCATGTACGATCACCGTGGCGCCCTCAGCAGCTATGAGTTTGGCGATCGCTGCGCCGATACCTGCACTTGAGCCGGTGACAAGTGCTCTTTTGCCTTTTAATTGTAAGTCCATATTTTGATGATTATTTTATAAGGTCTGTTTATTGGCTCCTGGTTGCAGGATGCGGCCAAACAAGCGGCTTGTCAATTCGGGGAAACGTAGGGCTGCGGCAGACCAAAGCACTACTTCAAAAACTGCAGGAAAGGCAACATCCTGCTGATGCAGCAGGTGGGTAGCAATCGCTCCGCCAAGGTAAGAGGCCAGTAGTAAAGTGCCCAGCAGGCCGGTCCTTGTAAATACGAATAACAGGGCTGATAGCAGCTCAACGATTCCGAGCAGGCGGTAAGTGCTTACTGATAGCCCTAACAATGCGCCTGTTTTAGCAGCGTGTGGTGATGCTATAATTTTATCCGCGGCCGAAGTGGCCAGTAATAGCGCCAGTACTGTGGTCAGGACCCAGCCAATAATCTTTTTTGTTCTTGTTGACATATAAAAAATTTTACGTGTCAAAATTAGAACGGCATCGCGTAGATTTGCTGTCAGTTACATAATGAATAGTAGTTACATAAATGTAAGTATATGCATTCCAAGAGCAATGCTGACTGCCAGATAGCCCACCTGGCGGTGCAGGACACACTGTATGTTGTTAATGGCAAATGGAAGATGGTGATCCTGTCTATATTAATAAATGACGGCACGAAGCGTTTTGGTGAGTTGGCGAGGGAAGCCGGCGTTTCACCGAGGATACTGTCAAAAGAGCTCCAGGAGCTGGAGATGAATGAGCTGGTGTCCAGGAAAGTATGCGCTACCAAGCCATTGACGGTGGAATATTCCGCGACGAGGTATTGTATGACGCTGGCGGAGGTGATCGATGCGATGATGCGGTGGGGAATCAAACACAGGGAAAGGATAAAGAGAAGGGTGAAAGCGAAGTAAGGTGAAACGTTTATTTTATAACCAGCTGTTCTATAAATACCACGTATGACTAATACCGGCTTTGCCTTTAGATCGTTTTTATTTACACTGCTATTACTTCCCTGTTGGGCAATAGCTCAATCAAGATTGCATGCCTTTCCTTTACAGCAGGTGCAACTATTGCCTGGTGTATTTAAAGAAGCGCAGCAAACAGATATGCGGTACATCTTATCCCTGGATGTAGATCGTTTGTTAGCACCTTACCTGAAGGAAGCCGGTTTGCCGCCGAAAAAAGACAATTACGGTAATTGGGAAAACACCGGGCTTGATGGCCATATCGGGGGGCACTATCTTTCTGCTTTATCTTTTATGTATGCTGCTACGGGTGATACAAGCCTGAACACGCGGCTGGACTATATGCTGAGTGAACTAAAACGTTCCCAGGATAAGATCGGCAGCGGTTATCTTGGTGGTACACCGGGCGGAGTGCAGCTGTGGAAAGATATTAGCTCCGGCAGGATCGAGTCGGATACTTTTGCGCTGAACAAGAAATGGGTGCCTTTATACAATCTTCACAAACTATTGGCAGGCCTGCGGGATGCTTACCTGGTTGCGGGTAAGACCGAGGCCAGGGAAATACTTGTCCGCCTGACAGATTACATTGAAAAAATTTCAACGGGATTAAGCGATGAGCAAATCCAGCGCATGCTTGTTTCTGAACATGGCGGATTGAATGAAATATTTGCGGACGTGGCTGCTTTTACCGGAGACCCAAAATATGCGGAGCTGGCACGCAGGTTTTCTCATCGCCAGTTGCTGGATCCTATGATGGCACAGCAGGACAACATGAACGGATTGCATGCAAATATGCAGATCCCAAAAGCGGTTGGATTCCAGCGGATAGCTGAAGTAACCGGCGATACCGGTTATGGAAATGCAGCGAGATTCTTTTGGCAAACGGTGGTGAATCATCGCAGCGTGGTAATCGGAGGCAACAGCGTGGGAGAGCATTTCAATCCGCCCAACGACTTTAGTACGATGATAGCAAATATTGCGGGACCTGAAACCTGCAATACCTATAATATGCTTAAACTAACGAAGCACCTTTTTGAACAAAACGGAGCACTCTCCTATCTTGACTTTTATGAAAAGGCGCTGTACAATCACATCCTGTCCAGCCAGCATCCTGTTAGCGGAGGATTTGTTTATTACACCCCGATGCGGCCAAGGCATTACCGTGTTTATTCCCAGGCACAGGAATGTATGTGGTGTTGTGTAGGCTCTGGCATGGAAAATCATGGGAAGTATGGGGAGTTGATATATAGTTACCGCGGGCATGATATTTTTGTAAACCTGTTTATTCCTTCGCGGCTTAGCTGGCAATCGGAAGGTCTTGCTTTATTGCAGCAGACAAAGTTGCCGGATGAAGAACGCACGCAGATTGTGATAGCAACTGCAAAGCCGGAGCCTTTTACCATTCACTTGCGTTATCCTGCCTGGGTTAAAGACGGTAAACTGGAAATTACTGTAAATGGAAAGAAGGTAAAGGTCAGTGAACAGCCTGATAGTTATATTTCATTAACCAGGAGTTGGAAAAAGGGAGATAAGATTGAAATGTATTTGCCGATGAAATTATCTGCAGAACAACTGCCGGATCATTCGCCTTATTATGCTTTTCTTCATGGGCCTATTGTGCTGGCAGCCAAAACAGATACAACAGCACCCGATAATTTTCTGGGCGATGCAGAGCAGTTTGGTGGTTACCGGGCACGGGGCAAGCAGTATTCATTAGATTCAATGCCTTTGCTGGTGGCTAAAGATGGGGATGAGTTGGTTAAATACCTCCGTCCTGTTGCGGGTAAAGCGCAGACTTTCGTGGCGCCGGGTTTGATCACACCTGCTATGTTTAAAAACCTTGAATTGATCCCCTTTTATAAATTGCATGATGCGAGGTATGTTATTTATTGGAAAAGACAGTGATCATACCTGGTTCATGATGTTTTTCCGGCTCCAGTCCGACATCAAAAACATCACTTCCCGCAAAGATTCGCCCTTTTTGCTGAGTGAATATTCCACTCTCGGCGGAATTTCCGGGTAGGCCTTGCGTATAATAATACCATCTGCCTCCAGCTCTTTCAGGCATCTTGAGAGTACCTTCAAAGCCATGTTAGGCATTACTTTGCTGAACTCTCCAAAGCGCATCGGGCCTTTCAACAACAACCAGATAATAGGCGGTTTCCACTTGCCGCCAATCACATCAATAGTGGCGGTGATGGGACAATCTTCCGCGCTATGATATTTTTGTTGATCTTTTTTTATTTCCATAATTCAATACAGTTGGCAATTACAACCATTTGGTAATTACTTGACATCATGGTAACTACTTGACAAAAGTACAGTATTGGAATAAGTTTGCACTATAAATCTTAAAAACATGAAAATTATACTTGTAGGTGCAACAGGCACTATCGGCAAACATATCGCCAGCGCATTGGAAAAAGATCACGAGGTTATCAAAGCAGGAAGCAAAAGCGGAGATGTACAGGTGAATATCAGCGATCCGGATTCTATCAAGGCTATGTTTGAAAAGACAGGCGCTTTTGATGCCCTGATCTGCGCTGCAGGCGATGGTCATTTTGGGCCGCTGGAAAAAATGACGGATGCGGATTTCCGGGTGAGTGTAAACAGTAAATTAATGGGACAGGTGAACCTGGTGCTGATCGGACAGCATTATATCAATCCGAATGGTTCTTTCACGCTTACTTCCGGAAGCCTGGCGGAGGATCCGGTTCCCTTCGGAGCATCGCTAAGTGCCGTTAATGGCGCTATAGACGGGTTTGTGCGTGGGGCTGCTATAGAACTAAAAAATGGCGTCCGCATCAATAATGTAGCCCCGGGTGTTGCGGAGGAATCACCTAACTATTTCCCCTTTTTCCCGGGACAAGAGCCTGTTTCCATGCACCGGATAACATTGGCGTATGTTAGAAGCGTATTGGGCGCACAGACGGGTAAAACTTACCAGGTGCTTAGCTAAGCATTGGCCGCAATAAGCTGCATAGATCGTATGATCTATGCAGCTCGCAACTAACCGATTAACACTTCCCTCCTTCCCTTTCAGCTTTCCTCCCCTTACTGCCTTGTTTGTTTACTTGGGCATTTTTTTATATATTAGCAGCATAATCAGCTATTTAGGTGAAATTTGATCGATCTCCTATGCATATAAAATACTAGAATGTTCTATACTGTACCAACTAAAGGGGGACTAGGTATCGAACTCTGGGGAACCTATGATGACCTTAACACACTCTATAGTGTCATTGGCAAATTCTCGAATAATGAGGAGCTTAAACCAGTTCCCGGCTCAAAAAACAGGGATAAGATCATCAGCGGCCTTTCCTACGAAATCCGTAATGCGCTGCAGGGTAACAGGCTTATCCGCGAATCGGCGCTTTTTTGCGGTGAAGCTGTCCCACAATTCGGTTGTGAGATCTCCTGGCCACATATGCTCTTTTCCCTAGCGGTGTTGAGATATAACGCGCACTTTGTTGCACCGGGAAAATTTGACCTGGGTATTTTCCTCATGCTAGAGCACTGGTTGCAAAAATCCATGGAGGAATTTGACCAGCAGGGAGCGGTTCTTTTAAGCCCATTCCTGGAAGGCGCCATTCATACCGCCAATCCATGCCTGTATCAATACATGAGAAGTGTTAATATGGAATACTTTCTACTGGGCGGTGGAACAGAATCTTTCAGGAAACTGCCTAAGCTACTGAAACGGACACAGCATCCGGGATCGGCTTATGATAACTACATGGAGTTTTTAACAAATGAAGCGGCGAGGTTGAAATGTGATGCATCTAAATTGGAATTTGAAGAGGAGAATTCTCTTTATGAAATAGAGTGGTAGCATATACTAATGAAAACGATCTGTACCTTACTAACAATTCTTCTGACTTTTACAGGGACTATCGATGTTTTTGCCTGCAGCTGTCAGGACGAACTTCCTGTTTCGGCAAGCGTGAAACATGCTGATGTTGTTTTTAGCGGACATGTTATTTCGAAAACGCTGACCAGCAACTTTGATAGCCTGGGCATAGTGATGACCGGCGACAGTGCAAAAATGGGCATTAGCTGGCGGGAGATTCCCGTTGTTGTGGTAAAAATAAAAGTAGAGAAAATGTATAAGGGACGGCTGACTGCCAGTATCCTAACGATCCTGACCGCGTATTCAGGGGCTGCCTGCGGTGCTTATTTTCAACCAGGCGAAAAGTACATTGTGTATGCAACTACGTTTGATGTACTTTCAGGCTCGATGAAAATAAAAAAACGGTCTAAGGATAAAACGGCATTCTGGACGCATTCGTGTACGAGGACAGGGAATTGGGATAGCGAAGAGGAAAAGGAGATTATGAAGGAAATGAAATCATGATTTTGCACAGTTAAATTAACAGTCTCAAATTAACAATTAACGGCCTCTTAAAAAAAATTCAACCAGCCACCCGATTATCATCAAAAATAACAGTTCCTTCCAATTGTCGGATTTCGTCGGTTGAAAACTGCTTTAGCTTCAGTATGCGGCTACCAGATTTAAGGAATTTTTGTATGGCTATATGAGGGTAGAATACATATTCAACATAGTTTCCGATTGCCACATTGCGCTCACCTCTCAAAATATCCGCTGCCAGTTCATACTCATCGGCAGTAACGTTCTTTCTGTTTAATGCAAATGCCACTTCAATAGCATTACAATCTGTAGTGACTGGATACTTGCTGGTTATCTTCAGATGTACTATATAATCCGGGAATTTGGGAGCAGCATTAACTATTACAGCACGTTCTACCAGTTCTGCCACATGTCGCTGGATAGTGGTCGGCCGGAAAGATCTGTAAAATTTTCTATGCACTAGCACCTGTCCTCGCATAGTAACAGTCCAATAGTTCTCCTTCCCCCACCGCTGCAGATAGCCTTGTTGTTCCAGGAATACCAGTGTCTCTAACGCCTGCTTTCTCTCTAGTCCCAAGATATAAGACACACTCGTCACTGATATTATCCCGCATTCCTTTTTTTTGAGCAACGTTCTTATTTTTTTTAAGTTTATCATTATCTTCGACGTCTAATGGATATTCTAGGATTAATATTAAGTTTTCTTATCAATATTCTATCCAGCTATTTTTTTGAAAAACTAGTTTCTTTTCTAAAAAAACCTGCAATTCTTATATCAAAGAGGATTATAGTCTTTGATTGTGTTTCTTTCGCAAGAATTATTTAGTTTCCTATAGTTTATACTAATATTTTTATTATGATATTTCACTGAACCTACTCGGTTTTGTTCCTGCCAAAATGCAACAAACCACGTAAACAACTGATAATCATATTTAATACAACCATTTTTCTAAAAACTCATAATCCAATTGACAGATATAGCCAACTAGTCAACGCAAGAGCATGTATTTCAACAACTTAAGAATAAAGTTCATCAAATGAGCCAATAAGTGTAATTCATTTCTTCAACACCCTCATTTATTAGTAACTTACGAAGGTGGATGCCGTTGAATTAATTTTAGGGTTCTTAATTAACCTATTCTCCACCTGGATATATGGCAGGTTGATAGATTTCAAAAAAATGCCCTTTTTCTTTAAAAAATACCTCTACACGGATTTCAGGCAATTACCATTTTTTCTTACTGACATACAATATTTTATCACTTCAATGATCCATCTGAAGGAAAATAATATTCAAAGAATTTGGCCCCCGCACCCTATCTCGTTTCTTATAAAATATTGTTTTTCAATTGTTATCTTCTCAAATTGCTTTAAATTCGATATGCAAGCTTAGTCATGTTTGTACTGGCAAATATAAACACCTCGTTTTCAATTCATAATAATATGGACCCAGTCAAAATAGCTGAATTTCTATTCACACGAATACAACAGACGATCTCACAAAAGAGGTATATAAAGGAAGTGAAAATCGGCTATTCTTTTGGTGAAAGCTATGGTAATACCTACATCACCTTAACGTACGAACTACTGGCAAATGCAGATTTCTATGACCTACCCCTGCTGGACCGACATACTATGTTTCAGGGAACCTCCCAGTATACCTATTCTATTTCTTCCAATTCCCAATCAGAGCGACCACCTCAAATTATGCGGATAATCGCATTTAAAAATATCTATGAAAGCATTACTGCATATGCAACTTTGCAGTTGGAAGCTCACTTATTACCGAATACCGCTATTAAAATTGACAGCATACACTTGTGGCCCAATGCCAGTTATGCCGAAAAATATCTGAACGAGCTGGTCGACAAACAAGCTTTTTATCCTGACAGTTCTAAACTGGGATCAAATATTTGGCAGTGGGAATCCCTTCATCAGTTGGCGCTGGAATCCAAGAAAAAGCTCTCCAAGGAAAAATCGTTGATAAGTGACCTTGAGATTTTTGAACATTGTGGCTTTTCCATTACCGAAATCCGCAGATATGTTATTCACCACCAGATACCCATTAAAGTAAAAGGTGTAAAAATTATAAGTCAGATCTTGATTTCCGTGCCTGCATTGCTCCACGAACTGAAGACAAATGCTTCCCAAGACAGATACGATTCCCATTTCCCCAGACTTATCGACTATCTCTACAATCATTACCTCCCAGATGAAAAAGCAGCTGTCGTCCAAGATAAGATTGCTGCTTGCTTGCAGAGTTACATGATTCAACCCGGAGACCTAGTAACCCTAAATGACAATCGTATTGTACAGGCAACCGCTATAAATATGGATACTACCCATCACTTACATATTACCTACACTATTTTAAGAAATAATTTGCAATTGGGAGGCCGCACCCGCACAGTAGACATTTCTCAAGTATCTTCAGTGTTGAAAACCACTGATTTTCAAGAGTACCTCAACAATAATCACATTCATCACGTCTCTCTCCTAAAAAGATGGATGAAAAAAAAGGAAATAATAGTAACAAAGCCGGAGTTCAATTTAAATTTCCGGTAAAAGTGACATCCCTCGACGTCCAGAAAGTTATAAGGGTTATAGTACAAGGATTGATCTCTTCTTCTTTTGTTAACCTGACTAGAAATGAAATAAATGTCAGCTTCTACGTAGATGGTGATTATGATACTCATTACTCTGCTTTTATTGCCGGCAGTCCCAGCCAAAATACCATCTAATGCGTGGAGCCCACCGGGCATCGCAGTACCAGATCTTCACAGATATTGTACTCGGATACTTGGGATTCGATTCTATCCGTTTCTCTACTTTCGGCTCTATGGAGAAAATCAGGTGGTCGGCAACGGAACAACTAGTTATGGAAAGTGAAACAACCAGGTAAACTGTTTAAATAAAAAAGGTATACCTCCCCCAATTCCTCATTACTCCCCGTTGATTTGGCTAAGACAATCAAAGATTCGGGCAAGTCCACCAATTCAATCCTAAGCAACTTTGTGGTGTAAATATTTGATCACTTAAAAAAGATTAAAACTATGGACACTAACAAAGTATGGTTTGTAACCGGCGCCTCAAAAGGCCTGGGATTGGCACTGGTACAAACGCTTGTAGCCCGCGGCTATAAAGTAGCTGCTACCTCCAGGAAACTGGAACATCTGCGGACAGCATTAGGTACCGCTCCGAATTTCCTGCCATTGAGCGTCGATATAGTAAACGAAGAAAACGTGGCCAATGCCGTTGCGAAAACCATCGAAAAGTTTGGCACTATCGACGTAGTAGTCAACAACGCAGGATACGGCCAGTTGGGAACCCTGGAAGAGCTTACCGACAAAGAATCCCGTGAAAATTTTGACGCTAATGTCTTTGGCACCCTGAATATTATCCGGGCAGTGATGCCGCATCTCCGGGCAAAGAAATCCGGGCATATCATTAATATCTCATCGATAGCAGGGTTTCTGGGGGCATTCCCGGGTTGGGGAATTTACAACGCCACCAAATTTGCGGTGGCCGGGTTAACCGAAGCCCTCTCTGCAGAAGTTAAATCCCTGGGTATTCATGCGACTATTGTTTACCCGGGCTATTTCAAAACCAATTTCTTATTACAAGGCTCACTGCGGCTGGCTGAACATCCAATTCCCGATTATAAGGAAGCCAGGGACCTGGAGCGTGTGCACCAACAGGACATTCCAGGAAACCAGCCAGGCGATCCGGCTAAGGCGGCGCTGGCATTTATCCAGTTAGCTGAAAGCGAAAACCCTCCATTGCATTTCTTCATGGGTTCAGATGCGGTGAATTTAGCGGGTAATAAAATCCAGGTATTGCAAAGTGAGCTGGCCGAAAACAATGCCTTAAGCAAATCAACTGATTTTAAGTGAACCGACCAGCTTTTCGTAATTTCACAGAAGCATGAAGTGGGTACTTCATGCTTCTTGACCCAGACTGGCGACTATTGTCAACTACCTTAAATTCGAATACCATGAAAAGTAAGCAGGTGCATACCTTCCATACGATCAGTGAGTTTCACAAGATGAGTGGCTTGCCGAAACCGCAGCATCCCCAGATCAGCCTCGTGGATTACGGCCAGGTAGTTTACCAGACAGATGAAAAGGAGATCCGCTGGCTGCAAAAGTTCTACTCCGTTGGCTTAAAGAGAGATATCAGCGGAAAATTCAAGTACGGTCAACAGGTCTATGATTTCGATGAAGGACTGATGTCGTTTGTGGCGCCCGATCAATTAGTGCATATCGAAGTCACTCCTTATGAAGATGGGAAAAAGCCCTCGGGCTGGCTGTTATTGATCCACCCGGATTTCTTATGGAACACATCACTGGCAAAGACGATCAAACAATACGATTTTTTTGGCTATGCTATTAATGAAGCATTGTTCCTGTCTGAAAAAGAAGAGACCATTATCGTGGAGATCCTGAAAAATATCCAACGGGAATATGAGTCGAACATCGATAAGTTCAGTCAGGATATCATTATTGCGCAGATCGAGGTGCTGCTTAACTATACGAAGCGCTTCTACGAACGCCAATTTGTAACCAGGAAAATTCCTAATCACCAGATCCTGGCACAGCTGGAGACAGTACTGGACCGCTTAATGGAAGATGGCTATCTTCTTCAGCATGGCTTGCCCACAGTACAACAGATTGCCAGTGATCTGAATCTTTCCCCAAACTATCTAAGCAGCATGCTTACAGTGCTTACCGGTAACAGTACCCAGCAGCATATCCACAACAAACTAATTGCAAAAGCGAAGGAAAAGCTGTCGACCACCAGCCTTTCTATTAGTGAGATCGCTTATGAACTGGGCTTTGAACACCCCGCCTCCTTTACCAAATTATTTAAGGCAAAAACGAATCAGTCGCCTAATGCCTTCAGGAGCAGCTTTAACTAGTAGTAAGCTCTTTATTCCAATAAGTTGCTACAATATGCCTTAAAACACCAACATATGATTTTACCTGTGAAGGCTGGCTAAAAGCATAGAATTGATCGTGAGTGGTATGAAAACCCATGTAGAACAGCCAGAATCCAATCGCGAGATAAGGCACTGCAGCCAGTTCCTGTTCGCTGACAGGACGATATGCACGATATGCATCCAGGAAAATGCTATAGGCCTCATCAGCGGCTTTTCGTTGCATCCTTCCGGTATAGACATCCAGGACAAGGTGTTGCCAAAAGGTCATTATATCATTCACCAGATAGCCGTAACCCATGAAATCAAAGTCAAAAAAAGTAAGCGAATCATGTTCGAAATGAAAATTCTTTGGAAGGAAGTCAAAATGGCAATAGCCTTTTGAGCAACCAGACGAGTGAAGAGCTGATAACTCTTTTTCAACCTGGTCAGCCACTTCCCGTAACCAGGCGTACCTTTCAGGATCTTCTGCAAAGGCGGGCTTCAGCAATTCTACAGGCTTGACAATGGTCGTTTGAAGGTCGAAATTCCATCTTGCTCCTCCTAACCTGAGCTCAGCAGATACATTATGAAAGCGTGCCATTTCCCGACCAAGGCTTCGAAGCTGGTTTTCATTCAAAAGTTTTACCACAAGACCAGGTGCATAACTGAACAGCACCGCATGCCTTTCTCCTTCCGCCGCTTCCAGCGCCAGAATAGCTTGTCCCGAATTATCCGGGATCGGATAGGATACCGGTACATTGGCCTGCTTCAAGGCCAGCAGTAATTCCACTTCCTCCTCTATCTGTGGAAGGCTTCGATGAGAAGAACGATACACCCGTAATATAAAACGGGCAGCAGCTGATTCAACCAGGTAAGTATCTCCTACTCCCCTGACCAGGAATTTGCATTGAACATTTTCCAGTTTGTATTTCTCTGAGATCAACGAGGATAGCGCAATTGGGCAAAGGGTAGAATAGATGGCGGGGAAAGCGGATTTCATGGGATAAAGATATTAATATTGTCGCTAACTACCTCCCATAATGGCACAAATACCCCTGGCTCGAGAAACCGGTCCGCTTTACCTTTGTTCAATCGCTAATGTAAAAGCAAGCCATATGAGCAGTATCAACAAGACCCTCGCAGTGCTCGAATTCGCACAGATAGGCTGGGTAGTTCCGGATATTCACGCCGCGGTAAAATTTCTTTCAGCTACCCTGGGTATCGCCGGCTTCCCGCCGCCGCAACATGTACGGGCACAGGACCTGGATATGAGCTATTATGGTAAGATTGTTGAAGGGGAATGGCTGACCACACAGACCTATAACGGGGGAACTTTCATCGAGCTCGTTCAGCCACTTTCCGGTCAAAGTATGTTCCATGACTATCTCGCCAAATATCCTGCAGGCGGCACACAACACATGGCGTTTTGTTTGCCCGTAAGCGATTTCGAACGGATCACGAATGAACTGCGTGAACAAGGTTATGCAGTCATGAGTGAAGTAGATCATCCCATTGCACGCATGGCTTTCTTTGATACCTACCAGACGCTGGGTGTTGCCACCGAGATTATGGGCATCACACCGGATGGATGGAAGATTATCAAACAA
>Ga0102590_1000921_pt1 | contig 52718 bp, 41 predicted proteins | sample AraplaMF_Col_mMF_FD_76859 | JGI IMG/M metagenome (GOLD analysis project Ga0102590, IMG submission 76859) | Arabidopsis root microbial communities from the University of North Carolina, USA - plate scrape MF_Col_mMF | ecosystem: Host-associated > Plants > Roots > Endosphere | place: USA...
TACCCCTGCTCGGGGGACCGGGGCGGACTGACGGTCGTACGCGGCGGGCGTCGCTCGGACGACGTACGGACGATCAGTTCCGTCGGTATCACCTGCTCGACGGGCCGCTCCGACTGCACCCCCTCGATGGCGTCGATGAGGAGCTGGACCACCGCCGTGCCGATCCGGCGGGGCTTCAGCGAGAGCGTCGTGACCGGAGGCTCGGTGTTGGCGTACACGGCGGACTCGCTGCAGCACACGAGCAGCAGATCGTCGGGTACGCGCAGTCCGTACCGGCGGGCGGCCGCCAGCAGGTCGGTGCCGTTCGGGTCGAAGAGCCCGTAGACCGCGTCGGGACGGTCGGGACGGGCCAGCAGACGGTCGGCGGCGACGGCGCCCGCGCACGGGTCGTGGGCCGGGTAGGCCTCGTAGACGGGGTCCTGCCCGACGCGCTCGCACCAGTTCAGGTACGCGGTCGTGGACAGGTGGGTGTAGGTGTCCGTGGTGGTGCCGGTCAGCAGTCCGATCCGGCGGGCACCCGCCTCCGCCAGGTGGTCGAGGATGCCCAGGACCGCCGCCTCGTGGTCGTTGTCGACCCAGGCCGTGACCGGGAGCGAACCGGCCGGGCGGCCGTCGGAGACGACCGGTAAGCCCTGCCGGACCAGCTCGCTGACCACCGGGTCCTGGTCCGACGGGTCGATGACGACCGTGCCGTCCAGGGCGACGTTCGACCACACGTCGTGGCGCGAGGTCGCCGGCAGGATCACCAGCGCGTAGCCCCGGGCGAGCGCGGCCGAGGTGGCGGCTCTGGCCATCTCCGCGAAGTACGCGAATTCGGTGAAGGTGAAAGGTTCATCCCCGTACGTCGTCACGGTCAGGCCGATGAGGCCCGACTTGCCGGTACGGAGGGTGCGGGCCGCGGCCGAGGGGCGATACCCCAGCCGCTCGGCGACCTCGCGAACGTGGCGTCGGGTGGCGTCCGGCAGCCGGCCCTTGCCGTTGAGGGCGTCGGAGACGGTCGTGATGGAGACCCCGGCGGCGGCGGCCACGTCTCTGATGCCCGCCCGTCCCTGTCGGCTTCCTCGGCGGGAGGTCTCCGCCCGGCCCACCTGGTGCTTCCCTGCTGCTGTCATGGCGAGCCGATAGTAGGGCTCATGCGGTGGGGTAGTGCGGACGCATATGCACCCGTTGACAGGCACGTTTCTGCATGGTCAATTTCCGTCAAATGCCTTGGAACCCAAGAGACTTGAACGATCCAGCGTCAGTACATGACTTGTCGGCACGTATGGGCCTGCCAAGGTCGCCATATTTCGAAGAGGTCTCAACTCACCTTCACGAGGGATGCGCGCCAGGGCGTGAGCCACGGGCGCGCGCGAAAGTCGGTGACGCGCCCCCCGGACCCACACGCCTTCGGACGGTGATGCGCCCCGGTTCGTACGCTGATGCGCCGCCGTTTTCGCCGGGACGGGAACGCAGGCGCACACGGTTGTCCACAGCCCATTCGCAGCGGCGCCGAATCCTCATAAGGTGAGAAGCATTGGACGCCGGTGGCGGGCCACGGCCGGTGGTGTGCGCGAGGAGGACTGCGGTGAGCGAGACGAGCCCGAGGCTGCGTGCCGTGCTGGAGGACATCCCCACCTACAAGCCCGGGAAGCCTGCCGGGACGGGCGGTCCGGCGGGCTACAAGCTGTCCTCGAACGAGAACCCCTACCCCCCGCTTCCGGGCGTGCTGGAGAGCGTGACCGCGACGGCCTGTTCCTTCAACCGCTACCCGGACATGGCGTGCACGGGCCTGATGGACGAGTTGTCGGAGCGCTTCGGGGTGCCCCGGGACCACCTCGCGACCGGGACGGGCTCGGTCGGGGTCGCCCAGCAGCTGCTGCAGGCGACGAGCGGCCCGGGTGACGAGGTGATCTACGCCTGGCGCTCCTTCGAGGCGTACCCGATCATCACGCGGATCAGCGGTGCGACCCCGGTGCAGGTGCCGCTCACCCCGGGCGACGTCCACGACCTGGAGGCGATGGCGGACGCGATTACCGACCGCACCCGGCTGATCTTCGTCTGCAACCCCAACAACCCGACCGGCACGGTGGTGCACAGGGAGGAGCTGGAGCGCTTCCTGGACCGGGTGCCCGACGATGTGCTGGTGGTGCTCGACGAGGCCTACCGGGAGTTCATCCGCGATGTCCGGGTGCCGGACGGTGTCGAGCTGTACCGCCGGCGGCCGAACGTCTGCGTGCTGCGCACCTTCTCCAAGGCCTACGGCCTCGCGGGACTGCGCGTCGGCTTCGCGATCGCCCATGAGCCGGTGGCCGCGGCGCTGCGCAAGACGGCGGTGCCGTTCGGTGTGAGCCAGCTGGCACAGGAGGCGGCGATCGCCTCGCTGCGGGCGGAGGACGAACTACTGGGCCGCGTCGGCTCGTTGGTGGGCGAGCGCTCCCGGGTCATGGACGCCCTGCGCGCCCAGGGCTGGACGGTGCCCGAGACGCAGGCGAACTTCGTGTGGCTGCGGCTGGGGGAGCGGACCATGGACTTCGCGGCCGTCTGCGAGCAGGCCGGCGTGGTCGTGCGGCCCTTCCCGAGTGAAGGGGTGCGCGTGACGATCGGCGAGGCCGAGGGGAACGACATCTTCATGAAGGTCGCGGAGGGCTACCCCAAGGAGGGCTAGCGGTCTTCGCGCAGGCGTGTACCGGCGTGCCCCCACCGTCCCCGTGGCGGTGGGGGCACGCCGAGTGCGTTCGGGCCCGCGGGTCTCGGCGGCCTGGCGGAAGTGGCCGGGTCGCGCCATGGGCCGGCCGGTCCCGGCCCGGGTCCGATGGTCCGTCGGCATAAGGGGCCCCCCACCCATCCGGACTCGAACCCCTATGCGCCATAATTGCTTGTGAATGTGAACGCGTTCACAAACGCGTCCCGATTGATCCAGTGATGTCTGGGACAAAAGGGGCGAGCCACCGCTTGTGACCACGGCGACGTAAGGAGAACACGACGTGGACATGGCATTGGCACCGGAGACTCTGGCGCGATGGCAGTTCGGTATCACCACCGTCTACCACTTCCTGTTCGTCCCGCTGACGATCTCGCTGGCCGCGCTGACGGCCGGTCTGCAGACAGCCTGGGTGCGGTCGGAGAAGGAGAAGTACCTCCGGGCCACGAAGTTCTGGGGCAAGCTCTTCTTGATCAACATTGCGATGGGTGTCGTCACCGGCATCGTCCAGGAGTTCCAGTTCGGCATGAACTGGTCCGCCTACTCGCGCTTCGTCGGTGACATCTTCGGTGCCCCGCTCGCCTTCGAGGCACTCATAGCCTTCTTCTTCGAGTCCACCTTCATCGGTCTGTGGATCTTCGGCTGGGACAAGCTGCCGAAGAAGATCCACCTCGCGTGCATATGGATGGTGTCCATCGGCACGATCCTGTCGGCGTACTTCATCCTCGCAGCCAACTCCTGGATGCAGCACCCGGTCGGCTACCGGATCAACAAGGAGAAGGGCCGCGCCGAACTCACCGACTTCTGGCAGGTCCTGACCCAGAACACCACGCTCACCCAGGTCTTCCACACCCTGTCCGCGGCCTTCCTCACGGGCGGCGCGTTCATGGTCGGCATCGCCTCCTACCACCTGCTGCGCAAGAAGCACATCCCCGTGATGAAGAGCTCGCTGCGGCTCGGTCTGGTCACCGTCGTCATCGCCGGCCTGCTGACTGCCGTCAGCGGTGACCTCCTCGGCAAGGTCATGTTCAAGCAGCAGCCGATGAAAATGGCCGCCGCCGAGGCTCTGTGGGACGGCGAGAGTCCCGCACCTTTCTCGATCTTCGCCTACGGAGACGTCAGCAAGGGGCACAACAGCGTCGAGCTGTCCGTCCCGGGCCTTCTGTCCTTCCTGGCCAACGACGACTTCAGCTCCTACGTCCCCGGCATCAACGACACCAACAAGGCGGAGCAGCAGAAGTACGGCCCCGGTGACTACCGTCCGATCATCCCCGTCACCTTCTGGGGATTCCGCTGGATGATCGGCTTCGGCATGGCGTCCTTCACCATCGGGCTCGCCGGCCTCTGGCTCACCCGCAAGAAGTTCCTGCTCCCCGCCCATCTGCGGGTGGGTGAGGACGAGGTGCCGCATCTGGTCCTCCTCCGGAAGAAGCCGCTCGGCCCGAGGCTCACCACCTGGTACTGGCGCATAGCCGTCCTGACCCTGGGCTTCCCGCTCATCGCCAACTCCTGGGGCTGGATATTCACCGAGATGGGCCGTCAGCCGTGGGTCGTCTATGGCGTGCTGCGCACCCGTGACGCGGTCTCCCCCAGTGTGTCCCAGGGCGAGGTCCTCACGTCCATGACCGTGTTCACCCTGCTGTACGCGATTCTCGCGGTCATCGAGGTCAAGCTGCTCGTCAAGTACGTCAAGGCGGGACCGCCGGAGCTCAGCGAGTCCGATCTCCATCCGCCCACAAGGATCGGCGGCGACTCCACGGACGCCGACAAGCCGATGGCCTTCTCGTACTAGGCCGAGGGAGCGCTCAGATCATGCAACTTCACGACGTCTGGTTCGTCCTCATAGCGGTTCTCTGGATCGGCTACTTCTTCCTGGAGGGCTTCGACTTCGGGGTCGGCATCCTCACCAAGCTGCTGGCCCGCAACCGGCCGGAGCGGCGGGTACTGATCAACACGATCGGGCCCGTCTGGGACGGCAACGAGGTGTGGCTGCTCACCGCGGGCGGCGCTACCTTTGCCGCGTTCCCCGAGTGGTACGCCACGCTCTTCTCCGGGTTCTATCTGCCGTTGCTGGTCATCCTGGTCTGCCTGATCGTGCGCGGTGTCGCCTTCGAGTACCGGGCCAAGCGACCCGAGGAGAGGTGGCAGCGCAACTGGGAGACCGCGATCTTCTGGACCTCGCTGATCCCCGCATTCCTGTGGGGTGTGGCCTTCGCCAACATCGTGCGGGGCGTCAAGATCGACCGGAACCTCGAGTACGTGGGCGGCGTCGGGGATCTGCTGAACCCCTTCGCGCTCCTCGGCGGCCTGGTGACGCTGACTCTGTTCACCTTCCACGGCACGGTGTTCACGGCGCTCAAGACCGTCGGGAACATCCGGGAACGGGCCCGGAGGCTGGCCCGCTGGGTCGGTCTGCTGACGGCCGCCCTGGCCCTGCTCTTCCTCGTCCAGGCACAGATCGACCAGGGCGACGGCAAGAGCCTGATCGCGCTGATCGTGGCGGTGGCCGCACTGGGCGTAGCCCTCGTGGCGAACCAGGCCGGGCGGGAGGGATGGGCGTTCGCGCTCTCCGGCGTCACCGTCGTGGCCGCGGTCGCGATGCTCTTCCTGACGCTGTTTCCGAACGTCATGCCGTCCACGCTCGACGCGGACTGGAGCCTGACGGTGAGCAACGCCTCATCAAGCCCCTACACCCTGAAGATCATGACGTGGTGCGCCGGTATCGCCACACCGCTCGTCCTGCTCTACCAGGGATGGACGTACTGGGTGTTCCGCAAGCGCATCGGCACGCAGCACATCGCCGACGCCGCAGGAGCCACGCACTGAGTTCTGGTCGGGACGGGCGTTGCCTGTGAAACGCCCGTCCCCTGTCCGGAAAGGCATGTTTCACGTGAAACCGATCGATCCGCGGCTCCTCCGCTACGCGCGGGCCACCCGGCTCTTCCTTGTGGCGGTCGTCGGGCTGGGCGCCGTCGGAGCTGCACTGGTGATCGCCCAGGCCATGCTGATCTCCGAGGTGGTGGTCGGCGCCTTCCAGCACCACCACTCGGCCGCCGAACTGCGCACACCCCTGCTCCTCCTGGTTGCGGTCGCGGCCGGCCGGGCCGTGGTCTCCTGGCTCACCGAACTCGCCGCCCACCGGGCGAGCGCGGCCGTGAAGTCCGAGCTGCGCCGACGGCTGCTGGAGCGGGCCGGGGCCCTCGGCCCCGGGTGGCTCGCCGGTCAGCGGACGGGATCACTGGTCGCTCTGGCCACCCGAGGTGTCGACGCCCTCGACGACTACTTCTCCCGCTATCTGCCGCAGTTGGGTCTGGCGGTGGTCGTGCCGGTGGCGGTGCTCGCACGGATCGTCACCGAGGACTGGGTTTCGGCGGCGATCATCGTCGCGACGCTGCCGCTCATCCCGCTCTTCATGATGCTGATCGGCTGGGCCACCCAGTCGCAGATGGACCGCCAGTGGCGGCTGCTGTCCCGGCTGTCCGGGCACTTCCTCGACGTGGTCGCCGGGCTGCCGACGCTCAAGGTGTTCGGCAGGGCCAAGGCGCAGGCGGAGTCCATCAAGCGGATCACCGGTGAGTACCGGCGGGCGACGATGCGGACACTGCGGATCGCGTTCCTGTCGTCCTTCGCGCTGGAGCTGCTCGCCACGATCTCGGTCGCGCTCGTCGCGGTGACCATCGGCATGCGGCTTGTGCACGGCGACATGGATCTGTACATCGGGCTCGTCATCCTCGTCCTCGCGCCGGAGGCGTATCTGCCGCTGCGGCAGGTGGGCGCGCAGTACCACGCGGCGGCGGAGGGCCTGTCCGCGGCGGAGGAGATCTTCGCGGTGCTGGAGACCCCCGTGCCCGCCCGCGGGACCCGGAGGCTTCCGGAGGGGGAGATCACCTTCGAGGGCGTGAGCGTGCGGTACCCCGGACGGTCCTCCGATGCCGTGTCGGCGGTGTCCTTGTCAATCGGGGCAGGTGAGACGGTCGCCCTTGTCGGACCGAGCGGCGCCGGCAAGACCACGCTGCTGAACGTACTGCTCGGATTCGTCGAGCCCGGCCAGGGGCGGGTATGCGTCGGAGGAGCCGACCTCACCACGGCCGACCTCGACGAGTGGCGCTCGCGGATCGCATGGGTGCCGCAGCGACCGCATCTGTACGCGGGCACCGTCACCGAGAACGTACGGCTGGCCCGGCCGGACGCGGACGACGCCGCGGTACGGAGGGCGCTGGCCGACGCCGGGGCGCTGGAGTTCGTCGACGCCCTGCCCGCCGGTGCCGACACGGTGCTCGGCGAGGACGGTGCCGGACTGTCCGCGGGGCAGCGGCAACGACTCGCACTGGCACGGGCGTTCCTCGCCGACCGGCCGGTGCTGCTGCTCGACGAGCCGACGGCGTCGCTGGACGGAGCGACCGAGGCGGACATCGTGGAGGCGGTGCGCAGGCTGGCAGCCGGCCGTACGGTGCTGCTCGTCGTGCACCGGCCGGCGCTGCTGGCGTTGGCGGACCGGGTGGTGCGGCTCGATGCACAGGAGCAGGCCCGCACGAGCGGTCCCACGCGGGCCGGATCCGTACCGTCACCCCGCCAGGGGACACCGCCGGGAGCAGCGGCACACGACGAGCGGGCGCCCGTCACCGCCCCGTTGCGGCCAGCCGGCCTGTTCGCCCGCGTCCGGGCCATGGCGGGCCCTCGGCGCGGACGGCTCACCCTTGCGCTGCTGTTCGGCAGCCTCGCACCGGCGAGCGCCGTCGGGCTGATGGCCACGTCCGGCTGGCTCATCTCGCGAGCCTCCCAGCAGCCCCCCGTGCTCTATCTGATGGTCGCCGTGACGGCGACGCGGGCGTTCGGTATCGGACGGGCGGTGTTCCGGTACGCGGAGCGGCTTGTGTCGCACGACGCGGTGCTGCGGATGCTGGCCGACACCCGGGTGGCCGTCTACCGCCGGCTGGAACGACTCGCCCCGGCCGGACTGCGGACGACCCGGCGCGGCGATCTGCTGACGCGCCTCGTCGCCGATGTGGACACACTGTCGGACTACTGGCTGCGCTGGCTGCTGCCCGTGGGTGCAGCACTCGTCGTGTCGGCCGGCTCCGTCGGCTTCACCGCCTGGCTGCTGCCCGAGGCCGGTGCCGTCCTGGCGGTCGGGCTGCTGGCGGCCGGTGTCGGCGTACCCCTGCTGACCGGCGCCGTGGCACACCGTGCGGAACGGAGACTGGCGCCCGCCCGTGGCGAGTTGGCGACCCGGGTGACGGACCTGCTCACCGGGACCGCCGAATTGACGGTCGCGGGTGCGCTGCCCGAGCGGACGGCCGGTACACGGCGGGCGGACGGGGTACTCACCCGCATCGCCTCCCGCACCGCCACCGCTACAGCGCTCGGTGACGGGCTCACCGCGCTCGTCACCGGGCTGACAGTTGCGGCCGCCGCCCTCGTCGGCGCCCGCGCCGTGGCCGACGGCCGGCTCGGAGGGGTGGCGATGGCCGTCGTGGTGCTGACCCCGCTGGCCGCGTTCGAGGCGGTGACGGGGCTGCCGCTCGCCGTGCAGTATCGGCAGCGGGTGCGCCGGAGCGCGGAGCGCGTGTACGAGGTGCTGGACGCCCCGGAACCGGTGCGTGAAGCGGACCTGCCGCGGCAGGCGCCCCCGTCACCCTTCCCGCTCGTTCTGTCGGGGCTGACCGCCCGTCACGACGGACAGGAGCGGGACGCCCTCGGCGGATTCGACCTCACCCTGGAACAGGGCCGCAGGATCGCCGTGGTGGGCCCGTCGGGCGCGGGCAAGACGACACTCGCGCAGGTTCTGCTGCGGTTCCTCGATGCGGACGGCGGCTCCTACACGCTGGGTGGCACCGATGCGTACGCCCTCGACGGGGACGATGTGCGACGCATGGTCGGGCTGTGCGCACAGGACGCGCATCTCTTCGACAGTTCCGTGCGGGAGAACCTGCTGCTCGCGCGGAGGAACGCCGATGAGGCGGAGCTGCGCGACGCGCTCGCGCGTGCCCGTCTGCTCGACTGGGCGGACGGACTCCCCGACGGCCTCGGCACCTTGGTCGGCGAGCACGGCGCACGCCTCTCCGGCGGTCAGCGGCAGCGGCTCGCACTGGCCCGGGCCCTGCTCGCCGACTTCCCCGTCCTGGTCCTGGACGAGCCCGCGGAACACCTCGACCTGCCGACGGCGGACGCTCTCACGGCGGATCTGCTGGCCGCCACGGAGGGCCGTACGACGCTGCTGATCACTCATCGGCTGGCCGGACTCGAGGCGGTCGACGAGGTGATCGTGCTCGTGGAGGGCCATGTGGTCCAGCGCGGTCCCTACGCCGAACTCGTTGCGACGGACGGACCGTTGCGGGAGATGCTGGAACGGGAGGCCCGCGGGGACCTCTTGGGCGACCGGGCGGTGCGGGCCGTGCCGGCGGTTCGGGAACTCGCCGAGGTCCAGTAGGCGGCATGCGGCGGACGGAGCAGTGGCCGACCCTCCCACGAGGGAAGCCACTGGGCCATATGTGGTCGTCCCGTCCCCCGTGCGTAGGACGTCGACAGGACCGCGGCCGCGACACGGGCCACGATCATTGACATGCGATCACCTCACTGTTGTCCCCTGGTTGTTTCCCTGCTGCTGGGCACCGTCGCGCTGTTCCCGGGACGGCCCGCCGCGGCCGCCGACGGGGCGTCGGGTCTCGACGCGGCCGCCGGCGCCAGCGTTCTGGTGGCGCGGCTCAACGACGACGCCGCCGTGGTGGCGCGGCAGTACGAGAAGCTGCGCCACGAGTCCGAGACGCAGCGTTCCATAGCCAGTAGGGACGAGAAGCTCCTCGTCCGTGCGCGCACGGTGACGACGGCCCTGCACAAGGACCTCGGACGAATAGCCCGCGCGCAGTACCGCCAGAGCGGAGGGGTGTCCTACACCTCGCTGCTCCCGGACAGCACCCGCGAACTGATGCAGACTCATGACGTGCTCGCCCGTGTGGACCTCGCGGTCGCATACGCGGTGGCCAGAAGCCGTCAGGCGGAGACCCGCCTCACCAGGGAACGGACACGCGCCTCGGCACGATGGAGGGCGCTCCAGAAGCAGTACGGGGTCCTGGCCACCCGGAACCGGACCGTTCAGACGAAGCTGGACGTGGCGCGCGCGGTGTTGCAGCGCCAGGCCGACGCCGCCGCGGCCACGAGGACCTGCCGGGGCGCCGTCCATCTCCAGCAGCCGCGGCGGAGAATCGGGCACCCATGGGTGACACCGGTGGAGGGGTACCGGCTGTCCGCGGGCTTCGGCAGCGGAGGCAGCCACTGGGCGCGCGGGCACACCGGCCAGGACTTCGCGGTGCCCATCGGGTCGCCGGTGCGGGCCGTGGGGGCCGGGCAGGTGGTGCGCGTGACGTGCGGGGGCGCGTTCGGCATGGAGGTCGTGATCAGGCATGCGGGCGGCTTCTGCACCCAGTACGCCCATCTCGCCGCCGTCACCGTCGACCAGGGTGACCGGGTGAAGGCCGGGCAGTGGATCGCCCAGTCGGGAACGACGGGCAACTCGACCGGTCCCCATCTGCACTTCGAGGTCCGGTCCACACCCGCGTTCGGGTCGGGCGTCAACCCCGTGCCCTGGCTGGCGGCCCGGGGCGTGAAGGTGTGATGTGCCTCGCCGGCGACTACAGCCGTTCCGCGAGGATCCGTTCGATCACGACGGCCACGCCGTCCTCGTTGTTGGCCACGGTCCGCCCTGACGCCGCCGCGATCACGTCGGGGTGCGCATTGCCCATGGCGTACGACTGCCCTGCCCAGGACAGCATCTCCACGTCGTTCGGCATGTCACCGAAGGCGACGACCTCCTCGTGCGAGATGCCGCGTTCGGCGCAGCACAGCGCCAGCGTGCTCGCCTTGGAGACGCCGGGACCGCTGATCTCCAGCAGTGCGCTGGGGCTGGACCGGGTGATGGACGCCCGGTTGCCGACGGCGAGGCGGGCGAGGGTGAGGAAGGCGTCCGGGTCCAGGTCCGGGTGGTAGGCGAGGATCTTGAGCACCGGCTGCCGGGTGCCCGGGGCGTCCCGTGCGAGCAGCTCCTCGGCGGGTGCGCGGAGATCCGGGCTCTCCATGTGCAGCTTGGGGTAGTCCGGTTCCTGGTAGAAGCCGTACGTCTGCTCGATGGCATAGACCGTGCCGGGTGCGGCGTCCCGCAGCAGGCGTACGGCGTCCACCGCGTTGTCCCGGGCCAGTTCCCGGACCTTGACGAAGCGGTGGGTGCCCGGGCCGCCGTGCAGATCGACCACGGCGGCGCCGTTGCCGCAGATCGCCAGTCCATGTCCGTGCACATGGTCGCTGACGACGTCCATCCAGCGGGCCGGGCGGCCCGTGACGAAGAACACCTCGATACCGGCCTCCTCGGCGGCGGCCAGCGCGGCGACCGTGCGCCCGGAGACCGACTTGTCGTCGCGCAGAAGGGTGCCGTCGAGATCTGTCGCGATCAGACGGGGCGGAACGATGGAGGCAGAGGTCTCGGGCTGTCGGGTCGCTGAGGTCACGGGCCTCATTCTCGCGCATATGCCCGCACGATCGTGCGAAAGTCCGCACAGGTGAGTGATACCACTCCCCGGAGTCACCCTCCGTCACGGTCAGCCCAGCTGCGCGGGTGCCTCCAGGGCGATCCGTTCGAAGACCTTCTCGTCCGCCGCGAAGTCGGAGTCGGGGATGGGCCAGTGGACCACGAGGTCGGTGAAGCCCAGCTCTTGGTGCCGGCCGGCGAAGTCGACAAACGCGTCGAGGGACTCCAGCGGACGGGCTCGGTCCGGGGTGAAGCCAGTGAGCAGGACCTTGTCGAGCTCCGTGGCGTCGCGGCCGATCGTGCCACACGCCTCGGCCAGCCTCTCGGTCTGCGTGCGCAGCGCCTGGACCGACTGGTCGGGGGTGCCGGTCTCGTACAGGTTCGGGTCGCCGGTGGTCACCCAGGCCTGACCGTGTCGCGCGGCGAGCAGCAGACCGCGCGGTCCCGTCGCGGCGACCGCGAACGGCAGCCGGGGCCGCTGGACGCAGCCGGGGATGTTGCGCGCCTCGTCCGCCGAGTAGTGCCGGCCCTCGTACGAGACGGAGTCCTCGGTGAGCAGGCGGTCGAGCAGCGGGAGGAACTCCCCGAACCGGTCGGCGCGCTCACGCGGGGTCCAGGGTTCCTGGCCGAGCGCGGTGGCGTCGAAGCCGGTACCCCCCGCACCGATGCCGAGCGTGATCCGGCCACCGGAGATGTCGTCGAGGGAGATCAGTTCCTTGGCGAGGGTGACCGGGTGCCGGAAGTTCGGCGAGGTCACCAGCATGCCCAGGCGCATACCCTGCGTCACCGAGGCCGCGGCCGTCAGGGTGGGGATCGCACCGAACCAGGGGCCGTCGCGGAAGGACCGCCACGAGAGGTGGTCGTAGGTGAACGCGGTGTGGAAACCGAGCTGCTCCGCACGCTGCCAGGCGGCACGCCCGCCCTCGTGCCAGCGGAGGTACGGCAGGATCACGGTGCTCAGACGCAGACTCATGCATCGAGCCTACGGGGGCGCAGGTGGCGGCCGGATCACGGGCCTGAACAGGGGGCCCCGCACGGTGCGGGCGACGGGTCAGTGCGGGCCGGGGAAACGCAGATAGCGCGGCGGCACGGACCGGGTGAGCCACACACCGTTGGCGCTGACATGGAAGACATGGCCGTCGCGGTGCATGGCCTCGGCGTCCACGCCGAGGACGACCGGCCGGCCGCGGCGGGCGCCGACGCGGGTGGCGGTCTCGCGGTCCGGCGAGAGGTGGACGTCGTGGCGGTTCATCGGCCGCAGGCCCTCGGCCCGGATCGCGTCCAGATGGCGCGCGACGGTCCCGTGGTAGAGGTAGGCGGGCGGGGTGGCCGGAGGCAGCCCCAGGTCGACGTCGACGCTGTGCCCCTGGCTGGCGCGGATGCGGCCGCCCTCGACGGCGAAACGCTTCTTGTCATTGCCGGCGACCACGTGGTCCAGTTCGGCACGTGTGATCCGGAAGCCGTGCGCGGCGGCTGCGGCGAGCAGCGTGTCGATCTCCACCCAGCCGGCCTCGTCGAGCGTGAGCCCGATCCGCTCCGGCTGGTGCCGCAGATGCTTGGAGAGGTACTTCGACACCGTCACGGTGCGTCTGTCGTCGTTCTCGTCCTTCATGTCCACAGCGTGAGGGACGAGACGTGGATCACGCATCCGATTTCGGCGTCGATGTTTGGTCCACAGCCAAGTGCGGTTATCCACAGGCTACTTGGCAGTTCTGTGGACAACTTGTAAGCGGAGCGGGCTGGTTCGCCAACTGAGGTTGTTCGACGGTCTTCTGTGTCGAACGCAGTCAAACGGGCTTCCTGTGGCCCGAGTTGCGCGCACATCATGATGCGAACGGTGAGACTCCTGTAGGAACACGCAGTAAAGAAGGATGAGTTGTCCGTTCCTTCGATCGACGAGTGATCGCCCACTGCAGGTTCGGCTCAACCTGAACGTCCCTCGTGTGGAAACGAGTTGAAGCACGCCCGGTTGTGCCTCGACGCCCGTCGTACGGGACGGGATTCGGCGCACGTCGACCGACGCCGACGCGGAGCGAACTACGGCCAGGGGAAAGCGCGGTGGCATCTGAATGCCTGAACATCCCCGTGGAGCCGGACGAGATGATGTGAGACGTCGTGACCGATCCCCAACTCGGCGGTCACAGTGGTGGATCGAGCCGGGCGATGGCCCGCAGCGCCTTCGGAGCCAAGCGGGACATCAGGCGCGCACCCCGCGCCTCGGGGGTGACCGGTACGACCGCCTGGTTGCGTACGACGGCCCGCAGGATCGCGTCGGCGACCTTCTCCGGCGGGTATCCGCGCAGGCCGTACAAGCGCGCCGTCCTCTCCTGCCGCCGCTTCTCCTCCGCCGCGTCCACGCCCGTGAACCGCGCGGTCGACGTGATGTTCGTGTGGACGAAGCCGGGGCAGACGGCCGACACTCCGATGTCCCGTCCGGCCAACTCCGCACGCAGGCACTCGCTGAGCATCAGGACCGCCGCCTTGGAGGTGCTGTAGGCAGGCAGTGCCTTGGAGGGCTGATACGCCGCCGCAGAGGCGACGTTGACGATGTGGCCGCCCTGTCCCCGCTCGGCCATCCGCCCACCGAAGAGACGGCAACCGTGGATCACCCCCCACAAGTTGACGTCGAGGACCCTGCGCCAGTCGTCGGTGGTCGTGTCGAAGAACGAACCGGACAGGCCGATACCGGCGTTGTTCACCAGCACGTCCACAACGCCGTACTCGCCGGCGACCTTCTCGGCGAGCTTCTCCATGGCCCGCTCGTCGGAGACGTCGACCGTCTCGGCCCATGCCGACCGGGCGCCGCCGGACCGGGCCTGCTCCGCGGTGCGGGCGGCCCCCTCCGCGTCCCGGTCGACGACCACCACACGCGCTCCGGCCTCGGCGAAGGCGAGCGCCGTGGCCCGCCCGATGCCGCTGCCGGCGCCGGTCACCAGCACGAGCTGTCCCGCGAACCGCTGCGCGTACCGGCCGTTCGCCGCCGGTGCCGGATCTCCGCTCTCGACAGCGGTCACGAACTCCGAGATCCAGGTGGCCACCTGGTCCGGCCGGGTGCGCGGGATCCAGTGTTTGGCGGGGAGCGTGTGACGGGTCAACCGCGGTGCCCACCGCTCCAGTTCGTCGTAGAGCCGCTCGGAGAGGAACGCGTCTCCGAGCGGCGTGATCAGCTGGACGGGAGCATGTGCGCGGGCGTCGGTGCGTGGACGGCTCAGCCGGGACCGCACATTGTCGCGGTACAGCCATGCGCCGTGAGCGGCGTCCGTGCGCAGGGACGGGGTCGGATAGTCACCGTCGGGCACCTTCTCGATCCGTCGCAGGATCTTGGGCCACCGGCTGCCGAGCGGGCCTCGCCAGGCGAGCTCCGGCAGGGCGGGCGTGTGCAACAGGTACACGTACCAGGACTTCGCACCCTGGCCGAGCAGTTGGCCCACCCGGCGGGGGGTCGGACGCCGTACGCGCTGCTTGATCCAGTGCCCGAAGTGATCCAGGGACGGTCCGGACATCGAGGTGAAGGACGCGATCCGGCCCTCGGTGCGCTCGACGGTGACGAACTCCCAGGACTGCACCGATCCCCAGTCGTGTCCCACCAGGTGCACCGGCCGGCCGGGGCTGACCGCGTCCAGGACCGCGAGGAAGTCGTCCGTCAGCTTCTCCAGTGTGAATCCGCCGCGCAGCGGCGTCGGCGCAGTCGACCGGCCGTGCCCGCGGACGTCGTACAGCACCACGTGGAAACGGCCGGCGAGACGTTCGGCCACCTCCGACCACACTTCCTTGCTGTCGGGATAGCCGTGCACGAGCACCACCGTGGGCCGCGCGGGGTCTCCCAGCTCGGCGACGCACAGTTCGATTCCACCTGTCCGCACCCGGCGCTCGCGCGCCCCTGTGAGAGTCACCCGTCCTCCGTCCTCCGTCCGGCGCCCGCAGTCGGTGTCCGCGGTCCGCCACGATCGAGTGGTGTGCTGCGGCCGCCTCCGCGCACGCCGCGGTTCCGCCTCGAACCCCGCCGGGAGTTCACGCGGCACCGCCGTTCCCCCGCCACGCTCCGGGCGCCCCGCGATTGCGCTACGTGCCCGTAACGTGACATCGGCGAATCTCGCAGTTGTTAGAGATTTCGTCAATAGCGGCATTCCGCCGGTGCGGGGCCGCCGGCGGGTTCGACCTGAGGGGGACCCCTAAGGACCCGTACGACTGGAGTCTGATGTCAAGACGGCTCTGGGGTCTGACGACCGGCATGGGCTGTGTCACTACCTTCGGGGATGTGACTGTGATCGCGACCGAAAGCCTGAGCAAGCGGTTCCCCAGGGTGACCGCGCTTGACCGGCTCTCCGTGGACGTCGGGCCCGGTGTGACGGGACTCGTCGGTGCCAACGGAGCCGGCAAGTCCACATTGATCAAGATCCTGCTGGGTCTGTCCCCCGCCACCGAGGGCCGAGCCGAAGTGCTCGGACTCGACGTCGCCACCAAGGGCGGCGCCATCCGTGAGCGCGTCGGGTACATGCCGGAGCACGACTGCCTGCCGCCCGACGTGTCGGCCACCGAGTTCGTGGTCCACATGGCGCGCATGTCCGGACTGCCCCCGGCCGCCGCCCGTGAGCGCACCGCGGACACCCTGCGCCATGTCGGCCTGTACGAGGAGCGCTACCGCCCCATCGGCGGTTACTCGACCGGCATGAAGCAGCGCGTCAAGCTCGCCCAGGCCCTGGTGCACGATCCCCAACTGGTCTTCCTGGACGAGCCGACCAACGGCCTCGACCCGGTCGGCCGCGACGAGATGCTGGGCCTGATCCGCCGCGTCCACACCGACTTCGGCATCTCGGTCCTGGTGACCTCCCATCTGCTCGGCGAACTGGAACGCACCTGCGACCACGTCGTCGTCATCGACGGCGGCAAGCTCCTGCGCTCCAGTTCCACCCGGGACTTCACCCAGACCACCACGACCCTCGCGATCGAGGTCACCGACACCGACGAGCACCCGGACGGCACCGGCGCGGTCCGCGAAGCGCTCCTGGCGCGCGGGGTGACCACCCACGACAGCAGCGGTCTGCCGGGCGCCGGCCACATCCTGCTGCTGACCGCGGAGGGTGAGCAGACGTACGACCTCGTCCGGGACGTCGTCGCCGAGCTGGGCCTCGGCCTGGTCCGCATGGAGCAGCGCAGGCACCAGATCGCAGAGGTCTTCAAGGACAGCGACGAGCAGCGGAAGGAGGCGATCGGCCATGGCGGTTGAGCAGTCCACGGCCCGTGGCGCCGAGCAGACCCGGATCCACAACATCGGCTATCGCAACTACGACGGCCCGCGACTCGGCCGCGCCTACGCGCGCCGCTCGCTGTACTCGCAGTCCCTGCGCGGCGCCTACGGCCTCGGACGGTCGGTGAAGTCCAAGGTGCTGCCGATGCTGCTGTTCGTGGTCATGTGCGCGCCCGCGCTGATCATGGTGGCGGTCGCGGTCGCCACCAAGGCGAAGGACCTGCCCGTCGAGTACACCCGGTATGCGATCATCATGCAGGCCATCATCGGCCTGTACGTCGCCTCGCAGGCGCCCCAGTCGGTCTCCCGCGACCTGCGCTTCAAGACCGTTCCGCTGTACTTCTCGCGGCCCATCGAGACCGCCGACTACGTCCGCGCCAAGTACGCGGCGCTGGCCTCGGCGATGTTCATCCTCACGGCCGCACCGCTGCTGGTCCTCTACGTGGGCGCGCTGCTGGCGAAGCTGGACTTCGAGCACCAGACCAAGGGATTCGCCCAGGCGCTGGTCTCCGTGGCCCTGCTCTCCCTGCTGTTCGCCGGGATCAGCCTGGTCATCGCGGCGGCGACGCCTCGGCGCGGATTCGGGATCGCGGCGGTCATCGCCGTCCTGACCATCTCCTACGGAGCGGTCTCCACCATCCAGGCCATCGCCGACGCGCAGTCGGGCGACTCCAACGCCATCGTCTGGATGGGGCTGTTCTCGCCCGTCACGCTCATCGACGGTGTGCAGACGGCCTTCCTGGGTGCGACGTCCTCCTATCCCGGAGGACACGGCCCCTCCGCCGCACAGGGCATCGTCCATCTCCTCGTCGTCCTGGGACTGGTCGCGGGCAGCTACGGACTGCTGATGCGCCGCTACCGAAAGGTCGGACTGTGATCTCCCGCCCGTCGCCCACCACCACCCTCCCGAGGAATGGGCTGCGCCCATGAGCACTCTTTCCATCGACCACGTCTCGCGCTGGTTCGGCAATGTGGTCGCAGTCAACGACGTCACCATGACCATCGGCCCCGGCGTCACCGGTCTGCTGGGCCCCAACGGCGCCGGGAAGTCCACGCTCATCAACATGATGGGTGGCTTCCTCGCCCCCTCCACCGGCACCGTCACCCTGGACGGGCAGCCGGTGTGGCGCAACGAGCAGATCTACAAGCAGATCGGCATCGTCCCCGAGCGGGAGGCGATGTACGACTTCCTGACCGGACGCGAATTCGTCGTCGCCAACGCCGAACTGCACGGTCTCGGCGCGAAGGCCGCCGCGCGCGCCCTCGCCACGGTCGAGATGGAGTACGCGCAGGACCGGAAGATCTCCACGTACTCCAAGGGCATGCGCCAGCGCGTGAAAATGGCGTCCGCGCTCGTGCACGACCCGTCCCTGCTGCTCCTCGACGAGCCGTTCAACGGCATGGACCCGCGTCAGCGCATGCAGCTCATGGACCTGCTGAGGCGGATGGGCGCCGAGGGGCGCACCGTGCTCTTCTCGTCGCACATCCTCGAGGAGGTCGAGCAACTCGCCTCGCACATCGAGGTGATCGTGGCCGGACGGCATGCGGCGAGCGGCGACTTCCGCAGGATCCGCCGTCTGATGACCGACCGCCCGCACCGTTACCTCGTGCGCTCCAGCGACGACCGGACGCTCGCGGCCGCGCTGATCGCCGACCCGTCGACGGCCGGTATCGAGGTCGACCTCGCCGAGGGTGCGCTGCGCATCCAGGCGGTGGACTTCGGCCGGTTCACGGCCCTGCTGCCCAAGGTCGCGCGCGAGCACGGCATCCGGCTGCTCACGGTCTCGCCGTCCGACGAGTCCCTCGAGTCCGTCTTCTCGTATCTCGTCGCGGCGTAGGAGGCCGAAGATGTACGACCCCACAGTCGCCCGGCTCACCTACCGGGGCCTGCTCGGCCGCCGCCGTGCCCTCGTTCTCGGCGCACTGCCCGTGCTGCTGATCGTGATCTCCGCCGTCGTCCGGGCGCTGACCGGTGCCGACGACCAGGTGGCCCACGACGTCCTCGGCGGTTTCGCCCTGGCCACGATGGTGCCGATCATCGGTGTCATCGCCGGCACCGGCGCCATCGGGCCGGAGATTGATGACGGTTCGGTGGTGTACCTGCTGGCCAAGCCCGTGAAGCGGCCCACGATCATCTTCACCAAGCTGATCGTCGCGATCGCGGTCACCATGGCGTTCTCGGCGCTGCCGACGTTCGTCGCGGGAATGATCCTCAACGGCAACGGCCAGCAGATCGCCGTCGCGTACACGGTGGCCGCGCTGGTCGCCTCGATCGCGTACGCGGCGCTGTTCCTGCTGCTCGGCACCGTGAGCCGGCACGCAGTGGTCTTCGGCCTGGTGTACGCACTGGTCTGGGAGGCGCTCTTCGGCTCGCTGGTCTCCGGGGCGCGCACGCTCAGCGTCCAGCAGTGGGCGCTCGCCGTCGCGCACAAGGTCTCCGACAGCTCCCTCGTCACCTCCGACGTGAAGCTGCCCACCGCGACGGTGCTGCTGGTCGTGGTGACCGTGGCCGCCACCTGGTACGCGGGACGGAAGCTGCGGACGCTGACGCTGGCGGGCGAGGAGTAGGCGGATCGCCGGGCCCGGGCCCGGCTCCCCGGGGGGTGCGGCCCGCACTGCGGCCGTGCCCCCCGACGCGTTCCGCCTCCGTATCGTCGGTCCCGCCATTTCGAACGCATTCTTGACGGCGGCTTCACCCCTACCCATGCACACTTGGGCAAAGGGGATGTGCAGTGGAAAGGAACGGGGATGGCCGCGCAGGCACCTGAAGGAGATGGAGCGGGCGAGGCAGGGGACGGCTTTGACGGTGTCGTGTTCGACGAGGACTTCATACGGTCCGCGCCCACGACGGAGCAGTCCGCGCGTGCCCGGATGCTGGCGGCCCGCTGGCGCAACCAGGCGCCCGACCCCCAGCCGTGGCGCTCCGACGAGCCGCCCGCCGGCTGGTTCTTCAGCAAGGCGCGCCGCCGCAGGTGGCGGCGCCGGTAGCGACTGCGCCCGCGCCGCACGCCCGGCGCGATCAGGCATACGGCGGGCGCGATTTATTCGGTGGCGCCCGATCAGGTTGCCCGGCACAGTAGTGGTGTCCACGACGCCGGTGACCGGCGCCACGTTCTGGGAGAGGAGCCGGGCGATGTCCATGCACGACAGTCCGTCCTGCTCCCTGCAGGGCAGCCGCGGCGGACTCCGGAGCAGTTAGCCCTCCGTCGAGCCCCGACCGCGTACAGAGCTGCCCGGGGCGGCCGCTTCGAGCGCGCGAGTGGATTCGCGCGGGCCGCCCACCCGGAGGATTGGCCGAGTGGTAAGGCACCGGCTTGCTAAGCCGTGATCGGGTCCTGACGGCCCGCGCGCGTTCGATCCGCGCATCCTCCGCACGACGACACCATCGGCGACACGACCGACCGGGTGCAACGACACATGCGACCGCCTAGGCGAGCAGTCGCTCCAGCACGACCGCGATGCCGTCCTCCTCGTTGGACAGCGTCACCTCGTCCGCGACCGCCTTGAGGTCCGCGTGGGCGTTGGCCATGGCGACGCCGTGCGCCGCCCACGCGAACATCGGGATGTCGTTCGGCATGTCGCCGAAGGCGATCGTGCCGGCGCCCTTCACCCCGAGCCGCCGCGCCGCCAGAGACAGCCCCGTCGCCTTGTTCAGGCCCAGGGGAAGGATCTCGACTATTCCCTCGCCCGCCATCGTCACGCCGACCAGGCCGCCGGCCGCCTGCTCGGCCGCCTCGGCCAGCTCGTCGTCGCCCAACGTCGGGTGCTGGATGTACACCTTGTTCAGGGGCGCGGACCACAGGTCCGCCGGGTCGTGTATCGGCTGGTAAGGGAGTGGGCCCTCATGGGCCCGGTAGCCGGGACCGACGAGTACCTCTCCGTCGAGTCCGTCCCTGCTCGCGGCCAGCAGCAGCGGGCCCACCTCGGCCTCGATCTTGGCCAGGGCGAGACCGGCTATCTGCCGGTCCAGCGTCAGCGACGTCAGCAGCCGGTGCTCCCCCGCGTGGTACACCTGCGCACCCTGGCCGCACACCGCGAGACCCCGGTAGCCGAGATCGTCGAGGACGTGGCGGGTCCAGGGGACGGCGCGTCCGGTGACGACGATGTGTGCCGCGCCCGCCGCGGTGACAGCGGCGAGCGCCTCGCGCGTGCGATGCGAGACCGTTCCGTCGGGTCGCAGCAGCGTCCCGTCCAGGTCGGTCGCGATCAGCCTGTACGGGATTCCGGCGGGGTCGGCCTCGCTCACTTGGCGACGGGCTCCAGCAGTTCCCGGCCGCCCAGGTAGGGGCGCAGGACTTCCGGCACCCGCACCGAGCCGTCGGCCAGCTGGTGGTTCTCCAGGATGGCCACGATCGTGCGCGGAACGGCGCACAGCGTGCCGTTCAGCGTCGCCAGCGGCTGCACCCTCTTGCCGTCCCGCATGCGGACCGACAGGCGGCGGGCCTGGAAGCTGTCGCAGTTGGAGGCCGAGGTCAGCTCGCGGTACTTGCCCTGGGTGGGGATCCAGGCCTCGCAGTCGTACTTGCGCGAGGCGGACGCGCCCAGGTCGCCCGACGCCACATCGATGACCTGGAACGGCAGCTCGAGGGCGTTCAGCCAGTCCTTCTCCCACTCGAGGAGCCGCTTGTGCTCGTTCTCCGCGTCCTCGGGGTCGACGAACGAGAACATCTCGACCTTGTCGAACTGGTGCACACGGAAGATGCCCCGGGTGTCCTTGCCGTACGTACCGGCCTCGCGGCGGAAGCAGGGGGAGAAGCCCGCGTAGCGCAGCGGAAGCTTCTCCGCGTCGATGATCTCGTCCATGTGGTACGCGGCGAGCGGGACCTCGGAGGTGCCGACCAGATAGAAGTCGTCCTTCTCCAGGTGGTACACGTTCTCGGCGGCCTGGCCGAGGAAGCCGGTGCCCTCCATGGCACGCGGCCGGACCAGCGCCGGCGTCAGCATCGGGGTGAGCCCGGCCTCCGTCGCCCTCGCCATCGCGGCGTTGACGAGTGCCAGCTCCAGCAGGGCGCCGACGCCCGTCAGGTAGTAGAAGCGCGAGCCGGACACCTTCGCGCCGCGCTCGACGTCGATCGCGCCGAGCCCCTCGCCGAGCTCCAGGTGGTCCTTGGGCTCGAAGCCCTCGGCACCGAAGTCGCGGACGGTGCCGTGCGTCTCCAGGACGACGAAGTCCTCCTCGCCGCCGACCGGGACGTCAGGGTGCACCAGGTTGCCAAGCTGGAGCAGGAGCCGCTTGGTCTCCTCGTCGGCCTCGTGCTGCTCGGCATCCGCCGTCTTGACGTCCGCGGCGAGTCGGCCCGCCTTCTCGAGCAGTCCGGCCTTCTCGTCGCCGGAGGCCTTCGGGATCAGCTTGCCGAGCGTCTTCTGCTCGGAACGGAGTTCGTCGAAGCGCACGCCGGACGACCTGCGCCGCTCGTCGGCGGAGAGAAGGGCGTCGACGAGCGCGACATCCTCACCACGGGCGCGCTGGGAGGCGCGAACACGGTCGGGGTCCTCACGGAGCAGGCGAAGGTCAATCACCCCTCAAGGCTACCGGTGCCGAGATCCGTCTCACGACTGTGTTTCGCACTCGCGGCACTTGGACCGTTATGGGGGAATTACTCTGCGTGTCAAGATAACGGTCACCGCCCCTCGGAAGGGTGTACTGCGGCAGTTGTCCATTGACCCGACTTCCCCGAGGGGAACGGGATTTGGGATGCGCTTGTCCACAGGTATCCACAGCCGTCCCGGAGTTATCCACAGCCTGTGCGGAAGATCTGTGGACTCCGGCAATGATCATTTCGAAAGTCGCACCCGCAGGGACGAATTCCCTGTACAAAACCGAACTAGCTGCATCTTCAGGGGTAAATGGGTCACTCGAAAGGGGTGATCAAAAGAAACACGTGGACAACTGTTGCAGACGCAGCGGTGGACGGATGGGAGCCTTTAGAGAGATTTGTCGACCCTCTGATGCCATGTTGTCGACTTGTCCCCAGGTCGAGAAGCCAACCTGTGGATAACTTCTGTGGACAGCGAAAATCTGCAGGTAAGACCGGATGTCGTGGCCCCGCCAGTCTAGAACCGGCCGTCCTGGCAACGTGCCACCCAGTCGGCCGCAGACATGAACTCGTCGTCCGATGTCCCCGGCAACGGGCTACGGACGTCCTCCGGCCCGCCCCCCGCGCGCGGATAGGAGCCGAGGAAACGGACCTGAAGGCAGATCCTCTTCAGCCCCATCAGCGCCTCGGCCACCCGGCGGTCCGAGATATGGCCCTCGGCGTCGATGCAGAAGCAGTAGTTGCCGATACCGGCGCCGGTGGGGCGGGACTGGAGCAGCATCAGGTTCACCCCCCGCGCGGCGAACTCGCCCAGCAGATCGCGCAGCCCACCGGGGTGGTCGTCGCGCTGCCACAGCACGATGGACGTCTTGTCCGCGCCCGACGGCGCCGCCGGGCGGGCGGGCCTGCCGACCAGTACGAACCGCGTCTGCGCGTTCTCGGCGTCGTGGATGCCCGTCTCCAGTGCCTGCAGGCCGTAGCGCGCGGCGGCGAACTCACCCGCGAACGCGGCGTCGTAGCGGCCCTCCTGGACCAGTCGGGCGCCGTCCGCGTTCGAGGCGGCGGACTCCCAGACGGCGTTCGGCAGATGGGCCTTGAGCCAGTTGCGCACCTGCGGCTGCGCGGCCGGGTGCGCGGTGACCGTCTTGATCCCGGAGAGCGTGGTGCCCGGCCTGACCAGGAGCGCGAAGGTGATCGAGAGAAGCACCTCGCGGTAGATCATCAGCGGTTCGCCCGCCACCAGCTCGTCCAGCGTGGTGGTGATGCCGCCCTCCACCGAGTTCTCGATCGGTACGAACGCGGCCTCCGCCTCGCCGTTGCGCACGGCGTCGAGCGCCGCGGGGACCGACACCATGGGAACAAGTTCCCGGGTCGCGGTCTCGGGCAGCGTGCGCAGGGCGACCTCGGTGAAGGTGCCCTCGGGACCGAGATACGTGTAGCTCGCCGGCATGTCCTCACCCTAATGGGCCCCGCACGCCCGGACGCGGTTCCCATCCGGGTGTGCGGGGCGGTGTTGCCGGCGGTCAGCCCTCCAGCAGCCGCTGTCCCACGTACTCGCCCGGCGCGGCGCCCCCCGGCACGGCGAACAGTCCACTCGCCTCGTGGCGGATGTACTCCGACAGCGCGTCGCCCCGGTCGAGCCTGCGCTGCACCGGCACGAAGCCGCGCACCGGGTCCGCCTGCCAGCAGACGAACAGCAGGCCCGCGTCGGGCGTTCCGTCGGCGTCGAAGCCGTCGTGGAAGGAGAAGGGGCGGCGCAGCATCGCCGCGCCGCCGTTCTGGTCGGGGCGGGTGATGCGCGCGTGCGCGGTCAGGGGCACCACGAGCGAGCCGTCGGCGGTCGTCTTCTCCAGGTCCATCGTGGTGGTCTCGGTGCCGCCGCTGAGCGGCGCCCCGTCCGACTTGCGGCGGCCGATGACATCCTCCTGGGCCTTGAGCGAGAGCTTCTCCCAGTCGTCGAGCAGCATGCGGATGCGGCGAACGACGGCGTAGGAGCCGTGCGCCATCCAGTCCGGATCACCGGACCCGGGGACGAAGACGCGCTGCTCGAAGTCGGTCTCGGCCGGCTTGGGGTTGCGTGTGCCGTCGATCTGCCCCATCAGGTTGCGGGCCGTCGACGGGCGGGCGGTCGCGCCCGGGGAGCGGTTGAAGCCGTTCATCTGCCAGCGCAGCCGGGCCGCACCACCGGCGTCCTGCTGGATCGTCCGCAGCGCGTGGAAGGCGACCAGCGCGTCGTCGGCGCCGATCTGCACCCACAGATCGCCGTTGCTGCGCGAGGCGTCGAGACGGTCGGAGGAGAAGTCGGGCAGCGGGTCCAGGGCGGCGGGCCGCCGGCCGTCCAGCCCCGTGCGGGAGAAGAAGCTGTGGCCGAAGCCGAAGGTGATCGTCAGGGAGGACGGTCCCGCGTCCCGGGCGACGCTGGTGTCGTCGTGCCCGGCCGCCTCGCCCGCCATCAGCCGCTCGGCGGTGGCCGACCAGCGGCGCAGCAGGGCGGCGGCCTGCGTGCGGCCCGCGCCCGGCGCCAGGTCGAAGGCGAGGAGATGACCCCGGGCCTGGGCCGCGTCGACGATGCCGGGCTGATGCCGCCCCCGGAACGACACCCGGGCCGCGCCCAGCGAGGTGAGGGGCGCGGTTTTCTCCGGCTCCGCGGGCGCCGCGGTGTATCCGGCGGCGGCGCCCACCGCGCCCAGCGCGAGCCCGGTGGCACCGGCGGTGCCCAGCAGCCGGCGCCGGGAGATCGCCCCCGTGGAGGCGGCGCCGTCCGCGACGGTGCCGTCCGGAGCGCTCCGTCCGGACGGGCGCCGCGTGGGGGCGGCCTTCGCGGCGGGGCCCCGCTTGGTGTTCTGGGAAGGGATGCCCTCGGGGGACGCCTCGGGTGTGGACTGCTCAGCCATGGTGTCGTTCAGCCGATCTTCGCGTTCTTGCTCACGCTTGTCTGGTCGATGTCGGACGTCCGCACGGTGACGGCGATCTTCCAGTCGCCCGCCATGGGGATCTGCACCCCGCTCGCCGACCAGTGCCCGGTGGCGATGCGGTCGGGCACGACGGGCAGCGGGCCGATGCTCTTGGCCTCGAGGGTGAAGGCGACCTTCACCTCGGGGACGTCGAAGGCCCTGCCGTTCGGGCGCACCACATAGAGGTGCATCTCGTTGGCGCCGACACGGGCCGGGTCGAGGGTGACCTCGACGGTGCCCTTGCCGTCCTGGCCGCCCGTGTCGAAGGGGATCTTCAGCGACAGGGGTCCGGACCGCTGGGCCGCGGTGGAGGTGGCGGCCTTGGCCACCTCTTCCGTGCGCCCCGGCTCGGTGGCCGTCAGCGCGGTGGTGACGGCCAGCACGACGACGGCGACGGCCGTCTCCGTGAGCACCGAGCGGCGCAGCCCGGAACGGGCGGGATCGGCGTCACGGAGCCGCTTGGCCCGCGCGGCGGCCATGGCGGCGCGCTGCCTGGCCAGCTGGGCGGTGCGCTCGGAGGCGTCCGAAGCCCCCTTCCGGGAGGCGTTCGAGCCGCCGCCCTTGGCCGACGCCTTCGCCGTCACCCGCTTCTTCTGCGCCGTGCGCTGCGCCTTCGCCGCGGGCACGTCCGTGAGCCGGGCCGTCCAGCGCCGTGAGATCCAGGCGACACCGACCAGGACGGCGACCAGTGCGACCTTGACGAGGAGCAGCTGTCCGTACGCCGTACCGGTCAGCGCCGACCACGAGCCGAGCTGGCGCCAGGACTGGTAGACACCGGTCGCGACCAGGGTCACGACGCTCGCGAAGGCCACGCGCGAGAAGCGCTGGACGGCCGGCTTCCCGATCGACGGCACGCGGTACAGGGCGACCAGCATCATGGTGAGACCACCGAGCCAGACGGCGACCGCCAGCAGATGGAGGATGTCGACGGGCATCGCGAGGCCGGTCTGGATGCCGGTCGAGGCGTGTTCGGCCATCGCCCAGGTGGCCGCGAGACCGGCCGCGACGACAAAGCCGCCGACGGTGAGTCCGAAGGTGAGGTCCTGCTTGGTGGCCGCCCGCTCCGCATCGGGGCCGTCGCCGCCCGACGCGGCCTTCCGGGCCCCGGACCCGTTCGCCGCGCCGGCCCTCTCCTCGCCGTCCGCGTCCCGTTTCGCGTACGCCCCGAAGAGCACCGCGACGAACAGGGCCGCCGCCGCGAGCAGCAGCAGCCGGGAGACGAGGGCGGCACCGGCCTTGGTCTGGAGCACCTGCCCGACCAGGGAGAGGTCGAAGACGTCGGCGAACTTCCCCGAGCCGGTGTACGAGCCGCGCAGAAGCAGCAGCGCGAGCGTGGCTGAGGTGAGGGCCACCCATCCGGAGACCACGAGCCGCTGCACCGCCCGCTCCGCGGCCCCCCGCTGCCAGCAGGCCAGGACGAAGGCGGCGCCGCCGATCAGGACGATGAAGCCGGCGTACGAGACGTAGCGCGCGAACCCGTAGAGTCCGCCGACGACCCCGCCGCCCACGGTCTGGCCCGAGGCGGAGACCGTGGTCGCGGACGGGGCCCCGACGGAGAAGGTGAAGGCGCCCGAGACGGGATGGCTGTCCGCGGACACCACCTGGTAGGTGACCGTGTAGGTGCCGCGGGGCAGACCCGGCTGCACCTTCACGCCGTACATCGTCCCGGTCAGCTCGGCCGGCTTGCCGGTGTCGACCCGCTGTCCCTTGGGGTCGAGGACCTTGAACGACCCGTCCGACAGGGCCACCTTCTCGGAGAAGTTGAGCGTGATCTGTGTGGGCGCCTTGTCGACCACCGATCCCTGCGCGGGGTCGCTGCCGAGCAGCGCGGCGTGCGCGGAGGCGGGTGCGGCCCCGCCGAACAGCGTGCCCGCCACGGCGAGCAGCAGCGCCATCAGCGCCAGGACGCCCCGGATCCGCGGTGTGCGGGGGGACTTTGCGCCGATGCCGCCCTGGACGTGTCCGGTGGGAGCGGTGGCCTGCGTCACGGTGATCCCTCTCTCAGTGCCCGGTCTCGGGGGTGTACGTCGGCGACTTCACCGGCATCTCGACCGTGACCGTTCCGGACTTTGCGAAGTGCAGCTGCACGGACACCTTCTCGCCCTGTTCGGGCTTGTGGGTGAGCTTCTCGAACATGAGGTGGTTGCCACCGGTCTCGAAGTCCAGCCGGCCGTCCGGGGGCACGGTGAAGGACTTCTCCTCCTCCATGACGCCGTCCTTGGTGGAGTGCAGCGTGACGTCGCCGGCGAGCCGGCTGGTGACGGAGGTGAGGGTGTCGGCGCCACCGGAGTTGGAGACGACGAAGAATCCGGCCGCGAGATCACCGGTGGGCGGGGCGGGCATGTAGGCCCCGGTGACCTTCAGCTCGGGCTCGGAGGACGCCGAGGAACCCGTGCCGCAGCCCGCGAGCACCAGTCCCGCCGCTGTCAGTACGGCGAGGTGGACGGGGCGGTGGTTCACGGGTTCTCCCCCTTGATGATCTTGGGGAGGTCCTTGGTGTAGTCGTCGACGGTGGCGTCCTCGCCGTACACCACATAACCCGCGTCGGTCTTCGGCGAGAACGCGATGACCTGGGTGCCGTGGAAGGAGACGATCTTGCCGTCCTTCTCCTTCTTCGGTGGCTCGATGCTGATGCCGACGGTGCGGGCTCCTGCCTGGACCGTGGCGAAGTCGCCGGTCAGCCCGACGACATCGGGGTCGATGCCCTTGAGCCACGCGCCGAGCGCGGACGGTGTGTCGCGGTCCGGGTCGGTGGTGACGAACACGATCCGCAGCGACTCCTTCTGCGCCGGGGTCAGCTGCTTGTCCTGCTCCACCTGCTTCTTGGCGACCGCGAGGTTGTTCATCGTCAGCGGGCAGACGTCGGGGCAGTGGGTGTAGCCGAAGTAGATGAGGGTCGGCCTGCCCTTGGTCTGCGCACGCAGGTCGTACTTCTTGCCGTGCGTGTCGGTGAGGACCAGATCCGGCTTTTCGAACGGCTGGTCGAGCACGGTCGCGGCCTTGTCCGATCCGGATTCCGCGGAGACCACGGCGATCGGCTTGTCCCCGCCGTCGCCGGAGCCGCAGGCGGAGAGGGTGAACGCGGCGGCGGCCAGGAGGGCTGCCGCGGCGAGCGTCTTCTTGCGCATGGAGAACGTCCCAGATGTGAGTGCTCCGGTGTGCACGGGGACCGTGCGCCGCGCGCCACGGCGATGGCGCACGATCCCCGCGCGTGCCCGGAGGCGAGTGGTACCTCAGGCCTCGGTGCTGCGCCGACGGCCGGCCATGACGCCGTACGCGACACCGGCCGCGCCGACGACGATGCCCACGACGCCGAGGACGCGGGCGGTGGTGTCACTGCCGCCGGTGGAGCTCACCGCGGCGGTTTCCCCGGAGGCCGAGGCGGCGGAGGCGTCCTCGGCCCGGCTGCCGTTGTGGCCCCCCTCGGAGGCCGAGGCCAGCTCGAGCACCGGGGCCGGGTTGTCGGGCTCCTCCTGGCCGTCCTTCTGCACCTCGATCCAGCGGACGACGTCCTTGTCGGAGTACGTCTGCAGGGCCTTGAAGACGAGCTGGTCGGCGTCCTCGGGCAGCCGGCCGACCGAGAGCGGGAACTTCTGGAAGTAGCCCGGTTCGATGCCCTTGCCGGTGGCGGTCCAGGTGACCTTGGTGACGGCCTCGTCGATCTGCTCACCGTGCAGAGTGAGCGGCTTGTCGAGCTTGGACCTGGTGACCTGCACCGTCCAGCCGTCGACCGGCTGCGGCATCACGGAGGCCAGCGGATGGTCGGCGGGGAGATTGACCTCGAGCTTGGTGGTCGAGGCGTCGTCGCGCTCGTTCGGGACCTTGAAGTCGACGACTGCGTAGCCGCCCTTGGCGGCCTCGCCCTCGGGCTGCACGGTGACGTGCGCGAAGGCGGGCGAGGACAGGACGAGAACGGCCGAGGCGGCGGCGGTGCCTGCGACGGCGAGGCGCGAAGCCTTCAGGGAACCCTTGATGGCCTTCATGGCGTTGGAGCACTCCACTTCGAGTGTGAGTCCGTTGGGAAGAACGGTGCGCGGGTGCAGCCGTGACCACGGGTGTGGCACGGGGCGGGCGCGCACGCGTGCTGCACGACGGCAGCCCTCCCGGAGGAACGAGTGGAGAGGCGCGTCGTGTTCAGGCAGCGAGGACGTGAGGAGTGGAGGACGGCGGTCCGCGCCGGATCACCGTGTGCTGCAGTGCGCTCGTCCGCTGCTTCGGCGGCACGAGGAAGGAGGCGCGTGGGGCGCGCGTCCTCTCGTCGGGCGCCTCGGGGAGCCCGGCCAGCAGGGCGCGCACAAGCGCGAACGCCGATCGCAGGGACCGGACGAGCGCCCCCTCCGCGACTCCGTGCGCGGACAGCCGCATGAGCCGCAGCAGTGCGATGTCACCGTGGCGCAGAACCCAGCCCGCGGCGACCGCGGCGAGTACGTGCCCGAGCAGCATCGGCACGGACGGCAGCATCGACCACCACGAGCCGGCGGTGGTCGACAGGGCGTCCGCCGGGTCGTGCATGGCGGCCATGTCCGACGCCGTGCCGAGCCGCGCATCGGCGAGGATCCGCTGGGCCTGTGCCGGGGAGATCGTCGCCGCCGTGGCGCCGCACATGATGTGTGCGGCCCGCGCCACGAGCGTGGCGTCGGGCGCGGACATCGCGCTCGGGGTCATCGACATGACACCGGCGTGCTGCCCCAGCCCGAACAGGGTGTGCAGCACGGCTTGGCCCACCGCGAGGACCGCGGCGATACCGGGCAGCGAGCGCTCCCGTCCGGCGAGCGTGACGGCGACGGTGAACACGCCGAGGAATCCGGCGCCCAGCGTCCACAGCGGAACCGTGGCGCAGGAGGCGAGCGCATGCCCCGCCGCGGCCAGCACGACGCAGACCGCGGCGAACACCGCGGCCCGCAGGACCCGGAGATCGTGTCCGGTGTGCGCCGTGCGCTGACGAGGGGCACTCATGGCGGGCTCATCATCCCACTGGCCCCGTGGGCTCCGTACGGCAGGTCCGCAAGGTGGCATCCATGCGGTTATCGGAAGAGTGATCCGGAAGATCGCCTTCTGCCGTGTTCCTGCTGTCCGCGCCCACTCCTTACACCCGCGCACGGCCCGGGCGCATCCGCCGATCGAGCGGGATCTCGTCCAACGGGCGATTGCACGCGGGCAGTCGTGGCAATACGTAACGGTATGTCGAGCCGCGGCCAGGAGGCTGGAGCATGAGCATCTGGTGGTCACTCCATCTGCGGCGCGAGGCTGCGAGCGTGCCGCTCGCCCGACGGCTCCTCATGGGCACCATGGAGACCGCAGGCGTCGACCCCGACATCTCCTACGACCTCTCCGTCGCGCTCAGTGAAGCCTGCGCCAACGCGGTCGAGCACGGCGGCGGCGCCGCCCACGGCGAGGCGTACCGGGTCACGGCGTATCTCGACGGGGAGACGTGCCGCATCGAGGTCACCGACTCGGGCCCCGGCTTTCCCACGGGCAGGGTCCGTCCGGCGATCCGGCCGGCCCGCACCGACGCCGAGCACGGCCGTGGGCTCTGCCTGATCGAGCAGCTCGCCGATCACGTCCACATCGGCAACAAGCCGGACCGTGGCGGTGCGGTGGTCAGCTTCGACAAGATCCTCAAGTGGAAGAAGGACGCGCCGCTGGTGGCCGTCTAGCGTGCCGCCCGGTGGCGTGCGCAGCCGGGAGGACGTCCTGCCCCGCCGATCGCAGCGGCCACGCAGCTCGGCGACGGCGGGGACGTGATCTTCGACGGACGGGCCCCGTCCGGCCCCCGGACGCCCCTCGTCAGCCGTCCAGGTGGTCCAGTACCCGTCCCAGGACGTCCAGTGCCCCGGGATACGCCCGCTCCCGCGGCGTTCCGTACCCGACCACCAGCCCCTGCGGCCGTCCCCCGCCCGACGAGTGCCAGTGGTCGCCGAGCCGCCCCACCGCAAGCCCCGCCGCCTCGGCCCGCGCCACCGCCGCCTCCTCGTCGGGGACGTCGACCAGTGCGTGCAGACCGGCCGCGATCCCCCGGACGCGGCGACGGGTGCCCAGCCGGTCGACGAGCTGGTCGCGTCGGCGCCGGTAGCGCAGCCGGCAGGCGCGGATGTGCCGGTCGTAGGCATGACTTTCGACCAGTTCCGCGAGGGCCAACTGGCCGATGGTCTCGGTGTGGTGGTCGCTGTGCAGCTTGGCGTCGGCCACCGCGTCCACCAGGTGCGGCGGCAGCACCATCCAGCCCAGGCGCAGTGCGGGACCGAGTGTCTTGGAGGCGGTGCCCAGATAGACCACATGGTCGGGCGCCATCCCCTGGAGCGCGCCGACGGGCTGCCGGTCGTAGCGGAACTCCCCGTCGTAGTCGTCCTCGACGACCAGTCCGCCCCGCGCGCGTGCCCACTCCGTCAGCGCCCGGCGCCGCTCCGGGTGCAGCGTGACCCCGGTCGGGTACTGATGCGCGGGAGTCACCACCACGGCCGCCTCGTCGGTCAAGTCCCCGGTGCGAGCACCCCGTTCGTCGACCCGCAGCGGGACCACGCCGCCGCCGTTGTGCCGCACCACGTCCCGGTGGAACGGCAGGCCGGGATCCTCCATGGCGATCGACGCGCCGTCCAGCACACGCGTGAGGAGGGCGAGCCCCTGCACATAGCCGGAGGTGATCACGATCCGCTCGGGAGGCGCCGGCACCCCGCGCGCCCGGCCCAGATAGCCGGAGAGCGCCGTGCGCAGTTCGATACGGCCGCGCGGATCGCCGTAGTCGTAGGCGAGGGACGGCGCGGTCGCGATCGCGCGGCGCAGTGCTCGCAACCAGGCCGCCGCGGGGAAGGCTCCGACGTCCGGACTGCCGGGCCGCAGGTCGAAACGCGGGGCACGCGTGTGCGGGGCGCCCTCGTCCCGCGCGGGCGCCTGCGCGGGAAGCGAGGCGACCCGGGTGCCCGAGCCCTGCTGCGCCGTCAGGTACCCCTCGGCGACCAGCTGGTCGTACGCCGCCTTCGCGGTGCCCCGGGAGACACCCAGTTCGGCGGCGAGCTTCCGGGTCGCCGGGAGCCGCGATCCGGGTGCGAGCCGGCCGTCCCGCACGGCGTCCCGAAGCGCCCGCTCCAGACCGGCGCGGCGACCGTCCGCCGCGTCCGGTTCGAGGTGCAGGTCGACGCCGACGCCGGACCAGAACGCGTCCGCGGACGCAGGTGCTCGGACCAACGGAAATCCCCCCGTACGTCATGCGGATGGCCGGGTACCTCCCTTCGGTACCCGGCCATCGGCTGCCGTATCAGCCCTTCAGCGCGGCCATCCACGCCTCGACCTCGTCGGAGCGCCGGGGCAGGCCCGCCGAGAGGTTCCGGTTGCCGTCCCGGGTGACGAGGATGTCGTCCTCGATGCGGACTCCGATGCCCCGGTACTCCTGCGGGACGGTCAGGTCGTCCGCCTGGAAGTACAGGCCGGGCTCGACCGTGAGCACCATGCCGGCCTCCAGCGTGCCGTCCACATACGTCTCCACACGCGCGGCGGCGCAGTCGTGGACGTCCATGCCGAGCATGTGGCCCGTGCCGTGCAGGGTCCAGCGGCGCTGCAGACCGAGTTCCAGGACACGCTCCACCGGGCCCTCGACGAGACCCCACTCGACCAGCTTCTCGGTCAGCACCCGCTGCGCGGCGTCGTGGAAGTCGCGGTACTTGGCGCCCGGCTTCACCGCCGCGATGCCGGCCTCCTGGGCCTCGTACACGGCGTCGTAGATCTTCTTCTGGATCTCGCTGTACGTGCCGTTCACCGGCAGCGTGCGGGTCACGTCGGCGGTGTAGTAAGTGTGCGTCTCCACGCCCGCGTCCAGCAGGAGCAGGTCGCCGGAGCGGACCGGGCCGTCGTTGCGCACCCAGTGCAGCGTGCAGGCGTGCGGGCCCGCCGCGCAGATGGAGCCGTAGCCGATGTCGTTGCCCTCCACCCTGGCGCGGAGGAAGAACGTGCCCTCGATGTAGCGCTCGGAGGTGGCCTCCGCCTTGTCGAGGACCTTCACGACGTCCTCGAAGCCCCGCGTGGTCGAGTCGACGGCCTTCTGCAGTTCGCCGATCTCGAAGTCGTCCTTGACCAGCCGCATCTCGGAGAGGAAGACGCGCAGCTCCTCGTCGCGCTCGGCGGTCACCTTGTCGTGCAGCGCGGACTCGATGCCGGCGTCGAAGCCGCGGACCAGCCGGACCGGGCCGGTCGCGTCCTTCAGCTTCTCCGGCAGCTTCCGCACGTCCGACGCCGGGATGCCGTGGAGCTGCTCGGCCTCGGCGAGGGAGTGGCGGCGGCCGACCCAGAGCTCGCCCTGGCCGGACAGCCAGAACTCGCCGTTCTCTCGGTCGGAGCGGGGGAGCAGATAGAGCGTCGCGGTGTGGCCGTCGGCGGTCGGCTCCAGGACGAGGACGCCGTCCTCGGTCTGGTTGCCGCTGAGGTACGCGTACTCGACGGAGGCGCGGAAGGCGTAGTCCGTGTCGTTCGAGCGGGTCTTCAGATTGCCCGCGGGGATCACCAGGCGCTCGCCCGGGAAACGTGCGGAGAGCGCGGCACGGCGGGCGGCCGTCTCGGCGGCCTGGGCGATCGGCCGCAGGTCGTGCAGCTCGGTGTCGGCCCAGCCGGACTTCATGCTCTCGGCGAGCTCGTCGGACACGCCCGGGTACAGGCCGTTCTTGCGCTGCTTGATCGGCTCTTCGGTCTCTTCCGGGGTCTCCGGGGTGAGCTCGTCCGCCACGGTCATCCTCCTTGGATACGGCACTGGGCCTCATCCATCGTACGGTCGCACTGAAGGGGGCACCGGGCGGGAAGGCCTGTTACCGAAGGCAGCCGTGTTCTCACTCGAAGCGCGCGGCCAGCAGCACCACGTCCTCCGCGCTGTCCGCCTGGTCGAGGCCGTCCGGGAGCACCGACCGCAGGACGTGGTCGGCGATCGCCCCCGGGTCCGTCCGCACCGGCCGCGGCACGCTCGCGGCCGCCGCGTGCAGCCGGGCGAAGGCACGGTCCATGGGGTCGCCGGTGCGGTGCAGCAGTCCGTCGGTGTAGAGCAGCACGGTCTCGCCCGGCTCGGCCGTCACCTCGATGCTCGGCGCCTCCCAGCAGGCCAGCATCCCGAGGGGCGCCGACAGCGAGGTCTCCACGAACTCCGTGCGGCGCGGTCCGACCACCAGGGGCGGGCTGTGCCCGGCCCCGGCGAGGGTGAGCTTGCGCAGCGCGGGTTCGCAGTACGCGAACAGGGCGGTGGCCGAGCGGGCGGGCTCGGTGAGTCTCAGCAGCAGTTCGAGGTCCGACAGGACCGCCACCGGATCCTCGCCCTCCATCACCGCGTACGCGCGCAGTGAGGCGCGCAGCCGGCCCGACGCGGCCACCGCGCTCGGTCCCGAACCAGTGACCGAGCCGACCGCGAGACCGAGCGCCGCCTCGGGCAGCACCAGCGCGTCGTACCAGTCGCCGCCCCCGCGCGGACCGGCGTGGCGCCGGGCGGCGAGCTGGACGCCGGCGACCCGCGGCAGCCGTGCGGGGAGCAGTTCGTCGACGATCGTCGCCGTGCACACGCGTGTGCGCTCGATCTCGACCATCCGTGCCAGGTGTTCGGCGGCGTAGCGGACGTAGAGGCCGACGAGGTGGCGCTGGCGCTCCACCGGCTCGGCCGGCTCGTCGTAGAACCAGACCGCGGCGCCGAGCCGGCCGGCCGCCTCGCCGGACAGGGGGAGCGCATAGCTGGCGGCGTACCCGAGCCGGGCGGCCACCTCGCGATGACGGGGGTCGAGCCCGTCCTCGGAGAACAGATCCGGCTGCGCGATCTCACGCTCGCCGCCCGGCAGCCCGTCCAGGATCCTGCCGTACGACATGGAGCTGCGCGGCACGGTCTCGATGTGCCCGAGGTCGGCACGGGCCAGGCCCAGGCCGATGGTGGTGTCCGGTCCCAGGCCGTCGCGCGGCTCCAGCGCGACGAGACCGCGCCGGGCGCCCACCAGCGCGGCTCCGGCCCGCAGCAGCTCCTGCAGCGCGTCGGCGAGCGTGTTGGTGCGGGCCAGGCGCTCGGTGAGTTCGTGCAGCGTCGTGAGATCGGACACCCAGCCGGCGAGGCGGTCCTGGAGGACGGCACCCGTGTCGACGGGGACGTCCGGGGTGTCCGGTGGGACGCCCACGGTGGCCGACGGCGGCGCGACAGTGTGTGCGGGGGCCGGAACCGTTGAATCGATTCCGGCCACTTTCGCAGGGTGAGGTGCGTTCATGGTGACCGGCTTTCGAACCGGTGCAAATTGCTCGATAGCATCGCAAACCCCCATGTCAATCTGCGCCGCTAGCGGTGTCTCCACATGTACACGCACTTGTGAGGAGATGTCCAGCATTGTCCTGCTGGGATTCCTGGTGTCCGCGAGGCCTTCCTACTCTGTTGAGGAACAATAAAGTTGGCTCAAAACTGCCTCGGGTATCCCGTTATTGCGGTCGACTGGCCTTGTTCGACAGAGCGTCACAGCGGTCGTGATGGGTACGTACTCGGTGAAGGCCAGGGGTGGTTGGGGGCCGCCCGGAACCTGGCGCCGGACCCGGGCGTCTTAGCCACCGACGACCAAGCCCCATCCTCCCCTGGCGGAGGCGGCGAGTAAGAGCGGGACGGCAAATCGCCAGGTGCCGCCACCCCGCGCCATACCCATCCTTGTGACGGGCACGGTGGGACGCGGACGCAGCCAGGGCTCGGCCCATAGGGGCTCCCCTTGTCCAGGACAAGGGAGTGATGCGCCAGTAGGTACGCACAGTGAAGTGATCGACACATGGTGTGATGTGGACCTCGGTGTTGCCAGGCGTGCAACGGAAAGGAACGAGCGCTCATGCGCGAGATCCTCGGAAGGCGACGCAGGCTCCTGTCCAGGCGGAACGACGGCAGGCCTGAGCCGATCAGCGCGGCCCTGACCTTCGCGACCGAATGGCAGTGGCCGGTTCTCCCGGGTGTGGCACCGGACCCGCAGGGGCGGGCCCGCTGCGGATGCCCGGACCCCGAGTGCACAGTGCCAGGAGCGCACCCCTTCGACCCCGGGCTGCTCGCCGCCACCACCGACGAGCGCATGGTGCGCTGGTGGTGGGGCAACCGGCCCTCCGCACCCATTGTGCTGGCCACCGGCGGCCGGGCGCCCTGCGCCGTAGGCCTGCCCGCCCTCGCGGCCTCGCGTGCCCTCGCCGCGCTCGACCGGAAGGGCATCCGCCTCGGCCCGGTCGTCGCGGCGCCGCACCGCTGGGCGATCCTGGTGGCGCCCTACTCCATGGAGCAGCTGGGCGAGCTGCTCTACGCACAGGACTTCGTCCCCGGATCGCTGCGTTTCCACGGTGAGGGCGGCTATCTGGCGCTGCCCCCCTCCGAGACCGGTCACGGGGAGATCCGCTGGGAGCGGGCGCCGCTGCCCGGCTCCGCCTCGCCCTGGGTCCCGGACGTGGAGGCGGTCGTGGACACCGTTGTGGAAGCCCTCACTCGTACGGGTGTGAGCGCGCCCGAGTTGTAGGGGTGTCGGGCGCGCGGCGGACCGGGCGCCCATGATCCGTCGATATCTTCGGCCCATGCTGATTCGCCCTGGTGGACACGGGAGGCGGGCACGGGGGACGGGCTCGTGGGTCCGTGAGCGGTCCGACGCCGGCAGGGTCCGGTTGCTCGCCCTCATGGGCGCGGTCGCGGTCGTGGTCGCGCTTCCGCTCGCCGTGGCGTCAGCGGGGGCGGTCGGCGAGGGGGATCGCGGCGCGATCCGCATCCCCGGACACGAGGAGGAGAAGCGTCCGGCGTCCGTCCAATCCCCGCAGCCGGGCCTCGGTCTCACCACCGCCGCCCGCTGCGGTCCCCAACTCTCCTCCGTGGACGGGATCGAGGCGCAGACCTGTGTCATGACACAGGGCCGGGAGGCCTGGGCGCGCACGTACTACCGCAATGCCACGGGCGAGGAACTGAGTTCCGTCCTGAGCTTCATGGGGCCGGACGGCCGCAGTGTCCAGATGCACTGCGTGGTGGCGGCGGGCGACGACCCGGAGAGCTGCGAGACACCGCGGCGGCCCCTGGCCGGCGAAGCGGTGGCGTACTCGGCGGTCGCGGAGTTCGCCGCGGGCGACGGAGAGGGACCGCTGCTGCTGCGCTCCGGCAGTGACGTCGGCGCGCACGGTCTGTAACTCGGCGGTTCCGTACGGCAGTTGAGGCCGATGTCGGCGGCGTCCCGGATCCGGACATGGAAAGACCCGGTTGCTGGCGACGGGGGATGCACCAGCAACCGGGCTACTGGAACGGTAACAAGAGATCGGCTGTTCGCAAATTCGATCTCGGCTATTCGGACACGGATTTGCCTGTCGCCGTGGGGACTTGTGACAGGGGTCACCCGCAGCGAGGTCCGGACGGGCCGACCGTTCGATGTGGCGAACGCCTCGCCTCAGCTGAGCGTCACCTGTCGGTTGGTCAGCCCGCCGCGTGCCCGGCGCTCGTCGGCGGTGAGCGGTTCCTTGGAGGAGAGGGCGGCCGCGAGTCGCTCGGCGAACTCGGCGGCGGGCTTCTCGATGTCCTCGGCGCCCATCGCGGTCGGCAGGTCCCAGACCGGCACCGTGAGCCCGTGCGCGCGGAAGGAGCCGACCAGGCGCGTGCCCTCGCCGAGGCTCGACTGCCCGGCCGCGTGCAGCCGCGCGAGAGCGTCCAGAAGCTGCTCCTCGGCGTGCGGCATGACCCACCGGAGGTGGTTCTTGTCGGGGGTCTCGCACCAGTACGCGGCGTCCACGCCGGCGAGCTTCACGGTGGGGATGGCGGCCTCGTTGGCCCGCTCCAGGGAGGCGGCCACCTCGGGCGTCGTGTTCTGCGCGTCCGGGACCCAGAACTCGAAGCCGCTGTGCACGACGGGCTCGAAGGGGCCCTCCGGGTCCAGCAGGTCCTGCAGCCGCGGTCCGCCGGCCGACGGGCGACGCCCCTGCACCGGGGTGCCGGGCTCGGCCGCCAGGGCGCGCTCGAGGGTGTCCGCGAGGTCCCGGCTGATGTCGCCCGACGCCGTGTCGTTCTGCAGGCCGAGGAGGACCGTGCCGTCGTCCCGGCGCAGCGCCGGCCAGGCCATCGGAAGGACCGTGGCGAGCACGACGGACGGGACGTCCTCGGGCAGACCCTCCCTGAGATGGAGCTCGACGGTCGCCGCGGGCACCAGCTCGCGCAGCGCGATCCAGTCGCACTCGCCGGCAAGTCCCTCGAACGGACGGTGCACCAGCTCGGTCACCGCGTGCGCGGCGGCCCGGCCGTGGCAGGCCTTGTAGCGGCGGCCGCTCCCGCAGGGACAGGGCTCGCGGGCGCCGACGACCGGGATCTCGGCATCCGTGAGCTCCGGGCGCTCGGCCTTGGTCTGGGGTCGCTTCTTGGCCATCGTGGATGTCTCCCGGTTACGGCTCGTTTCGTACGGGCGCGAGCCTAGCCCCTCCGACCACGGGCGACGGGATCCTGTGGACAACGCACCGAGTCGTCCCCGAAGGGGGGTGTGCCGGGCAGGACGGGGAGTGTGCGAACGCGCCCTCACGGCGTCGGCCCATGAGGTCCGCGCGACGCCAAGAGCCCTGGTCCGGGAAGGGAGCGTTGAGCCTTGGTCCGGGAAAGGAGCGTTGGGGACGGCCGCCGCGTCCGGCGCGTCCCGCGGTGGATCTCCGCTCGGACGTCGGTCCGCGTGTCGCGTGCGGGGCGGGCCGGATCGTTCCGGTCGCGGCCCGGCGCTCCCGATCGGCCGGCCGCCTCGTCCCGGTGGCCGGGTCTCAGTCCAGTTCGTCGAACGCGTCCGCGAAGTCCAGCCCGGGTATCTGCGACACGGAGGGCGCGGTGACGCGCGTAGCGAAGTCCTCGCGCCGACGGGCCGAGCAGACGTCGTCCTGGACCACGACCCAGACCGTGACCTCGCCGCGGACGTCGTCCCGGACGCCCCAGTCCTTGGCCAGTGCAGTGATGATGTTCAGTCCGCGGCCGCCGTGCGCGGTGACCGACGGAGTCGCGGGAACCGGACGGGTCGGACCCCCGCCGTCCGTCACCTCGACGGTGAGGCGTCCCGAGGCGTCGACGCGCCATGCGACGCGCACGTCCCCGTCCCCTGCCAGGCTGCCGCCGAGCGGCCTGCCGTGCCGACAGGCATTGCTGAGCAATTCCGAAAGGATAAGTACGGCATCGTCGATGACCGTTTCCGAGACACCGCCGGTACGCAGATGATCCCGCATACGGTGCCTCGCCTCCCCCACGCCCGCAGGACCATGGGGTACGGCCATGCTCGACGACGTGGGCACCTCCTGTGCCACCACCAACGCCACCCCCGAGACCTCCTTCGCCCCACGCCACCGAGTGGATGCCCCGACGGGCCGGACCGGAAACCGGCCGTGTATGTGTGCTGACGCACTCATAACGGTCGAACACAGTCCGAACGCGCCGGTGCACTCCCCGTATGCGCGTGGCTGGATCCCGCCCCTTGCGAAAGTGCCGTCGACCGTGGCCTGAAAGGCGCCGCTCAGCGGCCCAGCTGTTGCAGCACGGCGCGCGGGCGGTTGGTGATGATGGCGTCCACGCCCAGCTCGAGGCAGAGATCGACGTCCTCGGGCTCGTTCACGGTCCACACGTGCACCTGGTGCCCGGCCTGCTTCAGACGCTGGATGTACGCGGGGTGGCTGCGCACGATCCGCATCGAGGGGCCCGCGATCCGGACACCCACCGGCAGCCGTCCGTCGCGCAGCCGCAGGGACAGGAACTGCAGAAGGTAGACCGTCGGCAGCGTGGGGGAGGCGGACCGCACCCGGTGCAGCGAGCGCGCGGAGAAGCTCATGACCCGCACCCTCGACTCGGCCGGCGACTGCGGGGCGTCCAGACCGAACCGCTTCAGGAGTTGCAGCAGCCGCTCCTCGACCTGGCCCGCCCAGCGCGTCGGATGCTTCGTCTCGATCGCCAGGTCGATGGGGCGCCCGGCGTCGGCGACGAGCTCGAGCAGACGCTGCAGGGTGAGGACGGAGGTGTCGCCCGGGTCCTGCGGCCGTCGCTCCCAGTCGGGCTCTTCGTCCCTGCTCTTCCAGGAGCCGAAGTCCAGGGCGGCGAGGTCGGAGAGCTCCAGTGCGGAGACCGCGCCGCGGCCGTTGGACGTACGGTTGACACGGCGGTCGTGAACGCAGACCAGGTGGCCGTCGGCGGTCATCCGGACGTCGCACTCGAGGGCGTCCGCGCCGTCCTCGATCGCCTTCTTGTACGCGGCCAGAGTGTGCTCGGGGGCCTCTTCGGAGGCTCCTCGGTGGGCGACGACCTGGACCAGGTGCTGTCGTGCGTGGGTCACCGCGTCATGGTGTCACCGTCGCGAGGAGCGTGTGTGGTCGGAAGGCGACGTGACGGCGTCGGCGAGGTGTCGGGTATGCAGATTTTTGTTCGGACAGGTCCCGGTATAAAGAGAGGTCGCGGACCCACAGCCACGGTTTATGGTGCCCTGACGCCCGGTGGGAAAAGCTTGACGGCGTACAACAGGACAGGCACAGCTGAAACGCGCCCGGCGCCGCGCAGGGTGAGCGAGCGTGGCCGAGTGCGACCGAGAAGGACAGCCGTGGAACGAGGAGAAGAGCTGTGAGCACCGAGAACGAGGGCACTGCGGTCCCCCCGGCCCCGTCTGCACCCCCTGTGCCGGTGGATGCTCCCGCTTCCGCGTCGGGAGGGGCCCACGAAGGACACCCGCCGATCGCGGGCGGCCCGGCACCGGACGCGGGGAGCATCCCGCCCGCCGGGGGCCCGGCATACGGACCGCCGCAGCACGAGGGCGCGCCCACCACTCAGCTTCCGCCGGTGCCTCCGGGGCAGCCCGGAGCGCCGTCGGCCGCAGCGGCGGGATGGCCGCCGCCTCCGCCGGTCACCCCCGCGTACGCGGGTGGCGGCGGTACGGGCGACGTCTGGGGCGCCTCGTACCAGCAGCCCGCCCCGAAGCCGAAGAACGGCCGCGGCGGCCTGATCGCCGCGGTCCTCGTGGCCGCGCTGGTCGCGGGCGGTGTCGGCGGCGGCATCGGCTACCAACTCGCGAGGAACGGCGACTCCGGCGGCTCCACCACCGTCTCCGCTGCCACCAGTGGCGGCGACGTCAAGCGCGACAACGGCTCGGTCGCGAGCGTGGCCGCCAAGGCACTGCCGAGCACGGTGACCATCGAGGCCGAGAGCAGCAACGGCCAGGGCGGCACGGGCACGGGCTTCGTCTTCGACACCCAGGGCCACATCGTCACCAACAACCACGTCGTCGCCGACGCGGTCGACGGCGGCAAGCTCACGGCGACGTTCCCGAACGGCAAGAAGTACGACGCGGAGATCATCGGGCACGCACAGGGCTACGACGTCGCCGTCATCAAGCTCAAGAACGCCCCGTCGGACCTCAAGCCGCTCGCGCTCGGCGATTCGGACAAGGTGGCGGTCGGGGACTCGACGATCGCGATCGGTGCACCGTTCGGTCTTTCGAACACCGTGACCACGGGCATCATCAGCGCGACGAACCGTCCGGTGGCCTCCAGCGACGGGAGCTCCTCCAGCAAGTCGTCGTACATGAGCGCCCTGCAGACGGACGCCTCGATCAACCCCGGCAACTCCGGTGGCCCTCTCCTGGACTCCCAGGGCGCGGTCATCGGAATCAACTCCGCGATCCAGTCGTCGAGCGGTGGCGGTCTCGGCAGCGGCGGGCAGTCCGGTTCGATCGGTCTGGGCTTCGCGATCCCGATCAACCAGGCGAAGTACGTCGCCCAGCAGCTGATCAAGACGGGCAAGCCGGTCTACGCGAAGATCGGTGCCACGGTGTCGCTGGACGAGGCCACGGGCGGGGCGAAGATCACCGACCAGGGTGCGGGCGGTTCCTCCGCGGTCGAGTCGGGCGGTCCCGCGGCCAAGGCGGGCCTCCAGCCCGGTGATGTGATCACGAAGCTCGACGACAGGGTTATCGACAGCGGTCCCACGCTGATCGGCGAGATCTGGACCCACAAGCCCGGGGACAAGGTCACGATCACCTACCAGCGGGGCGGCAAGCCCCACACGGTGGAACTCACCCTGGGCTCCCGGGCCGGCGACAGCTGATCCCGACGGGCCGCGTGGGACCGGTCGTGCACGGCCCGCGGGGTGTGAACAGAAAGCAGACAAGAGGGGCCGCCGATACGTTCGGCGGCCCCTCTGTGCTGGTCCGGGCGTCTTGGACGGGCGAACTCTGCCCGGCGCCGCGGCGGCCGTCGGCCCCGCCTCCGTATGCCCGCAGGACGACATGCGGACGTGCGCGAATCCTCCCCGCACGTATCCGACGCCCGATCACCCGACGTCGATTCGCCTCATTGCACGGGCCGTTGTGGACGCGAGCGCGCCGCTGCCCACAGCCCTCCCCTGCGGCAATGCCGTACCGGACCTCGGCGTGGGTCTCCCCTGAGAGAACGATTACCCCACGCGTGCACTGTTCGCCCAGGCGTCACTTGCGGTTAGGCATAAACCGATTGTTGCTCCCTAGATTGCAAAAGGAGTGTTTTGCCACGTCCATGGGAGGGTTTTGTGAGCAAGAACGTGCGCGGTATGCGTTGGGGGGCGCCCGCCGCAGCGGCATCGGCCGCGGTGGTGGTGACCATGGTGCTCAACCCCACGCTGGGTGCGTCCGCCAGTGCTCCGCAGAGCACGGCGAAGGCGAAGGCCCCCGCCGCGAAGAACGTCATTTTCATCAATGGTGACGGCATGGGTGCGGCCTTCCGTGAGGCGGCGCGACTGCACCTCGCCGGCCTGCAGGGCCAGCTGACGATGGATCGTCTTCCGGTCTCCGGCCAGCTGACGACGACGCCGGACGACCCCAAGGCCATCGTCACGGACTCCGCGGCCGCCGCCACCGCGTGGGCCACGGGCGAGAAGACCTACAACGGCGCCATCAGCGTCGACCCCGACGGCAACCCGCTTCCCACGCTCGGGGCGCAGGCCAAGGCCGCGGGCAAGGCCACCGGCCTCGTGACCACGGCTCAGGTCACCGACGCGTCGCCTGCGGCCTTCTTCTCCAACACCGCCGACCGCGGCAAGCAGGACGAGATCGCGCGTCAGTACCTCGAGGTCAGCAAGCCGGACGTGATCCTGGGCGGCGGCGAGGACTGGTGGCTGCCGGCCGACAACGCGGGCGCCTACCCAGACAAGCCGGCCGAGGACACCAGCGAGGGCAGCCGCGGCACCAAGGGCAACCTGATCGCCAAGGCCCAGCGCTCCGGCTACACGTACGTCAACAGCGCCAAGGGGCTGGACAAGGCCAAGGGCGGCAAGCTGCTCGGCCTCTTCAGCAACGAGGAGATGTTCCAGCAGCGCCCCGAGGGCCAGGGCGACGTGTACAGCCCGGTCGTCGACCTCGCCACGATGACCAGCAAGGCGCTGAACACGCTGGACAAGAACAAGAAGGGCTTCTTCCTCATGGTCGAGGAGGAGGGCACCGACGAGTTCGCGCACAGCAACAACGGCGCGCGTGTCCTGCAGTCGATGCAGCAGCTGGAGAAGGCCGTCGCCGTCGCCCGCTCCTACCAGGCGACGCACCCGGACACCCTCATCGTCGTCACCGGTGACCACGAGACCGGCGGTCTGTCGGTCGAGGAGAACGACGCGGCCGACGAGTCCGGCAGCGGCATCTCCGTCGAGGACGGTCCGTTCACGATCCACGGCAGCGACCGCACCTTCACGATCGACTGGACGACGTCCGGCCACACCAGCGTCGACGTCCCCGTGACGGCCGCGGGCCCGCTCGCGAACCAGTTCACCGGCAAGCACGCCAACACCTACGTCCACGACGTCCTGTCCCAGATCCTGGCTCCCCGCCACTGATCTGCTCGACCGGCAGGTCTTCGTCCCGGAGCGGCGTGCTGTTCCGGGACGAAGACGAGCGGACGCAGAACGGACTCCGCCTCGGCGGGAGTAGGGCACCGGGCGGTCCGCCCGGTGCCCGGCCGTCGTCCGGGGCCGTCCTTCGACCGGTCCCCGTGCCCAAGGTCGTCAGGCGCTAGGCTGTACCTGCTCCGCCCCTGGTGGGCGAGCGCGGGGTGGGTTGCCCGAGCGGCCTAAGGGAACGGTCTTGAAAACCGTCGTGGCGCGAGTCACCGTGGGTTCAAATCCCACACCCACCGCATGCAGGTCAGCGTAGGTGCTGGTCAGAAGGGGTGCCCGGTGGATGGGGCACCCCTTTCGTGTCCGGGCTGTCTCACCTGTTCTCGCCCATATCTCGGCGCTGACCAGTGCGTATGGGCCATCTGTGGGCCAGGATCAGGACTCGTCGCCCTTGTCGAGCGCGCGGGAGATCAGGTCGTTCGAGTGCTGTTGGCCGCCCTTAAGGATCTTTGCGTAGAAGCGGTACAGGACGGCGATGCTGTGGCCCGCACGAGCGGCCACCTCAGCGGGGTCTACTCCTGATTTGATCCAGAGGGAGACGCCGGCGTGGCGAAGTGGATACGGCACAGCGGCAAGTTCCGACTTCACCTCACGGGGCGTGAGTACCGCCTTCCGTGCTCTTTCCCAGACCTCGCAGTACTCGGTGGAGGGGAGGCGTCCACCCCGTGTAGCCCGGAACAACCGGCCATCGTCGGCTGTGCCGTATCGCGCGATGTGCTCGCGGAGCAGGTGTACGAGAACAGGCGGGATAGGGACGGTTCGCGTCGCACCGCGCTTACGCCGCTTCAAGCCGCGCTTTTCATACGATGTGCCTTCGTCGGTCCATCCGCCGCCTACTTCGGGACGGCTCTCGCCAAGCAGGAGCTCACCCCACTTCTTCACGGAATCAGGTGAATTAGGTGGTAAGGAACAGTCCGATTCCGTGAGTGCGACGATTTCACCGGGACGCATGGCTGCGTAGAAGAGGCACCCGCAGAACGCGTGCAGATGCTGACCGCGCGGCCCGGAATCACGTACCGCCCCGAGCAAGGATCTCGCCAGGCTCGGGTCCGGTACATACCGGAAGTCGATTTCGTCATCGTTCTCTGGCGGCGTCCAGTCCACACGGGGAAGCGGATTGGACGCGAGTAGCCCCTTCTCCTCAACCGTGTAACGCAGCACGTTGCTTAGGACCATGCGCTTGCGCCGGGCCGTGTTCTCGGCGGCTCTCCCTCCGTCCAGACGGAGCGAGAGAGCTTCCAGAGCCGGACGGAGAAGGACAGGGTCCTCCAAGTCCTTGACCTTGATTGAGCGGGCAGACACCCATTGAGCCTTTGCCAGTAACGGATCATGACGTTCTGTGATTGATCAGATGGTGCGGTGGTACTCGAGCTGAACCAAGTACGGCGCGCAGGGCAACTCGTGGGCGATCTTCAAGACCTTCCTTAACGCGGTCGCGGACGCCGCGGCCGCACCGGTGGCCGCGAAGTACACCGGAGTCCTCGCCGCCGCCGATGTCTTCACCCGGGACAACGCCTGGACCCTGCTGGAGTCCTTGCGTATCGACGCCGGCGTCCTCGGTCCGTTCGGCGTCCGGCCCTGAACAAACTGGGGTGCCACCCCGGTGCGAGAGCACCGGGGTTTCCGGTTCCGTGTGCACATGCCAGGCCGGAACGCCCGTACAAGAGAGGCCCAACCATGACCGTCCCGCTTCCCGTGGTCTTTATCCACGGACTCTGGCTGCACAGCACCTCCTGGCAGCCGTGGGTGGACCTGTTCCGCGAAAAGGGCTATGACCCGTCCGCGCCCGGGTGGCCCGGCGACCCCGGCACTGTCGAGGAAGCACGGCAGAACCCGGAGAGCATCGCCGACCACGGCATCGACGACGTCGTCGAGCACTACGCGGCCCTGATCGAGGCCCTGCCGGAGCGGCCCATCGTGATCGGTCACTCGTTCGGTGGGATGATCGCGCAGAAGCTGCTCGGCCAGGACCGCGCCGCCGCGGCGGTCGCGATCGACGCCGCACAGATCAAGGGTGGGAACGGACGTTCGCGGTCAACTTCATGGCTGCCGTGCGCGCCACCCGTGCCGCCCTGCCGTACCTGCTCGCCACCGGCACGGGACGTATCGTCACCGTCTCCTCGGTCAACGCCCGCCTGCCGGACCCGCTGGTCATCGACTACGGAGCGGCGAAGGCCGCGCTGACCAACTTCTGCAAGGCCCTGTCCAAGGAAGTGGGGTCGCGCGGTGTGCGGGTGAACACCATCGGCCCCGGCCCGGTGGAGACGGCGCTGTGGCAGGGTGCCGGCGGTGTCGCCGTCACGGTCGGCCAGTCCAGGGGCCTCGACCCCCGCGAAGTGGCCCGCGGCGCGGCGGACAAGGCGGTCACCGGCCGCTTCAGCCGGCCGTCCGAGGTCGCCGACCTCGTTCTCTACCTCGCCGGTCCTTCGTCGGCGAACATCACCGGGGCCGACTTCGTCATCGACGGCGGCCTCCTCGACTCCCTCTGATCAGCCGTCACGACGCGACGGACGCCGTTTCCTCGCGCGTGGCTTCCCCTTACTTCCTTTGGAGACATCAGTGAATTTCCGCCTGCCCAGATCCCGCCGCCTCATGGCCGCGGTCTTCACACTCGCCCTCGGCCTCGCCTCGACCACCCTGGCGGCCTCGGCCTCCGACAAGCCGACGTCGTCGCACGGCGAGGTCATGCCCGCCGGCTTCAGCGAACACAAGACCCAGGTCGCCGGAACCGGCATCAACTACGTGATCGGCGGCCACGGACCGACTCTGGTCCTGATCCACGGCTACCCGCAGACCTGGTACGAGTGGCGCGGCATCATGCCCGCGCTCTCGAAGCACTACACCGTCATAGCCCCGGATCTGCCCGGCGCGGGCCACAGCGACGCCCCGGCGTCCGGCTATGACAAGAAGACCATGGCCGCCAAGCTGCACGCACTCCTTGTGTCCCTCGGCAAGGCCGACGACGTGAACGTAGTCGGCCACGACATCGGCACGATGGTCGCCTACTCCTACGCCGCGCAGTACCCGCGCAGCGTCAGGAAACTCGTCCTCAGCGAGGCTCCGATCCCGGATCAGGGCATCTACGATTTCCCGGCACTGACGGCCAAGGGCCCCGGGGTGTGGAACTTTGGCTTCTTCTCCTTGCAGACAGGCCTCCCCGAGAGCCTGATCCAGGGCCGCGAGGAGACCTGGACGTCGGGCTTCATGCGGGGCATCGCGGTGCACAAGGAAGCCCTGACCACGGAAGACCTGGAGGTCTTCGCCTCCTACCTGCACGACGAGGCACGCCTGGAAGCGAGCTTCGCCTGGTTCCGGGCGTTCCCGCAGGACATCGCGGACAACGCCCAATTCCAGAAGAAGCCCCTGACCATGCCGGTCCTCGCCATTGGCGCCGATGGAAGCCTCGGTTCGTCGGTCGCGAAGCAGGTGCGCCACTACGCCACCCACGTGACCCCGGTTGTCGTGTCCGACTCTGGTCACTGGATCTACGAAGAGCACCCGAAGGAGATGACCAGCCTGCTGCTGCACTTCCTGGACGGTCGGCGGTGACAGCACAGGGGAATGCACACCGGTACTTCCCGACCTTCGGCCCGACGGCCGAGCGTGAACCCTTCCAGCCAGCGCAGCAACCTGCCTGGGTACTGCCAGGAGCTACATTCCCGTCGACAACGGGAACGAGTACGTGTGGCCCCACATCCGGATTCGCCCCACGCCACGTCCTACTGCAACGACATCAACGTCAAGCCGAGCATCGCAGCCGGCGGCGGGTTCAACTATGTGCCCGTGCGCACCTGCTTGTACCCCACGACCGGCGGCTCCTACTGCAATGCCTACCGCAACATCACGGTCGGTACCTGGGGTCTGGCAGCCACCGACGTCAATGACGGCACCGCATTCATAGTGCAGTTCGCCTGGAGCACCCAGGGATCGATCGCCTACTGACCCGACCCGTGCTGCTGTCCACGAGAGGCTCCCCGCCGCTGGGCGTGCGGGCAACCACCGTCATGTGACGGTCGATTGCGTCGCCGCCGCGCGCCTAGCGTGTTCTCACGTCAGGAACTCGATGAACAGGGGATTCCCATGGCGTGGCGCGGGGCTCGTTCCGCGACGGGGCGGGCGATGGTCGGCCGCCCCGCCGAACGCGAGGCGATCGGACGGCTGCTCGAAGCGGTACGGGAGGGACTCAGCGGCGTCCTGGTGCTCGTGGGCGAGGCCGGGATCGGCAAGACACGGCTGCTGGACCACGCGGCGGCCGAAACCAACGGCGTCGCGCTGACCCGGCTGGTGGGCGTCGAAGCCGAAAGGCCCCTCGGCTACGGCGCGCTGCATCGGCTCCTGCGGCCGCACCTCCACCGTGCCGACCGACTTCCCGTCCGGCAACAGGACGCCTTGTACGGCGCGTTCGGCCTGACCGACGCGTCGCGCCCGGACCGGTACCTCGTCGGTCTGGCGACCTTGAGCCTGCTGTCCGACGCGGCGTCGGAGCTGCCGATGCTGTGTCTGATCGACGACGTCCACTGGCTCGATCCCGAGTCGGCCGCGACACTGGCGTTCGTCGCCCGGCGGCTCCACGCCGACTCCCTGGGCCTGATCTTCGCGGCCAGGGACGGCCTCGGCGACCGGGGGCTGTTCGACGCCCTGCCCTCCCTGCGGGTCGGCGCGCTGCCCGCCACCGACGCCCGGGAGGTGCTGGCCCGTACCGTCGCCGGGCACCTGGACCCGGCCGTCGCGGACCGGATCGTGACCGGCACCGGGGGCAATCCGCTGGCGCTCGTCGAACTGGCCGCGCACCTGGGCGCCGAGCAGCTGGCCGGGGTCGCACCCCTGCCCGAGCCGCTGCCGGTGAGCGGGCTGCTGGAGGAGCATTTCCGGCAGTCCGTGGCCGGGCTGCCGCCGGACACCCGGACGCTGCTCCTCCTCATGGCGGCGGCGCCGGCCGACGACATGGCGGTGGTCCGGCACGCGGCGGGCGCGCTGGGCCTGTCGGCCGGCGCCGCGGCCGCGGCCGTCGAGGCCGGCGTGCTGGAGCACGGGCCCGGCGCCGGGTTCCGGCATCCGCTGATCCGGTCCTCGGTCTACGCGGCGGCTTCCGGGGACGACCGGCGGCGGATCCACGCGGCCCTCGAAGCGGCCAGCGACCCGGCCCGCGTTCCCGACCGGCGGGCCTGGCACCGAGCCGAGGCGGTCCTCGGCACCGACGACGCTGCGGCCGCGGACCTGGAGGCCGCGTCGGACCGGGCGCGGGCCAGGGGCGGCTACTGCGCCCAGGCGCTGTTCCTGTCCAGGGCGGCCGAACTCACCTCCGAGCCGGCCAGACGTGCCGAGCGCTACCTCGGCGCGGCCGAGGCCCATCTGGCCTCCGGCGACCACGCCGCCGTGAACCCCCTGCTCGACCTCGCCCTTCCCGCCCTCGACCGGCCTTCCGCCCGCGCCCGTGCGCTGCGGATCCGGGCCTCGGCCGAGCTTTTCGACACCCGCAACGACCGCGTCCCCGCCATGATGCTTGACGCCGTGGCCGAACTCGGCGACGCCGATCCCCGCATGACCCAGGAGCTGCTCTACGAGGCCATGCACGCCGCCGTCATCGCCCAGGACACCCTGCACCGCACGACCTTGGCGGAAGTGGCCAAGGCCGTGATCGGCGCCTCCCACGACCGGGACGCCCCGGACTGGAGCCCCGGCCGGCTGATCGAGGGCCTGGCCCTGCGTACCGCCTACGGCTACGAGAACAGCGTCCCGGTGATCCAGGAGGCCCTGGCGGGGCTCCGCGCGTCGGCCGAACTCCACGACATGGCCAGCCCGCTCAGCATCATCGTGGGCCTCGTGGCGGGCGACGTGTGGGACATCGACGCGTACGCCGGGATCGTCGGCCGGCTCGCCGCCGAGAACCGCAGCCAGGGAGCGCTGTACAGCCTCACCCTGTCCCTGACGGTCCAGGCGTACACCGAGATCTGGAACGGGCGGCTGGCCACGGCCGACGCGCTCCTCGCCGAGGCCGACGACTACGCCGCGGCCATCGGCCTGGCAACCCAGGGCGATCTCAACAAGGCCCTGCTGTACGCGTGGATGGGCAAGGAGAGCGAGGTGCGCGCCGTCGTCGCGACGATGGACGCCGTCGCCGCGGCGTACGGACTGGGCATGCTGCGCCAACTGGCGCTGCACGCCCGGTGCATTCTCGCACTGGGCATGGCCCGCTACGACGAGGCGCTGCGCCACGCGCTGCCCGCCTACGAGGAGGACTTCCCGTCGGAGGGCAATCTCATGCTGCCGCTCCTCGTCGAGGCCGCCGTCCGCGCGGGCGACCGGCCCACGGCGGCCCTGGCGCTGCAGCGGCTCGAACACCGCGCGCGGCTGGCCGGGACGCCGTGGGCACTGGGGCTCCTGGCCCGCTGCCGGGCCCTGACCGAAGAGGACGCCGACGCCGAGAAGTGGTACCGGGAGTCGATCGACCTCCTGGGCAGCGTCCCCCTGGCCGCCGAACACGCCCGCTCCCGGCTGCTGTTCGGCGAGTGGCTGCGGCGGCGCAAGCGCCGCGCCGAGGCCCGGGACCACCTGCGGGCCGCGTACGAGTCCTTCGCCGCCTGGGGCGCCGCCCTGTTCGCCGAACGGGCCCGGATCGAACTGCTCGCGACCGGGGAGAAGGCGCGCCGGCGCGTACCGGAGACCAGGTCCGATCTCACGCCCCAGGAACGGCACGTGGCGCTGCTGGCCGCTTCGGGACTGACCAACGCCGAGATCGCCTCCCGGCTGTTCATCACGACCTCGACGGTCGAGTTCCACCTGAACAAGGTGTTCCGCAAGCTCGGCATCACCTCGCGCCGGCGGATCGCCGCCGCACTCGGCGGGCCGACGACAGGCTGATCCCCACCCGGCCGCAGCCGTCGTGCCTGCGGGCCCCGGTCGCGCGGCCGGCCGGGCCGCGATCCGGACGCAGGTGGACATGCGGCGCCATCGACCGCATGATCGATTCTTGTGAGCACGACCAATGACCGGCGTCTCGTCGGCCGCGACGACGAACTGCGATCCCTGTTCGGGCACCTGGACGCGGTCGATTCCGGAGGGCGTGCGATCGGGCTGTTCGGGGAGCCCGGGGTGGGCAAGAGCACGCTGCAGGCGGAGGTCGTGGAGCACGCGCGATCGGCCGGGTTCACGGTGCTCACCGCGCGGGGCAGCCAGTCCGAGACGCACCTCCCGTTCGCCGGCCTCCATCAACTGCTGCGGCCCCTGCTCCCCCGCGTCGACCGGTTGCCGGCCCCGCAGCGCGACGCCCTCCTCGTCTGCTTCGCCATGAGCGACTCGATCGAGGTGCAGCCGTTCTTCACCTCCTTGGCGGTCCTGGAACTGCTCGTCGACGCGGCGGGGGAGAGCCCGGTCCTGGTCTGCCTCGACGACCTGCACTGGATGGACCAGCCGTCGACCGACGTGCTGGCCTTCGTCTGCCGGCGGATCGCCGGTGAGCGGGTGATCGTGCTGTGCACGTCGCGCCCCGAGGCCCCTCCGTTCGCCGACCCCCACACGATCGCGTGGACGGAGCTGGACGGCATCGACGACGCCGCGTCGGCCGAGCTGCTGGACGCACGGGCGCCGCGGCTGCCGCCGGCCGTGCGCGAGCGCGTGCTGCGGCAGGCCCGCGGCAATCCGCTCGCCCTGGTCGAGTTCGCCGGCGCGCTGGAGTCGGGGCGGTACGCGTGGACCGAGTTCGACGAGGACCTGCCCATGACCACCCGCCTGGAGCGGGCGTTCGCCATACGGGCCGAGCACCTCGACCCGGCCGTCCGCGCCGTCCTGACCGTCGCCGCGGTCGACGATGGCGACGTCCTCGACGACGTCCTCGCCGCCGCGGGCATCCTCCACGGTTCGCCGGTCGACCTCGGCACGGCGCAGCCTGCCTTCGAGCACGGACTCCTGACCGTGACCGGCGAGCGGTACCGCATCGCCCACCCGCTGGTCGGCTCGGCCCTCCGGCAGGGCATGCCGCCGGCCGCACGCCGGCAGGCGCACGCGGCGCTCGCGCGCGTCCTGACCGGTCATCCGGACCGCGCGGTGTGGCACCGGGCCTCCTCGGTGTCGGGACGCGACGAACGGATCGCGGCCGAGCTGGAACAGGCCGCCGGGAACGCCCGGCGCCGCGGTGCGATCGCCTCGGCCGCCGCCTGGCTCGAACGGGCCGCCGCACTGAGCCCGGACCCGCAGTCGCAGGCCGCCCGCCTGCTGGGCGCCGCCGAACTCGGCTTCCAGCTCGGCCGGTTCAGCCACGTCGAGCAGATCAAGGCCCAGGTCGCGGGGATGTCGCTCCGGCACCGCGACCGATCGCGGCTGGCGTGGCTCGAAGGCGTCTTCCACGACGGCTCCACGGGGGAACCCGCGGAAGTGCGCCACCTGGTGGACCTGGCCGAGCACGCCACCGGCGAGAGGGACGTCGACCTCGCCATGCAGCTGCTGGTCGGTGCGGCCCGCAGAGTGTGGTGGCGCGATCCCGGTCCCACGCTGCGACACGAGATCGTCCAGGCCGCGGAGCAGGTGAACCTGCCGGCCCACGACCCGCGGCTGCTAGCCCTGCACGCGCTGTGCGGGTTCCACGAGCGGACGCCGATGGTGGTCGAGCAGCTCGCCCGGTGGCCGGCGGACGCCGACGGGCAACCGGAACTCGCCGGCCTGCTGGGCATCGCCGCGTTCTGCACCGGCGATTTCCGGCACGCCGTCGGCTTCCTGTCCACCCCCGTCCAGGAACTCCGCGCCCAGGGCCGCATGAGTCTGCTCGCCGAGGCGCTCGCGATACGGGCCTGGGCCGAGGTCTACCTGGGGGTCTTCGACCCGGCGCGCTCGGCCGACGAGGCCATGCGGCTCGCCGACGAGACCGGCCAGTCGCTGTGGGCCGCGACCGCGCGCATCGCCGTGGCCCTGATCGACGCCGTGCGCGAGGGCTGGGACACC
>Ga0102590_1000922_pt1 | contig 52705 bp, 52 predicted proteins | sample AraplaMF_Col_mMF_FD_76859 | JGI IMG/M metagenome (GOLD analysis project Ga0102590, IMG submission 76859) | Arabidopsis root microbial communities from the University of North Carolina, USA - plate scrape MF_Col_mMF | ecosystem: Host-associated > Plants > Roots > Endosphere | place: USA...
CGTAGTTGAGCCCGATGGCGATGAAGTTGCCGGGCTTGGCGACGCAGGAGCCGAGGCGGGGATTGCCCTTCACCAGCGGCAGCTTGTCGATATTGGCCTTCTTGATCTTGGCGAGGCTGGAGGGAGAGAGGCCCTCGCCGTCGATGTCTTTGACGATCTTAGACAGGTCGCGGATCTTGCCGTTCTTGTCGATGATGCCAGGCTTCTCCTTGCCTGCGGCGCCATAGCGGACGAGCTTCATGGGCGTTCCCCCTTACTCAGTTTCGGTGGTTTGGGATGGGATGATGAATGTGATGCGGCATCATGCTTGGCCGGCGTTGGTCCGGCAAGCCTCTCCGGTCATGGGCGGTGAGAGCAGGGGCCACGCTAAAACGCCCCCGGGAAGATGCCGCCGTCCATCAACAGGTTCTGCCCGGTGATGAAGCCGGCATGGGACGAGCACAGGAAGGCGCAGGCCGCGCCGAACTCGTCCGGATTACCGAACCGCTTGGCCGGCACGGCCTGGGCGCGGACGGCCGCGGCCTGCTCGACGCTGATGCCCTGCTTCTTGGCGGTCTGCTCGTTGTTGGAGCGGAGCCGGTCGGTGTCGAACGGCCCGGGCAGCAGGAAGTTGATCGTGACGTTGTGCTGCGCGACCGAGCGGGCGACGCCGGCGAGGAACGCGGTCAGGCCCGCGCGCGCGCCGGACGACAGGTCGAGGCCGACGAGCGGCATCTTCACCGAGCCCGACGTGATGTTGATGATGCGCCCGAACTTCTTCTTGATCATCGGGTCGATCGCCTTCTGAAGAAGCTCGATCGGCACCACCATGTTGCCGACCACGCCGTCGATCATCTTCTGGCGGTCGAGCTCGCGGAAATCGCGGAACGGCGGGCCGGCGTTGTTGGCAATCAGAATGTCCGGATCCGGGCAGGCGGCAAACAGCGCAGCCTGGCCTTCGGGCGTGCCGACATTGGCGGCGACCGCGATCACCTTGGCGCCGGTCTTGGCGCGGATCTCGGCCGCCGTGGCATCGAGCCGCGCCGCATCGAGCCCGTTGACCACGACCTCGCAGCCGGCTTCCGCGAGCCGCATGGCGCAGGCGCGGCCGAGCCCGCGGCTCGAGGCGCAGACGATGGCCTTGCGGCCGGCGATTCCGAGATCCATTCCGTATCCTCCGTTTTGCGGCGCGGATCATACACAAGGCGCGGCGTCTGTCTTGCGCGATCGGCTCATGGATGGGCGTGATTCAGCGGCCCCGGAAGTCGTCAGGCGCGGGGCGCCGCCTTCATTTCCTTTTCCCTCAAAATGAGGGAGGGGAGCGCCGGTCAAGGCGCAACGTCTTGGTCGGGCACCTTTGAAGGGTGCCGCCTGCCGTGTGACCGGCAGGCGCGCCCTCCGGCGCTCCACCGTGGCGATTTTTGACGAGGCCTCCGTACTTCTTGGCCTGGACCGGAGGCTCTCACCTCACGTTATCCGGGCGGCATTGGCGCCGCCGTTCATCCAGACCCGTCCAGCCATCGAAGGCAGCCCCCTCATCGGGTGCGGACGGTGACCTCGCTTCCTGGGACGGGGTTACGAATCCCGCCTGCAGGACGCCACACCCTGCTCCATCAACTAAGCGTCCCTAGCAGACACCCTCAACTGAGCAAGGCATGCCCGGTGTAGCGGGTCTGAAAGAGAAGAAAACATTGTTGCGGTTTGGAGTGTGAATTCACTGGGGAATGTGGATTCACTGGGGAAAGAGCGGCTGCCGAAATTGCCGAAACCGTCTCAACAAAGGCGGCGTCACCGCCGGGCTTGACCCGGCGGTCCACGACCCAGCTCCAACAGCAGAAGTCTTACGTAAGTCTGCCGTTGGCCGCACCCGCTCATGGATCACCGGGTCACGCTGCGATAGCGCGTGAAAGCGCTATCGCAGCGGCCCGGTGATGACGGCGGTGGGTGTGCGCCGACCCGGGCACGATGGCAGCGTGTATTGCAACAGCGGGGCCGCCTCGCCCTTCGAGACGCATTGCTTCGCAATGCTCCTGAGGGTGAGGCGAGAGAGAGCAAACCTACCTATCCCCTCGCCTGCGGATTGCGCAGGATCACGCAGGCGCCGTGGTTTCTTCGAATGCGATTGCAAAGATCATACGCGCCGGCGCGGTCGGGCGCGCCGATCCGCACCTGGTAGAACGGCCGCGCACCGCGCGTCAGCAGCCGCGTCTCGACGATGCTGGGATCGAGCCCGGCCAGCACGTCGGTTTGCCGGCGCGCCAGCGCCGCGTACTGGCCCAGGATGGCGGTGCGCGAGAAGCCCGCGGTCAGGATCACGCCCCAGGGCTGCAGGCCGGACGTCGTAACCCGCGTCTCCAGCGCCTCGACGAACGGATTGGGCGCCCGCTTCAGCGTCGCGATCAGCACGCCGCAATCGGCGCCGCCCTGCTGCTTCTTGTCGGTGGCGTCGCCGCCCCTCGACCACTGCTCCACCGTCGAGCCGGTGATCGCATAGACGTAGTGCCGCGTCTGCGACGGCATCGGGCCCGCGCCGTCGAGCCATTCGCGCACCCGGCGCGGACCCGCGTTGTAGGCTGCGGCCGCAAGCCCGAGATTGCCGAACTGCCGGCGCAGGTCGCGCAAGAACTCCGCCGACTTCGGCAGCGCCTGGATCGGATCGAACGGATTGAGCAATTGCCGCTCCGCGGCGGTGCCGGGCATGAACTGCGCGATGCCCTGCGCGCGCCGGCCGCTCCGCGTCATCGGCCCGACCGCGTTGGCGCGGAAGCGGCTCTCCTGCCAGATCACGCGAGCGAAGAACTCGACCGGCAGGCCGTTGGCGCGCGCGGAGGATTCGATCAGCAGGCAGATCGATCTCTGCGCGTCGGTCGCGACCACCGGCTTGATCGGCTCCGCGGGCGGCTCGAAGTCAGCGGAGGTGTCCGTGTCGGATGGCGCATGCTCGTCGGCGGGTTTCGCGACCTCCGCCGGCTTCTCGCCTGCTGCCGGCTCAGCAGGTTTGGCCGGCTCGGCGGGCTTTGCGCTTTCGGCCGGCTTGTCGCTTTCGGCCGGCTTGGCCGCCTCAGCCGGCCCAGCGGCGGGCGGACTCGATGATGGCTCCTGCGCGGCGGCAGGAAGCGCCAGCAATGCCACAACGATGAAACCCAGCGCGTGCCGCATCAAACCGCGCCTCATTCCAAAAACGAAAAACAGCTTAATGCGCGCCGTTCGCTTCGCGCAGGAAACCAAGCTTGCGCATCACCGGCTCGTCGGTGACGCGGAACAGCACCGCACCCTTGTCGCTGCGATGGGTGTGCTCGCGCCACGACGGAACCACGATCACGTCGCCGCGGTTCCAGGACAGCTTCGTGCCTTCGACCTCGGTGAGACCTGAGCCCTGCACCACGCCGAACACGCTGTTGGCCATCACCCTGCGGGCCTTCGTGCTCTGGCCGCCTTTCAGCTCGATCATCGACAGCGCCATGGTGTCGAGCGCGGCATCGAGCGCGATCTCGGGCGCGTTGCCGTTGCTGCGCGTTGCCGCGTCCGCCAGCCGCGCCTGGCTCTGCGCCCAGGGGAAATGCATCGGCGAGGCGTTCGGCACCACGCTTTCCTTCTCGAAGTCGTCGGGATGCGGCTCGAAGAACATCGGCTCGAGCAGGTGGACCAGCGGCACGTCGAGCACGTCGAGCCAGTAGGCGCAGGCGCGGCTGTCGTTGCCGTGGCCATGCCAGCACCAGTTCGGCGTCAGCACCACATCGCCCGGCATCATCGACAGCCGCTCGCCGTTGACGATGGTGTAGGCGCCGGGCTCGGCGTCGACAATGAGCCGCAGCGCATTCGGCGTGTGGCGGTGCGAGCGTGCCTTCTCGCCCGGCATGATCATCTGGTAGGCGGCCACGATGGTGCGCGAGGTGGCGTAGCCCTCGGCCGGATTCTGCAGGATGAGATTTCTGCGCTCGGCCAGCTCGGTGTTGATCAGCCGCCCCGCGGCGTCGAGCGCGCCCTTCGCCTGCGCATAGCTCCACACGAAGGGCTGGAAGTTCTTTTTCGGCTCCGGCCACAGCGAAGGCGTCGGCTTCGCCCAGCCCGCACCCATGCGGATCGGCGACAGCTGCGAATAGAGCTCGTCGAGCGTGCCGGATTGTGCGAGCTGCTGCGGCGTCGGTTTGCTCATGCGGGCACCTTTGTCTTCTGTCTTCCAGCCACCAAGGCCGCGGAGCCTACAACGGATTTGCGCCGCTGCCGAGACCGCTGACGCAGAGCATGACCGCTGTCGCTTCCGCCGCTCAATGCCGGAAACCGGCCGATCTGCTCCGCAAAGAAAGTCGACCAGCAATCGCATAGGGCAGTGCCGGCGGTATCAGCGACAAGCGTCACCGCCCGGGACGTGGTGCTGGAGCACGCCTAAGGCATTCGGCAAAATTTCAAGGACGAACCCCGCCACTGCCTGTGGTCGAGGGCTCCTTCATGAGCTTGATGATGGTGGCAGCCACTTCGGTCTGCTGAACGCTCGGCTTGCCATCCATACTCAGCGTCATGAACCCGACAATGAAGAGACCGACGAGGAAGATACCGGCCGCCCATAGATGGGAGCTGAGATTCCGCCTGGTGCGTCTTTTGAACACGATGATCATGGCGCCGTAACAGCTTCTGCCCGGTCGAGCTCCCAAGGCGTCAGAAACCCAGATACCGTAGTGCCACAGCGATATTGGGCACGCCAACGATTGCCACCGCGATCACGACGACACACACGATCGTAGCCGCCATCCATTTGCCTGTATGTGACGTGCGCCGATAGACCCGGCCGTTTGGGCCGACAGAGGTGCTCATGACAAATCTCCCGGATTTGTTGAAGCAACCAGATGGGCCAGAGCGCGTTCCGGGACGTCGAAAGACACGCGGCATTATGCCATGGGGCACAGCAACGATTGCAAAGTGCGGATCGGGAATTGACGCTAACCTTCAGCAATGGTGTGTGAGGGCTGCGCTATCGAATCGATGTCTTCCCAAACGGCTCGATCGCATTGCAGGCACTGAAACATACGCACGCCGGGAATTGGCCCGATGGGCGGTACCTCTCGGATAAATTTGGTCGCACCGCCGCATCCGCTGCAACGCGGTGTTTCAACTTCGGTTTTCATGGTGGTCGCCTTTTCTGGCGTAATGATCGGTCAACGACAAAGTTGCGGTGATGGGCCGAGAATTTTGACCCGCGCAAAAGCGACATAAACCCAAAGTCAGGCGCCAGGTGCCGTTCCACCCGGCTGGCAGCGCGGACGTGGTGCGGTGCTATGGATCGTTGTTGATGGGATCGTTGGGAAACCGCCGCCCGTCTTTGGATGGGCTCGTAAAGTTGTTCGGCCCAGGTGTGATGACCGAAGATGCGCCCGATCCCGACGTGCTGGCATCCGAGTTTGGCGTTGGCGGCTCGACCGCGCCGGTTGTAGGCCCGGCGGCTGTCGGCGAACCGGTCGCCGGACCAGGCGCGCGAATGGGTGCGTCGGTCGAAGCCTCAGGTACGCGCGGCGCCGCCCCCGGGCCCGTGATCGGGCCTTGGGTTTGCTGGGCGTGAGCTGCACCGACAAAAAAGACACTCAGTAAGATGATGGCAGGGCGCACGGTATTCCTCCGTCCCCCGGGCAACCAGCGACCACGAAGCTGTGTTCCGAAATTCAGCGCGCAGCGCGGACTCCAATTGCTTCATTCGAAACGGCTCATCATCTGGCTCGAAACGGCTTGGGAACTCCGCCGGACAGGTCTGGTTGTTCCAGGTTGCCTGCCCGCTTATCGCACGGACGGGCACATGAAAGCCTTCAATCAGGAGAGGACAATGAAAGCGCAAGTCTTGCTCGCAGGCGCCTTGATGCTTGGGTTCACGAGCGCGTCGCTGGCCGATGAATTCTACGTCGTGCAGAGCCCAACATCACGGCAGTGCACTGTCACGACGACAAAGCCGGTCGACCGGGAAGTCGTGACGCAGATCGGCCCCTTGGCCTTCAAGACCCGTGAAGAGGCCGAGGGCCGCATCAAGCAGACAAAGGTCTGCGAAGACGTGACCACCGGCAGCAGCAGCACCACAGTAATCAAGGAACGATAATTCAGCGCTACCGCGGCAGCGAGGCGCAAAGCCTCGCCGCCCCGGCCCTCCGACTGGCCGCCGCAGCGCGTGTCCGGAACGAACCGGCGAGCGACTGCGTTTCCAGCGCATGATCCACCCGCTGCTAGAGGCGAGTGAGTTCAGCGGCTCCGACCTCGATGCGTTGAATGCCGCCTTCGAGCGAGTTTGCCGCGAGCTGCAACTCGCCACGCGATCGGACCCGCTCACCGACATTGTTGCCGAAACCCTCCTCGATTGCGTGCGCCAGGACAAAACCAACCCGGCGCATGTCTTGGAGTGCGCGCGCGCCGCCCTCGACATGCGAAAGCCTTAGCGCGGGGTCCCACGCCGTGCGTCTGCAAACATCACGGGGCCAGCTATCCGTCGCGCCGAATCCATGCGTTGGCCTGACGGGAAGCGCATGAACGGAAGTGCCGCACGTGCGTTACCTCTCGAACGGGTGAGGAGAGCATGGCGAGCGCAGCGGGCAGCTTCTATCGAGAACGTGGGAAACATTCGATGGGCTTGGCAGAACGGCTGCCTGCGCATCGACGGTCCTACGCGGCTGCGGCATCGGTCTGGTTCAGGCTGGCGGATGAATTTGACGCCCAGGACCCGCCCGCCCGAGCGCGCCGCCCGTTGGCATCCACCACGGTGGAGATGACGGTAGAGCCCTCGAGCGGCGTAGCCGCGCGCCGTCGGCAAAACCTGAAGGCGATGAGGAGCCCGGCCAGCATCGCGCTCGGCGTTTTAGCGCTTGCCCTCGTCGTCCTGGTGTCGCTGTTTTACGACCACCCGGCCATGGAGACCCCGTCGGTCATCACCGCTTTGCACGCACACACCACGTCGAATCTCTTGTGAGTGGGTTGAAGACACTTGCACCGGATGCGGCCGGCTTTGCGGCTCATCTCGAGGCGTAGGCGGAGCCGGCTCGCAGTTCATCAGGCGGCGATGGTTCACGCCTGCGCTAATGTCCCACCCGCCGCCGCTCGATGCCGGGGATGCGGCCGATCTGCTCCGCAAGGAAGTCGACCAGCAGCCGGACCCGCGCAATGCCGGCGCGCTCGGGAACGATCAGCATGTTCAGCGGCACGGACGGCAGCGCATAGTCCGGCAGGATCACCTCGAGCCGGCCGTCCGCCAGGAGATCGCCGACCAGCCACTGATGACTGGGCCCGATGCCGCGCCCGGCGACGAACGCCTCGCGCGCGGCGAGCCCGTGGTCGACGCGAAGCCGCCCGCCGAACGGCACAACGTGCCGATCGCCGTCCGGCCCCTGCAAGGTGAGCGTGTCGCTGCCCGCCACATTGGTCATGCGAACGCCTTCATGACCGGACAAATCCTGCGGCACGACCGGCCGGCCGCGCGCCGCGAGATAGCGCGGCGCGGCCACCAGCAAACGCCGGCACTCGCCGAGGGCTTTGAGCTTCATCGAGCTATCGGCGAGCGGGCCGAGCCGCAGCGCGATGTCGACGCCCTCGCGCACCAGGTCGACGCGCTCGTCGGTGAGGCTGAGATCGACCGCGATGTCGGGATAGCGATCCTGGAACGCGAAGACGAGCCGGCTTGCATGCAGGATGCCGAACGCCGCCGTGCACGAAATCCGAACCGCACCGGCTGCTGCGCCGCGCGTGCCCCGCGCCTCGTCGGACGCCTGGTCCACCAGGCGCAGGATCTGGACGCAGTCCGTATAGTAGCGGCCGCCTTCGTCGATCAGCGTGACGCGCCGCGTGGTCCGGCTGAGCAGCGGCACGCCGACGGCCTCTTCGAGCTCGCGCAGATGCCGCGTCACCGTCGATTGGCCGATGCCGAGCTCCCGCGCCACCGCCGACAGGCTGCCGCGCTCGGCAACACGGACGAAGGTGCGCATGCGCTCCAATGTGACGTCGGATTTATCCACTTTGCGGCACAATCCTATGCATGGCCTGCATGTAGTGATTGCCTGCGCATTGGCTACCTAGGGGTCAGTCCTCCCATTATTCGGATCGCTGACCATGAAAGTTCTGCTTGTTTTCGCCCATCCCGAACCGCGCTCGCTCGGCGGCGCGCTGCGCGACGTCGCCATCCAGGAGCTCCGGGCCCAGGGCCACGAGGTGCGGGTGTCGGACCTCTATGCCGAGGGCTGGAAATCCGAGATCGACCGCGCCGACTTCCCGGCGCTTCAACAGGACGCGCGGCTGAAGCCCGCCGCGGCCTCGCGCGACGGCTTCGCGGCCGGCACGCTGACCGGTGACGTGAAGGCCGAGCAGGAGAAGCTGCTGTGGGCCGACGTCCTGATCCTGCAGTTTCCGCTGTGGTGGTTCAGCATGCCGGCGATCCTCAAGGGCTGGGTCGACCGGGTATACGCCTACGGCTTTGCCTATGGGGTCGGCGAGCACAGCGACAAGCGCTGGGGCGACCGCTACGGCGAAGGCATCTTCGCGGGCAAGCGCGCGATGCTGATCGTGACCGCCGGCGGCTGGAAGGAGCACTACGCGCCCCGCGGCATCAACGGGCCGATCGACGACCTGCTGTTCCCGATCAACCACGGCATCCTCTACTACCCGGGCTATGACGTGCTGCCGCCGTTCGTTGCCTATAGCGCCGATCGACTCGACGAAGGCGGCTTCAAGCCGGTCGCCGAGCGCCTGCGCGAGCGGATGCGGACGCTCGCCACCACACCGCCGATTCCGTATCGGCAGCAGAACGGCGGTGACTACGTGATTCCGACCATGGAGCTCCGCCCCGGGCTCGATGATCCAAACGCGGCGGGGTTTGCGCTTCATCTCAAGGCGCAGGGAGGGCCGGCGCGCAAGTCATAGGCCGCGATTTGGCCGCGGCGCATACTGGCCGAAAGTTCCGCGTGCGGCGTTAAGCCTTGAATCTTGCGTCCCGGCTGGTCGTGACCGGTGCTGCGCAGGATCAATTCACACGTTCAAAAATGCGAAGAGCCCGATCACGAGGACTCGGGCTCTTCTCAGTCTCGACTTTCTCCAATCGGCTTGAGCCTCCCCAAGACCGCCAGCAGTTTCGAGTGTGCGAAGAACGTCGCTCTGCGAATGACGTTCCATCACGCATGTCGCTGTCAGACGTGCGCTCGTGGAACAAGAACCACTGCATGATGTTGCTGTACCAGGAGGACGTCATGAGTGCACAGACCGAACACAACGATACAGGCTCTCACGAAGACAGCACTGCCGCGAGAGCTTCAGACGCCGCGCGCAAAGCATTCGACCAAGCGTCGGGAATGGCGCGCGACGCAGGCGCGAAAGCCCGACAGGCGGCCTCCGACACGGCATCGACGGTGACCTCCCAGGTCAAGGAACTGCTCGACCAGCAGATCGGAAGCGGCGCCGCCGCAGCCGGGCATTTCGCGAGCTCCATTCGCACTGCGGCAGACGACCTCGATACGGAATCGCCAATGCTCGCGGGCTTCGTCCGGACCTTCGCCAATCGCGTCGATCACTACGCGGAGGACATGCAGCACCAGACTGTCGAGCAGCTGACGCGGGCGGCTGCGGACTTCACCCGCAAGCAGCCCGCGCTGGTGTTCGGGCTCGCAGCACTCGCGGGCTTCGTCATGTTCCGTACCTTCAAGAACACCGGCCCGGTGGCCTCGCCGTCGATCCAGCCCGACGAAGACGCCGGCGTCGCAAGACAGGGCCATCATGGGTGAGCATCTGAAAAATTCGGCGCTGCCGCGGGCGCTGTCCGAGGTCATCGGCGACGTGGCCGATCTCCTGCAGAAGGAGATCCAGCTCGCCCGGACCGAAGTGTCGGAAAAGATCTCGACGAAGCTGCGCGCCGGAGCGTGGCTGTCGGTCACCGCCGGCGCGGGGCTGATCGCCGTGCTGCTTGTGGTCGAAGCGCTGGTGTTCGGGATCGCGGCCTACGGCATCGCGCTGCACTGGTCGTGCCTGATCGTGGCGGCCCTGATGGCGGCGATTGCCGGCATCGCATTCTTCGCAGGCAAGGCGGACGCGAGCCAGAGCGTCACGCCGGCCCGCAGCATCCATCAAATGAAACAAGACTTCTCGACCGTGAAGGAACAACTAACATGAACCGGCAGTCCACAATGTCCAACTCCAGCGACTGGCTGTTGCGGTCGATCAAGCAGAATCCCGAAGGGTTACTGCTGGTGGCCGCAGGCGCCGCGCTCTTGATGCGAAGCGCCGGCTCGTCGAAGCCGAAAGCCGGGCGGCGCGACCATTCCGACGATGCCATGAGCCGCATGAGCGAGGCCGCCGAGCACGCCACCGACAGCATGGCCGACACGATGTCGACGGCAACGGACAGGGCGCGAGACACGATGTCGAGCATGGCGGGCCAGGCGAAAGACAAGGTCTCCGGGTTGGCCTCCTCGGCCTCGGACCTCGCCTCCCAGGCTTCGGACAAGGCCGGCAAGGCCGCCCGGATGGCGGGCGACAAGGCAACCGACATGGCGCGTCAGACGACCTCGACCGCGCAGGACTATGCATCGCGCATGCTCGAAGAGCAGCCGCTCGTTGTCGCCGTAGCCGGGCTTGCGGCGGGAGCAGCCCTCGCGGCCGCGTTCCCGAGCACGCAGATGGAGAGGGAAACGCTTGGCCCGATCGGCGAGCAGGTCGGCGACGCGGCGCAACGCGTCAGCGACCAGCTCAAGGACGCCACCGCAGCCGCGGGCGAGACCATCAAGAGTGCCGCGCGTGAGCGCGGCCTCAATACGGATGGCTTGAAGGAGGTCGCGACCGAGGCCGCCGAAGCCTTCAGCAGCCGCATGAGCGGCAAGCCGGATCCAGGCGGCAGCACCGGCACCCAGCCGGAGCAGCCGGCCACCACAGATCCGCGGTTCTAGAGGTGAATGTCGATGTCCACGACCTTGACGGACTGCGAGCGCGACGTTGAGCAGGCGCGCGCCAAGCTTGCGATAGATCTTGCCACGCTGCGCGCGCCCGAGACCTTCTCATCGTTCACCGACGATCTGAAACAGGAGGCGGTCGACACCAAGGACGCCTTCGTGGAGAAGGCGCGCTCGACGGCCGAAGACATGGCGACGCGCCTCGTCAACGAGATCAAGGCCAAAGTCGCGGAGAATCCTGCGGCGGCACTGGCGATTGCCGCAGGCATCGGCTGGCGCTTGATCCGAAATCCGCCGATCGCCACGGTTCTGGTCGGCGCAGGCTTATTCAGCCTGTGGAAGACGCAGACCCACGGTCCGCAGGCTTCGGACGAGGAGCTCGTCGAACGGGGCAAGCAGCGGCTGCAGGAACAACTTTCGACGGCGGCCGCCGGCGCGAAGGACCTGGCCTCCGAGGCGGCCCAGGCCGCGATGGCCCGGGCGGGGGAAGTCACCGAAGCCGCGCGACAAACGATGGAAGCCTGGACCGATCAAGGCCGCGCGATGGCTCACGATGCGGGTGACGCTGTCAAACAACAAGCGGCCGAGTGGACGGGCCGGATCAAGGACGCGGGCGCCGAGGCGCGCGACGCCGTCACGCAGCGCGCCGCCGACATGGCGGACCGCGTTGCAGATGCGGGCCAGGACGCGCGCGCAACCATCAACGATACGATGCAGCGCGGCCGGGCCCGGATGGACCAGTTCGTCGAGGCCGGCGCCGAGACCACATCGCGAGCGGTTCAAGGTCTTCCAGCGCGCGAGCAAGTGCTGCTCGGCGTCGCGGGGATCGCGGTGGCGGCCGCGCTGGGAATTGCCTGCCAACGCCGGGCTCTCGAGGACGCCTGATCCGGCCTCTCGGGGCGCGCCACATGAATCACATTCGGCAGGCGCACCGCACTCCCCTCTGGGCTTCATTGTTGGCTGGAGCGATGCTGTTCACCGGCGCTTCGCAACGCCGGGGCGCTGAGCCGGCGAAGGATCGGCCGAACCGCGCGAGCGAAAAGTCGGGCGGCTCCACAGACCGCGGGCGAAACGCCGACACGCCGGCCGAAATCCCCGCAACGGGATGGAAAGACATCGCCCTCCGCATCTATGACGACATCGGCGACGACCGGATCGTCGCGATTGCGGCGGGCGTCACGTTCTTCGTCCTGCTGGCGTTGTTTCCCGGCATCGCCGGGCTGATCTCGGTCTACGGGCTGTTTGCCGATCCGGGCACGATGGCCGGGCATCTCAATGCGCTCGCCGGCATCATGCCGGAGGGCGGCATGCAGATCGTGTCGGAGCAGATCGATCGCCTGGTGGCGCAGCCGCCGCAGAAGCTCGGCTTCGCGATGGTCGCAGGCCTTGCGATCTCGCTGTGGAGCGCGAACGGCGGCATCAAGGCGATGTTCGATGCGCTCAACGTGGTCTATCGGGAAAAAGAGAAGCGAAGCTTCATCGGGCTGAACCTGCAGTCGCTCAGCTTCACGATCGGTGCGCTGGCCTTTGTGATCGTCTCGCTGCTGGTGATCGCCGTGATCCCGAACCTGCTGGAGGCCTGGGGCCTGTCGCGGGCCGGCGAGCTACTCATCAGGATCGGGCGCTGGCCGCTGCTGTTTCTCGCCGCCTCGTTCTTCATCGCGCTGGTGTTCCGTTTCGGCCCGAGCCGCGACAAGCCGAAATGGCGGTGGATCACGCCGGGCAGCGTGTTTGGCGCGGCGGGGTGGCTCGTGGCCTCGTTGCTGTTCGCCTGGTACGCGGAGAACTTCGGCAGCTACAACAAAACCTATGGCTCGCTCGGCGCCGCGATCGGCTTCATGACCTGGCTCTGGATCTCGGTGATCGTCATCCTGGTCGGCGCCAAGCTGAACGCCGAGATCGAGCATCAGACCGCGCGCGACACCACCGTCGGGCATCCGGAGCGCCTCGGCGAGCGCGGCGCCCATATGGCGGACACCGTCGGAGAAAGCGCAGGCTAGGACAGACGCTGGGCGCGCGCTTTCGCCTCTTGGTTTTCCGCGCCGTTTCCCTCATAGAAATCGCAACAACAATTCGGGAGGGCGCACCATGGCGCAGCGGCGGTATTTTGCATCGGCATTGATCGCGGCTCTGTTGACGCTGAGCACGCCGGCGCTGGCCGCCTATCCGGATCGCCCGATCACGATGATCGTCCCCTTTGCGCCGGGCGGGCCGGTCGACATCATCGCGCGCATTCTCTCCACCTTCATGCCGCAGACGCTGGGGCAGAGCCTTGTCGTGGAAAACCGCGCCGGCGCGGCCGGCAATATCGGCATGGGCGTGGCCGCGCGCGCCAAGCCCGACGGCTACACCATCCTGATGACGTCGACGGCGATCTCGGTGAACCCCGCGCTGTTCAAGAACCTGCCCTACGATCCGATCAAGGACTTCATCCCGATCTCCGAGCTGGTCAACGCGCCGAACGTGCTGGTGGTCAAACCCGACTCCGGCATGAACACCGTGGCGGATCTCGTCGCGCGCGTGAAAGCCGCGCCCGGCACCTTCAGCTACGGCAGCCCCGGCGCCGGCACCAAGTCGCATCTCACCGGCGAGCAACTGAAACTCCGCGCCGGCATCGACATGGTGCATGTGCCCTATCGTGGCGCGGGCCCGGCCGCACAGGCGGTGCTCGCCGGCCAGCTGCAGGTGGCATCCGTTGCGCTCGCCGCGGCCGAGCCGCTGATCAAGTCCGGCGACCTCAAGGCGCTCGCCGTCACCGGCGAGAAGCGCTGGTTCTCGCTGCCCGACGTGCCGACCATGATCGAGTCCGGTTATCCGGGCTTCGTGTCGGACACCTTCAACGCGCTGTTCGTGCCGGCCGGCACGCCGTCCGACATCGTCGAGGCGATCGTGCAATCGAGCCAGGCCGCGATGCGCCGTCCCGAGGCGCTCGATGCCGCGCGCAAGGCGGGCTTCGAGGTGGTGGCCGGCTCGCCCGATCAGCTGGCGCGGCGCGTTGCCGCAGAGATCGAAAGCGTGCGCGAGCTCGTCGCCAAAGCCGGCATCAAGACCGAAAACTGACCGGCGCGGCGGCGTCCGGTTCGGCATCGTTTTCGCCGTCCCCGGCGTGTTGACGGCGGCGCTTTCGACGGCGCGGGACCCCGCAATTTTCCTGGATTCTCCGGCTGTTCGAGAGGCCCTTCGCGCGCCTCACAGCCTGTGGAAAAGCTGTGGAAAAACGACCGGATCCGAAACCTCGTTGTCCCAAAATAGATCAACAAATAAAAAGACTTAGCTGGTTAAAATTAGTGGTTAACAAACCGTAAAGGTGGCGCTAAGGTGGCCGCACTGTGAGGAGGCCATGGGGGGCTCAGCCCAGGTTCTGAGCCATTTCACCCGCGCGGAAGAGCCGCGTCTTTTTTAGGGAGCGTTCGATGAAGTACCTCACAGTGTGTAAGGGTGCTCTGCTGGCCGTCGTGCTCGCAGTTGCCACCACGCCGGCTATGGCCGGCGACTACGGCAACGGTGGCGGTTACGGCGGTGGTTACCGCAATGACTGCTACAAGTGCCCGCAGCCTCGGCCGAACTACGACAGCACCGAGGTGATCAAGCAGACGCGCGACGTCGACCACTCGCGGGTCCTCGAGACCCAGAGCGTGGTGCCGTCGAAGCGCCTGATCGAGACCAACCACCTGATCATCCGCGAGAACGAGACTCGCAATATTGGTACGGTTCAGCACAACCATACCATTATCGAGAAGGAGCTGGTCCTGACGAAGCGCAACGTTGACACCAAAAACGTCAACACCTACGTCAACCTCGTCGAGCACAAGTACAACACTGAGCGCAAGCACATCGTCGAGGAGCGCGAGCTCCCGGGTGAGCATCGCGACATCACGTGCAACTGCGACCGCGGCGGCTACAAGGGCGGCGGTCACCTCGAGGTGTACGGTCAGGCGCAGCCTGGCGACACGTATGCCCAGGCGCCGAAGTACGTGAAGGGCCGGTACTGATCTGCGCGAACTAACGCGCGGCTCACAAACTCCGCCGTAGCCTGACAAGGCTCGGTGATCAGCCGCCCCGCCGGGAAACCCGCGGGGCGGTTTGCTTTTGTGAGCTTTGCCGCCGGGAAACCCGCAAGGCGGTTTGCTTTTTTCGGGGGGTGACGGCTCAGGGCGCGCGGGTGTGGAAGGCTGTCGCGGCGGCGTTTTGGTACAGGAGGGTGGACTTGAACCACCGACCTCTGGTTCCACAGACCAGCGCTCTAACCAACTGAGCTACTCCTGCGCCTGCCGTGAGCGGGGCGGAAACTAGGAGCAAAGGTCCGGCTTGGCAAGCCAAGCCGCCGGTTTTGCTCGCGGATATCAGTCGCGCCGGCGGGCTCGGTGGTTCAGGCTATCGCGGCAGCACCGGCGGTCCCCGTCCCTCCCCGCCAGGGGAGGGTGGACTCGCGAGGCGATAGCCGAGCGAGGCCGGGTGGGGAGATGCCTGCCGACGGGGAGCTCTCGCGTTGACGCATCTCCCCACCCGGCGGCTTCGCGGCCACCCTCCCCTGGCGGGGAGGGATGGCGGTGGCGCCACCGCCTTCAGCTTTAGAGAGCCGCAGACGCGAAAAAGCCCGAGCCGTAAGGCCCGGGCTTGTTCGCCACGCGGCGCCGGGACCGGCGCCGGAGTGAGACGAGATCCTCGATCAGGCCGCCTTCTTGAAGGCGCTGGTCATGGTCTCCTTGAGCGGCTCGGTGCTCTCGGTGGCGACCTTCTGGGCGAGCGCGCCGAGCTCCTTGGCCTGCGCGGCGAAAGCCTCGTACTGGCTGCGCAGATGCGCGGTGGAGAGCTCGATCGCCTCGGACACGGACTTCACCGTGAGCAGCTTGCCCGCATAGTCGAAGTTCGCATTGGTGTTGACGCGCGCCGCCTCGATGACCTTGAGGCCGTAGTCGGAGCAGCCCTTCGAAGCGGTGGCGTAGCTGTCTTCGATGACGCCGGTCGCCTCTTCGGTCGCGGCCTTCATCTTCTCCCAGTTGTCCTTGCACTGGCTGACGCTCTTCTCGGCGAACTCGCGGAATGCCGCCGGGACCTCGAATTTCGGCACCTCGAACTTCGGCATTTCAAAGCGCGGAATTTCGAACTTCGGCATCTCGAACTCGGCCGAAGCTTTGGCTTTCGGTTTGCTGGTGGTGACGTCTGACATGGGCGTTTACCTTCCTGTCGTTTGATCAGGCGGCCGCATCAATCTCAGAAGCCTCCCGGACTGCCGCCTTGTCTCGGTCCGGAGCCTTGCACGCGTACGGTCGTCCCCCGACCAGTCGCGACCAATTGCAAACGCAATATAGGCGAAGTCTTGCTGCAATGCAACATCAATGTTGCATTGCAGCATAAAATTAATCTATGGGATATTTCACAAGTCCTGGCAGCGGTTTAGGGATGTCCCTTGCCGTTGCCGGAGGGCGTGGCGTGCTGCGTAAGCTCGCGGGCCTGCTCGGCCAGCGCCTGCATCTGCGATTTCACGAATTCGGCGTGAAGCCGCATGACCTCCTCGCCATCCTTGGCGTGCAGCAGCTTCTGGGCGAAGTCGAAGGACGCCGAGATGTTGCGCTCCGAGAAGGTCACCACCTTCTGCTGAAGCCCGCGGAAGCCGAATTGGGCGCTCTGGCCCTCGAAGGTCGAAACCGTGCGCTGGGTGGCAGCCATCAGTTCGTCGAAGGCTTTCCTCGCCTGCGCCACGCTTTGTTCGGCAAACGTGCGCATCTCCGGCGGGAACAGGGTATTGAAGGCGTTGTCGGCCATTCGATCGTCCTCCCCATGAGGCGGGCTTTTGCCCTGTGCGTTAACTACACAACGCATGGTGACCCAAAAAGATCATCGGCCACCCTAATTAAGGTTAGGCTCAATCATCCGGCTCGAAAACCCCATGCTGCGTGGACCTTGAGGCCCCCCAGGACTATGACGATTTCCCTAAAATTGGTCAGAACCGTAATGCGACTTGCGGGGGCAAGGGCGTGGTGAGTGAGACGAAGTCTCCGCTCGATTATCTGAGCGATCCGCGGCTGGCGTTGTACGCCACCGGCCCTGTGCCGGTCTGGCTGTGGAGCGCGGACGCGACGCACATCCTGTGGGGCAACCCGACCGCGGCCGCGATCTTCGACGCAGCCTCGCCGGCTGCGCTGCAAGGCCACACCATCGATCCCAAGGGTTCGGCCGCGCTGCAGATCGCGCGGCTTGCCGGCACGCTGCCGCACGGCTCGGCGCCGCGGCTCGAGCGACTGCGCGGCTTCGGCGGCCGCTTCGGCGGCCCGCTGCTGTGCAACTGCGCGCGCATCATGCTGGCCGATCGCGTGCCGGCCATTCTGGTCGTCAGCACCGAAGCCGCAGGACCCAAGCTGCCGTTCGGCGAACAGGCCAAGCGCCTGCTCACCGGCATCGATGCCGCCGCCGCGATGTTCGCCGGCGACGGTGCGCTGCTTTACGCGACGCCCGCCGCGGGCGCGCTCATCGGCCGCAACACCTCGCTCACCGCGTTGAAGGCCATGCCGCTTGCCGACAAGGCCTTCGCGGCCAGCCGCGCCGACGGCGCGGTCGAAGGCGCCGACATCACGCTGCAGCGCATCGGCGCCGACTCGGCGACGCTGCTGCTTGCGACGCTCACGCCGCGCGAGGCCGTCGCCGCGCCGGTTGCGCCGGTGGCTGCACCTGTTGCGCCGCCTGCCCCGCCGGTCCAGATCGAAGCGCCGCAGATCCAGCCGCCGCAAGTCGAAGCGCCGATCTCGCCGCCTGCGCCGGCGGCGCCGCTTGCGCCCGAGACGCCCCAGGCTCCGCCGCTGCAGCCGGAGATGCCGCCGCGGCAGGAGACCGTGACGCAAGCGACGATCGCGTCTGCGCCGACCCCATCCGCACCACTCACGCCGCCCGCAGCGGCACCGGCCGCGATCGAGCGCCGCGCCCCGCTGCGCTTCGTCTGGCAGATGGACGCAGCCGGCAACTTCTCGATCACCTCCGACGAATTTCTTGCGCTGATCGGCAAGGGCCCGGCCGCCGTGCTCGGCCGGCCGTGGAGCGAGATCGCCGCCGCGCTGAAGCTCGATCCGGACGGTCAGGTCGAGCGCGCGCTCGCCTCGCGCGACACCTGGTCCGGCATTACGGTTGCCTTCCCGGTCGAAGGCACAGACTCATATATCGGCGCCGAGCTGTCCGGCCTGCCGGTGTTCGACCGCGACCGCAGCCTGCGCGGCTATCGCGGCTTCGGCATCTGCCGCAACGTGGCGAAGATCAACGAGCTGATGCGCGCCCGCGCGGCCGAAGCGTCAAGCGCTGCGGCGACAAGTGCCGTGGCGCCAACTGCTGCTGCGCCGAGTGTGCCCGCGGCGGTCAGCCAGCCTGCGCCGCCGCAGGCCGAGACGCCAGTCGAACAGAAAGCCGAACCGCGCGTCGAACCACCGGTGTTCCGCGAGGGGCCGCCGTCCGCCGCGGCCGCCGCCGAAAATGTCGTGCCGTTCCCGGCAGCGGCTTCCGAAGGCCCGCCAGCGCTGTCGCCGGTCGAGCGCAAGGCCTTCAGCGAGCTCGCAAGCCGTCTGACCGCGCGGCTGCGCGGCCACGAGCGGCCGTCAAGCACGGCCGAGACCGTCACGCCTCCGCCGCCCGCGCCGGTCGAAGAGCCCAAGATTGAGCTCAAAACTGAGCCCACGACCGAGCCGCCTCCGCCGCCGGTGGAGCGCGTGGTCGAGACCAAGATGCCGCCGGCCGTCGCACCCGCTCTCGCGCCGGTCAGCGACGCGCGGCCGATCCTCGATCGTCTGCCGGTCGGCGTGCTGGTTTATCGCCTCGACAAGCTGATCTACGCCAACCGCGCCTTCCTGGAATGGACCGGCTACGGCGAGCTCAACGCGCTGGAGGAGGCCGGCGGCCTCGACGCGCTGTTCGTCGAGCCCAATCAGGATGAGCCTGTGCCGAACAACGGCTCGAAGGCGCTGACGCTCGCCACCAACAAGGGCGATCAGATGCCCGTCAAGGCGCGGCTGTTCACCTCACCGTGGAACGGCGAGTCCGCGCTGGTGCTGATGCTGACCAGCGTCGGCCAGGACGACAACAAGAAGAATTTCGAAGCGGCGCTGAACGAGGCCAAGACCGAAGCCGGCGAGATGCGCGCGATCCTCGAGACCGCCGCCGACGGCGTGGTGCTGCTCGACGCGGCCGGCCAGATCGTCACGATCAACACCAGCGCCGAAGTGATGTTCGGCTATCAGAGCCGCGAGCTTGCCGGCCTGCCGTTCGCGAGCCTGCTCTCGCAGGACAGCCAGCGCATCGGCCAGGACATGCTCGACCGGCTCAACCGCAACCCGGCCGCCGAGCCGAACGGCCGCGACGTGATCGGCCGCAGAAGCGGCGGCGCCGAGTTCCCGCTGTTCATCACGCTCGGCGCGCTGCCGAACGGCAACAAGCGCTGTGCCATCGTTCGCGACCTGACGATGTGGAAGCGGGCCGAGCAGGAGCTGGTCTCGGCCAAGCGCGAGGCCGAGAAGGCCTCAAGCGCGAAGTCGGATTTCCTCGCCAAGATCAGCCACGAGATCCGCACGCCGCTCAACGCCATGATCGGCTTCTCCGAGGTGATGATGCAGGAGCGCTTCGGGCCGATCGGCAACGAGCGCTACCAGCAGTATCTGAAGGATATCCACGCCTCCGGCGGGCACGTGATCTCACTGCTCAACGACCTGCTCGATCTGTCGAAGATCGAGGCCGGCAAGCTCGAGCTGAACTTTGCCGACGTCGACCTGAACGATCTCACGCAGCAATGCGTCGCGATGATGCAGCCGCAGGCCAACCGCGAGCGCATCATCATCCGCACCTCGCTGCCCAACGACCTGCCGCAGGTCTCGGCCGACGCGCGCTCGGTGCGGCAGATCCTACTGAACCTGCTGTCCAACTCGATCAAGTTCACCGGCGCCGGCGGCCAGGTGATCGTCTCGACCGCGCTCAACGACGAGCGCGACATCGTGCTCCGCGTGCGCGACACCGGCGTCGGCATGAGCGAGCAGGACCTGGTCATCGCCATGGAGCCGTTCCGACAGCTCGCGACCTCGTCGCGCTGGGGCTCCGGCGGTACCGGCCTGGGCCTGCCGCTGACCAAGGCCTTGGCCGAGGCGAACCGCGCGCGCTTCAAGATCAGGAGCGGCGTCAACGCCGGCACGCTGGTCGAGGTGGCGTTCCCCGGCGCGCGGCTCGCCGCGGAATAGCGCTCCGCGTCTGCCATCTCTCCTTGCCCCCTGGCACGGGCCCCCTGGTACAGGTCACGGGCCCGTTTATGATGCCCCCTTGTCGGGCGGCCGGATCACCGGCCCCAGCGCAATTGTGAGGAAACGTCATGCCGTACGCCAAGGTCCGGGGAGTGAACATCTATTATCAGGTCATTGGCGATCGCGGCCCCTGGGTGGCGCTGATCACCGGCGGACGGCGCGGCCATGACGAGTTCGTGCCGCTGGCCACCAAGCTCGCCAAGGACGGCTATCGCGTCGTGCTGCACGACCGCCGCAACACCGGCCGCTCCGACGTACTGATCGAGGGCGACATCGCCGAGGAGATCCTCTGGCTCGACGACCTGCACGAGCTGCTCAAGCAGCTCAATGCCGTCCCGACCATCATCGGCGGCTCGTCGGCCGGCGCCCGCACGGCGATGCGTTATTATGTGCGCTTCCCCAACGACACCCGCGGGCTGCTGCTGATGCGCGTCACCGGCGGCGCCTTTGCGGCCAGCCGCCTGCCGGACAACTACTACGGCATGTTCATCAAGGCCGCGAAGGAAGGCGGCATGGCCGCGGTCTGCGCCACCGAGCAGTACCAGGAGCGCATCGCCGCCAACCCGGCCACGCGCGACCGCCTGATGGCGATGCAGCCCGAGGCCTACATCAAGGTGATGTCGAACTGGCAGGACCAGTTCATCGCCTCGACCAAGATGGAGGTGTTCGGCATGACCGATGCCGATCTCGCCTCGATCAAGGTTCCGACCGTGGTCATCCCCGGCAATGACCAGACCCACGCCTCGTTCAACGGCAAGCTCGCGGCGAGCAAGATCCCGGGCGCCGTGCTGCACATGCTGCCGATCGAGGACCAGGAGGTTCCGCTCATCGCCTACACCGATTGGGCGCCCTACGAGAACGAGATCGCCGAGACGTTCCTGAAGCTGATGCGGAAAGTCGATGCGAAGGTGCCGCAGGCGGCGGCGTCATAACCACAGCGCAAGACCATGGCGCAGGTGCGATGATCCTGGCGCAACGCTGACCTGTCAGGTTTCCACGGCTGACGCGCGTGCGGAAAACCGGCTAAGCTCACTCATCGGGTAACGGGTGAGACCAATGCCGATACCGCATTCGCTTCGGGCTTTGTTGATTGCCATCGCTGCCATCGTGGCCGCGCCATTTGCGCGCGCGGCCGAACCGGTCGATCTGCTGCTGGTGCTCGCCGCCGACGTGTCGCGCAGTGTCGATCAGACCAAGTTCCAACTGCAGCGCGAGGGCTACGCCGCGGCGATCAACGACAAGCGCGTGCTGGAGGCGATCACCGCCGGCCGCACCCGCCGCATTGCCGTGACCTTCGTCGAATGGTCCGGGGTCACCTCGCAGCGTGTGGTGGTCGACTGGACCTTGATCGATGGCGCCGATGCGGCGCGCAAGTTCAGCGATCAGCTGATCGAGCTGCCGCGCTCGTTTGCCGAGCGCACCTCGATCAGCGGCGGCATCGATTTCTCGATGGGCGTGCTGGCGCGCGCGCCCTATGAGGCGCCACGCCGCACCATCGACGTCTCCGGCGACGGCACCAACAATTCCGGCCGTGACGTGGCATTGGCCCGCGACGAGGCCCTGGCCAAGGGCGTCACCATCAATGGCCTGGTCATCCTGAGCGAGCGGCCGATGCCGTGGAATCCGGAGCACACCAATCCGCCCGGCGGGCTTGCGGAGTACTACAAAACCAATGTGATCGGCGGCCCGGGCGCCTTCGTCGTGGTTGCGGAGAATTTCAATTCGTTCGGCCAGGCCATCGTCAAGAAGCTGATCGCCGAGATAGCCGACGCCAGTTCGCCCAGGCTTCCACTCCCCGGCGGCTAGGCCGTTCCCGATCCGAGACTTATATCCACCCGGCGCGGCCCACATTGTGGGTCGGCCGCCTCTGCAGCCGTGACACGCGGCACCTTGATCGCGGTTCGCGGTCCAGGGTACAGGAATTGCATGGTTTTGCAGAACGGTTGGGGAGGTCAGCGTTCATGAAAAAGGTGTATCCCGACGCCAAGGCGGCGCTGGCCGGCCTGCTGAAGGACGGCATGCTGATTGCGGCCGGCGGCTTCGGGCTGTGCGGCATCCCGGAGGTGCTGATCAAGGCGATCCGCGACGCCGGCGTGAAGAACCTCACCATCGTGTCGAACAATGCGGGCGTCGACGGCGCGGGCCTTGGCCTCCTGCTCGACACCAAGCAGGTCAAGAAGATGATCTCGTCCTATGTGGGCGAGAACAAGCTGTTCGCCCAGCAGTACCTCGCGGGCGAGCTCGAGATCGAGTTCAATCCACAGGGCACGCTGGCCGAGCGGCTGCGTGCCGGCGGCGCCGGCATCCCGGCCTTCTTCACCCGCACCGGCGTCGGCACCGACATCGCCAAGGGCAAGGAAGAGCGCCAGTTCGACGGCGAGAGATACATCATGGAGCGCGGCATCGTCGCCGACCTCTCCATCGTGCACGCCTGGAAGGGCGACACCGAAGGCAACCTCGTCTATCGGAAGACCGCGCGGAACTTCAATCCGATGGTCGCGACCGCCAGCAAGAACACCGTGGCCGAGGTCGAGATCCTGGTCGAGCCGGGACAGATCAATCCCGATCACATCATCACGCCGGGCGTGTTCGTGAAGCGCATGATCCACGTCCCCGACGCGGTGAAGCACATCGAACAGCGCACCGTTCGTAAAAAAGTCATGGCCTGAGGAGAGAGACCAATGCCCTGGACTCGCGATCAGATGGCGGAGCGCGCGGCGCAGGAGCTGCGCGACGGTTTCTACGTCAATCTCGGCATCGGCATTCCGACGCTGGTGTCGAACTACATCCCGACCGGCATGAGCGTTCAGCTGCAGAGCGAGAACGGCATGCTGGGCTTCGGCCCGTTCCCCTATGAGGGCGAGGAAGACCCCGACCTCATCAACGCCGGCAAGCAGACCGTCACCGAGCTGCCGACCACGAGCTTCTTCTCCTCGGCCGACAGCTTCGGGATGATCCGCGGCGGCCACATCGACCTTGCGCTCCTTGGCGCGATGCAAGTCGCCGAGAACGGCGACCTCGCCAACTGGATGATCCCCGGCAAGATGGTGAAGGGCATGGGCGGCGCCATGGACCTGGTGGCCGGCGTCAAGAAGGTCGTGGTGATCATGGAGCACTCGGCCAAGAACAAGGACGGCAGCGTCGATCCGAAGCTGCTGCACAAGTGCACCCTGCCGCTGACCGGCGCGGGCGTGGTCGACATGATCATTACCGACCTCGGCGTGTTCAATATCGACCGCAAGGGGGGCGGAATGACGCTGATCGAGCTCGCCCCCGGCACCAGCCTCGACGAGATCAAGTCCAAGACTGAGGCCAATTACCGCGTGGCACTCAAGAACAACTAGTCTGGCGCACCTGCGGCAATAAAGTCCTGGAATTGCAATGCCGTGGCCGGTACCCGGCCACGAAAGGGTCACAGATGGCGGCCAATTTCCCCGCCCTCAGCCGCGCGCTATAGTGCCCCGGCTTTCAAGCATGACACGGAACGATCTGTGACCGCGGCCACCGGACTTAAGCGCCTGGGCATCCCTGTTGCCGCCATCGTGCTGGCCTGCTTCGCAGCCCTCGCCGCGGTCTCGCTGTTCATGCCGTTCGACACCGTGCGCGACGCCGCCAAGGCGGAGATCCGCAACGTCACCGGTCTCGACGTCGTGCTGCGCGGCGATGTCGATGTATCGCTGTTTCCGACCGGCTCGATCACCTTCGACAATGTGACGCTCGGCGAGGACGCCAATCCGGTGCTGGCGGCCGACCAGTTGATCGCGCGGCTCCGCTTCATCCCGCTGCTGACCGGCCGTATCGAGATTTCCGACATCGCGCTGATCCGGCCGCGCATCAAGGTCAGCTACGACCGCGACGGGCGCTCGAACTGGGCCGCGACCATCGAGTCGCTCGCCCGCGCGCTCGGACCCAAGGCCAACCGCCCGGTGAACGTCACGTCGTTCTCCGAGATCCGGATCGACGACGGCACCATCGACGTCAACGACACCGCCCGCGGCGTCAAGGAGACCTTGAGCAACGTCGACATGGCGCTGGCCTGGCCGTCGATCTCCAAGAGCTTTGCGGCCACCGGCCGCTTCGTCTGGCACAGCGAGCCGGTCGACGCGGCGGTGACGCTGACCGACTTCGCCTCGGCGCTGGCGGGCGACCGCTCGGGCCTGAAGGTCCGGCTCAACGGCCCCCCGGTCAAGCTCGCCTTCGACGGCAATGTCAGCACCAGCCCGACGTTGAAGGTCGACGGCACGCTCGCCGCCGACTCGCCCTCGCTGCGCGACACCCTGCGCTGGGCCGGCTATCAGCCGCTCAGCGGCAGCGGCTTCGGCCGCTTCGCCATCAAGGCCAAGACCAGCGTCGCCTCGGGCACGATCGCGCTCTCCACCGTCAACATCGAGCTCGACGGCAATGTCGCGGAGGGCGTGCTGACCTTCTCGACCGATGGCCGCCGCTCCGTGCAGGGCACGCTCGCGGCCGACGATCTGAACCTGACGCCCTATCTCGGCACCATCCGCCTGCTCACCGCCAACGAGCGCGACTGGAACGGCGGGCCGCTGACGTTCGACGATCTCAGCGGGCTCGAGCTCGATCTGCGGCTCTCGGCGGCGCGCATCGCCCTGCAGCGCGCCAAGCTCGGGCGCACCGCGGTCGCGCTCAATCTGCGCGGCGGCAAGCTCAACGTCACGGTCGGCGAATCCCAGGCGTTCGGCGGCGTGCTGAAAGGCACGCTGGCGATCGCGCCGTCCGACATGGGCGCCGACTTCAAGTCGCAGATGCAGTTCATCGACGTCGACCTGGAGAACTGCCTGAACGACATGTTCCAGTTCCGCCGCCTTGAAGGCCGCGGCGACATGGAGCTGGTGCTCGATGCGACCGGCAACAGCGTGCTGGCGCTGACCCGCACCATGAACGGCTCGGCCAAGCTGACCGGCCGTCAGGGCGCGATGGTGGGGCTCAATGTCGAGCAGCTGCTGCGGCGGCTGGAGCGGCGGCCGCTGTCCGGCACCGGCGATTTCCGCAACGGCCGTACCCCGTTCGAGAAGCTCCTGGTCGACATCAAGATCGCGCAGGGTGTCGCGACCGTGGAGAATGTCAGCCTGGAGGGCTCCAAGGTGCGGCTCGGGCTCGGCGGCCAGGCCTCGATCCCGGCGCGCGACTTCGACCTCCGCGGCGTGGCGGCGCTGGCCTCGACCGGCGCGGCCGATGCCACACCGGCCTTCGAGCTGCCCTTCGTGGTGCAGGGCCAGTGGGAAGATCCGATCATCCTGCCCGACACCCAGAGCCTCATTCAGCGTTCGCCGCTCGCCAACCCGCTGCGGGAGGCGATCAAGAACCGCGGCAGTTCGAAGGACACGGTGCGCGACGCACTGGAGCGGCTGATCCCCGGCGGGCTGGGCGGCAGCTCGCCGACCAGCACGGCCCAGCCCGCCGAGCGCTAAATCCAAGCCACACCGGCCTATTCCGCCGTCCATGCCTGCGAGAGGCTGGTTCAGGCAGGTTTAAGGCGTTTCGATTATGATGCGGCCCGAATCAGTCCGCAGGCGCGGCCGCCTGCGACGAGGCCTGGATGTTCCATCCCCTGATCCGCTCGCTGGTCAAGATTGCCGTGGCGTCGCTGATCGTCGGGACGATCCTCACCCATTTCGGCATCACGCCCGAAATGCTGGTCAAGGAATTCGGCTTTTCCTACGAGAAGATCGAGGACCTGGCGCGCCGCGGGCTGTCCTGGGCCGGGCCGAACCTCCTGGTCGGCGCCATGGTGATCCTGCCGGTCTGGTTCCTATTCTACCTGTTCCGCCCGCCTGGCGGCAGCCCGAACCAGGATTAACCCGCCGCCACGGCCTCCTTTGCCTTGCGCCGCTCGGCGCGCCTGGTGATCAGCGCCGCGCCGATCACCCCGATCGCCACGACCGTGATCATGACGGTGCAGATCGCATTGATCTCGGGCTTCACGCCAAGCCGCACCTCCGAATAGATCCGCATCGGCAGCGTGGTGGCGCCCGGGCCGGTCGAGAAGCTCGCGATCACCAGATCGTCGAACGACAGCGTGAAGGCGAGCATCCAGCCCGCCGCGACCGCCGGGAAGATCAGCGGCAGCGTCACCACCATGAAGGTCTTCAGCGGCGGGCAGCCGAGGTCCATGGCGGCTTCCTCCAGGCTGCGGTCGAAGCTGACGAGCCGCGACTGCACCACCACGGTGACGAAGCTCGCCGTCACGGTGGTGTGCGCGATCACCACGGTCCAGAAGCCGCGGTCGGCGTTGATCGCCACGAACAGCAGCAGCAGCGACAGGCCGGTGATCACCTCGGGCATCACCAGCGGCGCGTAGATCATGCCGGCGAAGGCCGTGCGGCCGCGGAAGCGGCCGGCGCGGATGAGCGCCACCGCGGCGAGCGTGCCGAGCACGGTCGCGGCCGAGGCCGACAGCGCCGCGATCCGGATGCTGTTCCAGGCGGCCTCCAGCATGGCGCTGTCATGCAGCAGCTCGATGTACCAGCGCGTCGACCAGCCGCCCCACACCGTGACCAGCCGCGAGGCGTTGAACGAATAGATCACCAGGATCGCGATCGGCAGATAGAGGAACGCAAGCCCCAGCGCGATCGACGTCACGTTGAAGAGCGAGAGGCCCTTGCGCATCAGCGCTCCTCCAGATCGCGCAGTTGCAGCCGCTCGTAGACCAGGATCGGAAACAGCAGGATCACGAGCAGCGCGATGGCGATGGCGGAGGCCACCGGCCAGTCCTTGTTCTGGAAGAACTCGGTCCACAGCGTCTGGCCGATCATCATGGCGTTCGAGCCGCCGAGCAGATCGGGGATCACGAACTCGCCGGCGATCGGGATGAAACACAGCAGCGCGCCGGCGGCGGCGCCCGCAGCCGACAACGGCACGGTGACGAGCCAGAATGCCTTCCAGCGCGGGCAGCCGAGATCGGCCGCGGCTTCGAGCAGCGTGTCGTCGAGCTTCTCGAGGCTCGCATAGAGCGGCAGCACCATGAACGGCAGGTACGAATAGACGATGCCGATGATGACCGCGGTGTCGGTCGCAAGCCACACCAGCGGCGCCTTGATCACACCGAGCGCGATCAGCGCATCGTTGAGCAGGCCCTCGCGCTGCAGGATGTTGATCCAGGCATAGATGCGGATCAGGAACGCGGTGAGGAACGGCAGGAACACCGCCATCACCAGCACCGGCTGCGCGCCTCGGGGCGCGCGCGCAATGCCGTAAGCGATCGGATAGCCGATCAGCAGCAGGATCAGGGTCGACAGCGCCGCGATCATCAGGCTGCGGAAGTAGGACATGATGTAGAGCGTGTCGGAGCCGAGAAGCTTGTAGCTCTCGACCGACAGGCCTGAGACGAAATCCTCGACGCCTTTCAGGCCCTCGGAAAGGTCCAGCAGCGGCGTGTAAGGCGGCTGCGCGATCACGGTCTGTGACAGGCTAATCTTGAGCACGATCAGGCACGGCACGACGAAGAACAGCAGCAGCCACAGCGCCGGAGCGAGGATGACCAGCCGCCGGCCCCATCCGGAGCGGCTGCGGCGCGGCGCGATGGGGGGGTCGTCGGTCATCGGGTCAGCAGCACCGAGGCTTCGGGCTTGAAGCTCAGGAACACGCGATCGTCGATGCCGACCGGCTGCACGGGCTTGCGCTCGCGGTTGACCATCGCGGCCTTGATCTCGGCGCCGCTGTCGAGCCGGATCTTGTAGATCGAGAGCCCGCCGAGATAGCCGATCTCGGACACGCGGCCGGCAAACGAATTGTCGCCGCCGGCCACCGGCTGCTTGGTGTCGAGCTCGATCTTCTCCGGCCGCAGCGCCACCCAAACATGGGTGCCGGGCGTGAGGTCGGCGGTGTGCGACACCATCAGGCGGCCGCCCGCGCTCTCGACCACGCTGTGGCCGAGCCCGGACGAGACCACGCGGCCCTCGATCAGGTTGACGTCGCCGATGAAGCCCGCGACCCAACGCGAATTCGGCCGCTCGTACATCTCGGCGGGCGGCGCCACCTGGATGAGCCGGCCGCCGTTCATGACGCCGACGCGGTCGGCCATCATCATGGCCTCCTCCTGGTCGTGGGTGACCACGATGAAGGTGAGGCCCAGCCGCTTCTGCAATTCCATCAGCTCGAAGCGGGTCTCCTCGCGGAGCTTCCGATCGAGCGCCGACAGCGGCTCGTCGAGCAGCAGCACCTTGGGGCGCTTGGCGAGCGCACGGGCGAGCGCCACGCGCTGGCGCTGGCCACCGGACAGCTGATGCGGGCGCCGCTCGCCGAAGCCGTCGAGCCGCACGAGTTTCAGCATCTCGCCGACGCGGGTCTCGATCTCGGACTTGGGCATGCCGTCCTGCTTCAGCCCGAACGCGATGTTGCCGGCGACCGTCAGATGCGGGAACAGCGCGTAGCTCTGGAACATCATGTTGACCGGCCGCTGGTGCGGCGGGGTGCCGGTGAGGTCCTCGCCGTCCAGCAGCACGCGGCCCTCGCTCGGCTGCTCGAAGCCCGCCAGCATCCGCAGCAGGGTTGTCTTGCCGCAGCCGGAGGGGCCGAGCAGCGCGAAGAACTCGCCTTCAAGGATGTCGAGCAGGACCGAATCGACCGCCACCACGCCGCCGAAGCGCTTGCTGACGGTGTCGAACTGCACCAGCGGCCGCCGGATGGCGGCGGGTGCAGCGCGCGGCGCCACGGACGGCGCCGCAGGGGCCGGCCGCGCGTCTTCAGCGTCCCTGCCGAATGGATTGTCGTCCGTCATGACCCGACACGCTAATCGCGCCGGGCGACAGGCTCAACATGGGAGTCTCGGTGAGGCGGCGCTACGGCCGCCAATTCACAGAAGGACGACGTCGTCGACGTTGCCGCTGGCGGCGCTGGACGGTTCTGGGCCCCGCACACCTTGGATCCTGCGAATCTCCGGCTTGCGGAGGCTCGCATCGCCCTGGATCTTCTGGATCTCTGGTTTGACAATGCTCGCACCGCCCTGCAGCGCCGCCTTGTCGGCCGGCCGGGTGTTGGAGAACATCTTGCGCGGCGCCGGGCCATAGTAGCCGTCGAGCTGGATGAACGGCCGCGGCACGGTCAGGATCGTGACGATGCGGTCGAGCAGCGCCTTGGTCGACACCGGCTTGAGCAGATACTCGTGCGCGCCGACCCGCGCCGCCTCGACCACGCGCCAGCGGTCGCCGTGGCCGCTCAGCATGATGATCGGCACGTCGGGCGCCGGGAAATCCATCGGCGAGCGCACCATGCGCACGAACTGGGCGCCGTCGATCAGCGGCATCTCCCAGTCGACGATCACGATGTGCGGCCCGTGCTTCTTGATGGCCTCGAGGCCTGCCATGCCGTCGTCGGCTTCGATCACGGCTTTGACGCCGATCGCGAGCAGCATCGTGCGCACGACCTTGCGCATGTAGTGCTCGTCGTCGACGACCAGAACCTTCAGCGAGGCGATCTGATCCTGCAGGTCCTTGCTCAGTGCCGCCTGTTCCATGGGACGCTCGCTTCTCGATCGACCGCAGGTCACAACGCCTGATGATCCGTTTACGCGATTGGATCATCTTCCGATTGAATTCGCGTCAAACTTGCCGGGAAAGTCTTATGCGCCTGCGCTAGGTTTCGTTAACGCTGCGGCGCCGTGAGCGTGCGGCGGACCGCGTCCTGCCAGCCGGTCCATTTGCGGGCGCGGGTGGCCTGGTCCATGGCCGGCTCGAAGCGCCGGTCGAGCCGCCAGGTCTTTGAAAAACCTGATGGATCCGGGCACACGCCGGCCTTGAGGCCGGCCAGATAGGCGGCGCCTAACGCCGTCGTTTCCATCACCACCGGCCGGTCGACAGCGGCGCCGAGGATGTCGGCGAGAAACTGCATGGTGACGTCGCTCTCCGTCATGCCGCCGTCGACGCGCAGCACGGTGTCGGCCGCGGCCGGGCAGTCGCTCAGCATCGCTTCGAGGAGATCGCGGGTCTGGTAGCCGACCGATTCCAGCGCCGCCTGCGCGATCTCGGCCGGACCGGAGTTGCGGGTGAGGCCGGTGAGCACACCGCGGGCATCCGCATCCCAATAGGGCGCGCCGAGCCCGACAAAGGCCGGCACCAGATAGACCTGGGCCGCCGGATCGGCTTTCTGCGCCAGCGCATTCACGTCGGACGCCTGCTTGATGAAGTGCAGGCCGTCGCGGAGCCACTGCACCGCGGCGCCGGCGATGAAGATCGCGCCTTCCAGCGCATAGGTGCGCTTACCGTCGAGCTGATACGCGATGGTGGTGAGGAGGCGGTTGTGCGAGCGGATCGGCTCGGGACCGGTGTTGAGCAGCGCAAAGCAGCCGGTGCCGTAGGTCGACTTCATCATGCCGGGCGTGAAGCAGCCCTGCCCCACGGTCGCGGCCTGCTGGTCGCCGGCGATGCCAAGCACGCGGATGGGTCCGCCGAACAATTCGGGCAGCGTCTCGCCGAAGCTCGACGCGCAGTCGCGCACTTGCGGCAGCAGCGACGCGGGGACCTTGAAGAGCCGCGCGAGATCGTCATCCCAACGCGCATTGCGGATGTCGAACAGCAGCGTGCGCGCCGCGTTGGTGGCATCGGTGGCGTGCACCCTTCCGCCGGTGAGCCGCCAGAGGAGAAACGAGTCCACCGTGCCGAAGGCCAGCGCACCCTGCTCTGCCCTCTGTCGCGCGCCCGGCACGTTGTCGAGCAGCCACGTCATCTTGGTGGCCGAGAAATACGGATCGAGGACGAGCCCCGTCTTGTCCGTCACCGCGCTCTCGTAGCCCGCGGCGCGCAGCGCCGCGCAGGCATCGGCGGTGCGGCGGTCCTGCCAGACGATGGCGTTGTGGATCGGCTTGCCGGTCGCGCGGTCCCAGACGATCGCAGTCTCGCGCTGGTTGGTGATGCCGATCGCGGCGATGTCCTTGGCGGCAAGGCCGGCCTTGGCCATGGCGCCGCGCACGGTCGCGACCACATCGGCCCAGATCGCTTCGGCATCGTGCTCGACCCAGCCCGGTGCCGGATAGATCTGGCGCAGCTCCTGCTGCGCGACAGCGACCGGCGCGAGGTTACCGTCGAACACGATCGCCCGCGTCGAGGTGGTGCCCTGATCGATGGCGATGAGATGGGTCATTTATGAACCCGTCTGTTGCACCATGAACCGCGCCAGCAACTCCTTCTCGCCGGCCGTGACCTTCAGCCCGAGCTTGCTCCGCCGCCACAGAATGTCGTCGGCGGTGCGCGCCCATTCCTCTTTCATGAGATAACGCACCTCGGCGGCGCTGAGCGGCCCGAAGAACGGCGCGACATCCTCGCGTTTCTTCGCCGCGCCGAGCACGCGGTCGACCCGGGTGCCGTAGGCGCGGACCAGCCGCCAGGCCTCGGGCTCGGTGAGGAACGGCCAGGCCCGCAGGGTCTGCGACACACGGGTGTTGATGGCGTCCCAAAGGAAATCGCCGCCGGGCAGCGGCGTCGAGTGGGTCCAGCGCCGGTGCAGCTGGAAGAAATGCGCGGTCTTCTCCAGCGCATCCTCGGCGAGCCTGCGATGCGTGGTGATCTTGCCGCCATAGACGGTGAGCAGCGGCGCCGCGCCATGGCGCTCGTCGAGCACCAGGCGGTAGTCGCGCGTGACGTCCTCGGGCTCATCGCGGCCCGCGCTCTCGTCATAGAGCGAGCGCACGCCGGCGAAGGCCCACACCACCTGGTCGGGCTCGACCTTGGTGCGGAAATATTCGTTCACGGCGCGACAGAGATACATCACCTCGTCGGCGCTCGGCGCCACGGAGTCGAGCACACCGGTGAAGTTGTCGTCGGTGGTGCCGATCAGGGTGAAATCGTCGTGGAACGGCAGCGCGAAGACGATACGGCCGTCGGTGTTCTGGAAGATATAGCCGCGGTCGTGGTCGAAGGCCTTCGGCACCACGATGTGGCTGCCCTTGACCAGCCGCAGCGGCGGCTTGCCTTCGGTGCGCACCACGGTTTCGGCGACCACCCCGGCCCAGGGTCCGGCGGCATTGATCAGCACCCGCGCCGTGACGACGTCGCGGCGGCCCTGGATGTTGAGGATGAGCCGCCAGGTGTCCTCGCGCTCGGCGCGGGAGACGCGGGTGCGGGTGCGGATCGTGGCGCCGCGCTCGGCGGCGTCGATCGCATTGAGCAGAACGAGCCGCGAGTCGTCGACCCAGCAGTCCGAATACTCGTAGCCCAGGATGAAGCGGCGCATCAGCGGATGGCCGGCAGGATTGTGGGTGAGATCGACGCTGCTGGTGCCGGGCAGGATCCGGCGCGGGCCGAGCCAGTCATAGAGGAACAGGCCGAGCCGCAGCATTTGCGGCGAGCGTGGACCGGGCACCGCCGGCAGCACGAAGCGCATCGGCCGGATGATGTGCGGCGCGTTCTTGAGCAGCACCTCGCGCTCGGTCAGCGCCGCGCGCACCAGCCGGAAATGGCCGTGCTCGAGATAGCGGAGGCCCCCGTGGATGAGCTTGGTCGAGGCCGACGAGGTGCCTGAGGCGAGGTCGCTCTGCTCCAGCAGCACCACGCGGACGCCACGGCCCGCGGCGTCCCGCGCGATGGCCGCACCGTTGATGCCGCCGCCGATGATGGCAAGATCGTAGTCGGCCATGAGGTCTTTCGATTCGCGAGCGAACAGCATGCGCGGACCGTGCGGCCGGCTCAAGCTGTGTTATGGTTTTTGCCGCAATCCGTGAACTGCGGCGAGGCCTCGATGAAACGGCTTGTTGCTTTCGTTTTGATGACGTTTGCGGCGACCGTGCCTGCTGCGGCGCAGGATCAGGTCGCCCAGTTCTACAAGGGCCGGCAGATCACCGTGGTGGTCGGCTCCTCACCCGGCGGCGGCTATGACCTCTACGCCCGGCTGATGGCCCGTCACATCGGCAAATACATTCCCGGCAATCCCACCATGGTGGTGACCAACATGACGGGCGCGGGCAGCAACGCCATGGTGGCGCATCTCTATAACGTGGCGCCCCGGGACGGCACCTTCATCGGCGCGCCGCAGAACAACGCCTTCATGGACGCGCTGTTCGACGTGTCGCTCGGCAATGCCCGGCGGCTGCGCCATGACGCCACCAAGCTCATCCATATCGGCTCGGCCACCACCGATCACTACGTCTGCATCGCCCGAGCCGACGCGCCGATCAAAAGCTTCAAGGAGGCACTGACGAAGGAATGGCTGATCGGCGCGAGCCAGCCCGGCACCTCGACCCGCGACTACCCGGCGATGCTCAACAACACCACCGGCGCCAAGATCAAGCAGGTCAGCGGCTATCCGGGCACGCGTGAGATCACGCTGGCGATCGAGAAGAACGAGGTGCATGGCCTCTGCGGCTTTTCCTGGTCGAGCCTCAATGCGCAGAAACCCGATTGGGTGAAATCCGGCTTCATCCGCGTCATCGTGCAGGAGCACGACAAGGGCAATCCTGAGGTGAACCGGATGGGCGTGCCGCTGGCCGTTGACTTTGCGACCTCGCCGGAGAACCGCAAGATCATGGAGCTGATCTATTCGTCGGAGACGTTCGGGCGGCCGTATTTCGTGGCACCGGACGTGCCGGCCGAACGCGTGGCGGCGCTGCGCAAGGCGTTCATGCAGGCGATGAACGACCGCGAGCTGCTCGCCGAGACACAGAAGATCGGCCTCGCCATCGATCCGATCTCGGGCGAGGACCTGCAGGAGCTTGCGGCGAAGATTTTCGCGACCCCGACCGATTTCGTCGAGAAGACCAAGGACGCGCTGGTGTACCGGGCGCCGTAGAGCCCTTTCCAGTTGGATCGCACCAACCTATCCACGTCATGGCCGGGCATGACGGCGGAGATTGGTGCAACGACGCTCTAAAGCTCGCGGGTGCGGCGCTCGACCGCTCGTTCCCACACCTTGTCGCGCGGCAGGTCGAACACCAGCGCCGGATCGATCGGCGCGGTGTACCAGTGATTGCCGGCGAGCTCGCCTTCGAGCTGGCCCGGCGCCCAGCCGGCATAGCCGAACACCAGCAGGAACTTCTTCGGCCCGCTCTTGGCCGCGATGTCGCGGATCACCTCGCGGTTGGCGGTCATCGCGACATCGCCGGTGACGTCGACGCTACCGGTGCGGCGGTAGTCGTTGCTGTGCAGCACGAAGGCGAGCTCCTTCTGCACCGGACCGCCGACATAAATCGGCACATTGCCTTCCGCCTTGGCGGCATCATCGCCGAACACCTGCAACAGGTCGGCGATCGACTGCTCGCCGGCCGGGCGGTTGACGATCAGGCCCATGGCGCCTTCGCGGCTGTGGCGGATCATAACGATCACGGTCTCGCGGAACCGTGGATCGCCCATCGAGGGTGCGGCGACCAGAAGCTGGCCGGTGAGGAAGCGGCCTTGCTGCGGCGCGCCGGTGTCCGGCGGCGTGGCGCCGAACAGCGCCACGGGCGCGGCCACGGCCACGAGCATGAATATCCAACGGATGAAACGGAACATCGAAACGTCCTCACCCGCGAAACGGAACGTCACACCTCCGCCCGGCTGTCACCCGACAAGCGCCGTCAGATATAGAGGCTCGCCATCTGCGCCTCGGGATAGCGCGTGCCCTTCACGGAGCCGGCCGGCACCGCGCTTGCGATCTCGGCCAGGTCCGCTTCGGTGAGCTTCACGCTGAGCGCGCCGATGTTCTCCATCATGCGCTTCTTCTGCTTGGTGCCCGGGATCGGAACCACGTCCGGGCCCTGCGCCAGCACCCAGGCCAGCGCGAGCTGCGCCGGCGTGCAGTTCTTCTTCTTGGCGATGGCCTCGACCTTCTGGGCGAGCGCGCGGTTGTGCGCGAGGTTGTCGCCGGTGTAGCGCGGCTGGCGCTTCCTCGTGTCGCCTTCGGCCAGCGTCGACGGGTCGGCGATGTCGGAGGTGAGCAACCCGCGGCCGAGCGGCGCGTAGGCCACGAACGAGATGCCGAGCCCCTTGGTCGTTGCGCGGGTGTCGTCGGCCTGCTCGCGATAGAGCAGCGAGAACTCGTTCTGCACCGCGGTGATCGGATGCACCTTATGAGCACGCGCCACGGTCTGCGGCGAGGCTTCGCTGAGCCCCAGCGCACGGACCTTGCCCTGCTGCACCAGCTTGGCCATGGCGCCGACCGTTTCCTCGATCGGCACGCTCGGATCGATGCGGTGTGCGTAATAGAGATCGATCACGTCGACGCCGAGCCGCTTCAGGCTCGCCTCGCAGGAGCTGGTGATGAATTCCGGCCGGTTGTCGGCGAACTTGCCGCCGGCGCCCATCAGGTTGCCGAACTTGGTGGCGATGACGACACCGGCGCGCTTGCCCTTCAGCGCGCTGCCGAGCAGCGTCTCGTTGTGACCCTTGCCGTAGGCGTCGGAGGAATCGAAGAAGGTGATGCCGGCGTCGATCGCCTCATGGATCAGCGTGGTGGCGGCAGCATCGTCCGACGGCCCGTAAGTGCCGGAAAACGACATGCAGCCGAGGCCCACGGCCGAGACCTCGATGCCGGTCTTGCCGAGCGTGCGCTTGGGCAATGATTGAGCCACGGTGTCCTCCTTCGCTGTATACGATTGGGCCGGACGATAGACCGTGGCGCGGGCCGCGCCAACCCAAAACACCGGCGTCATTCCGGGCCGCGGGCGCAGCCCGCGAACCCGGAATCCATACTCCGCAGCAGTGGTTACGGATTCCGGGTTCACGCGCTTTCGCGCGTGCCCCGGAATGACCGCAGCGCCTCTTCGGCCTCTAGCCCGATATCGTCCCCGGCGGCAGCGTGTAGCAGAAATCCGCGACCGCACCGGGCGTGGTCCACCACACCCGGTCGCGCTTGGCATGCTCCACGCAGTGCTTCAGCGCCCGCCGCAGCGAAGGCAGCCGGAATGGCTGGCCGACCACGAAGGGATGCAGCGAGATCGTCATCACCAAAGGCTGCGCCGTGCACTGCTCGACCATCTCGTCGAACTGATCGACGATCATGTCGGCGAACTGCTGGGCGGTGTTCTCGCGGTGGATGATCGAGGCGGAGTCATTGAGCTCCGCCGGATAGGGCACTGACAGGATCGGACCGGAGCGCGTCTTCAGCCAGAACGGCTGGTCGTCGGCCGGCCAGTCCATGACATATTTATAACCGGCCTCTTTCAGCAGATCGATCGTGACGGTGCTTTCGGCCGCGGCCGGACCCATCCAGCCCTTCGGCGGCTTGCCCTCGCGCTTCGTCATCTCCTGCGTGACGTCGTCGATCAGCCGCTTCTCGTCGAGCTCCCAGAGATCGTTCTGCCGTTCCGCATTGGTGCGGCCGTGGCCGACCACCTCGTCGCCGCGCGCCCGGATCTTGTCGGTGATCTGCGGATAGTACTCGTAAAGCAGCGAGTTGATGTTGTGCGCGGCCGGCAGCTTGAATTGCTCGAACATATCGAACAGCCGCCAGATGCCGACACGGTTGCCGTAATCGCGCCAGGAGTAATTGCGCTGCTGCTGCGGCTCGCCCTTCTTGGCGGGATCCCAGCCGGTGCCCTTGCGGTAGGCGTAGACCTCGATGTTGGTGGTGGTGCAGAAGGCGAGCCGCTTGCCGCTCGGCCAGGAATAATCCTTGCGCTCGCCGATCGGGATGTAGTCGTAACGATTGTGCTTGGGCAGGGTCAGCATCGAACTGTCTCCGTCTCGCGACCGGTCAGGCCTTCCACAGCGCCTGCGTGGCAAGGCGCGCACCTTCGGCCAGGCTCTGGAACTTGGCCCAGACGATCTCCGGCTCGATCTCCGGCGGCTCGTTCGCCGACAGCGTCGAGGCGAAGCCGCAATCGGAGCTCGCAATGACGCGGTCGCGGCCAACGAGCTTGGCCAGCCGCATGACCCGCTCCGCCACCAGTTCCGGATGCTCGACGATCACCGAGGCGTGGGTGATACAGCCCGGCATCAGCACCTTGCCGTCCGGCAGCTTAACGTTCTCCCACACCTTCCATTCGTGCTCGTGGCGCGGGTTCGCCATCTCGAACGAGTAGTAGCCGGCGTTGATGGTGACGAGCAGGTCGGCCAGATTCTTCAGCTCGAAGTCGCTGGTGCGCGGGCCCATGTTGATGCCGTAGCAGGTGTGGTGGCGGACCTGCTCCGCCGGAATGCCTTTCAGCGCGTGATTGAGCGCGGCGATGCGCGTTTGCACCCAGGCGCGGTGCTGCTCGACCGTCGTTCCCGGGTTGAGCATGTAGTTCATCACGAGTCTCGGGTCGTCGATCTGCACGATGAAGCCGGCAGCGGCGATGGCCCGATACTCCTCGCTGAGCGAGTCCGCGACCGCGTAGAGATGCTCTTCCTCGTTCTTGTAATAGCGGTTTTCCATCAGGCCAACGCAGCTCGACGGCGATACCGACGGCATGAAGACGCCGGCCGGCGACGCGCCCTTCAATCCGTCCTTGAGATTCTGGATATCGGCCTCGAGCTGCTTCTGCCCGACGTATTTCAGCGGCCCGGTGCAGGCATAGCGCGTCGGCTGCGTGCCGGAATGCGAGCCGTCCTTGTAGAACGCCGGAAAATTCCGGTTCTCCATGGTGGCGCGCACGCCGGGCTTCGGCTTGAACGGCTCGAGCCCGCTCAAGCGGTCGGTGACGTAGTACTGGAAGCTCGTCTTCGACAGTTCACCGTCGCTGACGATATCGACACCAAGCTCGGCCTGCTTTTTGACGATGTCGCCGACCGCCTGATGCAGCTCGTCACCGAGCGCTTTCGCGTCGTAGCTCTGGCCGGACATGCGCGCGAACAGTTTCGCCGACAGCGATTGCGGACGCGGCAGGCTGCCGACATGGGTGGTGAGAATGCGGCGTTGACGTTCATCACGAAGCGACATTTTTGGTTTCCGTATTGAGGAACAACTGCGGCGAGGCTCAACGATTAAACTCCGCTCACGCCTGAAGCACAATGTTGGGCAAACGGACCTTCCGATATAGCAGCCGCTCGGGTCGCGCCGTCGCAATCCTGTGCGCTTTGGCGGCATAACGAGTCACTTCGATAGCGTGCTATCATCCCAGGACCGAACGGTAAGTTTCGGGCCGGGAGTGAAACGAATGATCATGCGCCTGCTCGCCGCCGCCTGTGCGGCATTCACCGCGATCGTTGCCGCCAACGCGCAGTCCTATCCGACACGGCCGGTCACCATCATCGTGCCCTACCCGGCCGGCGGCCCAACCGATCAGGTGGCGCGGCAGATCGCGACCAAGATGGGCGACAAGCTCGGCCAGAACTTCGTGGTCGAGAACGTCTCGGGCGGCGGCACCAACATCGCGGGCCAGCGCGTCGCGCGCGCGGCGCCGGACGGCTACACGCTGTTCGTCCACAACCTGCAGGTCGCCGCCAACGTCTCGCTCTACAAGTCGCTGCCGTTCGACACCGAGAAGGACTTCCTGCCGATCGCCATGCTCAACTCCAACCCCCTGGTGCTGGTGGGGCGCAAGACGCTTCCGGCCAGCACGCTGCCGGAGCTGGTCGCGTGGATGAAGAAGAATCCGGCGCGCATGGGCCATCCCGGCGTCGGCTCGACCGGTCATCTCGCCACCGCGCTGCTGGCGCAGGCGCTCGGCGTCGAGGTCACGCAGGTGCCCTATCGCGGGGCCGCTCCGATGCTGCAGGACACGCTCGGCGGCCACATCGATCTGTTCTATGCGACGCCGCAGCAGGTGGTTGGTCAGGTCGCGTCCGGCGAGGTGAAGGCGTTCGGCATCACCTCGAAGGCGCCCTCGCCGCAGTTCCCCGGCGTCGCGAGCTTCGTGCAGGCTTACGGGCCGAAGCTGCAGATCGACTTCTGGCAGATCCTGCTCGCCCCGGCAGGCGTGCCGAAGCCGGTTGTCGATACGATCGAGGGCGCCGTGCAGGACGCGCTGGCCGATCCGGATATCCTGAAAGCCTGGGCCGCGAGCGGCATGGAGCCTTACGCAAAGGAGCTGCAGACGCCTGCGGGCGCAGCCAGGTATCTGCACAGCGAGATCGAGCGCTGGGGCCAGGTGGTGCGCGACAACAAGATCGAAGCGCCGGGCAACTAGGATGCAATCAATCCGACGGCGCGACGTTTTCAGGGACAGATGTATCCAGGGCCGTTGGGATTGGCGAAACATCCCACCGACTGCGGCAACAATGTCCTGGGCAGCCACAAGACCACGTCGGGAAAAAAGATCGTAAAGGCGATCGCCGCGAAGAAGACGACGTAGATCGGCAGCGACGCCAGCATCGCCTTGGAGAACTTGATACCGACGAACTTGGCCGACATCAGCAGGCAGAGCCCGTAAGGTGGCGTGATCAGGCCGAAGGCCAGCGTCACGATGATGACGACGCCCATGTGCACCGGATTGATGTCGGCGGTCTTGGTGAGATCGAGGATCAGCGGCATGAAGATGATGATGGCCGGGATCGCGTCGATGAAGTCCCCAACGATGACGAACAGAACCACCAGCAGCAGCATGATCATGAACGGATCGCCGCCGGCCAGCTGGGAAAGCCATTCGGAAACCATGGCGGGGCCGCGCAAATAGGCCAGCATCCAGCCGAACATGGAGGCCGCCCCGATGGTGATCAGCGGGATGGAGTACAGCAATCCGGTCGTCGCCATGTCGCGCGGCAGGCTCCGCAGGTGGCGCACGTTCAACAGCGGGATCGCCACGAACACGATGTAGGCCACCGCGATCACGCCGGCCTCGGTGGGCGTGAACTGTCCGGTCAGGATACCACCCATGATGATCAACGGAATCATCAGCGGCACCGCGGCGCTCTTGGCCGCCGTCGTGATCGTCCCGAAAGTGGCCCGCTTGCGCCTGATGCCGACCGGCCCGAAGAAATGGCTGTAGATCATGAGCCCGATGCCCACCACGATTCCGGGCACCACGCCGCCGAGAAACAGACCGCCGATCGAGACGTTGCCGGTCGCGCCGTACACCACCGCCATGATGCTCGGCGGGATCAGGTTCGCCATGGTCGCGGCCGACGCGATCAGCGCCGCGGTGAAGCCTTTGTCATAGCCCTCGCGGTCCATCTCGGGCGCAAGCGTGCGCGACAGCACGGCGACGTCCGCGGCCGACGATCCGGAGATGCCGGCAAAGAACATGCTGAACAGCGTGACCACCTGCGCCAGGCCGCCGCGCAGGTGTCCGACCAGCGTCTGCGACAGCGTGATCATGCGCACCGTCACATTGGCCGACGTCATCAGGTCGCCGACCAGAAGGAAGAACGGCACCGCCAGCAGGGCCTCGACATCCATGCCGTTGAACAGCTGCGCGATCATCGAGGCATGGCTGACCGGCGTGAACATCGTCACCACCAGCACCGAAGCCATCAGCGCAAACGCGACCGGCACGCCCATATAGCCGAGAAACAGGAACAGCAAGCCCATCAGCACAATGAGGGCGCCGTTGGAGATCACAGCGACGTCCTTCGTTCTTCGGCTGGTACGACTGGGAAACCATTGCGCCAGCCGTTGATCATCTGCTCGATAGTGAACAGCGCGATCAGTGCGCCGCAGAGCGGAATGGCCGCGTAGAGGCTCGCGAGCGGCGTCATGGACGGCATCCGCAGGCTCTTGAAGCCGTCGAGAAAGTTCAGGTAGCCGAAATAGACCATGCAGGCCGCGACGCCGAGCACCACGGAGCGATTGAACATCTCGAAGAACAGCCGAATCCCGCCGGTCATCGATTCCGCCAGCACCGCCAGATAGAGGTGATCGTTACGACGCGTCGCTGCGGCGACGCCGAAAAAAATGCCGTAGATGAAAAACGTCATGGTGGCTTCCTGGACCCAGAGCCAGGGGCGGCCGATCGCGCGCGTGACGATGTCGCCCAGCACCAGCAGGCAGAACCCGGAGATCGCGATCCCGCACAGGATCATGAGCAGGTTTTCGAGCGGATCGAGCGCGCGCCACTTCAGGTGGCGCTGCTCCTGCAGGACGAGCCCGGCGAAACCCATCGTCCGACCAATCGGCAAGCTAATGCTGCTGTTGCGACGCTCAGTTCACGTTGCGCACGAGCTCGAGCACCTTGATGGCGTTCGGGCCAAGGTCCTTGGCAAGCTTGTCCTGGATCGGCTTGCTGATCTGCTGGAAGCCGGATTTATCGACGTCCTTGACGACCTTGACGCCGATTTTCTCGAGCTTGGCGAGCGCCTCGTGCTCGAGCTTGAACGCGATCGCAGGCTGCTTCTGGCTGAGCTCGTCCGCCGCGGCCTGCAGCCAGCCTTTCTGCTCGCTGCTCAGGCTGCTCCAGAGCTTGTCGCTGATGAACAGCACCGAATTGTTGGCTTCGTGCTCGGTGAGCGAAAGCACGGGCGCCGGCTCGTAGTGCTTGTTGATGAGGTAGTTGTTGATGCCGTTCTCGGCCATGTCGACGACGCCGGTTTGCAGCGACGTGTAGACCTCGCCGAACGGCATATGCACGACCTGGGAGCCATAGGCCGGGAACAAGGTGTCCTCGGTTACGGTGGCCTGCACACGCATCTTCATGCCCTTGAGATCGGCGACCTTCTGCACCGGTTTCTTGCCGTAGATGTGCCGCAGCCCCTGCGAGCCGAGCCCCAGCATGTGCGCGCCGCTGATCTTGGCGGCATAGAGCGCCTTCATCGCCGCGATCACCTTGGCATCGCCAAGCACTTTGATGGCGTGCGTCTCGTCTCGGAAAATGAAGTGGATCGAGAACACCCCGGACTCGGGCTGGGCCGTCGAGGCATTGGCGGTCGAGAGCAGCACGAAATCGAGGTCGCCGGTCTGCACCTTCTGCATCGTCTGCGCTTCGGTGCCGAGCTGCGCGCTGGGATACTGGTTGATCGAGAACGTGCCCTTGCTCAGCTCACGCAGCTTCTTGTCGAACATGTCGGCGCCGGCGCCATAGCCGCTCGTCTTCGGCTGATCGTAGGCGAACGAAAATTCGCGCTTTTGCGCCATCGCTGCCGTCGAAGAAAGAGCCAGGACAGCACCGAGCAGAAAACCGCAGGCACGCAGCAAATTCCGCGACATCGACATGTGCAATCTCCCCTGTCGCCGCTTTTTTGGTTGGCGGCTGGTGGTCGCCAGATCCTGAATGCTGGCATCTTGTCACGATCGCCAAGAGGCGATCGGCATTGCACTTCCCGCGGCTAAAACTCGTACAGCCGCGCCGGATTGTCTACGAGGATCTTCTTGCGCACCGCAGCGTCGGGCGCCCAGGTGGGCAACAGGTTGAGCACAAGCCCGTCGTCGACCTGCCAGAGCGGTGACACCGCCGCGGTGCTCCCGCCCACCGAATTCGGATGCGGCCAGTTGGTGCCCCACAAAATGCGATCGACATTGGCGCTGATCAGCATCTGGGCGAGCGGCGTGAAATGGGCATAGTTCTGGCGCGGACCCGCCGTGACCGAAATCTTGACGTAGGCCTTGCCGGACTTCACGAGGTTGACCAGGTCGGAGAAGCCGGGCTGCGCCACCCCAAGCTCCTCGTTGGCATTGCCGTAGTGATCGAACACCAGCGTCACCGGGGAGGCCGCGAGCGTGTCCTTCATCGCGGCGATCACCGGCAGCGTGGTGTTGAGCTGGATATGCCAGTTGCGGCTTTTCACCCGCTGAGCGGCCGCGAGGAAGCGCTCGGTCGCGACCTTGGGATCGTTGACGCCGGCGGTCGAGAGATTGAGGCGGATGCCCTTGAAACCCAGCGAGGCAAGCCGGTCGAGCTCGGCGTCGGTGGTCTTGTCGTCGATGACCGCCACACCGCGCGCGTCCTTGCCGCGCGCCGCCATGCCGTAGATCGTCGCCGAATTGTCGGGGCCGTAGACGCTCGGCGTCACGATCACCACGCGCTGGATCTTGAGCGCCTTGTGCAGCGCGCTCATTTCGTCCGGCAGCGCCATCTCGGGCGTGTAGGTGCGCCCGGCAAACCACGGAAACTTGGCCGGATCGCCGTGGATGTGCGTGTGGCAATCGCATGCGCCCGCCGGGATGTCGAAATTGACGCCGGTCGAAGGCTGTGACGCCTTGGCGTTGCCGGCGCGGCCCTGCATCAGCACACCGGCCGCGGCCGCGCCCAGCACGAATTCGCGACGCCCAACCATGAGATCCTCCCGTTCAAGCGCATCGTTGCCGGAGGTGGCCGGGCGTAACCCGGCGTGCTCCGGAGTTGCGGTCTGACGGGAAGGCTATCTCAAACCCACGCCCATGCGAATGGGCCTGAGATGCGGCCTCACCTCACCGCCGGCTCGCCGGTCACCGCGGTCGACGGCTCGGCGCTGAGCCAGCGGTACAGGATGCCGCCGGCCGCGCCGCCGAGCAGCGGCACCACCCAGAACATCCAGAGCTGCGCCAGCGCCCAACCGCCGACGAACAGCGCCGGCCCGGTGCTGCGTGCCGGATTCACCGAGGTGTTGGTGATCGGAATGCTGATCAGGTGAATGAGCGTCAGCGCGAGCCCGATCGCGATCGGCGCAAAGCCCGCCGGCGCCCGGCCGTGCGTCGCGCCCATGATGACGAACAGGAACATCATGGTCAGCACGAACTCCGCGACGATACCGGCGCCGAGCCCGTACTTGCCCGGCGAGTGATCGCCGTAGCCGTTGGCAGCAAAGCCCTTGGCGAGGCTGAAGTCCGGCGCGCCGCTCGCGATCACATAAAGCACCGCGGCCGCGACGATGGCGCCTGCGACCTGCGCCAGGATGTAGGGAATGACATCGCCGGTCGGAAAGCGGCCGCCCGCCGCAAGCCCGACCGTCACGGCCGGATTGAGATGACAGCCGGAGATGTGTCCGATGCTGTAGGCCATGGTCAGCACGGTCAGGCCGAAGGCCAGCGACACGCCGACCAGCCCGATGCCGACCTGCGGAAAGCCTGCCGCGATCACGGCGCTGCCACAGCCGCCAAAGGTCAGCCAGAATGTGCCGATCGCTTCGGCTGCGAGTTTTTTCGTATCCATGGATGTGCTCCCTCGTTGGGACTCGATCAGCGCCCCGGCTTTTGGCCAGGCGAATCTGTGAAATATCCGCGAGGAAGCTTAGCAGATCGAGTTGGACCCTGGGCCAATATCCAGAGTCACAGCTAGGTTTGCGTTTCCCGGCTCTGGGCGGCGAGCCGGATCGATGCGTTCACGGCGCCGAAGCCTTTGTAGCCGCGGCGCTCGACGATCTCGAAGAAGAACAGGTCGGCGAAGCTGCGGGTGTAGGCCTGGAGGTATTCGCCGGCCTCATCGCGATCATAGAGGATGCCGTTCTGCCGCAGCACATCGAGCTGCTCGGCCGGCAGATCGGAGCGCGCCTCGAGATCGTCGTAATAGTTTTCCGGAATCGACAGCAACTCGACACCATTGGCGCGGAGCTTCTTGATGGTCGCGACGATGTTGTCGGTGGCCAACGCGATGTGCTGCACGCCCGAGCCGACATAATGCGACAGGAAACGCGACGACAGCGTCTGCTGGCTCTGTGAGGCATTGAGCGCGATGCGGAGCTTGCCGTCGGCGGTCTGCACCACCTGGCTGCGCACGATGCCGCCCGGATCGATGACGTCGAGCTGCGGCGTCTTGGTGACGTCGAGCAGCGAGTTGTAGAACAGGAGCCAGGTCAGCATCTCCTCGTAATGCATCGACTGCGATACGTGGTCGACGGATTTCAGGCCGGCATCGCCGTTCTGCTGCGCCTGCTTGGGAACATTGAAGTCGATGTCCCAGAGCTGACCCAACTGGCTTTTCGGATCGACAAAATAAAGAAGGCTGCCGCCGAGCCCGCGCACCGCCGGGATTTCGAGCTCGCCCGGCCCCACTGCCTGCCGGAACGGCGTGTCGCGGAGCTTCTCGGCGCGGTCGAGCGTCGCTGCTGCGTCGTCGACCTTGAGGCACATCGCACAGACCGACGGCCCATGCGCGAGTTGATGCGAATGCGCGAAGCCTTCATTGTCGCTGTTGAGCACGAGATTGATCGAGCCCTGCGACCAGCGCGTCACCGCCTTGGACTTGTGCTCGCCGACCTTGCGGAAGCCTAAGCCCGTGAACAGCCGCGCCAGATTGGCCGCGTCATGATCGTCGGCGGCGAACTCCAGAAACTCGATGCCGAGGCATTGCGCGCGCGGCGGGATCTGCGGCGCCGACTTGGCGAGCGCGCCGCTGACGTCGCGCATCTGGTCCATCAGATAGACCAGCGAGCGCTGGCCATCGACCGCGACGCTGCGCGGCGAGCCGGCACGGAACTGGTCGTTGAAGATCTCGAGCGAGAGGAGCCCGCTGTAGCCCGTGGCCGACACCGCATCCATGAACTCGGTCAGCGGGAAATCGCCCTGGCCCGGGAAGCAGCGGAAATGCCTACTCCAGTTCATCACGTCCATGTCGAGCCACGGCGCATCGGCCAGTTGCACCAGCACGATGCGGTCGCCCGGGATCGAGCGGATCGCCTTGAGGTCGGTCTTGCGCGAGAAGATGTGGAAGCTGTCGAGCGTGAGCCCGATCGCCGGATGATCGGCGCGGCGCACCACCTCCCAGGAATCGCGGTAGTCGCTGACGTGGCGGCCCCAGGCCAGCGCCTCGTAGCCGACCTTGATGCCGCGCTTCTGCGCGCGCTCGCCGAGTTCGTGGAAGTCCGCGGCGGCGCGGTCGACACCGGCGAGCGAATCCGGCGCCACGTTGCTGCAGATCATCAGGAGATTGCAGCCGAGCTCGCCCATCAGGTCGAACTTGCGCTCGGCGCGCGCGAAGGTGCGGCTTCGTTGCGGCTCGGGCATGCCCTCGAAGTCGCGGAACGGCTGGAACGTGACGATCTTCAGCCCCAGCGACGCCACCATGCGGGCGACGTCCTTGGGCGTACCGTTGAACGACAGCAGATCGCTTTCGAAAATCTCGACGCCGGTGAAGCCCGCAGCCGCGATCGCCTCGAGCTTCTCGGCGAGCCCGCCGCTGAGTGATACGGTTGCGATCGACGTCTGCATGATGAGCCTCTGAATGCCGGCTCAACCTTACATGCGATTTTGACAGTTCCGGGATGCCTAGCAAAGTTGCGGGCTTCATTTCCCCACCTGATTGCGTAATCTACCCCCTGCCGGATGTTCCCCATGACAGAACCTGTAACGACCCAAATCTCAGTCCGCGGCTGTCACATCAATTTGATGCGTGGCGGCGCCGGACGGCCGCTGCTTTATCTGCACAGCGGCGGCGGCGCGGGCTGGCTACCTTTCATGGCCGACCTCGCCACGCGCCATGACGTGCTGGTGCCCGAGCACCCGGGCTTCGGCGCCTCCGACACGCCGGACTGGCTCGACAACATCGCGGATCTCGCCCGCTTCTATCTCGATCTCATGGACCAGCTCGATCTGCAGAATGTCGATCTGGTCGGCGATTCACTCGGCGGCTGGATCGCGGCCGAGCTTGCGGCGCGCAACACGCGCAGGCTCAGCTCGCTGACGTTGATCGGATCCGCCGGCATCCATGTGCCTGGCGTGCCGCAGGTGGACACCTTCCTGGTCAATGATGAGCAATTGATCCGCAGCCTGTTCGACAGCCCGAAGCTGATCGACGCGATGCTGGCCGAGGCCAAGCGGCCGGAGCTCGAGGACACCATCCTGAAGAACCGAACCACCACGGCCAAGCTCGTGTGGCAGCCCCGCGGCTACGACCCGCATCTCGCCAAATGGCTGCATCGCATCGACGTGCCGACGCATCTGATCTGGGGCGCGAACGACCGCATCTATCCGAAGGACTACGCGCTCGCGTTCCAGCGCCTGATCCCGGGCTCCACCGTCACCATCATTCCGGACAGCGGCCACGTGCCGCAGGTCGAGCAGCGCCAGGCCTTCGTCACCGCGCTCGAAGGCTTCCTCCAAGGAAAGAGGGCCGCCGCATGAAGGTCTTCAACTTCCACCTGATGCCCTATCGGCATGCCGACCTCGAAGCGATCGATAAGAACGGCTCCGCCTGGGTCACCTATTCGAACCGCGACTACGATCCGCAGAAGGGCGCGGAGCTTTATCACGAATATCTCGACCAGATGGAGCTTGCCGATAAGCTCGGCTTCGACGGCGTCTGCCTCAACGAGCACCATCAGACCGCCTACGGCATGATGCCGACGCCCGGCCCGCTCGCCGGCGCGCTGACGCGCAGCGTCAAGCGCGCCAAGATCGCGATCCTCGGCCGCGCGCTGCCGCTGGTGAACAATCCGCTTGTGATCGCCGAAGAATACGCGATGCTCGACAACCTCTCGCGCGGCCGCTTCATCGCGGGCTTCGTGCGCGGCATCGGCGCCGAGTATCACGCCATGGGCATCAACCCGGGCCTGTCGCAGGAGCGCTTCGCCGAGGCGCACGACCTGATCATCCGCGCCTGGACCGAGCCCGGCCCGTTCCAGTATGTCGGCAAGCACTATCACTTCAATTACGTGAACCCGTGGCCGCGGCCTTATCAGGCGCCGCACCCGCCGATCTGGATCCCGTCGCAGGGATCGAGCAGCACCATCAAGTGGGCGGCGCAGATGCGCTACACCTACGCGCAGACGCTGTCGCCGATCGCCGTGGTGGCGCGGATGTTCCAGATGTATCGCGACGAGGCCGAGAAGTTAGGCTACGAGGCCTCGCCCGATCAGCTCGCCTGGTCGAACACGATCTACGTCGCCGAGACCGACGAGAAGGCGATGCGCGAGGCGCGCCCGCATCTCGAAGCGCTCACCAACCGCTTCCTCAAGATGCCGACCGAGATGCTGCTGCCGCCGGGCTACAGCAACATCGAGTCGGTCAAGCGCATCCGCGCCGCGAAGATCACCGGCAAGCCGCAAACCTTGGACGATCTGGTGCGCAACGGCGTCGTCATCGTCGGCAGCCCGAACACGGTGCGCGAGAAGCTCGCCGAGTATCAGGACCTCGCGGGCTTCAACACCTCGCTGACCAAGACGCAGTTCGGCACCCTGCCCGACGACATGACCCGCGCGAATATGACGGCGATCGCCGAGGAGATTTTGCCGCACTTCCGCAACCGCCTGCCGCAGGGCAAGAGTCAGGCCGCGGCGGAGTAAGATTTGGCAGCACGTGTCCCGGACGCGGTGCAGCGTGGAGCGAAGCGTAACGGTGCACCGCTGATCCGGGATCCCGGTTGCGCTCCGCAAAAAGAAAGAACCGGGGTCTCGGGTCAGCAGCGCATCACTTCGTGCTGCGCTGCGCCCGGGACACGAGTGGAGGGAGCGGCGAAAAAATGAAAAAGCATTCGCGTCGGAAATTTATCCATCTGGCGGCGCTGACGGCTACGGCGTCTGCTTTGCCCCGCCCCGCGCTCGCGCAAGCCTACCCCTCCCGCCCGATCAAGTTCATCGTCGCCTTCACGGCCGGCGGCACCACCGACCTGCTGGCGCGCCTTCTTGCGACGCCGTTGTCGGAGCGGCTCGGCCAGCAGGTCGTGATCGAGAACAAGCCCGGCGGCGGCACCAACATCGCCATGCAGCTGCTGGTGAACTCAGCCCCCGACGGCCACACCCTGGCGATGACCTTCGCCACCAACACCATCAATCCGTCGCTCTACAAATCGCTGCCGTTCGATTACCAGCGCGACATCGCACCCGTTTCGGGCCTCGCCGACCTGCCGCTGGTGCTGGTGGTCAACAAGGACGTGCCGGTGAAGGACGTCACCGGCTTCGTCAGCTACACCAAGGCCCATCCCGGCAAGGTCAGCTTCGCGTCGTTCGGCGCGCGCACCATCAGCCATCTGGCGATCGAACTGATGAAGAGCTCCACCGGCATCGACGCCGTGCACGTGCCCTATACGGGCGGGCCGCAGATCATCACCGACCTGATCTCGGGCCGAATCCAGGCCGGCATGGACGCGCTGCCGAATTCGCTCGCGCATATCCGCAGCGGCGCGGTGCGGGCGCTCGCGGTGCTGGCGCCGCAGCGCAATCCCGCGGTTCCCGATGTGCCGGCCATGAACGAGATCATCCCCGGCATCGAGATCAATGCCGGGACCGGCATCGGCGTGCCGGCGGCGACGCCCGTCGAGATCGTCGAGCGGCTCAACCGCGACATCAATGCCTGCCTCGCCGACGCGTCGCTGAAGGCGCGCTATGCGGACGTGGGCGCTGTGCCGATCATCCTGACGCCGGCCGAGGCCCGCGCCCGGATCGCCAGCGACACCCGGAAATGGGCCAAGGTCATCGAGGCCGCGGGCCTGAAGCCCGAGTAACCCATAGCGCGGCTTCGCCGCGCGTCGTGCGCCTATGGCACTCGCTGCGCCAAGCTGGCAGACTGCCGCCAAAGCCAAACTTGAAAGTGGAGACGCCACCATGGCAGCAAAAGCATCCGCGAAATCATCCGCCAAGATGCCCGCCCGCATCCGGCACATCGCGCTGTGCGTGAAGGACATCAAGGCGACCGCCGACTTCTACGAGAAGGCGTTCGGCCTCAAGCGCACCGAGATCAAGGAAGGCAAGACCGCCTGGAACTGCTACATGAGCGACGGCGAGATCAATCTCGCGCTCCTGCAGTACAAGAGCGAGGTCGGCTCCGGCGTGCCGGCCGGCTGGACCGGCATCCATCATTTCGGCTTCCAGTGCGACGACATGCCGAAGCAGCAGAAGCAGATCGAGAAGGCCGGCGGCCAGTTCTTCTTCGATCTCGGCGAGCCCGAGGACGAGGGCTTCGAGCGCAAGTTCAAGGACCCGAACGGCATCGTGTTCGACATCAACTGGAAGGGCTGGCAGCTCACCAGGGACAAGATCAAGAACGCCAAGGGCGGGTTGCGGCCGGCAAAGCTCGCGGCGGCGAAGAAGAAGGTTGCCAAGAAGACCGCGAAACCGAAGGCGGCACGCAAGAAAAAATAGCGACGCCGAGACCAAGGCCCGCACAAAAAATCCGCGGGTCACGACAGGGAGGGGACGATGAAAGGACAATGGGCAGCGGCGGCGCTCGTTGCGCTCGCCGCGGTGAATGCCGCGCAGGCGCAGACCTATCCGTCGCGGCCGGTGACCGTGATCGTGCCGTTCGCGGCCGGCGGGCCGGCCGACATCACCGGGCGGATCGCCGCCGACATCTTCCAGCGCCATCTCGGGCAGCAGTTCGTCGTCGAGAATGTCGGCGGTGCGGGCGGCACCACCGGCTCGCTGCGCGGTGCGCGCGCGACGCCCGACGGCACCACCATCGTGCTCGGCCATATGGGCACGCATGCGGCGGCGCCTGCGCTCTATCCCAATCTCGGCTACGATCCGGAGAAGGATTTCGAGCCGATCGGGCTGATCGCCGATCAGCCCGAGCTGCTCACCGTCCGCAAGGACTTCCCGGCCAACAACCTGAAAGAGTTCGTCGCCTACGCCAAGGCGAACGAGAGCAAGCTCAACATGGGGCATGCCGGCGTCGGCTCGGTTTCCTACGTGGGCTGCCTGCTCCTCAACAACGCGATCGGCATCAAGCCGACGCTGGTGCCGTTCACCGGCACGGCGCCGGTGATGAACGCGATCCTCGCCGGTCAGGTCGACTACGACTGCGATCCGGTGCTCGGCCCCCTGCCCCATGTGCGCGCCGGCACCGCGAAAGCACTCGCCATCGCCAACAAGAAGCGCAGCCCGATGCTGCCCGACGTGCCGACGTCCTACGAGCAGGGCCTGCCGGCCTTCGACTGCGCGCCGTTCTACGCGATGTTCGCGCCGAAGGGCACGCCGCAGCCGATCGTCGACAAGCTCGCCGAGGTGTTGAACAAGGGCCTCGAGGAAGAAGCCGTGCAGAAGCGGCTGTTCGATCTCGGCGCCGAGATCGCGGAGCCCAACCGGCGCGGACCGAAGGCGCTCGCCGAGCTGGTGCGCAACGAGGTCGCGCGGCTCACGCCGATCCTGAAGGCCGCGGCCGTCAAATAGCGGCCACGTGCTGTTCAAAGCGTTGCGGCAAACCTTGGAAACGCTTCGTTGTTGAGTGACCCGTACGCCACAGGCGCGACCAAATCGCGCGCAAGGGCCGGGAACGTAACGTGAAACCTGACAAGCCCGTTGCGCCCGGGACGTGTCGGGCACCGCACGGACAGCTAAGTTTCGCGCATCCGCACATGCGGAATTTCAGGAAACAACTTCGGAGGCCAAACATGCGTATTTCCATGATGCGGCTTGCGGTCGCGGCGCTGCTCGCGCTCGGCATCGCGGTCATGCCAGAAGCATCGCAGGCGGCGACCGGCAGAGTCGCGCTGAAGATCGTCAAGGCGTCGTTCGTCGTCGGCGTGCAGGGCGGCGAAGGCGTGCTTCGGCTCGGCCGGCGCAGCTATCCGCTCACGGTCGGCGGCGTCAGCATCGGCATCAGCGCCGGCGCCTCGGAAGCCCGACTGGTCGGCACCGTCTCCCGCATCCGCAGCGCGGCCGATGTGGCAGGCGTCTACTCGGCGGCCACCGCCGGCGGCGCCGTGCTCACCGGCTCCAAGCAGGTCGTGACGCTGACCAACGAGAAGGGCGCGGTCATGACGCTGCGCGGCCAGCAGATCGGCCTCGAGTTCAACCTCGACCTCGGCGGCATGGCGATCGGACTGCGCTAAGCGCGACTCGTTTTCAGCACATCGCAGAACCCGCCGGCGCAAGCCGGCGGGCTTTTTGCTGCCTGGAGGGCTGTCATGTGCGGCCCGCCATGGCGCCAGCGCCCGTCCTCACCTATCTACAGCCTGCCGCCAAGACATTCCCAGGAACCATCGATGCCCGTCGAGTACGACCGCCCGCCCGCCGAGGGCACCAGCACCGCGGAGATCCGCCAGGCGATGACCCGCGGATTTTTCGGCAAGTGCCCGAGTTGCGGCGAGGGCAAGATGTTCCGGGCCTTCCTCAAGGTCGCCGACGAATGTCCGGCCTGCGGCGAGCCGCTGCATCATCAGCAGGCCGACGACTTCCCGGCCTATATCGTGATCGTGCTGGTCGGCCACATCGTGGTGCCGCTGGTTCTGCTGGTCGAGACCGCCTGGGCCCCGCCGACCTGGCTGCACATGCTGATCTGGCCGGCGCTGATCGCTGTCCTGGCGCTCTCTCTGCTGCAGCCCGTGAAGGGCGCAATCGTCGCGCTGCAATGGGTGCTCGGCATGCACGGCTTCGAGGACGCGGCACGGGCGCGCAGCGAAGCGCGCGGTGCCCTGCTCGCGCCGGCCGCAAAGTAGCCAATCGCTATCAAACGCCGTTCCGGCTCGGAACCGCCTCGCGGCAGGCGGGAACCGTTCGCACGTGACGATGGTTCTCAAGCCGGCAACATAAGGAGACCGGTCATGGCCGATGGCGGCAGCGGTGGCATTGGAGTGCTGGGCGTCCTGGTCGGCGCATTGATCGTGATCATCGTCGGCGGCGGCATACTGTTTGCGACCGGCACGATCGGATCGAAGAGCAACACGGTGAAGCTGGAGCTTCCCAAGGTGACGACCGGCGTGAAGTAGCGGCGAGAGCCGTTTCCAGCCAGCGTCAGGGGCTGCTAAAACGGCGGTGTCATCGCCGGGCTTGACCCGGCGATCCATGAGCGCGTCCAGTTCGGGCAGCCTTACGTAAGACTTCCATTTTTGAAACTTGGTCATGAACCCGCGGGTCAAGTGTTCAGCCCGGGGACATGGCCGACACCTGTTCGGAGACATCACCGACACATTTGTTGTTGGTCAAGTCGATAGTCGCAATCTGGTGAGCAGCGAAGAAGATGCCGTATTGACCATCCGGATTGAGGGGCCGGATCGCGACG
>Ga0102590_1000926_pt1 | contig 52518 bp, 57 predicted proteins | sample AraplaMF_Col_mMF_FD_76859 | JGI IMG/M metagenome (GOLD analysis project Ga0102590, IMG submission 76859) | Arabidopsis root microbial communities from the University of North Carolina, USA - plate scrape MF_Col_mMF | ecosystem: Host-associated > Plants > Roots > Endosphere | place: USA...
GTCTCCTCGCGCGCGCTCTGCGCCAATCCCGAGCGGGCGCTGCTGCCCGGCATGTATGTGCGCGCACGCGTGATTGCCGGCGTCGATCCGGCCGCGATCCTGGTGCCGCAGCGAGCTGTCTCGCGCAATCCGCTCGGGCAGGCGGTCGCGATGTTCGTCGACAAGGACGGCAAGATCGAGCAGCGCACGCTAGATCTGGGCGAGGGGGTCGACGGCAACTGGCTGGTGCAGTCAGGCGCCAAATCCGGCGATCGCCTGGTCGTCGATGGCACGCAGAAGGCGCGTCCCGGCGCGGCGGTGAAGACCGTCGAGGTCGCGGTTGATCCGGCGAGCGGTCTCACGGTGAACCCGACGCGGCAGGCCGATGCGCGGCCCGCGCCCGTCACAGCCGGGCAATAACCGTCATGTCACACTTCTTCATCAAGCGGCCGATCTTCGCCTGGGTCATCGCGATCCTGATCATGCTGGGCGGCGTGCTGGCGATCATGCGCCTGCCGATCGCGCAGTATCCGCAGATCGCGCCGACCGTCGTCTCGATCAGCGCGACCTATCCCGGCGCCAACGCCGAGACCGCCGAGAACTCGGTGACCAAGGTCATCGAGCAGAACATGACCGGTCTCGACAATCTGCAATACATGTCGTCGTCGAGCTCCTCGACCGGGGCCGTGTCGATTTCGCTGACCTTCACCAACCAGGCCGACGCCGACATCGCCCAGGTGCAGGTCCAGAACAAGCTCCAGCTCGCGACTCCCTTGCTGCCGCAGGTGGTGCAGCAGCAGGGCATCAAGGTCGTGAAGTCGTCGTCGAGCTTCTTGTTGGTGCTTGGTTTCGTCTCCGAGGACGGCCGGCTCAGCGCCAGCGACATCGCCGACTACGTGGCATCATCGATCAACGACCCCATCAGCCGCGTCGCCGGCGTCGGCCAGGTTCAGCTGTTCGGCGCCGAATACGCGATGCGGATCTGGCTCGACCCGGACAAGCTTGCCAAATACAATCTAATGCCCGGCGACGTCACCGCTGCGATCCAGGCACAGAATACCCAGGTCACGTCCGGCCAGCTCGGCGGCCTGCCGGCCGTCGGCGGCCAGCAGCTCAATGCCACCATCACCTCTCAGAGCCGCCTGCAGACGGTCGAGCAGTTCAAGGACATCATCCTGCGCACTGCATCGACCGGCCAAACGGTGCGGATCGGCGATGTCGCGCGTGTCGAGCTCGGCTCCAAGTCCTACGATTCCACGGCGCGTTACAACGAAAAGCCCGCCGCAGGCATGGGCATCAGCCTTGCCACCGGCGCCAATGCGGTATCGACCTCCGAAGCGGTGAAGGCGCGCATCGCCCAGCTGACGGCGACCATGCCGGAGGGGCTTCGCGTCATCTACCCCTACGACACCACGCCGTTCGTGAAGCTGTCGATCGAAAAGGTGGTCCACACGCTGTTCGAGGCGATCGCTCTCGTCTTCGTGGTGATGTTCGTGTTCCTGCAGAGCTGGCGGGCAACCATCATCCCGACCATCGCGGTGCCGGTGGTGCTGCTCGGGACGTTCGGCGTGCTCTCGCTCGCCGGCTATTCGATCAACACGCTGACGATGTTCGCGATGGTGCTGGCGATCGGCCTCTTGGTCGACGATGCCATCGTCGTGGTCGAGAATGTCGAGCGCGTCATGGCCGAGGAGAAACTCGGTCCGCGCGAGGCGACCGAGAAATCGATGCGCGAGATCACCGGCGCGCTGGTCGGCATCGGCGTCGTGCTCTCGGCCGTGTTCATCCCGATGGCGTTCTTCAACGGTTCGGTCGGGATCATCTACCGGCAGTTCGCGCTCACCATCGTTACGGCGATGCTGCTCTCGGTGCTGGTGGCGCTGGTGCTGACGCCGGCCTTGTGCGCCACGATCCTGAAGCCGCCGAAGGAGCACAGCGCCCAGCGCGGCTTCTTCGGGCTGTTCAACCGTGGCTTCGACCGCATGGCCGATGGCTATCAGCGCACCGCGGGCGCCGCGATCAAACGGATCACGGCAGTGATCATCGCCTTCGCGGCCATTGTCGCCAGCATGGTGTTCCTGTTCCAGCGGCTGCCGAGCTCGTTCCTGCCCGAAGAGGACCAGGGGACGATTATCACCCTGATCCAGCTGCCGGTCGGCGCAACCGCCACCCGCACGCTCGATGTGATCAAGCAGGTCGAGCGACAGTATCTCGACAACGAGAAGGACGCCGTGCAGGGCGTGTTCGCGGTCAGCGGCTACAGTTTCTCGGGCCAGGGCCAGAACGTCGCTCTTGCCTTCGTCAGCCTGAAGCCGTTCGACGAACGCAAGGACGCGGCGGCTTCGGCGCAGGCGGTGGTCGGCCGCGCCATGGGTGCATTCGCAAAGATCCGCGACGCGATGGTGTTTGCGGTGCTGCCGCCCTCGATCCCTGGCTTCGGCAATGCCGGCGGCTTCGACGTCTATCTCCAGGATACCGGCGGTGGCGGCCACGACGCGCTGATCCAGGCGCGCAACCAGTTGCTCGGCCAACTCGCGGCCGACAAGCGCGTGGCGCAGACGCGGCCGAACGGCCAGGACGACACGCCGCAATTCAACCTCGACGTCGACCAGGCCAAGGCCACGGCGCTCGGCGTGAGCCTCAGCGATCTCAACACCACGCTGTCGGCGGCGTGGGGCGGCGCCTATGTCAATGATTTCATCGACCGCGGCCGCGTCAAGCAGGTCTATGTCCAGAGCGACGCGCCCTTCCGTATGGACACCAGCGACATCGGCCGCTGGTACGTCCGCAACGCTTCGGGCTCCATGGTGCCGTTCTCGGCGCTCGCCACCAATCGCTGGAGCTTCGGCTCGCCGCGGCTCGAGCGCTACAATGGCGTGGCCGCCGTCGAGCTCCAGGGGCAGGCGGGGCAGGGCATCAGCTCGGGCGTCGCCATGCAGGCGGTGGAAGAGCAGATGGCGAAGCTGCCCAAGGGCTACGGCCACGAATGGACCGGATTGTCGTTCCAGGAGCGGCTGACCGGCAGCCAGACGCTGTACCTCTATTCTATCTCGCTTCTGATCGTCTTCCTCAGCCTCGCCGCGCTCTACGAGAGCTGGTCGGTGCCGTTCGCGGTGATGCTAACGGTGCCGATCGGCGTGCTCGGCGCGTTGCTCGGGGCAACGTTCTTCAGCCAGGCCAACGACGTCTATTTCCAGGTCGGCCTGCTCACGACGATCGGCCTCGCCTCGAAGAACGCGATCCTGATCGTCGAGTTCGCGCTGGAGCAGATCGCCGCCGGCCGCAGCCTCGTCGATGCGACCCTGCACGCGGCGCGTCAGCGCCTTCGCCCGATCCTGATGACGTCGTTCGCCTTCATCCTCGGCGTTCTGCCGCTGGCGGTGGCGACCGGCGCGGGCTCCGCCAGCCAGAATGCGGTCGGCATCGGCGTCGCCGGCGGCATGATCGCGGCGACCGGTCTCGGCATCTTCTTCGTGCCGGCACTGTTCGTGCTGGTCCGCCGGATATTTCCCGGCGCTCGAACAGACACGCCCGCCTCGCAGCCTCGCGCGGTCGCGGAGCCCGCGGAGTAGCGAGCGCTGAGTCCGGGCGGCGCGTGCGCCACCCGGATCCGGTCTGACGAGCTACAGCGTCATCTGCATCGGTTCGGCATAATAGCGGAAGCCGTCGCCGGCCTTGGCGACATGGCCGTAGCCCGGCCAGGCGAAGTGATACGACATCACCGGGATCTTGTTGGCCGCGAGCATCGTGAGCAGTTTCACGCGCGACTCGGCCGCCTGCTTCGGGTCGGTGTCGTAGGAGAATTCCATCCGCGGCCGCTCCAGCAGCAGCACCGAATGGTGCGAGAGGTCGCCGAGGAACGCGAAGGACTTGCCGGCCGAGGAGACCATGAAAATGGTGTGACCGACGGTATGGCCGGGCGCGGAGATCGCCTGTACGCCGGGCAGGAATTCCTGGCCGTCCTTGAAGAACACGATGCGGTCGCGGACCGGCAGCAGGTTCTTGCGGGCATGCACGACGAAGTCCTTGGCCGGGCTCCCCATCTTGCCTTCATCGGTCCAGAAGTCGAAATCGGTCTGGGAGATGTAGATCTGCGCGTTCGGAAACAACGGCTTGTTGTCAGCATCCACGATGCCGCCGATGTGGTCGACATGGGCATGGGAGCAGACCACGGCGTCGATGTCCCCGGGCTTGATGCCGGCCTCCATCATGCTCTTCTGCTGCCGGCCGGTGGTGGGGCCGAACATCTTCGAGCTGCCCATGCCGGTATCGAACAGGATGAGCTTGTCGCCGGTGTTCACGATCGGCGAGTTCTGCTCGAGCACGACATTGTCCGGCGACAGGAAATTGTCGGCGAGCATCTTCTTCACTTCCTCCTTGGGAACGCCGGTGAAGGTCCCGGAAGGATCGCCGAGCGGCAACGGTCCGTCGGACACGACGGTCACTTCGGCATCGCCGAGGGTGAAGCGGTGCCAGTAGGGTGTCTGGGTGCCGAGCTTGGGAGCGCGTGCGAGCGCACTGCCGCCGAGCATCGCGCTGGCGCCAAGGCCAGCCCCGAGGGTGAGCAGGGACCGGCGTGAGACGTTGAGTGTCATTGGTTTCCTCCAGTTTCTGTTTTGATCCGCACGATTTTTCGCGCGTGATGTTCGGCCTGAGGCCAGCCGTCGGATGCTGCGCCGGTTCAGACGAGCTCGCAAGTGGAATTGACGTGGGATCGAGCGCCCAGATTGACCTCGCGTTCCGAACTGCGGAATGGCTCTATCCAACCGCCGAAAGATGCAGCTGCGTGTCGAAACAATCCGACGCGCGCACTGCTCTGGTGACGCCGGTATCCGTCATGAAAAAGTCACTGACCTGCTGCAGCCATTTCACGACGGTACCGTCGGCATAGAGCCGTTTCCACTCGCGCGATGAATTGAGCTTTTGCGCCTTGAAGGCCTCGGAATGTCGGCGGGCCGCGATGGCTTGTAACGAGCCTGTATCGTCTCCACAACCGCGGGGTTGCGGATATGCGATGCTACCTAGGTTACACCACGTCCTTCTCGTCCGCGTTCGGTCGCGAGCGGCATTCGGGTCACGCAACGGAAGCCGACATGGCTGGTCGAAGTGTCGATCGGCTCGGCGTGCCGCGCGGCTGGGCGATAGCGGCGGCAATAGTTCGGGGCGCAGAGGTGCGAGCCGCCCTTCAGCACCTTGCGGGGAATCCGGATGTCGGGCAGGGCAGGGTCGTAGCTTGCCTCTTCGCGCCCGCCGCGCGGATTTGTCGGGATGCAGCATGGCTTGGCGGCCTCGGCGGTGTGCCGCGCCGACCACCAGTCGGAGGTCCACTCCCAGACATTGCCGATCATGTCGTAGAGGCCGTAGCCGTTCGGCGGGAAGGCCATGACCGGCGAGGTACGCTCGAACCCATCCTCGCCGAGGTTCTGGACAGGAAAGTTGCCCTGCCAGATGTTGGCCATGTGCTTGCCGCCCGGCATCAGCGCATCGCCCCAGGCGAACTCTTCGCCGTCGAGGCCGCCGCGCGCGGCGAATTCCCATTCTGCTTCCGTCGGCAAATCCTTTCCGGCCCAGCCTGCATAGGCGACCGCGTCGCTGTGGGAGACGTGCACGACGGGATGGTCGTCCATGCCCTTGATGGTGCTGCCGGGACCGTAGGGATGCCGCCAGTTGGCGCCGCGCAGGAACGACCACCACTGGCTCCAGTCGGTGAGATCGGTGATGCGCGGCAACGGTGAGAACACCAGCGAGCCGGCATAGAGCATCTCCTTTGGCGCGCCGGGATAGTCCTTGGGATCGGGAACGATCTGCGCCTCGGTGACATGGCCGGTCGCATTCACGAATTGCTTGAACTGCCGGTTGGTGACCGGTGTGCGGTCGATCCAGAAGCCGTCGACGGAGACCCGATGGCTCGGCGCCTCCTCGGGGTAATGATGATCCGAGCCCATAAGGAAGGTCCCACCGGGAATGAAGACCATCTCGCCGGTCCTCACATCATCCGGCAGCCACTCGCAGTGACCCAGATCAGCCCGCAGCATGATGGAAACTCCGATGCGCGAATTCCACCGGGCGCTACGGTGCAAACGGCAGCAGACGTCGCCTGCGGCGCAGTTCCTGATACGTGGGACGCATTGTCTGATCCCCTCTTTGGCGCTTGGGAGAGAGATGAAGCCGGCGTATTAGGTCAGCATCCCCTCCCTTTGGCGCACGCGTGTACGAGTACGTGGCAAACCCCTGCCGCACGCGCTCCGCCATCCGCAGAGCTCATCCGCTTGATATCACTAAGGTTGAAGACGGTATCCGAAGATTGGACGGATGTGATGTGCAGTTTGTGCCAGCATTTGCGGCAACTGGTGAGACCTGACGAATCTGTCGCAAATCCCCCAATACAAAGCCATTTCGAACAGATATCTCACATCAGATTCGCGATGAGTTGCTTCAAAACGCGAAGTCACCCTGTCACATCCACCTCGCGTTGTAGTGGTATTCCGCCTTTGACTGCCGCAGAATTGTCGCGCTTCGGTAACAGGGTCGGCCATGGGGCAGTTTCTTTTGGTCGATTCGCGCAAGCTCGACGGCTTCGAAGGCCTTCATGAGGCCGTTCACGGCTCGCATGTCGACGTGATGCAGCTTGGACGCGGGCGGCTTCGTGGGACGTTGTCGCATGTCGGCATCGGCGACTTCTCGCTCAGCGTCGGCGCATTCAACGTCGGCATGCGCACCCAGCGCAGCTCCAGCGACGACAAGCTGATCATCGGAATGTTGCTGTCGGCCGAGGAGCGCGTCGCCCACTGGTCGTTCGACATGCAGCTCAACGATGTGCTCGTGATCCCTCCGTTGCTCGAACATGATGGCGTCTTTCACGGCGCGTCCGCTTACGCCGCCATGCGCTTCGACCTCAGCGACGTCACGTCCTTGTTCGGCGGCGAGGCGAGGCTCAGCGATCCCGACACCTGGCGCAGCCGCGGCCATTTTCGGGCGGACCCCGACACCGGCGCGATTGCCTCACGCCGACTGGTCCGGATCTTGTCGCACCTGCGTGACAACAAATACGGGTTGACCTCGTCGACCGCCGACTTCTGGAAGCGATCGATCGTCGAATGCATGGCTGCCAACGTCATGTCGTCCTTGCCGCCCGACGACAATGGCTGGCTGCCTTCCGCGAGACGGCTGATCCGCAGGGTCGAGGAGTATCTCGACGAAGCCGGTACGCGTCCGGTGCATGTTTCCGAGATCTGCGCGGCCCTGGGCGTGTCGCGGCGCACCTTGCACCGCGCATTCCAGGAGGTGTTCGGCCTCGGCCCGGTCAGCTTCCTGCGACACAAGCGTCTATGCGCTGTTCATTCCATTCTGAAAGAGAGCGCTCCGGGCTCGATCACCGTGGCGTCCGTCGCCATGCAGCATGGCTTCTACGAGCTCGGACGGTTCTCGCAATACTACCTCGCGATGTTCGGAGAGCGTCCGTCGCAAACCCTGGGACTTGCAAAATGGCAGACGGCCGGGGACGACATCGCGACGGTCTGACACTGTAGGTCGATCGCGGGCGTCACGAGGGTGCGCGTGTTGCCAAGCGCTCGACGAAACGGATCAAGTATCCATCCTGGCGCCTGCCTGCCGAGGAGCCCGCGACAGCGGGCGTCGGGACTGTGCTTTGCATCGCCGGGTTTTCAGAGGTTGGCGAGCCATGTGGCGAGCGGCGTCTTGCCGAGCCTGGCGTCGCCGAGCGGGTTCAGCGAGGTGTCGTCGATGGGGGTGCCGTAATACGGAGCCTTCGGGTCTCCCATCACGGGACGGGCGTCGCCGGACGCCTTCAGACGGCGTGCGATGAATTCGTTGAAGGGCGCTTTCTCGGGCCCTGCGATATCGATCGTGCCGTTGAGCGGCTGGCCCATTGCGACCTCGGCGAGGCGATCGGCGACGTCGTCGGCCGCGATCGGCTGAAACAGTGCGGAGGGAACGACGATCTTGCCCCCAATGACGCTCGTCTCGGCGATGGCGCCGAGGAATTCGAAGAACTGGGTGGCGCGCACGATCGAGTAGGGGACCCCAGAGGATTTGATGATGGTCTCCTGCGCGAGCTTGGCTCGAAAGTAGGAATTGTCGGGCGACCGTTCGGTGCCCACGATCGAGAGGGCGACGTGATGCTTCACGGCTGCCGCGGCCTCGGCCGCGACGAGATTTGTGCTCGAGCGCTGGAAGAAATCGAGCACGGCGGCGGGCTCCCAGGACGGCGCGTTGGCGACGTCGACGACGACATGCGCGCCCGCCAGCACGGCTGCGAGACCGTCTCCGGTCACGGCATTCACGCCCGATTTCGGCGAAGCGGGCACTGCTTCGTGGCCGCAGCTCTTGAGCTTCGTCACAAGCTTGGACCCGATCAATCCGGTCCCGCCGATCACGACGATCTTCATGGTCTATCTCCTCGGCATGTTGCCAATGGGCAGGCCTGATCAATCGACGATGCCAGAATGCCGGTGTTTTGCCCGACGAGTCAAACGAGCGACCCGGGCAAAAAAACGCAACAAAAACAACCCACCGGCTACTGTGCATGGGGTTGTTTTCGCGCTTGTTCAATCACCGGACGGCTCGCCGTCAGGATTTATGGGGCGGCTCCCGCCTCAGGCCCCGCAGACGATCACGCCGTACCAGCCGAGCCCGCGATAGGTCTCGTAGCCGGGCGTGGCATGGAACGCGACCAGCGTGCCGGAGCGATCTTGATAGAAGCCGGAGCGCTGGCCGTTGAGCGAGAGCGAGATGCGCTCGCTGAGAATGCCCTGGCCATCGGAGGCCGCGATCACGCGAAAGTTCGAGTCGACCAGCAGCACGCGGGCCTTGTCGCTGTCGCCGACGCGGACGCCTTGTACGATCGCGCGGGCCTGCGGCTCCCAGTCGAAATGGATGGCGAGCACGCCGATCGGCGCGCCGTTGGCCTGGCCGCCGGCGCGCACGCTGGCGCAATAGGTCGCGACTTGCGCGTTGCCGAGCAACTGCTGGTTCTCGACGTCGCCGGCGACATAGTCGTCCCCGGAGCGCAAGCTCTTTGCCTCGCGAAACCATTTGGTGTGGGCGACGTTCTGGCCGACCACGCGGAAGCGGTCGGCGCGGCCGTTGGCGATGACGTTGCCGTCGAGGTCGCAGAGCCAGAGGTCGAGATAGACGGTGTAGGCGCCGAGGATGACGCCGAGGCGCTGCGAGGCAAAGGTGACGGCCGCGGGAGCTGGCGAGGCCGCACAATCGACCACGGCGGAATCGGTCGCCCACCAGCGCACGTCGCAGGTGCGCTCATAGAGGTTGCGGTCGATCAGCTCGACCGCATTGAGCGACAGGTCGACCATGCGCTCGCCGCGCGAACGCTGGCTCATGCGGTCGATCGAGGAGACGAGATCGCCGGTTCGCTTGGTCAACTGGGTTTCGAGTTCGCGCGCGATACTCTCGACCTGCTGGCCGACGCCGCGCACCTCCTGCGCGACCACCGCGAAGCCCGCGCCTTGCGCGCCGGCGCGTGAGCTTTCGATCAGCGCGTTCAGCGCCAGCATCTTCATCTGGTTAGTGATCTGCTGGATCGCCTTGGTCTTGTCGACCGCGATCTGGTTGACCTCCGCGGTCAGACGATTGATCAGCGCGGAGATGTCGGAATCATCGTCGGCGGGTTCAGGGGCGATCGGCTTGGCTTTCAGACCCAGCGCAGCAGACATCGGGGGACTTCCCTTGGCAATGAGGCCTGATCTGCAATGAACCCGGAACAATCAAATACAGATCGAATACAAGTCTTTTTCGAGGATTCCACCTAACGCCGGATTAATTTGCTGTTCCGCGGAATGCCTAAATGGTAGTCACACCGGCCCGCCGGGCGGCCATCCACCGCTTTGTGCGCCTCGGCCGTTGCAAATCCCGGGGCTTTCCCGGCCAATCCTCTGAAGCCATTGACCGGGCGCCTTGCGTAATCGCCCGGACCCCGAGTTCCCAACAGATCGACTCTCGATATGACGCCGCCCGCCACCGCCTTGCCCGTCGAAGCGCCCCAGGCCTTCTTGGGCGTGGCGCGATCGCTGACCGACAAGCTCTGGCGGGACCGGCTGGACGCGCGCGGGGCAGCCAAGGCGCTGGCCATCGTGCAGCGCCATCAATTGCCGGAACTGCTGGCGCGGGTGCTGGCGGGCCGCGGTGTCGATATTGACGAGGTTCCCGATTTCCTCGATCCGACCATCCGCAAGCTTCTGCCGGACCCGTTCACGGTGACGGAGATGGAAGCCGCATCCAAGCGGATTGCGGATGCCGCGGTGAAGGGCGAGAAGGTCGCGATCTTCGGCGACTACGACGTCGACGGCGCGACGTCGGCCGCGCTGCTCACCTGGCATCTGCGCCACTGCGGGCTCGACCCGCTGATCCACATCCCCGACCGCATCTTCGAGGGCTACGGCCCCAACGTCGAAGCCGTTCGCGGGCTGGCGGCAAAGGGCGCCACGCTGCTCGTCACCGTCGATTGCGGCACCACCAGCATCGAGCCGCTGGCCGAGGCGAAGCGCCTCGGCATGTCGGTCGTCGTGATCGACCATCACCAGATCGGCACGGAGCTTCCGGAGGTGGACGCGCTGGTCAATCCGAACCGGCTCGACGATCTCTCCGGTCTCGGCCATCTCGCCGCCGTCGGCCTCGTGCTGGTGACGCTGGTCGCCGTCAATCGCGAATTGCGCCAGCGCGGGTTCTGGAATGCTGAGATGCCCGAGCCCGACCTGCTCGGCATGCTGCATCACGTCGCGCTCGGCACGGTCGCCGATGTCGCGCCGCTCATCGGCCTCAACCGCGCCTTCGTCGCAAAAGGTCTGATCGCGATGCGGCGCCGCGACCATGTTGGCCATACCGCGCTGATGGACGTGGCCCGGCTCAACGGCCCGCCGGAGGCCTGGCATCTCGGCTTCATGCTGGGGCCGCGCATCAATGCCGGAGGCCGCATCGGCCGCGCCGATCTCGGCGTGCGGCTCTTGCTCGAATCCGACAGCGTCGAGGCGGCGCGGATCGCGGCCGAGCTCGACCGCCTGAACAGCGAGCGCCGCGTGATCGAGCAGGCGGCGGAGGCGCAGGCTGAAGCGGAGGCGCTGGCCTCGATCGGGCTCGAGGACAAGCTTGGCGTCATCGTCACGGCGTCGGAAGGCTGGCACCCCGGCGTGGTCGGTCTCGTTGCCTCCCGGCTGAAGGAGAAGTTTTCGCGGCCCGCCTTTGCCATCGCGCTGGAGCCCGGCGGCATCGGCACCGGCTCGGGTCGCTCGATCGCCGGCGTCGACATCGGCAAGGCGGTGCGGCAGGCGGTCGCCGACGGCATTTTGCTCAAGGGTGGCGGCCACGCGATGGCCGCGGGCGTGACGCTGCGCAAAGAAAAACTCGCCGAGTTTCGTGCCTATCTCGAAAACGCGCTGGCGCAGGACGTCGCCGAGGTCCGCCACGTCAACGAGCTCTACATCGACGGCGCGGTCTCGGCGCGCGCGGTGACCACCGAGCTTGCGGCCACGCTCAACCGCGCCGGCCCGTTCGGCAGCGGCAATCCGGAAGCCGTGCTGGCGCTGCCGGCGCACCAGCTCGTCTATGCCGACGAGGTCGGCCAGGCGCATTTGAGGCTGCGCTTCAAGTCGGGCGATGGCGCCATCGTCAACGGCATCGCGTTCCGCTCGGTGGGACAGAAGCTCGGCAACGCGCTCGTTGCCAATCGCGGCCAGCAATTGCATGTCGCGGGGTCGCTGTCGGTGGACCGCTACCAGGGCGCCGAGCGCGTGCAGTTCCGCGTCATCGACGTCGCGCTACCGGACCAGGGGCCAGCCGTGATTAGATAGAGCATGATCCGGAAAAGTGCGAAGCGGTTTTCCGACAAGGTCATGCGCAAGAAAACAACGGCCTCAAACAACAAGAAAGAAAGGGAGTGAACATGGCAGGGCAGGTTGAAGGCAAAGTTGCACTGGTGACAGGCGGAGCTTCCGGCATCGGAGAGGCGATAGTCGAGCTGTTCGCGCGCGAGGGCGCAACGGTCGTCGCGACCGACATCGACGAGCTGCGCGGGCCTGAGCTAGCCAAGCGCATCACCAAGGCTGGCGGCAAGGCGATTTTCCTGGATCAGGACGTCACCAGCGAGGAGCGCTGGATCGAAATCGTCGCCGAGATCGCAAAACGCTATGGCCGGCTCGACATCATGGTCTCCAACGCCGGCATCGGCATTGCCGTGCCGTCGATCGTCGACATGACGCTCGCTGACTGGCGCAAGCAGAACGCGATCAACCTCGACGGTGTGTTTCTCTCGGTCAAACATTGCCTGCCCTTGATGCGCAAGACCGGCGGCGGCTCGATCGTCATGATGTCCTCGCTGGCCGGCCTGCGCGGCTCCCCGGGTCTGTCGGCCTATTCGGCCACCAAGGGCGGCGTACGCCTGTTCGCCAAATCGATCGCGATGGAATGCGCGGCGGCGGGGGACGGCATTCGCGTCAACTCCGTCCACCCCGGCATCATCGATACGCCGATCTGGGGCAAGATCCCCACGGGGGCGACGGGCGCCGGCCAGAACGCGCCGATTGACCCCGAGGAGCGCGCCCGGCTGGTCGCACCGCTTGCCCGCGCCGGCCAGGCCGCGGAGATCGCCTCCGGCGTGCTGTATCTGGCGTCCGATGCCTCGCGTTATGTCACCGGCAGCGAACTCGTCATCGACGGCGGCATGAACGCCGGCGGCGTGCCGCGGCGGCAATAGGCCGCCGCGCGGGCTGCGAAGGGCAGGGTGGCGCCCCGCAGGGGCTGACGCGCAAGCGTCGGCCCTGTACAAGGCGGACAGCTCCCGACCGACAAAGGTGTCCTTCGCCATGGCGCACAGCCTTCACTCGACTTCTTCCGCGCCTGAGTCCGTCCGCTCGAATCGGCCGGACCTTGCCACCGACGCAATCCGCACCGCGCGCGAGGACCTCGCGGCCTGCTTCCGCATGGCCGCGCGCAACGGTTTTGAAGAGGGCATCTGCAATCACTTTTCGGCCGTCGTGCCCGGCCATGATGACCTCTTTCTCGTCAATCCCTACGGCTATGCCTTCCGCGAGCTGACCGCGTCAAAGCTGTTGATCTGCGATTTCCACGGCAATGTGCTCGACGGCGAGGGCGTACCCGAGGCGACGGCCTTCTACATCCACGCCGAGATGCACAAGCGCCTGCCGCGCGCCAAGGTCGCCTTCCACACCCACATGCCCTACGCGACCGCGCTGTCGATGACGGAGGGCGATCCGCTGATCTGGGCTGGCCAGACCGCGCTGAAATTCTACGGCCGCACGGCGGTCGACCGCGACTACAACGGCCTTGCGCTCGACAACCGCGAGGGCGCGCGCATCGCTTCCGCCGTCGGCAATGCCGACATCGTCTTCATGAAGCATCACGGCGTGATGGTGCTGGCGCCGACCATCGCGGAGGCCTGGGACGATCTCTATTATCTCGAACGCGCCGCCGAGGTGCAGGTGCTGGCGATGTCGACGGGCCGCAAGGTTCTGCCGGTCGATCCCGCCATTGCCGCCGAGACCTACAAGCAGATGCGCGAAGGCGATTCCGAATCCGCGCGGTTGCATCTCGCCGCTGTCCGGCGTCAGCTCGACGCCGAAGAGCCGCAGTACAGGCACTGAGGCCGCCTACGACCCTTCTAGGGCCCTTGCCGCAACTTCGCCAGCACCTTCAGCCCGCCATATCCATCGGCGGGCGTCATCCCCGCGCGCTGCTGAAAATCCTTGATCGCCTTCATGGTGTCGTTGCCGACGCGGCCGTCGGTGCCACCGGTGTCGAAGCCGGCCTTGGTCAGCCGCGTCTGCATCTCCTGCACCTCGGCGAGCGTCAGCGCGCGCTCGGAGCCGGGGAAGGGTTGGATGAAGGGCGGCCCGCCGAGGCAGCGGTCGCCGAGATGGCAGATCGCCAGCGCGTAATTCATCGAGGGATTGTAGCTTTTCACCGCGTTGAAGTTCGGTCCGAGCAGGAAGGAGGGCCCGCCCGCAACCGGCGTCCAAAGCTGCGCAGATGCGTTTGGCTGCGGGAACGGCTGGCCGTCGGCGCGGGTGACGCCGGCCGCCTGCCACGCCGCATAGGTTCGGCTGCCGCTCGCATCGCCGGACGCGCGCACCTCGTAGCCCCAATGCTCGCCGCGGCGCCATTTGCCGCGATTGACGAGGTATTTTGCGGTCGAGCCCAATGCGTCGTCGGGCTTGCCGAACGGCGAGACCTTGCCGTCGCCGTCATAGTCGATGCCGACATTGAGCCAGACTTCCGGCATCCATTGTGAATGCCCCATCGCGCCGGCCCAGGACCCCTGCATCTCCTGCGGCGTGCTCCAGCCCTTGTCGACGATGCGCAGCGCATTGATCAGCTCGGTCTCCCAATAGGCCTTGCGGCGCGGCTCGTTCCAGGCGAGCGCGGCAAGCGAGGGGAATATCGGCGTCATGTGGTTCTGCTGCACCAGCGGATCGCCATAGGCCGACTCGACGCCCCACAGCGCCAGCAGTGTGCCGCGCTCGACGCCGAAATCGCGCTCGATCCGTGCGAGCAGCGCCTCGTTGTTCCTGAGCGCGATCTTGCCGTTGATGATGCGCCAATCCGAGACGCGGCGGTTGATGTATTGCCAGAGCTGCTCGTGAAATTCAGGCTGGTTGCGCATCTGCTTGAACACGCTCATGTCCGGCTCGATTCGCGCCATCGCGCGCTGCCAGGTCGCCGCCGAGATGCCCTTGGCCATCGCGCGGACACGAAAACTCTCGCGCCATTCGTCGAAGCCCGGAGGCGCGGCGATGGACCGCGTTGGCAATGCGAGTATGGCGGCCGCGCCGAGCGTGGATTGCAGCAGAGCGCGGCGGGTGGGATGGGCCGAGGAATCACCTTGTTTCATGGCCGCATTCTAGCGGGAAACATGGCCCGTGTGAGTCGGTTCCTGGAACACCGGGAATAGGCCGCTCTGCTCCGGAACAAAGTGTCGCACTGCTGCATTCCTTCCCCACGACAATGAGGAGGACAAAATGAGGAAGTATCTGTTTGCCGCCGCCATGGTCACCGCCATCGCGGCCCCTGCATTCGCGGATGAAGTCGGCGTTCATGTCGGCCCGGTTGGTGCCGGCGTGACGGTCGGACAGTCCCACGAGTATCGTGAGCGGGACCGAGATCGTGACCGCACCACGGTCATCAGGGAGCGCGAGCCATCGAGCCGCACCACCGTGATCAAGAAGGAAGATGAATACGGCAATCGCAGCAAGACTGTGATTCATCACGACAACGACTGACGGAGCAGGCCCCGGCAGACCGCCGGGGCCCGCCTTCGTCGAGAATTCGGGGTGGAATGAAGATACGCGCGCATGCGGAAAGCCACGTCGTCGAGCTGGAGGACGGATCGCAATGGCAGATATTTCCCGGCGATCTCGCAACGACGCTGAGCTGGAAGCCTGAGACCGACCTGCACCTGGAGCCGAGCGGCGAGCGCGTGAGTTCGCATGTGCTGGTGAATGCCACCGACCATAGCCGCGTGCGTGTGATCGCTGCCGGCGCCACGTGGCCCGATGGCGAGGTTAAGAAAGCATTGAAGGGTGGCTAGGGCCCGCTCATACCTAGCCAGATATTCCCATTTTTAAGCCTGTGATTTTACGGTCGGTTCGCTTCCGTCTGCGCATGATGGGCGCATGCGCGAGTTGTTCGACATCATTCGTGCCAATCCCTGGCCGTTCGGCGCCGGGCTTCTCGTCGTGATCCTGATGATCATCGCCGAGAACTTTGGCCGCGGCATTCATGGTGACGGCGCCGCTGGCGGCGATTTCTCGGATGCCGGAGGGTGTGACGGCGGCGGGGACGGAGGAGGCGACTAAGGCCTCGCTTGGTCCTCCTGCAAATCAGCTGCAATGCCGGCTAGCCAGCGGCGAATGCTTGCCTCGGCCCTGGCATCGAGGCTATCGGCGAGACGCTTTTCCAATGCGATCACGCGTTCCCGGCACGCCCTCAGCAACGTTGTGCCGCGCGGCGTCAATGTCCACTGCTGGATGCGCCCGTGGACAGGGTGTGGCGTCATCTCAATGGCGCCGTCACGTTCGAGGTTGCGGATGATGACGCCGACCGTCTGCGGCGTCAGGAAGGTGAGGCGGGCGACGTCGGCGCCGGACAGCCCCGGATAGGCCTTCAGCATCGTCAGCACGGCGAATTGCGGCGAGGTCACGCCGAGATCGGCAAGCGTGCGTTCCATCGTCAGCCGAACCGCGGCATGGGCCTGGCGCAGGAGATAGCCGAGATAGCCTTCTTCGCCGCGCTTGCCTTCGCCCGGGGAAGGGACGCGTACGGCGGCAGGCCCGGCGGCTTTGCGCCGGGATTTCGATCTCGTGATGTCGGGCGTCTTGCGCAAGATATAAGTGCTCTTATAAGATGTAAGCCGTCTTACAATAACACGGGGTGAACGGCAATGTCACACGAGCGCAGCGAATACGAGGATTTCAAGCAGATCGCGCCCGATGCGTATGAGCTGGTGCTGGCGCTGGGCCAGGTTGCGGCCAAGGCGGGTCTCGACAAACAGCTGCTCGAGCTGGTCAAGCTGCGCGCCTCGCAAATCAACAGCTGCGCCTTCTGCGTTCAGCATCACATCCTGTTTTCCGAGCGCATCGGCGTGCCCGTGGACAAGCTCAATCTGGTCGCGGTCTGGCGTGAGGCGCCGATCTTTTCCGCGCGCGAGCGTGCCGCGCTTGCCTGGGCCGAGGCGCTGACCTTCCTGCCCGACGGCGTCAGCGACGAGGTCTACACGGAGGCCAGCCGCGAATTCTCCGAGACCGAGCTGATGTACCTGACTTCGGCGGTGGCCTCGATCAACGTCTGGAATCGCTTTGGCGCGGCGTATCGCTGGACGCCGACGAAGCGGCCGGTGGCGGCGAATGCCGCGGCGTCCTGATCGCAACGAGGGGAGGTTGTCATGACCGCAATGAATTTGGCCGTCACGCCGGGCCCGGTGCCGACTCGTACGATGGCGCTGGCCGTCGTCGGAGGGCTCGCCTGCGCGTTGGCGATCGGCAAGGCGTTGCCGGTGGCGATGGACTCGGTCTCCGGCGTACTGGCGCCGCTGTGTGCGGCGGCAGCGGAGAGTTCGCCGCTCGATAAGGTCGAACCGATCGGCTCCTACGCGCTGCCCAACGTGCCGGGGAAGCGCGTCACCATCGTACGCGTGGTCTACGGACCCGGGGGATTTTCGCGGCCGCACCGCCATGCGGGCTCGGTGACCGCCTACATCACCAAGGGCGAGATCCGCTCCCAGCTCGGCGGAGGTCCGGTCGAAACGTTCAGCGTCGGCCGGTCCTTCTTCGAGCCGCCGGGATCGACGCACCTGGTCTCGGCCAACGCCAGCTCCACAGAGCCCGCGGAGCTGGTCGCAGTGTTCGTGGCGGACGAAGGCGCACAGCTGACGACGTTGCTGGAGTAGCTCGCTTTCGTCGTCCTGAATTTGCGTCCAGCAGACTCAGCGGCCCTCCAGGCCAACCGATCGCCTCAATCGTTTCCATGCAGGGGAGAGGCCGTATTCGACTGCTGGAATCGCAAGTGCCCCGACAAGCAGTCCGAGCACGCCGGAGATGAGCGCCTCGACCGTCCATTCGATCATGCCGGCAACTGGCGGAAGGATGTGCGCGGCCGCCTCCGTTGCGGCATGGACGGCGCGACCAACCAGAGGCGGCCCGTATTTTTCGAAACCGTGCAGGATGATACCTCCGCCGACCCAGATCATGGCGGCGGTGCCGATCATGCTCAGGACCGTCAGGAAGCTGGGCATTCCGCGAACGAGCGCGCGTCCCATCAGGCGGATCGCGCGGCCAATGACGGAGGCGCCGTCATAGCGTGCGAGGGCCAGGCCTACATCGTCCGCCTTCACGATCAGGGCGACCACGCCGTAGACCCCGACGGTGATGCCGAAGCCGACCAGCGCCAGCACCAGCGCCTGTGTCCAGATGTTGCCCGCCGGGAGGGCTGCCAGCGTGATCGCCATGATCTCAGCCGACAGGATGAAATCCGTCTTGATGGCGCTCGCGACCTTCTCGTCCTCGACCGACCTGGCATTCAGCGCAATCGGCTGGACCTGAGATTCGTGGTCGCGCGCATGATGTGGGAGTACGGCTTCGAGTACCTTCTCGGCACCCTCGTAGCAGAGAAAGGCTCCGCCCAGCATGAGCAGCGGCGTGACAGCGGCGGGAAGGAAATAACCAAGCAGAAGAGCAACGGGAAGCAGGATCAGCAACTTATTGCGCAGCGAGCCGACCGCAATCTTGCCGACGATCGGCAATTCGCGTTTCGCAGCGAAACCGATGACGTAGTTTGGTGTGACGGCTGCGTCATCGATGACCACTCCTGCCGCCTTTGTGCCTGCTTTGGCAGCCTGACTCGCCACATCGTCGAGCGAGGCTGCTGCCACCTTCGCAATCGCTGCGATGTCGTCGAGAAGACCGATCAGTCCGACACTCATCGATCCCATCCTTGGTGGTTCGAGCCGGAGCCGTGCGCAACAACGCGCTCTTGCCTGGTTCGACATCGGAACGGGCAAGTCATCAATTCTCCTCGCCGCTCGATCCTTCGCGCAGGTCCGGCTTGATGACGTCCTCGGGCAGCGCATGGGCCACCGGCTGCGACGTAACTGCGATCTCCGGGCCGACCTCGCGGCCGCGGGCGCGGATCAGGCGTTCATACGCCGAGACCAGGGTGACGTAGGGGCTGACCCAGATCCAGCCGTCGCGGGTGAACACCTGGACGTCGAAATGCAGATGCATCGACGTGCCGGCCGGATGGTCGAGATAGTTTGAAACCACGCCGATCTTCTCGCCCTCGGTAACGAAACGTCCGTTGAGCACGCCGTCCGCGTTCATCGCCTGCGGGTTCATGTGCATGTAGCGGAAGCGGATGCGCTCGGTCCGGCTGTTGATTTCGAGCGTCGCCGCCTGGTCCTTGGCGCCGCGGATCACGATGGCGTCGCGCACGGCGACGACGGCGCGCTGCTTCGGGTCGCAGGGCTCACGGCCCTCGCCGGGCGGGGGGCAATCAGCGGCGCGGATATCCTCACCCTGGTGCCCGTAACCGCCTCCGCATTGCCAGACCTCGAAGCTACGGGACTCGCAGAAATTATCGCGCCAGGGATAGGCGGTCGGACCTTCGCTTTTGTCGCGCTTGCCGTAGGATTGCGAGCGGATGAAGGCAGGTGCCTTCTCAAGTGGAAATCGGATCTGGGCATAAGCCATGACGTCGGGATGGCCGGCCTTGTTGCGATATCCGGTGTTCGGGATGATGTCGCCGCTCGGCCGGTAGCTGAAGTCCGCCGAACGCGCCGCGGGACGGTCGATGATGCCGGAGGCCATGTCCGTCAACGGCCGCATGCGCTGGCCGCCCGCGATCCGCAGCGCTTTCAGGAAACGCTCGGCGACCGGATAGGCCTCCTTGCAGGCGAGCCGTCGGGGCTTGGCGACGCTGTCGAGGCACTGAACCGACACCACATAGGCGACGCCAAAGCGGGTGAAGGCGTAGCGGACATAACCTTCCCTGATGAACCTGCGCAGGTCCGGATAGGTTGCCGCAAGCGGCTTGACCGGCTCGCCCTTGCCGCCGGCGGGATCGGCGATGTCATAGATCAGGGCCGAGCCGGTGATCTGCACCTCGACCGGCCTTGTGAAGACTCGGCTCGGCATGCCATCACCCGCGCCGGGCTCGAACGAAAAGCTCGCGCTGTAGCCGGCGGGGCCGGCATCGAACATGTCGACGGAGTTGAAATCGGCCTGATAGCGCGACAGCGCCAGTGTCGCCGGCGCGCCGTTGCGCTGCGCCTCAAGATAGGCTGCGGCATCGAACGGCAGCAGCACGGGCACGGAGCTGCGGGCGATGCCGGTGAAGAATTGCGAGGAGATGGCGTTGAGCTGCACCAGTGCCGGCATCGCACGCGGATCGTAGCGCGGCACCGAACGGCGGGGTGCGAAGATGAAGTCGCCCGCGATCGGGGGGCGACTGTTGATCTCGGTACGGAGCTGGTCGAGCGCTGCGCGCCAGTCGACGCGCAGGGCCGTGAGCGAGGGGCTGCGGATTTCGTCCGCGGCGAGCGGAGTGGCGGTGAGGAGCGACAGCGACGCCAGAAGCAGCGAGACGAAGCGGAAATTCTTCCCAACCACTGTCTCGCCCCCCGGCGGCACCTGTTCCTGATCCCTCGCTTAGTCCTTGGCGCGCTCGGAGTAGGAGCCGTCTTCGGTCATCACCACGATGCGGGTGCCGACGGCGATGTGCGGCGGCACGGTGGTCCGGACGCCGTTGGAGAGCACAGCTGGCTTGTACGAGGACGAGGCGGTCTGCCCCTTGGTCACCGGTTCGGTCTCGACCACTTCCAGCGTCACGCGCTGCGGCAGCGCGAGCGAGACCACGTTGACGTCATGGGTCGACAGCTTGACCGTCATCTCCGGCTGAAGATAGGCGGCCGCGTCGCCAACCACGTCCTTGGAAACCTGGACCTGGTCGTAGGTCTCGGGGTTCATGAAGTGGTAGCCGTCACCATCTTCATAGAGGAAGGTGAAGTTGCGCTCTTCGATCGTGGCCTTTTCGACCTGGTCGGTGGTCTTGTAGCGCTCGGAGATCTTTACCCCGTCAGAGATTCGGCGCATTTCGATCTGGCTGACCGGCGTGCCCTTGCCGGGATGGATGTTTTCAGCGCTGACGACGACATAAAGCTTGCCGTCTTGCTCGATCACGTTGCCCTTGCGAATAGAACTGGCGATGACTCTCAAAGCTATATTTCCTGCTTGCTTGGCCCGGCTCCGGCCAGGACGTGGTCAAATTGATGGGGGACCTGGGGCCTCAAATCAGACCGCGGCACCCGTTTCGGGCCGCAACATACGCATTTTGTCGTTGAATGCCAGCATTTTGCTGGCCTGCCGGGCGGTCGGTTGATGGCTGGGGACAAGCCGATTTCGCCGTTCTGGTCGCGCTCGCGGCACTTGGACCGGCGGCCGTTCCTCCAGGCCCGAGGGGCCATTACCGGGGCTCTACGGGGCTTTTTCGTCGAGCAGGGCTTTATCGAGGTCGAAACCTCCATCCTCCAGGTCTCCCCAGGCAACGAAACCCATCTCCATGCCCCCCGCACCGAGATTTTGCGGCCCGACGGCAGCCGCGCCCGCCGCTACTTGAGGACCTCCCCGGAATTCGCCTGCAAGAAGCTGCTGGCGGCGGGCGAAGAGCGGATTTTCGAGTTTGCCCGGGTGTTTCGGGACCGCGAGCGAGGTGACCTGCATCTGCCCGAATTCACCATGCTGGAGTGGTACCGGGCAGGCGCCCCCTACGACGCCATCATGACCGACACTGTCGTCGTGATCGCCCGTGCAGCCCAGGCGACCGGGATCGGGACGTTCTCGTTCCGCGGCCGGACCGCCGACCCCTTCGCCGAGCCGGAGCTCTTGACGGTCGCCGGCGCTTTCGCGCGGTTCGCCGGCATCGACCTGCTGTCGACAATCTCTGGCAGTGAAGGTAACCGTGCCGCGCTTGCCGAGGCGGCCGGTGGCAAGGTCCGCGTGGCCGGGGACGACACCTGGTCGGACATCTTCAGCAAGGTCCTGGTCGAGCATGTCGAGCCGAAGCTGGGGCAGGGCCGTTTGACCATTCTGTTCGAATACCCATCTCCAGAGGCGGCGCTGGCGCGGGTGACGGCCGGTGACGTACGGGTTGCCGAGCGGTTCGAGGTCTATGCCTGCGGCGTCGAGCTCGCCAACGGCTTTGGCGAGCTCACCGACGCCGCGGAGCAGCGCAAGCGCTTCATGGGGTCGATGGCGGAGAAGCAGCGACGCTACGGCGAGGCCTATCCGCTGGACGAGGACTTTCTGGCCGCGGTCGCTGAAATGCCGGAGGCGAGCGGCGTCGCGCTCGGCTTCGACCGGCTGGTGATGCTGGCGAGCGGCGCGTCGCGGATTGATCAGGTGGTGTGGACACCGCCTGCAGATGAAACGTTAGGTGAATGACGAAGACCAATCTTGCACGCACATTGCGCGAGCCGGCCGAACTCGTCGCCGAGGGCCTGGCAACTGCCACGGCACTGCCCGCGCTGGAGCGCGTCGCCGCGCGCTATGCGGTTGCGATCACGCCGGCGCTGGTCGAGCTGATCGACACATCGGATCCGGACGATCCGATCGCAAGGCAATTCGTTCCGAGCGCCGCAGAGCTGGAAATGCAGCCGGGCGAGAACGCCGATCCGATCGGCGATCATCCCCATTCGCCCGTGCCGGGCATCGTGCATCGCTACCCCGACCGCGTGCTGTTCAAGCTCGTTCACGTCTGCGCGGTCTATTGCCGTTTCTGCTTTCGTCGCGAGATGGTCGGGCCCGGCAAGGAGAATGCGCTCTCGGACAGCGCCTATCGCGCCGCGATCGACTACATCCGCGCGCACAGCGAGATCTGGGAGGTGATCCTGACCGGCGGCGATCCCCTGATGCTCTCGCCGCGGCGGATGAGCGAAATCATAGCCGATCTCGCCGCGATCGATCACGTTAAGATCATCCGCCTCCACACCCGCGTGCCCGTGGCCGAGCCTGCGCGGATCAGCGACGAAATGGTCGCAGCATTGAAGGTCGAGGGGGCGACCACCTGGGTGGCGCTGCATGCCAACCATCCACGCGAGCTGGCCGGCCCGGCGCGCGCCGCCTGCGCGCGGCTGGTCGATGCCGGAATTCCCATGGTGAGCCAGTCCGTGCTTTTGCGCGGTATCAATGACAACCCGACCGCTTTGTCGGATTTGATGCGAGCTTTCGTCGAATGCCGGATCAAGCCCTATTACCTGCATCACGGCGATCTCGCGCCGGGAACGTCGCATCTGCGCACCACGCTCGCCGAGGGGCAGGCGTTGATGCGGCAGTTGCGCGGACGGGTGTCAGGACTATGCCAGCCTGACTATGTCATCGACATTCCCGGTGGTGCCGGCAAATCGCCGGTCGGGCCGAATTATGTGTTGGCGGTGCAAAATACCGCAGCCGATGCACGTGATGCAGATCAGGAAACGCGCTATCGTTTAGTGGATTATTGCGGCGACGTTCATCTCTATCCGCCCGAGACCTGAGCGGTAAAAGCGGTGACGCTGGTTTGAGGAATGGAGGAGAGACATGAAGAAGATCATCGTGGCAGCATCGCTCGTGGTCTTGCTCGGTGGCGCGGCGGTCGCGCAGACCGGCAGCAAGGGATCGACGTCGGGCGGTGCCACGTCTGGGCAGTCGGCGGGCTCTCTGCCGCAGGCACCCGTCGGTCATCGTCAGCCGCGCGCCGGCGACGTGCCCAACGAGAAGAATTTGAGCGACCCGAACGATCCGCTCAGCAAGGAAAACCAGGCTCTCGACAAGAAGATCAAGAGCATCTGCCGCGGTTGCTAGTCCATGATGGATTGCGGGCAGGGCGCGACAGCTCGCCCCGCCCGCGTTGCTTTGACCTTATGCCGTGCGCTCGTGCAGCCCCGCGCGCTTGGTGTTGCGCCGGATCTCGACCGAGTCAGCGAGTTGCTCGAGCACGGTGGCCGTGGTCGCCCAGTCGATGCATCCGTCGGTGATGCTCTGGCCGTAGGCGAGCGGCTTGCCCGGCACCACGTCCTGGCGGCCGGCAACGAGATTGCTCTCGATCATCACGCCCATGATGCGGTTCTCGCCGCCGGAGATCTGGCCGGCGATGTCGGCCATGACCAGCGGCTGGTTCTCCGGCTTCTTGCTCGAATTGGCGTGACTCGCATCGACCATCAGCAGCGGCGCAACGCCGGATTTCGCCAGATCGTTGCAGGCCGCCGCGACGCTGGCCGCATCGTAGTTCGGCTTGCTGCCGCCGCGCAGGATGATGTGGCAGTCCTCGTTGCCCGCGGTCGAGGCGATCGCCGAGCGACCGAGCTTGGTCACCGCCATGAAATGATGCGGGTGCGAGGCCGACTTCACAGCGTCGGCCGCGATGCGCACATTGCCGTCGGTGCCGTTCTTGAAGCCGACCGGGCATGACAGCCCCGAGGCGAGCTCGCGATGGATCTGGCTCTCGGTCGTGCGCGCGCCGATCGCGGCCCAGGACACGAGGTCGGCGATGTATTGCGGCGTCGTCATGTCCAGGAATTCCGTGCCGGCGGGCAGGCCGAGATTGTTCACTGCCGACAGCACATTGCGCGCCAGCCGCAGGCCCTTGTTGATGTCGAAGCTGCCGTCCAGATCGGGGTCGTTGATCAGGCCCTTCCAGCCGACGGTGGTGCGTGGCTTCTCGAAATAGACCCGCATCACGATCTCGAGCTGATCGGCGAGGTCCTCGCGCAAGGCAGCGAGGCGCTCGGCATACTCGAGCGCAGCCTTGGGATCGTGCACCGAGCAGGGGCCGACCACGACCAGCAGGCGGTCGTCCTGTCCGTTGAGGATGGCATGGATGGCGTTGCGCGCCGCCATCACCACGCGGGTGGCGGTGAGGGTGCGCGGGACTTCCCGCATCACCTCTTCCGGCGTGCTCAGCTCTTTCAGTTCGCGGATACGAAGATCGTCGGTCGTGCTCAGCACGGCGGGCTCCTGTTTGTTTCGAACCTGCCGGCCAATAAAAAAGCCGCCAGGTCTGGCGGCTTGTTCGGACGTTTGCTGCAATGTTTCAGATTGAGCGCGATCCTCCTGCCGCCAGCGAGCTGTCGTAGCTAAAGTACCAATAAAAGCTGGTGGCGACGGTGATCATGGTTGGGCATATAGCGCGCCGCTGGCCGGTTGTCACCCCCAAATCGGCGCAGCACGCGACGAGGCGTCTCACGTGTTGCCGTTGCGTGCGGCCAGCGCCATGCCGATCAGGGTGGAGCCGCCGAACAGCAAATTGATACCGACGAGGACGCCGATCGCCCATTCAGCCGAGCTCGGCAGCCCCGTGATCACCATGAACGAGATCGCGATGTCGACGAGGCCGGAGATCAGCAGCCACGACCAGCGGCCGCTTAACTCGCGGCGGTGCTCCAGTGCGTACATGATGGTGGCGATGCCCTCGGCGAGGAAGTAGGCGCCCAGCACGATGGTCAGCGTCAGCACGGCCTGCATCGGGCGGGCCAGCAGCAGCGCGCCGGCAAGCACGGCCAGCGCAGCCGAGATCAGCGACCACCAGAAGCCAGGCGTGCTGCGCGCCCAGTAAGTCACGATCAGACCGCCGATGCCGCTGATCAGGAACATCCAGCCAAGGAAGATCGCGATGGCGAGGCTTGCAAGAGGTGGCAGGATCAGCGCGGCGACGCCGAGAACGACGAGCAGGATGCCTTCGAACAGGAAGGCCTTCCAATGCGATTTTACCGTCTGGCTCATCGCGGATTGGAGCCGGGAAAGATCCTCAGGCGATGTCATCGGCAGGCTCCAGATCAAAAATCGAAAGGCGTGTGCCCTATGTAGTACGTGTACTCCGCGCTGGCCATCCCCGCGGCTCAACCACCGCCGTGCGCGGACGAAAAACCTTCGCCAGTGGTGCGGATGCGGTTGCGGCCGAGAACATAGATCGCGGTCGTGACAATCAGAAGCGCGAGGCCGAGCAGGATCGAGACGAAACCGATCGGGATCAGGGCCAGCGTCAGATTGCGCTCGGGGTTGATCAGCCAGTGGTGGATCGAGGTCAGCACGAAGGCGAGGCCGAGAAAGCCGACACCGCCGCCGGCAAGCAGCAGCGCCCACATCCGGCGCAACTGGCTGAGCCGTTCGCGTGCGACGTCGGTCCGGGGCGCGTGGTGGCGCGCGACGCGGCGGACCAGGCGGATGGCGAAGGCGATCGCGCCGAAGCCGATCAGCAGGCTCGCGGCACCCAGCCACATCCGCAAGCTGGGATCGAGATCCGGCATGCGCTGAAGGGCGAGCAGCGGGAAGTCGAAAGCCGAATGCAGCGCCAGCGGTCCGCCCAGCATCAGGAGGCGGCTGGAGAGGCGGGCCCAATCGCGGTTGTGGCGGTTCGCCCCCAGCGCCGTGCCGGCGCGCGCGATCGTGAGGTAAGCGCCGGCGATGATTCCGAGCGCGCCGTGGAACGGTACCGTCAGAACGCTGCGCAAGGCGGCCAGCGAGCGCCACATCTCGGCATGCTGCACGAGGTAGGCGAGGTTTTCGTAAGCTGCGAAGCCGAGGCCGACTGCGGCGCCATAGACCACGGTGTCCATCGGATTGGCAAAGGTCCGCCGCTTGGTCGAGGCGACCAGCACGATGGCGACCACTTTTACGGCTTCTTCCGGAAGCGCGACGCCGAAGATCGAATGCATGGCCAGCGCCGCCCAGGGATTGTCGGGGGCTGCGACCATTTTGGCGAAGGGCGCGCGGGCAAGGCCCAGCAGCGAGATGCTGGCCGCGCCGAGCAGGAACGCGGTCCAGACCTGGGCCGGCGGTCCAGGACGCTCCTCGGCGGCGATGACGAGCCACAGCATCAGCAGCGCCGGGGCGATGGCGGCAGTTCCGATGACGGTGGGTAACGCTTCAATCAGGTACATCGGCGCCGAAAATAGGTTCCCTTGATCCGGTTAGCTACGCCTTGCGATGCGACCATGTGTCATGTGCCTGCTGTCGCTTCACTGAACAAGCGCGGCAGCCGGTATTCATCAGGACCGCCATTGAACGTGCAGAATGTGAGCACAATCAATTGCATGACAGAGCCACTTCGTCATCCACGACAACGAATATGCCGCTGCCATGGAATCGCGATTTGTTAGTCAGATCAAGGAAATGCGCAGGTCTCTTCGATTCAGGATGCACGTGGCTCGCCGCCGAGTCCAGAGGCCGGATTGCCTCCGTCCGGACAACGCGCGGACGGGACGATCGGTCTAGTCACGCTTGGTTGTGCGCCCGCGCGGCGGTGAAAGGATCCGGCGGGTCCGCACCTGCTCGAGCTCCCAGAATGCGCGCACGAGGCACGTGCCGAGGCAGAACACGATGAGAAGCAGCAGGAAGGCCTGGTCGACGGCTGGGATCTGGATCATGGCGTTGATTAAGCAACGGCTATGCCACTTGTTCCCGCCGCGGTCTGCGCTGTACGCAGCCGCGCCTTCCGCAAGGCGCGGCTTGCGCAGGGCGAATCGTTCGCGCGGCGAGGCGCGCGTGGCCGCGTTTTCCGCTCGTCAGTGCGTGGTGAACGGCGGCGGCATGTCGGGCGCGATATCGAAGGCGCCGAGGTGGAATTCCTCGCCGATGGACTCGTCCGGCTCCGCATGCTGCGCAAGCAGCGTGAAAGCGGCTTGCGGATATTGCTTCCAGATATCGAGGTCGCCAGCGGTGATGGTGAGCCAGCCGAACGTGTACATGTAGCGACCGGGCTCGGCGACCCGGCCGACCTTGTCCCAAGTAATCTTATCGACCGTCATCTTGTCGACTGCCATTCGGTCCCCCGATCGCAAGTCTGCCAATGAGGTCCGGCACGAGGCACAGACCACCAAAAGCTGATCCCGCAATGGGGCGGCTATAGGGCAGCGATGCGGAGGCGAGACGGCCGGACGACGGCCGCCGCCACCCGGCTCAGCGTGCCGTGGTGGCGCCCCGCGCTTCCGCTTCGGACGCCAGCTCCAGTTGGCGGTGCGAGGCGTGGAAGACGTCGTGGACCAGACCGATCTTCTCCATGCCCAGAATGATCAGGCCGTTGAGATCGATCTCCCACCAGGCGTGCGAGATGTAGGCGTCCCGCGGGAAGCGGTGATGGTTGTTGTGAAGGCCCTCGCCGAAGGTGAGGATCGTGGTCACGAACTCGTTGGTCGAGGCGTCATCGACCTCGAAGCGGCGGTAGCCGTAGGCGTGGCAGACCGAGCCGGTGAGCTGGCTGGTGAGGATCAGCAGATAGGCGCGGAGCAGGCCGGAGAACAGCACGCAGCCGATCATGCCGTGCACGCCGCCGAAGACGTAGCCGACCACGCCCGGAATGAAGACGGCCGACATCCCGTACCAGACCCAGCGCGTGCGCACGAAGAACATCGCGATCGGATCGGCGAGGATGTCCTTGGCGTAGTATTCGTTGTCGGTGGTCGCCTGGTCGAACACCCAGCTGCCCTGGGCGTGCAGGAAACCCTTCAATGCGCTGACATACCGATTGCCGAAGCCGTCGAATTGCGGGCTGTGGGGGTCGCCGACGTCGTCGGCATAGAGGTGATGGCGGCGGTGGTTGGCGACCCATTTCGCGATCGATCCCTGGATCGCCATCTGGGCGATGGCGCAGAAGAACACGCGCATGATCGGGCCGGTGCGGAAGCTGCGATGGACGAACAGGCGGTGCATGCCGGCACCGATGCCGAAGGTGGTGAGCGCGAACATCCAGGCGAACGTGAACAGCTCCACCTTGCCGACGCCTTGCGTGACGGCCCAGACGATGCCCGCGACCGCGCCGACATAGAGAATGCCGAGCAACAGATAGCTCTCGCGCAGCTTGGCTTCGACGAGCGGTCCCTCGGTGACGACGCCGGGCGGAAGCTGCGGCTTGGTGGCGGGGATGGTGCTTCGGGCGGTCTCGGCCGGGGCGAACTCAGCGATGGACATTCCGGGACTTCCAATACTCGGGGCCCGCAATGATTGCGGACGTGCTGGGGCACACCCTATCGCGCAGGGGCCGCCAGCTCCAGTATTTAGTTAAAAAAGAGTTAAAATCCGGCCGCGCCGGCTCAGGCCGGCTGCGCCAGGGGGGAGCGCACGATCAGGCGAACGAGGTCGTCCCGCTGCTGCTTTTCGGCGAACTTGACCGCAAAGCCGCTGTCGAATTTGCGAATGACGCGCCCGACGCAGGCGCCGACCGCGAGCGGGGTTCCAACCGGCGGATCGTATTCGCAGGATATGGCGACACCCGCCGTGGAGACGTCGATGATGAAGCAGGGGTGGGTGCAGCCGTCGGCAAGCGTCAGGAAGGTGTGCGAGACCTGCGGAACGAAGCGCGCATCGCGCCGCAGCTCCTTGACGCTGTCGTCCTTCTGCTTTTTCTCGAGCCAGGTCAGCTTTTCCGACATCCAGGCCCGCCTTGCCCGCGTCATGTCGAGTTCCATCAGGAAGCCCGCCTTCAGCGTCGCGCTGATGGTGCACTGGAATTCGCCGAAGTCCTGGAAATAGGAGGTCACGCGCTCGCCGATCTTGCCGACGACCGGCACGTCCACGATCATGCGGAACGGCGAGACGCGCTTGGTGCGGCAGGCGAAAGTGCGCAGCCTGCCCTCGCAATCGTACCAGCGCGGCAGCGAGTAGCTGCCGCTCACGGCGACGTCCACTGCACGCTGCCTGAGGAATTCTGCGACGGACATTGGGCGCCAATCGTGTTTCGGATGATTTCCGTAGAAACACGGTAGCGGGGCAACGTCTAAGCAAAGGATACGCCGATTAAATAGCAGGGGTAAATTTTCAGTAAATGGGCGGGCAGGTAGTGCTCCGGAGTTCGCGGCATTGCGCGCCGGTTACAGCGATCCGACCAGCACCAGGAAGCCGAGCAGGCCAATGGCAAGGAGGAGCTTGATCGCGGCGGCGGTCAGGCTGTCCGGCCTGATCTGCACTCCGAACCACGGCAGTGCCGTCCGCATTGCGAGCGCCGCGCACGCTTCGGCGACGGCGAGCACGACGGCGATGCCGGCAATGGTGGACCATGATGTATCCGGCGGAATCCAGGACGCGAGCCAGGTCGGGACCGAGGGTCTCAACGAGGCCAGTAGCGCGAACCAGGCGAACAGAGAGACAAAGCTCTTGATGATGTCGGGTCCGATTGCATCGGGCTCGAGCCGGATACCGATCGTCCCAAGCGCAGCGTCGATGCGCTCGCCGTCAGTGAAGAAGAGGAAGGCGCCGAGGTAGAGCGGAACGCGCGACTGGACGAGCAGGGCGATGATGCCGAACAGCACCATGTAGCCGAAGGCATCGCCGAGAATGTTTTTCCCGCGCATGCGGGATGGCCCTGTCGCAGTCGCGGCCTGTGCCTGCGGAGCCGATCTGGCGCGCGCCATGTGCTCGAGCATTCTGGCGCGGCGTTCCGGGACAGATTGCGTGGCGCGACGTATCCATCGCGGCGGCGCCGGCGAGGCGGGGGCGGCCTGGCCTTCGGGGGTAGACTGTTGCTGCGCCATGGGCCTCTGCCGTGTCCGATCTGACCTTTGTCGGAGGCGAGGGGCCGGGAGGTTCATGTCGGGCGGCAGGTTTCGCCACGTCATCCAAGAGCCGGATGCTGGCGCTCCCTAGCGGAATCGAACCGCTCTCTCCACCGTGAAAGAGATAAGAAGAGGTCTTTCGACGTCTATCCCTGTTTCAAAAGACGAATATATTCAATTCAAGTAACTACATAGGTGCATGTCAGTCCATTGACGTCTAGCTACGGATATTGGACAAGCGTTGGACACGACGCTTTCTCAACCTTCCCCAAGGTGGCGACATGGCCCGCACGGTGCGCGACGCAAATCTGGAAAAGCGAGAGGCCCGCAGGCGCCTGGAAGCTCGCGGCAAGCCGTACTACCGTGTCATGGAGGAGGGGGTTCACCTCGGCTATCGGCGGCTGAAGGCCGGCGCGGGCAATTGGGTGGTGCGCCACTATGTCGGTGATCAGAAGTACGAGGTCGAGACGATCGGCCCAGCCGACGATCTTTCGGATGCCGACGGCGTCAAGATCCTGAGTTTCTCCCAAGCGCAGGCTAAAGCGCGGGAACTGATGGTGGAGCGCGCCAATAAGGCCGCGGGCAAGATAGGCCCGCTCACCGTCAAGGCTGCAGTCGACGCCTATGTCGAGTTTCTGGAGGCCAAACGGAAGTCAGCCGATTTCAGCCGGTATGCTGTCGCCGCGTTTATTCTGCCGGTGCTGGGCGAGACCGAGGTCGAGCACCTGACCAAGGACCAGATCGAAAGCTGGCACCGTGACCTTGCCAAAGCTGGCGCGCGTATCCGGGTGAAGAAGGGCGAGGAGCAGCGTTTCAAGGAGATTGCAGACCCTGAGGAGCACCAGCGGCGACGCCGCTCAAGCGCAAACCGCATCCTGACCGTCCTGAAGGCCGCGTTGAACAGGGTGTGGCATGACAGAAAGGTCACTTCAGATGCCGCTTGGCGAGCCGTGGAGCCCTTCAAAGGCGTCGACGCCGCACGCATTCGCTATCTTGAGCTCGCCGAAGCTACGCGGCTCCTAAACGCCTCTGATCAGGATTTCCGCCGGCTGGCCCGGGGCGCGCTGGAAACCGGTGCACGCTACGGCGAGTTGATCCGGCTCAGGGTGGTCGACTTCAGCCACAACTCAGGCACGGTCTCCATCCGCAAATCGAAGTCGAGCAAGTCCCGCCATATCCATCTGACCGAGGATGGCGTCGCGTTTTTCCGATCGATTACCGACGGCCGGACCGGCACCGCGTACCTGTTCGTCAAGGAGAACGGAGAGCCCTGGAAAAAGGATCACCAGAAGCACCCCATGCGACAGGCTTGCGAGCGCGCGAAGGTCGACCCGCCGATGGGCTTCCACGCGTTGCGCCACACCTGGGCTTCCCTCGCCGTAATGAACGGAGTGCCGCTGATGGTCGTCGCCAAGAACATGGGCCATAGCGACACGCGGATGGTAGAAAAGCATTATGGCCATTTGGCCCCGAACTATGTCGCTGACGCGATCAGAGCAGGTGCTCCTCGATTTGGCGCAGTCGCGCGCGGCAATGCTTGAGGCGTTGCAATCATGAGCGACCACGAATCTGATGACCGTTTACTTGCTTGGTGGGATGGCCAATTGAGTACGGCTATCGGTGAAGCCCTGCACGGCGACCGCCAACGACTTGCCCGACTAATGAGAGACCAACCTCGCTTCAGTCCATATTCCTGGAATCTCTTTGCCGATTATCTGGAAGGAGCTCTTGATCGACCACGCGGGCGGCCAAACCGGGCGCAGGGTTCCCTTTTTGAGCTGACGCAGCCCCGGCCTGTAGAGCTAGCAGCAGACGAGTTTCATCGGCTGATGGAGGTGTGGAAGTCGGAACACAAGCTGAAGTACAGAATTCGAGACAAAGCCATAAAGGAAGCCGCGGCCCGCCATGCGGTCAGTTTCGACACCCTGAACAATTATCTTAGGCGGGGAAAACCTGCGCGCAAAAATCGATAGATTAATTTGATGAAGCTTTCCGACCGTTGATCTCCGAAGAGTGCATCTCCGAGAACTAATGGAGGTGCATATGGACTTTGAACCCGAAGCGCGGGGAATCGATGCTTGGTGCAAAGCGCACGGTATTTCACGTGCGATGTTCTACAAGCTCCCGGCCGGCGAGCGTCCCCGCGTTATGGTGGTAGGAAGCAGACGGCTGATCAGTAGAGAGGCTTCAGCAGAATGGCGACGTCAGCGCGAAGCCGCGGCGTCCACGAGCAAGCAGGAGGTGCCGCATGTGGCGACCTCCTGAAGGACGAGGCCCCGCCACCGGGCAAGATGGCAGGGCCAATCGTCATATTGAGGCTTTGGACGGCGCTCAACCCGAAATCTACGCCCTTCAGGAATTGGTTTCAAGTGCAACCACCGAGGTGCGCCGATGACGCACATCGATTGGGATCACGACAGCAGCGTCGTGCTTCGCCAACAACTGGCAACGGCCATTCAAGGCAACGAAGCCGGCGACATCTGGATCCGGCAGGAGGGCCAGCACGGAGCCAACGATCACTTCGTCGGCGTGAGAAGGGCCGACGTCCTAGGTCTCATCAAATCGATGTTGCGCGCAGCCGGGATACACGACGTCATGGTCGTACCGGTCGACGAGATCGTTATACTCAACAGTGAAGGCAAGACGCTAAGGGTCCCGGAGGACGATTTTCGAAAGCTCGATAAGATCGCCGAACAGATGCGTCTTGAGGAAGTCGCCGAGCAGACACCTTGGACCAGGCCAGAGCGACGCCCGGCAAAGGACGTCACAGCGGCAGATCGTAAGCGGCGACAACGCGAACGGCAGCGGAGCGATAGTGTCCCGGGCAAGTCACGCCGTGGCACCGTGACAGCCGTGACGCCGCGTGAACGCGCACCAGCGGCACCGCGGCTGCCGGCAGAACTCGATCACCTGCAACACGGAGGTGCGAAGCAGCCCGCCGGCTGATCTCGCGTCGCATCGCTACCCAGCGACTACCGACGCGCGCACCAGTGATCGCGCGGGCGATCAATATGTACCGCCGTCGGCGGCCGCTGGCTCATAGCCAACCCGCCAATAGGGTAGCCGGTCTGCGATCCTAGCCATGGGTGTGCAGGCCGCCGGCTCACGTGCTGAAGGGCATCAGCAAGCTACGAGGACGCGGCCTCGAGAGGGAGCCGCACGGGACGCCCGGCTGATGGATCGGCTGGGATGCCCCCGCCGTCAGATGAAGCAGCGAGAGGGCCGACCGGCTGACCCCGGCCCATCCGAAAGGAGCTCGTCGATCCAGAGTGACGAAGCGAAGGCCGGCTCCGCCGAGCACGCTGAAGGCACCCTTCGTCCTGCTAGGGCGAAGTGTGCCTTGCTCAGACCTCACCACCAAGCACGGACAAGGGAAAGGAACGGGATGACCGAAAGCAAGACTGAGAGGTACCCCCCCATGAATTCCCGAAGCCCAGGGGGCGCCCACCGCTTGGGGTCGCACTCGCGGAGAATTTTTTTATTGGCGCCAGCTTTTGATTGGGCGGAAATCAAACTTTGAAATCGGAATCGAAAATTCAAACGGTGGACGATCCCGGCAACGCGGCGACGCTCGCTGAAATCGCGAGTCCGCACCTGGACGAAGAAGATGCGGCGACAGGCCGTCCGCTTGCGGCGATCCTGGCCGACATCGAAAACGGCATTTCACCTCCGTCGGAGGAGCAGGGTCTAATCACGCGGCTGGCTGCGCATTTCCCGCCGCGTGATGGCCGCTTGTTCCTCGCAGAGCGCGATCAGCTCATTCGCGAGATTGTTGCCGCATTTGCACCGCCGGGCCGCACGGCGTCGAAGGTGCGGTGGCTCCGAGATCGCTTTGCGGTCTTCACCGGTGGTCCAGACTGGAGAGCAACGAGAACGGCCGTGTTGTCGCCCTTCCGCGATCCAGAGCGCACTCAGCTTTGGCGCCTCGCCCAATTTGGGGCACTGCCCCGGAGCCGTTGGCTTTGGGAGATTGTCGACGGTGCCTGACCTTTGCAGTGGGCTGCAAACGAATCAGTGCACGTTGCGCTTCGCGAGCCGTACTGACGCCGCTGCGTTTTCAGGATCGGATCGCGATCGAAAGGTGCACCACCAAAATGAAATCGGCAGCCACCACCAAGGGAAGACCAGATCCGCCGCTGCCAACGACGCCGGCGGCGGACACGGGTCCCAGCGCCTCGTTCATCGCGGCTCGAGATCGATGGTCCGCGCTCCGGCTTCAGATGCGCAAACTCAACGTGCGCCGCGAACAGCTGCAAGTCGGACTAAACTATGCCGGCCTTGCTATCGGCAACGAGCCAGAGCTTGTGCGGCGGCTCGTTAGCGAGTTTGATCAGGATCTACTCGCCACGATGCGGCGCAACCCTCGCAAGATTCACCTCGAGCTCGAGAATCTAATCGACGAAATCATTGCGCTTCAACCCGGTTATTGTGCGGAACACGAACTTTTCGAAGCTGCGAAAAGCTCGGAAGCGACTCGCATCGCGCAGCTTTTTCGCGATCGTCACCGCGAGGCGGTGCTCGGCATAGCCGCGGCACTCGAGGAGATGAATCTGGCGATCGAGGCGGAACGTGAGATCCGGCGCGCCTACGCCAAGGTTTCGCCGGAGCCGACCTCTGCAGCACTGCCTGACCTCTCCAGCGATTTTGCGGAAATGGATTTGGCCCAATGGCACGGCGTCGCCGCGACGTGGGCACGGCGAATCCAGGCCGGAGGGTTTGCGTCATGAGCCGCTTCGGCGAACTGCGCGACGCGCTTCGCGCGCTCGCCGGCCAAGCCTTAGCGCTTGACGAGCGCCGTGCTGGCAGTTTTACGACGATGGTCACAGCATTGGCGCGGGGCGAGGACGTCGGCGAAGCCACCTTGCGCGGGCTCGTCCCGATTCGGACAGAGCGAATTGGACCTTCCGGTCGCGGTTCCTTGACCGGGATCAGCGGCGCGATGGTGGTCGGAATGCGTGGCGTCGCGCTCTACGATCTCGAGTTTCAGCCATATTCGTTTTCGACGCGGTTGCTGGCGGAGCGGATCACCGAGGCCGCAGCTGACACCTCAATCAAGACGATCGTGCTCGACATCAACACGCCTGGCGGCCACGTCACCGGGACGCAGGAAGCCGCAGACGCCGTCTACAAGGCGGCGCGGGCAAAACCGGTGATCGGCATCATCAACCCGCTCTGTGCCTCAGCCGGATATTGGATCGGAAGCCAGTGCACGAAGTTGATCGCGGTTCCGTCGGCGGATGTCGGCTCGATCGGCGTCTTCATGACGCATTTCGACTGCTCGGCCCTGATGCAGGGTGCCGGCATCAGGCCGACGTTCATCTTCGCCGGCGAGCACAAGACTGAAGGCAACGCTCTGGAGCCGTTGAGCGCATCAGCCAAGGCGTTCTACCAATCCGAGATTGATCAGACCTATAGCGACTTCTTGACCGCCGTCGCGCGTGGCCGTGGTGCCTCCAGGAGCCGCGTTGAGATTTCCTTTGGAGGCGGCCGCGTCTTGCGCGCCGTCGTCGCTCAGCGCGCAGGAATGATTGACGAGATCGCGACGCCGTCTGCGGCTATGCAGTCCGCAATTACGGCATCGAACAAGATAACCGCCGCCGCCTACGCGCGCCGGCTCCAACTTGAGGCAAAATCATGAAACTCTTCACGAGCCGAGTGTCGGCTTCCTCCCTGATCGAGGCCGGGCAGGCCCGGTTCGTCGCGGAGACGCGACGGGCGATGTCGGATCCATCAGCTTTCGCGCTATCTGCGCCGCCGGCAAGGTCGTCCTCGGCGGCGCCGCTGCCACTTGTCGCCGCGGCTCGTGACAGGCTTCTCGCGGAGCTTGCCAAACCGAGACCATCGGCCGGGCGCCTTGCCGAACTTCGTGATGAGCTTCGCATCGTCCAGGCACAAGCCGCTTACATCCAAGCCTGGAAAGCGCGCGGCCGGCCGGTGCTTCCCGCCGCGGCGAGGTGGTGACCGCCATGATTGGAATCATCAGCTACTCAAACCCATCGCACCGCTTCGCCTTGATCACGCCGTTGGGCCGAGCCCGAGCGGCGGACGTCCTCGCCTCTGAGATCTGGTTTGATATTGCCGGAATCGAGCCACTACCGGGACGAACCGTCGAATTCGATGTCGGCGTGAATCTTGATGGACACGTCGAGGCTGTGCGCATCCGGTCTCCAGCTGGCGCCTCCGCTGAGGGGTCGTACCCCTCCACCCCGGCCTCGTAGCGTTGGCGCTGAGGGCGTCGCCGGCGGTCTCGGGCCCGTCGGCGGCGCCAGCATTTCGCGGCCGGTCAAGGAATTCATTGCGGTCAAAAGATCAAATGACGGCCGTCGCGGCCCGTCTCGCAGACGAGATCGCAAGCTGGGGGTGCTTGCCGGATGCGAGATTCTGGCGCTGAACTCCGACAGGCAGGCGCGCTCACGGTCTCCTGCTCGAGCTATGGCACGGCGGTCATCAAGGTGACGGTGCCGAACAACCCTGCCATCCGATTGTTTATCGCGGCCTCACAAGTCGAGCCTCAGCCACGGGTCAAATTCACGGTTAGCGCCGATGCCGGACTACTGTGGTCGTCTACAACGTGGCGGATTGAAACGTTGAGCGATGAGCCCGCCGGCGAGCCGACGAGCCCACAAGTTCTGATCTGAATCAGATCAGGCCGCTAGCTCTTCTTCGGATTCAAGGATTTCATCGATCGCTTCGGGCAACGATTCGTTGAACTGTTCCCGCAACTTCTCTTCGATTTGTTCAGCGAGTAATTCTTCACGCCGATCGCGGGTTTCTTCGATCTCACGATTCACTCTTTCGGAAAGGTTTTCTTCGAACTGCTGTCCGAGCCGTTCTGCGATCTGTTCACCCAGTGATGCTTCTCGCTGATCGCGATTATCCTCGATTTCACGATCGATGTAATCGCGAAGGCCGTTTTCGAATTTGAGCCGCAGCCATTCTTCGATTTTAACGGGTTGCTTGTCTGTGATTTTAGTCATGACGCCTCCTAGGTTTTGAGTAAGACAAATGGTTAGGGGACCCCTGCTGAGGAGCCTCTCCCGTGAGGTCGGCCAAACCGCCTCTTGTCTTGCCATGCCTAGGTCGAACGTAGCCGCCCGTACTTTCCGGGCAGCAAAAGCTGTCTGAAGAAAGCAGCCGCGATCGCCACATGGCATTTGTCTGTAGAACAGCGGAAAGGTTCAATCAGCCGTGGGCTTTCGCCGGCGACCTAATTCCAGATGAAGTGGCGAAATGTGGTGGCAACGATTGACTTGAGAATCGGTGGATAACGCTAGGCGCCATGGTTGCACACGTCGCGAGGCGGACGTTGGATGTTCCACATCGGAGGGCTTCCATGTCACACGTATGCTGAAAACTGCGCACTTCGACCAAGACGGGAATCTGACCTTGCGGAAGCAGCTGCTCTCGAAGTCGAACCAGCAACTTTGCAAGGAAATCTAATCGTTGGGTGAGAAGGTCGCCAGCCCAAGCGAAAGATCCGCTGATTGGCATTGAGGGTACGTTGGTCGCCGGCGGATGTTCTTTGCCGCCCCGGACTCCGGGGGAGCGCAGTCGATCGTCGCGACAGTATTCAAAAGTGGGGTCCTCCATGACTGGCACACTAGACCTCATCGAGGAGGTCGAGACCGCCACCAAAGCCCGCTACCAGGGCGATCTGTTGCGTAGCCTTTTTCGCGGCACTATGCAGCCGATGCCAGCAGTGGCAGTGGGGCAATCTCTCCCGACCATGGAGATAAAGCGCTTCTTTTCTGAAGTCGGTGTTAAATACATGTTCGATGTGACCGTGACAGGCGTCGAGGGCGTCTACGGTGGCGAATGGCTTTACGACCTTGCTTGGCATTCCCAGTCCGGGGGGCTCTACCGCAGGCAAGCCTTGGTGCTAGAAAGCGAGATGTGGCTGGGTAAGGTCGCGCAGAGCGATCAGGTAAACGGCGACTTTCATAAGTTGGTGCAAGCCCGTGCCGACATTCGCGTGTGGGCTGTCGCAATCGCTACGTCTGAGCTCCTGAGCAAGCATTTAGAGAACTGTAAGCGGCAAATCGATGCTTTTCGTCAAGGGGAGCGCGATGACTACTATCTCTTCATTCTATTCGATTGGAGCAGCGGCAAGACCACCGTAGTGGGGTACAGACGTCCTTAGGTCCGTATTGGCTCATTCGCGTCGCTTTTGCACCCGTCTTAATGTCTCCTACGTCTAAGCGGCGCGACGCGAGCATCGCAAGAGGAGAACCGCACCGAATGAAGGTGAAACGAACCTTAATCTATGCTTGTAACAACTAAGATAGAGGCACCACCTCAATTCGTCCTCCGAAGTAGATGTTACGGCCAACGTCCCGCTCGCGGTCGCACTCGACCAAGTCGGGCCAATTGCGATGCGGACGTTTCGAATGTCGAGGCCAATCGGCCTCAAGTTTAAACCAGCGGTTGAAAAGGATGCCGCTCCTTTCCGGAGGCGATTGGACTTTTCTCTGATTCAGCGTTGGTGCGATGAAATATGCTGTTAGGCTCTCAGCAAAATGCAAAGCTGCGCTATGAACTTTTGGGCTGCTGGATGGTCGTCGCCCGGGCTCAGACTGCGATTTGACAATCCCAAGCCATAACTCGAATTTGTCGGCGTCCCAATCTCCGAAGACATGATGGCCGGACGTAAGCCGAGTGGAAATACTCTTAGAAATGCCGACGTACGAGCGCTTCTTCCCCGACGGCTCATAAGCTAGATAAAGACATTCCCTCACTTCATTTTCACCACCCAGTTCGCGAGCTTGCGCGAGGCTGTAGGTCGGGCCGTACCAATCAACTGCGACAGTGAAAAGATCAGCAGGCATGGCGGTTTCCACAAATTCCGTGTACTAAATCCGTATCAATCGTTCAGATCGCGATCACTTTCAGCATCTCGGCGCCGCTTGAGCTCAGTCTGTATCCAGAATTGGCCGTCGTTCACATTATGCATCAAAAGAGCGCTCTCTAGTTCTTCTGCAGTCGCCGTCGGAGCGACGAATTTTGTACCTCGCGCGTGGATAAACGATCGGTTGATCAAAGCGACTAGATCAGCCGCGTCGATTAGACGGCGCTGAATTTCATGTGCGATTAAAGCGCCGTCAAAAGCGTTCCGCTCTAAGGCGCGGATCCGAGCATGCTGAATTTGAAGAAACTGCAGCGTTTCAACTAGTTGTTGCGCAGCTTCAGGCTCCATGTCCTCCAGCGCGGCCCGAATCTCTTGAACATCTTGTAGCGGAAGTGTCGGAACATGAAACATTGTCGCCGGGGCAACAGGATCCGGTAGGGCGTCAAGAGCCGCGATGCATTGTTCTGCATAGTGATAAAGAGCGCTGAGCGACATCGGTAAAATACCTCGCGCAGCGAATGCTTTCCGTGCGCGGATCTGCTCGGCGGCTATGGTTTGGGCCGTGATCTGCCGACGAACAGCAAACCATGCGATGCCTGCTGCGATCAGAGTGACGGTAGCTCCAACAATATTGCCAATGAAACCTAGCCATTCTTGGTTGACGCCCTCTCTCGCTACCAACGCAATAGCCGGAATGTAATTGGGAGCCCAAAATCCGGCTATTCCAATTGCAAAGAGGACTATCAGGGGAATGGTGAGTCGAACGTCTTGGCCGTTAAGCCATTTCATAAATGTCGCTGCCTTAGAACAGGTCATGGTTACAGTGACTCGAGCGGAATGGATTTTTCTGTTTGCATCGGGCATCGATCGTCATCGTACGGCAACTTGCCGATCTCGATAGGCTTTGATCATGGACTCGCTTACATCTGTTGGATAACAAAGTGGAGCGGCGCCGCCGGGCCGGCTGTAGGCGCTTCGACCACCGCAAGCACGTCCGTTACGCATGCTGTCGTCCGGACAAGCGCATGGTCGACCACGGGCGTGATAGGCGCGCCGGCTCTCCGCCACGATCAGCGCGGCGATAGCAGCCGCGGTCAAAATCTCAGCGGTATGCTTTTGCTTCGAGGGCTGTTCGGCTGGTGTCGTGGCGGTCTGTGGCGGCCGCTGTGAAGCGGGCTGCTGAGTCCGGAGGGCAAGGTCGAGCGGCGCCGGCGCTTTCGCCAGTGGCGTCCTGGCAGGCTCGTGACGCAGTACTGGCTTAGCCGGCACTTGAGCGGTGGCGGGGAGTTGGGCGAACGTGGCGGGCAGGGACGGCGGCGCGGTGGGCCGGCTGACAACATATGCCAGCAGTCCAATTGCAATCGCTAAGAACGCGTAACCGCGCATCTTTCCTCCAACACGAAGCGTTCCGCAACTTGCGCGGGAGATCAAGAGCAAGTGGGGTCGAATGCTAGCCCTTCGCGGCTAGGGGCGAGTCGGTCGCGCGGCTAGCCACTGCATGTTGCAGGGCCATCGCTACAAATTGATCTGAAGAATTGGCTCTACCTTCCTGCTACTGTCGCTTCACCACGCACGCGTCGACTGCATATGCACACTGCTCGCCGGCCGTGAGGATGCCACCGGTCGGGCCGGAGTAATTGACCGACGAAACCACAGCGCCAGCGAACACAATATTGATTTTGCAGAAGCGCTTCGAACTGACCGCCGTGGCGCTATACCGATCACCGCTGATGTTGGCTACCTGCATTCCGTTTCCGGAGTCATAACCCCAGACTTCAGTGCTACCTTCAGCGGCCTTGTTGGTTGGTGCGCCCATGCAGGCGAGCACTCGCTCCTTCGACATGCCGACCATTTGTGTGCGCGCATCTTGAGCGATCTCAGCTCTCTGAAACGCGCAACCACCCAGTGCGGCACTGACCGCAATTACCGCCAGCTTTCGCATAGTTCCCCCCCAAAGCCTTAGGGGCATCCAACCGCAACCCATGGGCGAACGCAAGAGAACCGTTGCAACGAACGGTGGATGGACACGGCGGTGCCCGCTTCCGCGAGGCGATTGCGAACCGAGACGTTCTGTCGATATACCGAATTTTTCCTTGCTCCGTCGGGCAAAACAGTGGTTCATAAGGCGCTGGCTCTAACCGAAAGAGGACCAGCTCAATGGCCAACGAACTCGAACTTGAGACGTCTTCCGACCTTTCCAACATCGCTAAGCTGAATGGGGACTTCCGGAGGAATTACGGAACGTTCCTTGGGGCGTTTCTGTATCTGCGTTCGATCAGCGCCGCACGTGGCCGATTTTGGATTTGGTCAGCTTTGGCCTCGGTCGCAGGGTCACTCGTGCTTGGCTGGATCGGCAAGCGCGGTCCTTCTTGGCTTTCAATCTGGTTGGGATAGGCTGGTTAATGTCAACGACGGGGGCGTTCCATGGGAACTGCACTCACTGTCCCAAATGCCCGGCTGCCCCGACGACGCGAGCACGAGCTTCGAGCGGCACAATATATCCGGATGTCGACGGATCGACAGCAATACTCGATCGCAAACCAGATGGCCGTGATCGCGGGATACGCAGCCGACCATCAGCTCACGATCGTGCGCACTTATATCGACGAGGGCATCAGCGGGTTGAGGATCAACAACCGGCCTGGGCTTATTGACCTACTCAACGAGGTGCAGTCCGGAGCTGCTGACTTCGCGAACGTTCTCGTGAGGGACGTCAGTCGCTGGGGTCGATTTCAGGACACAGATGAGGCTGCATACTACGAGTTCATCTGCAAGCTAGCCGGTGTGCAGGTGCTCTATTGCGCTGAGGTCTTCGAGAACGACGGAAGCCCGATGTCCGGGCTCTGGAAGAACATGAAGCGCCTGATGGCGGCCGAGGACAGTCGAAATCAGTCGGCAAAGGTTTTTGCTGGGCAAAGCCGGCTTGCGGGGCTGGGCTACTGGACGGGAGGTAGACCGGGCTATGGGCTACGCCGCGAGCTGATCGACGCGCAGGGTAACTCGAGGGGCTTGCTTGAGCGTGGCCAGTGGAAGGCGCTACAGAACGAAAGGGTCGTTTTGCGAACCGGTCCACCCGATTAGATCGCGGTCGTGCGATGGATATTCGCAAGCTTCGTTGGCGGGCGAGCAGAAACTGCCATCGCTCGCGATTTGAACGCGAGAGGCATTGCCAATCATAAAGGTGTTCCGTGGAATCTCCAGATGATCGGCCGCATCCTCCGCAACGAAAATTACACGGGCAACACCGTCTACTATCGGACATCGAGCTATCTGCGGCAGCGCCGTATCATCAACGGCAAGGCTAAGTGGATCCGAGGAGAGGGGGCGCTCGAACAGATTGTACCGCGGAACGTCTTCGATGAAGCCCAGCGAATTATTGAGCGACGATTACGACAGCGGCTATCGTCGGACGAGTTGCTCAAGAAATTGCGCGTTCTTCAGCTCCGGCTCGGCAAACTGTCTCACAACGCGATCAATCGGGCCAAGGGGGCGCCCAACGCGTATATGTACGAACGTCGGTTTGGCAGCCTTCGTAACGCCTATGCGCTGATCGGCTACGTTCCTGACGGCGACTACAACTATCTCGAAACACGCGACGAGCGCATCAACCTGATCAAGCAACTCGCAGCCGAGATCAGCGCCGGCCTGTCGAGTGTGGATCCCAAGTTCATCGTTGAGCGGGCCGGCGGCTGCCTAGCGGTGAAAGGCGGATCTTTCATATCGTTGCGCGTGGTCCGCTGCTGGCAGCATTCCCAGAAGCATTGCCCGGCCTGGACGTTGCGGCGTGGCTCGAAGCCTCGTCCCGGTCTCGCCGTCGTGGTCAGGCTGGATGAGCAGAATACGCAGCCGCTCGACTACATCCTGACACCGATAGATAGCCTCCCGGGGTACCCCCTGATAATGACTGAGGTGGCAGTGAGAAAGCGATATCGGAGCAGATTCAAGAGCGCGGCGGATTTAATCCGCTCCCTAAAGCGAGAGTTCGGCCGAAAGGCACCGGCGAACAAGGCGTTGAAGAAGGGCTAGCCGCGCTCTCGATCGCCGAACATCGCGCCGGCATCGGACGCACAGGAAGCGCGACCCGCAGCGGCTAAACCGGTGGAGTGGTATAGGCGCGGGGCTTCGATCCCGCGCTTTCTCATTTCCCTGCGCTCCGAATAAAGGGCCTACGGTCATTGAATTCAGCCTTGGGAGGGAACGCACCATGATTCGTAATTTGCTTATTGCTCTGACGCCTTTATTCGTCGCGCCAATCGCAAGCTTGTTCGCTGGACCATGCGATAGCTCATCGGATCGGGCAGGGGACGGTTCGCGCTGCGGCGACCGTGCCGCTGACCGGAGGTCTGGCGGTAGATAAACCCAACAGAGGCCCGCCGGCTCACGTTGGCGGGCGTTCATGCTACTTATTGGAACAAGCGACCGGTGCCCATCGGTTTACAACCCCGTCGGCTCAAAAGCCGGCGGGTTTTTGTGTTGGGGAGAAGAGGGATGAGCTTTCTGCGCGAGCTCTTCAACGAGCATCAGAAGTGCACGGCGCGTCCCGCGGCTCTTGATCTCTTTAAAGGCACTAATCAGGCAAAGGACTTCGCGATCATTCGCAAAAACAGTCATTTGCACTCCGGAGTGAAGGCCGCAGCAGGGGGACTGCTGCGGCCTCATTGTCGAAAAAATCCGGGTGAAAAAGATCTAAGTGAAATATGCAGCCAGCCCCGGTGAGATGATCTTACTCCCGCGCTTTCAGCTTGCAATATGAGCTATTTCACAAACCATCCGCAGGCTTAACAGGGTGAGGGAAGGCCCGCCGGGCTGGCTGCTGTCGGCGGGCCTTCAACCTCTGAGCCAAGGCCGCTTTTCCCCCACGGCCCCGTCCCAAGCTCACATTTTGGACTGGCTGGATTAACAGGCCGTGTGCACCATGTGCCGGCCGCCGGGTGCACCTGGCAGGCCTCCCGGCCTCGCGCCAAGGATAGGTGCGGACCCCAAGGCGCGGGGCCGATTTGGCTAATCGATCGCCGAACGTGAACAGCGGCCGCCAATGATTATCAGCAATCCGGACAGTCATTGATCCCTCTTCAGCTTTCGCCGGCCCCAGTGCGGCTCCTTACCCTTTGGATTGAATTCGACGACGTGGTGCCGGTTTAAAGCCCGCTGGACGCCGATCCGCGCGAACAACGTTGGGCCGCCGCGCTCGACCACCAGGAGCAGGGCTTCCATCGCGGCCCGCCACTCCGGCGCATCGTGCTCATTCTTCGGCAGATCCGCGATGTACTCGCCGGCATCCCGCAGCGTCACGAGTTCGCGGCTGTCGACCTCGATCGGCTCCTCGAACGGCCGCCCCCAGCCTCGTTGCGCCATTTACCGCTCTGTTGGAACCTCGTTCGTAGGAAGCAACTTCGCTTCAACGAGATCGATAATGTCCCTTCGCTTCTTCGGATCTTTGACTTTTAGGAATGCCCGTATCAGCCGGAGCGCCAGCGCTGGGGGGGCCTGCGTTTTCATGCACATCTCCTCGCGTTTATGTACGCATGAAGATCCGATTCGTTTCAGGCCCGGCTGCTATCGCTCTCCCGGCCACCATACCGCGGGTGGTTTGGTGGCTGAGATCTTCGTGGTCCGCAGCGCGATGAGGTGGCTCCGCTTGAAAGGCCGGCCCGTTCGCTCGGAGCACTGGCGACATCGCATGTAGCGTTCGAGCTCGTGGACGGGCGTCGGCTTCGGTTGCCGTATTATGTCGAGCGCAACGGTCTGATGGGTTTCGCAGCCGAGGCACTTCACCTCGAGATAGCGATAGCCGGCATTGAGGGCGTCACCAAGGGCGGGCGATGGCTGTGCGGGCCCCTGGAAGGCGAGCATGCGGGCGTTCCACGCTTGGCAGGCCAAGCCGTCGGCATCCTTCCGGGCGTCGCGTGCGCGCTCCGCGAGGATGCGGACCGTGCTGCCGAAAAGGTACTCGCGCGACTTCGTGCCCATCGCTTCAAATGCCGAGATCTGTGATCGGTGGCAAATAGTCAACTGGTGGGGCCTCGGAACGCGAGCGAGCCACTGGACGTGGTGGGTGGGGAAAGGCGGATCTATGCCTTCTCGTTCTTTGGCGAATAGCTCGCAATTTGCGTGGCGGTGACCGTCTGGCGATTACCGCCGTCGGTTTCGATCAGGAAGGCGTGGATCGGCCTGTCGGCCTTGCGACCGCGCTCTTCCAAATGCTTTGCGTAAGAGTACGGATCAGTGCCGATAGGCACGCTGTGCACCTCAATCGGGGAATGGTCAGCCTTTAGTGACGACACTCGATCGGGACCGGCAATTCGTTGCGGCCGAACCATTCGATGGAGCGCATCAGCCCAGTGATCGCTCATAACGAGAGCGACATACAACGTTGGAAGCTCTACGTGATCGGCGATCTGCTCCAGTGAGACTCGCCCGTCTTTGAACGATGGAAGCAGCAAGTTGCGCACTGCCATGGGGAACAAGATCGCCACTGCCTGGTACAACGCTATGCGGTCAGATGTGGCTTGAATGCCTTCGTCTGGCGCCTGCGCCGCTAGAGGAATGACGATCGTGTCGATCAAAGCGACGGTGTGGTCGTGAGTGTTGACACGCCAGTGATCCGGTTCAAGCACATGTAGCAGCTCCTTGCACTGGATCAGCCGCTTTTCGCGAGCGGTCAACGTCTTCGGAGTGTTGATGTTTGCAAACCGTCGCGGTGCTGCTTCGGATGGGGGCGCCAACTCTTGCCACTGCTCGATTTCCCCAAGCAGCACATTCTTATCCGCATCCACGTCGAAAAATCTGATCTCGTCAGTGACACCGAGCGCCTTCACTTGCGCAACAACGTCTTCGACCTGCACAGGAACATCCTCCTGCGTAGAGAACTTCATGATCAGTTTATCGACGCTCACGCTGCGGGTCTCCGATACGAAAAAAGCCCGGGTTAGAAGCCCGGGCTCTGATTCGGCAGATGCGGTAGATCGATACTACAGCGTTTCGATCAATTTGCGAATATTGGCGGGTTGTCTCTCAGCCCGTACGGGACCAGCGGCCGGCTGCAGACCATCGTCGAGCTGGCGTCGGATCGAGCAAACCTCCGCAGTCAGTTGCGCGGGCGAGATGATCTCCGCGTTGCCGCGAGCGAATTTGATATTAACGAGCTTCATGTCCCGCCTCGAGAAGAGGCAGTCCAGGCTGTCTTTCTCTTGAATTGACATGGACTTAGGCCCTCACTTCCGCCTGTACAGATCCTCAAAACGCCCGGCGGTGGAGGCATATTGAGGAGCGATGGTATCAATAGTCTGAAGTCGCTTCAGCAATAAGACGGTTCAAGTTTCGACATGGTTAACGCGGGATTAAATTTTTCGAGTTCCGCAACGTTATCCGCTTCGTTCCTTGCGTCGACCTTGTTCGGCTGAATCGAGCTTCTCCCTGCGCCCCCTTTAAAGGGCGTACGGCATGTGCTTGTCAATGCGGTGGATCACCCTGCGTTCCGTTTTCGCATGGCTGTGACACTGAAATGGGAACGAATTACCCGGCTGCAAGGACCCCTCAAGAGCGGGAAGGTTGATAAGAGGCCGTTAGCTTGACGCCTTGTCGGCGCCGGCGCGCGCATGGCGTGTGGTCAAGTGTTGTCTCGTTGCTCAGACGGATCAGGTCTGAAGACGGCATCCCACCGCGTTGTACGGAAGCTGATCCACTTCTCAGAGATGCCAGCGTCGGGTTGGTCTTCTTCACGCTCTCGTTCCGCGGTCCAAGGCCGTATATTGGCCAGTCGTTGGACACAACATCGGATCAGGGCGCTAAGTGATTGAAATTGCTGGCGCTCCCTAGCGGAATCGAACCGCTCTCTCCACCGTGAAAGGGTGGCGTCCTAACCGATAGACGAAGGGAGCAAACACAAGGCCCCGCCGCTTTTCGCGGCACGACCGCCGGCCGTCCGAGTCGTGCCCGGGGGCTGCAGCGGGCGAACGTATAGTGGCCTTTGGGCCGGTCGGCAAGCCGTTCGGGGCCGGTCTTTTGCGCCCCGGTGGATAGCTGTCCCGGGATCGTTCGGGAGGCGATTTCAACGGTTTCTTAGGGTTCCCTGAGCTAGCGCTAAGGTGGGAGATCTTAAGCCGATGCCACAGCCCAAGAAGCGCGCAGCCCGCAAGCTGCTGTCGCAGCATGCCTGGATCACGCTCGACGGCGGGTTCGCGGCGCGGCATTGCCTGGTCCAGGACATCTCGGCCTCGGGCGCGAAGATCACGATGGACGACGACGCCAGCCAGCTGCCGGGCATCATCCGGATGGCGTTCGCGCGCGACGCGCGGACCGGGCGGAGCTGCCAGGTGGTCTGGCGCCGCGGCAAATCGGCCGGCATCAAGTTCATCTGATCGCGGCATCCGGACCCGGATGGCGCGGCGCGCCGGTCCGGGCTAGAACGGCGGCATGCGCGCGCCGCTCCTCATCCTCATCTCGTTGCTCGCCACGTCCGCAGCGACCGCCGAGGCCTTGCGCCTTCCCGCGACAGAGCCGCCGCAGGCCGGCAAGACGCTGCCGCTGAAGGGCACAGGCGGCACGGCGAAGGCGGGCGCCTGCGCCTCCTATGGCCGTGGCTACTACATGGTCGAGGGCACCGGCACCTGCGTCAAGATCGGCGGCTCGATCAGCGTCGAGACCACGGTCAGGCGGTAGGCCGCATGCCGACGGATCTGTTGCGGCTCGATCTCGTCATCCCCGTGCTGATGTCCTGCGCGATGCTATGGTGGGTCAGCCGCGGCCTGAGCTGGACCGCGCGGCTTGCCACTGCGGCCGTGACGCTGGTGCTGATCATCTGCGTGCTGCTGGTCGAGCGCGGCTGGGGCTGAAGCAAAAAGCGCGAAAACAACCCCATGCACAGTAGCCGTCAAGTGCGGGCGCGCCGCAATCCGCGTGCGTCGGCACGCCGATTCATCGCGCTCTTGCCGCAGCTTGCGCCGCGCCGGGTCGTCACGACATCGGCGGTGCGACGAACTGCGCAAATCCGGCGCGCTTGCCGAGCTCGGCGAGCCACCGCGTCAGGTGCGGCTGCGCCGGCCGGGTGATCCCCTCGACGCCGAGCCAGCGCCGCGCATAGGAGCCGATGGCAATGTCGGCGAGCGTGAACTGCTCGCCCTCGATGAAGCGGCGCGCGGCGAGCAGGCGGTCGGCGATCACCCAGACCTCGGCGGCCGCATCGGCATCCTTCTGCACCTGGATCATGTCGCGCTCGGCGGGGGGCGTGCGCACGATGCCCCAGAACACCGGGCGGTCGACCGGCTGCACCGCCGACAGCGTCCAGTCGAGCCAGCGGTCGACGCTGGCGCGCAGCTTCGGCGCCTCCGGATAGAGCAGCGTGCCGCGCCCGTGCGCGAGGCAGAGATAGCGCATGATCGAATTGGATTCCCACAGCACGAAATCGCCCTCGACCAGCGTCGGGATCCGCGCATTGGGATTCATCGCAAGATAGTCGGCCTCGCGGGTCTTGCCGTATTGCATGCCGGCGTCGATGCGGTCGAAGGGAAGGCCGAGCTCGGCCAGGCACCACAGCACCTTCTGCACGTTGACCGAATTGGCGCGGCCCCAGATCGTGAGTTTGGCGTCCGGCATAACAGGTCTCCCGCGCGTTTTTCGTTGTCCATCCTGCGCGGGTGATAGCGGAATTCGGTGATGGCGGCGAGCCGCGATTGCGGTGCGCCCTCATGCAAAAAGCTCCGCCGACAGGCGGAGCTTTCATTGCAGCGTTGCGCGATGATCAGCGGCCGAAGAACAGCCACAGCAGCAGGATCACCGGTATCGGCACGCCCAGCATCCACAACAACAATCCACGTCCCATGTCATCCTCCTCAATTGCATTTGTCGAGGAGTGAACGCGCCGGGCGGGCGGTGGTTCCTGCCGTAAAAACCCTACCAGTGGCCCGTATTCGGCATCGAGGCCCACGGCTCCTGCGGCGGCTTCGGCTCGCCCTTCTGCAGCAGCTCGATCGAGTGCAGATCGGGCGAGCGGACGAAGGCCATGTTGCCGTCGCGCGGCGGACGGTTGATGGTGACGCCGGCCTTCATCAGTCTGTCGCAGGTGGCGTAGATGTCGTCGACCTCATAGGCGAGATGGCCGAAGAAGCGATCCTCGCCATAGGTCTCCTCGTCCCAATTGTAGGTGAGCTCGACCAGCGGTGCGCCGCGCGTTTGCGGCTGCGTCTTCAGCGCCTCGAGATCGTCCGACGAGCACAGGAAGACGAGCGTGAAGCGCCCCTTGTCGTTCTCGATGCGCCGCACCTCCTTCAGCCCGAACGCATCGACATAGAATTTCAGCGCGACATCGAGATTGCGCACGCGCAGCATGGTGTGGAGGTAACGCATGGGTGGGGCTCCCTTGAACGGGTGGGTTTTGCTTTGGGCCGGGACGGCGGGGGTAGGAGATAGCAGGAAAGTGGGGGGTTGGGCAGGGGGCGGATTGGAGAAGGTGCCGGTCTTCCTGGAGCCGAGGCAGTTGGTGAAGTATGTCATTCACGCCTGAGACGCGTGGTATGCGACGGGCAATCGCGAGTATTTTCTGAATAAGCCTTGCTCAATTGGTGGTAGTAGGAAGCCTTTCTGACGTTCGATGAGGACACCGATCATGTATGTCGGCTATTTCGACGAATGCAAAGCCGATCGTGAGCAGGGTAGAAGTAACTACCTCGTAGCTGGTTTGATCATTCCCATGGACCAGATCGGCGCCATTGAGGGACAGATTACCGCGCTGGCAGAAGAACTGTTCCAGTCGAAAGAGCTTACCAAAGAGACTGAATTTCACGCCGACTCGATCTATCGAGCCAAAGACAATTTCAAAGGAAAGACGATGGGCGATCGAGCCGCACTTCTCGGTCGTTTGGCCAAAATCATTGGCGAAAATCAATACATCTCGAAGGTTTACGCCGCCATCGACAGCTCTAAGATCTACAACACGGACCAAGCAGCGGAGTTCGCCTTCGCGCATTTCGTCGAGCGGGTCCAGATGTGTGTTTGGGACAAGCCCTGCGTCCTAATTGGAGACCAAGACGACGATGAGGCGACGAACATGGTTCGTGACTTCGCGCAGTTTCGTGCTCGGGGAACGCCGTGGGCGCATGGAATAGATATCAAGACGGTCGTAGATACTGTTCATTTCTGCAAGTCGCATCACTCTCGCCTCATACAGCTTGCCGATGCTTACACTTGGCTAACAACCCACCTTTGGGGCCTACGCAAGGGAGATATGGCAACTTTGGTCAACGATGCGATCAAAGGTGTGAATCTATTTCCCAATCGCTACAAATACTGGCCGAGTTAGAGTTGTGGCGGGCAGACATTCCATAGCTGTAGAGCCGTCTCAATTGGTGGTAGGAAGGCAAATGCGTCTTAGGGGTGGTCAATGAGCTGGTTTAGTGAGGCCATTCATCAAATTTCTTGGTCGAGTGCAGGTGGTGTTCTCTTCGGCGCTGCTATCAGCGCTTCCGTTTCATTTGTTTTACAACGCAGCTCGTTCGTTGAGGCGCGAAGACAGAGGGAAAAGGATAGGCGAGAGGTGAGAAAGGCCCTGGCTCTTTCGTTAGTGTTCAAGATGATCCGAATTTCGTCTGACTTGAACAACATGGGTAATGACGTGCCCCCGCCAAATTAGGCCAGTTTGAACTGGAATTTTCCACTTATGATCCCCTGAGGGGGAGAGGAGAATTCCATGAAGGCATCGAAGTTTTCAGAGGCGCAGATTGCATTCGTGCTGAAGCAGGCTGAAGACGGCTCGGCGGTGGCCGAGGTCTGCCGCAAGGCCGGGATCAGCGAGGCAACCTTCTACAACTGGCGGAAGAAGTATGCAGGCTTGATGCCCTCGGAGATGAAGCGGCTGCGTCAGCTTGAGGAAGAGAACGCGAAGCTGAAGCGGATTGTCGCCGACCTGTCGTTGGACAAGGCCATGCTTCAGGATGTGCTCTCAAAAAAGCTCTGAGGCCTGGCCGCAAGCGCGAGCTTGTCGACAAGGTGCGAAGTGACTGGAAGGTGTCAGTCAGGCGGGCCTGCTCCACGCTTCGGGTTGATCGCGCTCTTTACGTCTACAAGTCGAAGCGCGGCGACCAGGCCGCTCTCAAACACCGGATCAAGGACATCTGCGCGACGCGGGTGAGATACGGCTATCGGCGCATTCATGTGCTGCTGCAACGGGAGGGCTGGGCCGTTAACGTCAAACGGGTCTATCGCCTGTACCGGGAATTGAGCCTGCAATTACGCAACAAAACGCCCAAGCGTCGCGTCAAGGCCAAGCTGCGAGAAGATCGAACCGATGCCAAACAGATCAACGAGACCTGGGCCATGGACTTCGTTCACGACCAGCTGGCCACCGGCCGCAAACTCCGCGTGCTGACGATTGTCGACATCTTCAGCCGCTTCTCGCCGGCGGTCGATCCGCGGTTCAGCTATCGAGGCGAGGACGTTGTGCTGACTCTGGAGCGCATCTGCAAAACCGTCGGTTACCCGAAGAGCATTCGTGTGGATCAGGGATCGGAGTTCATCTCCCGCGATCTCGACATCTGGGCTTATCAAAGAGGCGTTGTGCTCGACTTCTCACGTCCCGGCAAGCCGACGGACAATAGCTTCATCGAATCGTTCAACGGCAAGTTCAGAACCGAATGCCTGAACACGCACTGGTTCCTGAGCCTTGACGACGCCCGGCAGAAAATGGAGGATTGGCGTAGAGACTACAACGAAGTCCGGCCCCATAGCGCGATCGGCAACAAGGCGCCGATATCGCTGTTGAATGGCTCATCGGCGCCCCCGCCGGCATGAGCTAAACCCCGGAAAATTCCAGCATCAGCTGGCCTAGTTTTGGGGAGCACTTCAAACCCCGGAAAATTCCAGCATCAGCTGGCCTAGTTTTGGGGAGCACTTCATATCGGACTATTGCCGGCATGGACCCTGGCAAAGCAGAAAGCTCCGGCGTCCGCAGACCCCAACATCAACCGCATATTGAGTTTTAATTATTACAATCCCCGAACGCGTTTTCTCGCTCGAGAATGCTTTCTCGACCCGGACCAAACATTCAGGGACTACCTAATTGACAAATGCATCCCGCCATCCATCAGCATCGGCGCGATGCTCTGGGGTGACAGCCATGCCGCTCACCTCTACTACGGACTGCGAGCCGAAATGCAAAAGGCTGCGATTCCTTTTGGCATGTTAGCGTCATCGGCCTGCCCCCCAGTCATTGATCTCGAGGTTGAACTACGACCAAAATGCAAGGACGTGAACAGGGAGATTCTGACTCTTCTACTCCGTCTCAAACCTCGCTTTGTCGTGCTCTCGGCTGCATGGCGGATGAATAGTGAAATTGCCTCGCGACTGGAAGCAACTGTGCGTCAACTTGTGCAGGCCGGAATCAAAGTCACTATTGTTACTGAAAGCCCCGCTTTCACTAACCGTGCACCCAGCATCGCCGCCGCTCTGCTCCAATCCGGCAAACTTCCGTTGGCAACCGAGGCCGAGACCAATATCGCGGACTTGAAGGCTACCGATGCGGTCCTATCCGCCCATTTCGGCACTTCTGCAGAAGTAACTCTTCTGTCTCCGTTCGAGACATTCTGTTCGGAAAAAGGGTGCCCTCTGCTGGGGCACGATGGCGTCCCGCTTTACTTTGACCATTCGC